>Ga0187893_10008919_pt1 | contig 15635 bp, 16 predicted proteins | sample MA1701074metaG_FD_139574 | JGI IMG/M metagenome (GOLD analysis project Ga0187893, IMG submission 139574) | White microbial mat communities from a basaltic lava cave in the Kipuka Kanohina Cave System on the Island of Hawaii, USA - MA170107-4 metaG ... | reverse complement strand
AAGGAGGATGGGGGTCTCATCGACAACTGTAGGAAAGGTGCGCAGTGCATGACGCCCGGCTCGACGGCACAAGAGCCCGTCGAGGAGGGGATCTGCGTGGCGTTGTGCACGGGATCGCCCATGGAGCCCGTATGTGAGAATGGCACCAACTGCGCGGTATGGAACGGTGGCTTGGAGCCCTGGTGCACCGAATCCTGCGACCTCTTGGCTCAGGATTGTTCCACGTCGGGCTGGATGTGCTCGTTCACAAGCGTGGATGGCGGCGGCTGTGTCATCGACGAATCTGGTGCGATGGGCGCAGTCAACGATCCGTGCTCGTGCGAGCCGGGCTGCTGTGATCCTGGCCTTTATTGTGTTCTGAATCCGTCGCTTCTCGCCAATTGTGAAGCTGCTGGGTGCTGCACGGAATACTGCGACGTCCAAGATCCCGTGTGTTCCGGAGCGGCCGACAACGAGGAATGCGTTCCGGCAAGCGATCTGGTCGCCGGTGCGGGCCCGGCACTCGAGGACATCGGCATCTGTATCATTCCGCAGTAATCCCCGTTGCGAAGCTTGGATTACATCACTTGGGCCAACACCGTCCCGTTGGGAGCACGCTACGACTTGACCAAGAGCGGAATGGGCGACGCGGTGGTGTTCGATCCGATGTGTACGCGCTGGCTACCGAGACTGGAGCCGACCGAGTCGTGTCGTCGTGACGTTCGAGGCGAATGTCTTTCCCAGTTTTTGGCTTGCGCGGCGAAACGCTATGGCGTGGGCGAACAGGACGTCGTACCGACGATGGGGGCCAGTCTCGCGATTCACCACATCATGTTTGCGCTCGTTCGTCCTGGCGACCATGTCATCGTCGAGCGACCGACCTACGAACCACTTCATCGGGTTCCGGAAGCGCTCGGAGCCGACGTATCTCGTTTGGAGCGACGCATCGATGAAGGCTGGACCGTGGTGCCGGAACGCCTCGCCAAGTTACTTACGCCGCGTACACGCGCGGTCGTATTGAGCCATCTGCACAACCCGAGTGGCATACCTTGTAGTCGCGAGGTTTTGCAGGCAATCGCCGATTCGGCTTCACATGTGGGTGCGACCGTGCTGGTGGACGAAGTTTATCTCGATTTTCTGTTCGATGCCTCGCCCGACGCGACGAACCCCCCAGCGTGTTTGCTCGCCCCGAATCTCGTGAGTTGGAGCTCCGCCACGAAATGCTTCGGATTCTCTGCACCACGAATCGGTTGGATCGTCACAACCGATGCAGAAACCAACAAGCTGTTGCGCATTGCGATGGACTATCTACAAGTCCATATGCCGGTTTCGACCCTCCGCATCGGAGTGGCCGTGCTCGAGCACGCGAGCGAGCTCACCCGAACGGCGGTACGCGTGAGTGAGGCCGGGCAACGCGTGGTGGAGCGTTGGATGGAAGCCGAGACGCGTGTGCAGTGGGTCGCACCGCCGGGTGGACTCACCGGTGTACTCCGTCTGCCCGAATTCATGCAAGACATCGCGTTCGCGGAGCACTTGCGGGCGCGTTACGACACACAAGTCGTGCCGGGTAGATTTTTCGAAGCCCCCGGTCACGTCCGAATCAGCTGGAGCATGCCCGAAAAAGCACTCGAGCAAGCACTCGCCAACATCTCCGCCGCACTCGACGACCTCGTCGGCTGAGTCTAAACGTCCGCAACGTATCTGCCCGACGAAGGGCAGCTGGTGGACGCAGGCGCACCATGATGAGGAAAGACCGGTGATGCTGGCAAGGGGACAAGCTGAGTTCGCGGCGCCACCGAGGTCGCGCGCCGACCATCCGCTCAGCTCGAGTCGGCAGCCGCAGGTTGATTCGCGGTGCTTTTCTGAAGCGCGGCGAGCTCGGCCACGACGGCGGCTTCGGCTGCGTCGCGATGGAGCTCGGCCCAAGCATCGGGGAGCAGCTCGTCGATGCGAGCCTTGGGCCAGCCGAGAAGGGCATCGCTGCGTTCGAGGCCGAATACGGTGCCAAGTATTCGAAGGCCGTGGACTCGCTGTGCCGCGACCAGGACAAGCTCCTGACGTTCTTCGATTTTCCGGCCGAGCACTAGAAGCACCTGCGCACGAGCAACGTCATCGAGTCTGCGTTCGCGACAGTGTGGCTGCGCACGCGCTCGACCAAGGGCGCTGGCTCGCATGACAAGGTGCTCCGCTCGCCATGGGGTTCAAGCTGCTGCAGCGAGCCGAGGAAGCTGGCGACGCCTGAACGGTCACGAGCTCCTATCGGTCGTCCGTGCCGGCGTCCGCTTCGTCGATGGAATCCGTCACGAAAGTCCCGATACCAACCAGGACGAGGAGAGAGCCGCCCGATCATGCCCTCGCTCGATCCACAACTCCGGCCGTGTGCCCGGGGCGTTTCGTACTGGATTCCGAACGTCCGAGGTTAGGAGGACACCTTCACGTGGCCCTGCGTCTTGCCGACCTGAGCGTCGTGGGTGCCCAGATCACCACGACGGACGATGGCGAAACGTTGCGACGGTTCACGTGGTCGAAGGGACAGCTCGTGATCGCCGACCGAGGCTACGCCAATCCCGTGGGCATCGAGCATCTCGTGTCTCAGGAGGCCGACGTGCTCGTTCGTGTCAACCGTGGAGCCTTGCCGCTCTACGACGAGCGTGGCGAACGCATCGACTTGCTCGCGTGGGTCCAAACGTTGCCTGGCCGCCGCGCGCACGCACGGCTCGCGGTCGTACGTGCAGGAGATGACGCAAACGACGACATCCAAGGGGCGGCTCATCGCGATGCGTTTGCCCGCGGACAAGGTGGAGGCTGCACGCCAACGCGTCCGACGGGAAGTCGGTGACGACGAGGTCGCCCTCGAGCGTTCCCCCACGCAACTACGAACGTTCGTTCGCAACCTCGGCGAAAGGGCTCAGGCATCCGCGTGGCTCAACTGAGGGGTAACAGCTATGGGGGTCGTTCCTGTTTCGCCTCGATCGAGGCGTTCGAGTCGTCGGGCGATCTCGGCATCCCACGCTGCGGCTGCGTCTGGATCGGCAGGGCCGTCGATCGTCTCGAGGATCTCGATGGCCAATGCCGTTCTCTCTTCGGGAGGAAGAGCGACGGCGGCATTCTTGCGGCCGAGCCCACGGGGCGTCGTCGAGGGCATCGGCAACGCGGACGAGCTCGGTGACCAGCACGAGGCCGACTTGAAGAACGTCGCCCATACGGCTCGGGTCTTGGTGTTTGTCGACGAGCGCGCCGGGGGCCACGCCGAGGCCGTGGGCGAGCTTTGCGACGGTCTCGATCGTGGCGAAGAAGCGGGCTCGTTCGAGGCGGATCGTGTCAGCGCTGACTCTCGAACGCTCGGCGAGATCTGGGCCGAACGCGACCGTCGGCTCGAGGCCGCTCGCGAGCAATGACGTATCGTACGCGCCAGCGTGCTCATCGACGACGCTTGCCGAACCAGTCCAGATGTTGGTGGTGGCCCCGCGATGTGCGACGTGTGGATGCAGGATTTTCCCGATGGTCAAAAGTGCATGCCGGTGGACACGGACTCGCCTCCGAACAGCTTTCCGAACATCGACGTATGCACAGCGGTCGATCCGAACGCCAAAGAGGTTGGTGAGCCGTGTACGAAGGAGGATGGGGGTCTCATCGACAACTGTAGGAAAGGTGCCGAATGCATGACGCCCGGCTCGACGGCACAAGAGCCCGTCGAGGAGGGGATCTGCGTGGCGTTGTGCACGGGATCGCCTGCCGAACCCATGTGCGGCAATGGCAATACCTGCGCAGTTTGGAACGGTGGCTAGCGCCGTGGTGCACCATATCGTGCGATATCTTGATCCAGGATTGCGAGACCCCTGGCTGGATATGTTCCTACGTGGGGCAAGGCGGCGGCTGTGTCATCGACGAATCGGGTGTCACGGGCGGCTATAATGATCCGTGTTCGTGCGAGCCGGGTTGGGGGCGAGCGCGAGGTCGGCTGCATCCATTCAGACGCAGGTCCCGAATCAATGTGGAGGCAGGAGTTCCTCACCAACGAGGGCTATCAGGTCGACCAGGCCTTGATGGCCTCGGGCTCCGGGGGGCCTGGGGCTTGGGCTGGGCCGACACGTGATCCTTGCCAAGGGCTCGTGCGCGGCATGCCACGACGGCCACCCAGAGGCGCTCAAGGTCGTGCCCTCCACATGGTTTCCCAGTGGCGGTGAAACCGACTTTCAGTTCGCGCCAGCGATGAAACGCCTCGAGGGCTTCGATCTGGCCAGCCTCGAAGAGTTTCGCGAGCATTTGATCATCTTCAAGGGCATCGAGAACGTGGCCGCGCAAATGGGGATCGAGCCCGGGCACAATTCCGAGCCTCCCACGATGTTCAGCGGCGCACGGTTACAAGGAATGGAAGGAGACGGAAGCCACGCAAGTTTCTACTCGACGGGGCCCTCGATCGATTTTCTCTATGCTCAACATCTCCAGGACACGGGTGTCGTGCTGCCTGTCAAGCAACTGGTGATCAATTCGTGCCCTGCGGGTCACAGCGGAACCAACAGCAAGTTGTCGTACGATGGCAACGGTGCTCGAATGCCCCCGGACACCAGCGTGCCTGGGCTATTCGACCGCTTGTTCGGCGCATCGAACCTCCCTGCGTTGGAGCGCGAGCGCTTGCGTGCGCGGAGGCACAGCATCCTCGATGGTGTGCGCGACGATTACCAGGCGCTTCATGCCCGTTTGGGCACCGCGGATCGGCATCGGATCGACGCGCATTTGGCCGGCATTCGCGATCTGGAGCTGCGCCTGGGGGCCGAGATTGCCTGCAGCGCTCCCGACGCGGCGCAGTTCCCCGACACGGGCGAGGTCTATGTCAGCGGCGACCTGCCGCGTTGGGTTGGCCTCGTGCAGGACCTGATCGTGCTGGCCCTCGCCTGCGACATCACGCGTGTGGCGTCGTTGACCTACCGCTACTGCGGCGGTACGCCCTTCGGAAGCTATTTGCCGTGGCTGGGATTCGTCGACGTGGTCGGAAACGGCCGGTTCATGGACGGAGACGGCTCCGACGCAGAGAAAGCCTACAACGAAGGGGAGCACCACGAGATGTCGCATCGGGTCAGCACGCCGGAATGGGATCCGCTGCTCACCAAAGCCGTCGCATGGTTCACGTGTTGTACTGGCGAGTTGGTACGAAAGCTGGCCGCAACGACCGATGGCACTGGCACGTTGCTGGACAGCACGTTGGTCGTCCAAGGATCGGACGTCGCCACCGGGTCCCACAATTGGAACGACATGCCGTTCGTGTGGATCGGCAAGCTCGGCGGCGCCGTGCGGACTGGGCGCTACATCCAGTATCCCAGCCTCGTGCCCCATAACCGCCTGCTTCTGGCCATGGCCGAAGCCTTGGGGCTGCCGTTGACCACGATCGGTGTCCCCGAGCTCTGCAGTGATGGCCCTTTAACGCTGACTTGAAACCGGCATCCACTTGCACATCGACAGCGCACGGTCAAAAACAACACGACGGCTGGTCAGGTAACCTGCGAACGGATGCCAGCATCGACTTGTCAGCTTGCCGAGCTCACGATGATGTGGGCGATCCTTGGGACGGCACAATGGGACGCCACGACTTCGCGGTGCGTCCATCGCCGAACCAGTTGCGCCCGAGTCAGTGCAGGACGACATACGCAGCGATTTCGTGGCGCTCACCTGGGACGCACCACTGTATTGCCCGGACGCGAGCCGGCCGCGAGCTGACACTCCGCTCTCGCTTGATCCGCGCGTGCGGACGGCTCGCACGGTACGCGGGGCGTTCGGCGCCCGTTTGTTGTTCGGTATGGGCGGCCTCCCGGCTTACGACGGAGGTGCGAGCATCCTCGTCGGCATCGTGCTGCGGCGCGCCCGTTTCGACGTCGGCATGAAGTATTGGATCCCCCGCACACACGTCGTCGAAACGTTCCCTCGAGTGGGATCCGGGCTGAGATGGTCCGCTTCACCCCGTATGGGACTGTGGTTTCGCATCGACGGCTCTGTTGTGCTGCTGCGGCCGCGTTTCGAGATCATTGCCGCGGGCGAAGTTTTCCGCGCGGGTATCTTGGCGGTGCAGACTGCAGTGGGATTAGAGTTCCGCTTCCCGTAGACCAAAGTTCCCAAAAAGCCGCGGGCGGATCCGAGCGGGCCAGAAAGCCAGCGCTGCAGATTCTGTATCGCTGCGTTATAAAAGTGGCTGCCATGACCAGGCTATATATGGGTCGGGAGCGCGCGCGCCTGGCCGGGGTGGATGTCGCCGAGGCCTATCGGCAACACGGTCCGTTCGTATGGCGCGCCCTGTTGCGGTTCGGCGTTCCTCCAAACACCCTCGATGACGCCACACAGGACGTGTTCCTCGTCGTGTACCGCCGCCGACGGGACTATGATGGGCGCAGGTCTCTGCGGGCGTGGCTGTACGGGATTGCGCGCAATGTCGCTCAGAAACATCGTGCAAGACATCCCCACGAGGTTGTGGCCTTAGCCGAGGATCTCGCGTCGTCTACGGAACTCGGGAATTCCTGCCCTCATGAACATGCCGTGACGCGCGAAGCGGCCGATTTCGTGGATCGCTTCCTCGGAAAGCTCGACAAAGACAAGCGCGAGATCTTCGTTCTAGGCGTCATCGAAGGTCTCTATGTTGCAGAAATTGCCGAGCTGCTGTCCCTCAACATCAATACCGCCTATTCACGGCTGCGGTCGGCTCGCAAGGAATTCACCTCCGCGCTGTATCGACACGCGGCACGAGATCGTATGTTGACGAAGCGCAATGGATGATCTCGATCAAAGCGAGGAGTTCCATCTCGCGGCCTGGCAGCGTGTGCACGCGCCGGGCCCGCGGGTCGCGGCCGAGCACCTACGACGGCTCCAGTCGGCCGTCTTGGCTGACCGCCTGCGGAGACGACGACGTGTGCTCATCACTGCCGCGGCCGCCGTGGCAACGGCTGCTGTGCTCTTGCTTGCGGTTTGGCTCGGGGGATCAAGCCTCGATCAGGAACATCGAGCCTCCGGCGAGGCAGCGGCCAGCTTTACTCGGCTAGGCCGAGAGCCATCGCGCGTGATCCCAGGCGATCGGCGCTCAGCCGAGAGCGACATCGGATCGCATGAGCCCGCCATGGCTGTTATTCCCCCCACTTCAGAACCGCCCTCGTCTCGGGAACGGCCGGTGAGTACATCGCAACCGCGCCCGGTCGAGCGCCACGTCAGCCGGACGAGTTCCGAGGAGCACGGCGCTCCGGTATCGAGCTCATCGGATACACTATCGGAAGAGATTCACCTACTGGGATCCGCAAGTGCATCTCTGCGCGCCGGCGATCCCGGTAGAGCCCTGGCATTGCTGCGAGATCACGAGCGACGGTTTCAGAACTCGTCGCTGCTCGAGGAACGTTCGGCATGGATTGCCGTTGCTCTGTGCCGCCTCCATCGCCGGCCGGAAGGAATTCGAGTGGCCAGCGAGTTCGTGGCCCGCTATCCCAATTCCCTGCACCTTCCGCGGATTCAAAGCGCATGCGCAACGATGACATCAGAGCCTCCATCTCCGCAGCCAGGGGTCAAACCTCGATGATCGATGCTTCACAGCGCCTCGGGCCCGCCCCGAATTAGCGCGCGGGGCAGTGCCGTTCCATCGTCGGTACGCGGCCGGTTCGGCATGGTGCCGCGAGCCTTCGTCGTCACCCGGCTGGAATGGGTTTGCAGACGGTGCCGCCTTCGATTTGGGCGTTGGTGCGGTAGGTGTTGAGCATCTGCCAGGAGGGCTGTTCGAATTGCGGAATCGTGCCATCTTCGCGCACGTTGGTGATGTGATAGGTGTGCTGGTTCCAAATGCGTCGTGGCTGAATCCAGCGGTCTTGCGTGTCGCGGATGACCTGTACGGTCGGTGAGGCGGGTTTCGCGCTGAGGAAGAGATTCGAGACCACGACGATCTCGGCCGAGCCGTCGTTGTCGATGTCGGCGACGACCGGATATTCGATGAGCGTGCCGCTCGTGCGCGGGATCTGCAGGAGCACCGCCCCAGTGCCATCGAAAATAAACATGTTGTTCTCATCGGCGTACATGGCCTCGGCAATGCCGTCGCCGAGAAAGTCGAACGCCGTGCCGGCCGCGAGACCGCTCTGGTCGGACACGCCCGCCTTCCAGACGATGGCCGCGTCGGCCTCGTACACTGTATACCAGTTGGCTGAGCTGACCGCGAACTCGGAGATGCCGTCGCCATCGAAGTCGTGCACGGTCGCCGGCCGACGGAATCCCACGCCTGGTTCGCCCGTCGGCCGCAGGCCCTGGTACTTCACCTGGCCGGTGTGCTCGAGCACGGTGATGCCCTGAAGGTTGAGCACGAGCACCTCGGGCTCGGGATCGTCGTCGAGGTCGGCAATCTGCGGGTAACCAGGCTCCACTCCCGCGGCAAGGTACAACTCCGAACCATCATGGTGATAGGCAGCATGGCCGAGCACGAGTTCCTGGTCGCCGTCTCCATCGAGGTCGGCGATCGCTGTCGCCGTATAGCTCTCGTAGGCATGAGACGCTGGGAACAGTGTGTTCCCAAGGTGGTCGGCAACGAAATCAGCGGCCGCGATCTCCACGTCGCCGTCGTTGTCCATGTCGGCCAGCGCGATGGCCGAGCCGAATGTCTCCGAGATTTCATATCCCCATGTCGTCCATGCCGGCTGCGGGCTCTTCCACTTCGGCGTACCGTCGTGCTCGAACGCCGTGAGATAGCCATCGACCGTACCTGTCACGATCTCGACGAGACCGTCGCCGTCGATGTCGCCGATCGCCGGCGTCACGGAGGCGTCGACCGGATCGGCGATCATGAAGTGCACCGTGCCGGTCAGGCCATCGAGGACGTAGAGGTGCCCCTCCTGTGCCAACGGCGAGACGACTTCCACGGCCACAACCACCACGTCGGGAACATCGCAAAGGTCGATTTCGCCGTTGCCGTCGTCATCCGTGAGGTTGGCGACGAGCGGTGTCACCAAGCTATTGGGCTCCCCCGGCGCGGTCCACATCCATTGGATGGCGGGCTCGAAGCTGTTCGGCGGGGCGTCGGCATCGCACTTCCCGACCGCATCCATGTCGTCGACGATCTTGCACGACGTCGGTGGTCCCGTGCCAGTGTCGTCTCCGATATCGTCCCGCGCGATATCGAATCGCGCTCCATCGGTGCCGGTGCTGTCGTCGTTTCCTCCTGTGGCTCCACCGATCGTGGTGGTCCCACCGCCTCCACTTTCGGCAGTCGTATCGGCAGTCGTATCGGCATCGGCATCGAACACACCGACGGTTTCCCGCTCCTTGCCGCACGACCCGATGAGCACGAGCGCAGCCTCGATCGCAGCCACGATCGGTGCAGACCGAACCATGTGGAAGGGATGAGGCATTGGGCGATGTGCTCGTCGTGGGGTAAGTGTCGGTTCGTCGCTGTTCCGTCACGACGTCGAGCCGATGTTGTAAAAAAGCAGAATGCGCTTCGGGTTCGACCTCATCCTGGGTGCTCATCTGATCTTGGGCAGCTCCGAGGTGGAACGCGTCGGACTGGAGGTCTCGTGGGAGGCGCCACCTTCGTGCCCATCCTCGCAGGCGTTCGTCCGAACCTTGGAAGCCAGGCTCGGCACCAGCCTCGCATCCTTGCGTGACATTCCGCTGCGTGTCCACGCGTCGGTGGAATCGTCCGGCTCCACGGGTTGGCGATTGGTGTTGCGGACGTGGGAGCGCGGTACCGAAGGCGAGCGCGTGCTCGAAGATCGATCGTGCGCACTGCTGGCCGAAGCAGCCACTTTGGTCGTGGCGTTGTCGATCGATACCCTGGCGGTCGTACGCCACGAAAAGCAGGTCCGCACCGGACCGCCCGCGGCGCCCAACCCAATCAAACCCGCACCTACGACCGTCGCTCGCGCTTCGTCACGGTCCCGCCCAGGTGCTGCCGGCTTGCTGCGCGTGTCCGGTTTGATCGAAACCGGCATGCTCCCCGCCGTGGGTGCCGGGATCGAATTCGCCGCAGGGGCATGGCTGGGGCTCGGGAGCGTGGATGCGTTGGGACGCTATTGGTTCGAGCGAGACAAGCGTTCGGGGCAGGCGTCGCAAGCTGGAGTGAGGTTGCAAGCGTGGACTGCCGGGCTACGAGGTTGCGTTCGGCCAGCGGCGGGTCGAGCGGTCGAGTTTCCGTTGTGCGCCGGCATGGAAGCCGGGCAGATCATCGGGGACGGATTCGGTGTGCGTCGTCCGAGGACCGGCTTTACGGCATGGGCTGCGGTGCAGCTCAGCGTGGGGGTGGCGTGGGTCCCCGTGCGGTGGTTCGCGCTGGCCGGCACCGTCGAAGGAGCGATTGCGCTTGCACGCCCGACGTTCGCCGTGGACAACTTGGGCGATCTCCACCGACCTGCTCCTGGCAGCCTGCGCGGATCCGTCGCCGTCGAGGTGCGATTCCCGTGACGGAAACGTTGATCTCGGACACCCACTCGCTGAGGGCCTCGTGAGCGCCTACGCCATTCAGCGCGAAAAGGACCTCGTGACCCACGAGGCACCACGACTCGACGCCTCCTCGCACATGGAACGTCTGCGGGTCATCTATGACACCCACTATCCATTCGTCCGTCGAAGTTTGCGCTTTCTGGGTGTACCCGAACAGGACATCCGTGATGCCATGCAAAATGTCTTTTTGGTGGTGATCCGCAGGCTCGGCGAGTTCGAGGAACGTTCGTCGATGCAGACGTGGTTGTTCGGCATCGCCGTACGCGTTGCCCATGCCAGCCGTCGCGCTCGCATTCGTATTGAGCGACTCGAGCAAACGTTCGTGCCGCCTACGCCGCCGTCGGTACCGGAAGACGCGGTCGCACACCGAGAGGCCGCCGCTGTCCTCGAGCAATTGTTGAACGAGCTCGACGACAATCAACGTGCCGTGTTCGTGATGGCCGATCTCGAAGGCATGCGTGCCCATGAGATCGCCGAAGCCCTGGACGTCAAGTTGAACACGGTTTACTCACGCCTGCGTCTAGCGCGAGCGAAATTCGAACGTGGGCTGGCGCGCTATCGCGATTCGCCGGAGGAAGCCCGATGAACGAGGAACTCGGACGAGAAACGCTGGCATTTCTGCGTGAAGCGAAGGCTGGGGTGCCGCCGCCCCCGGTCAGCGAACAGGCGGAGGTCTGGGCCGGTCTTGCGTCTCGACTCGAGACCATGCCCGAGACCGGACTGCATGGTTCGAGCTCACTCGGTCCCGTGCTCAAGTGGGCGTTGGTTGCATTGGGCAGTACGGGCGCGATCGCGAGCGCGATGGTCGGACTCGTTCGAGCGCCGAGCACGGACTCGACCGCCACGATGCACGTACCGGCATTCGAGCCCTCTTCGGTTTCTTCGCGAGTGTCCGACACGGCAGCAGTCGAGCCCACGGCCGAGGTCGTCGATCCAACGCGCGTGGTGGACCCCGAAGCCAACGGCTCCGAACCGGCTACAATGACCCAATCACGACGCAAGTCGGAGCGTGTTCGTAGCGAAGCCAAGGATCCCGTGCCGCCACAAACCTCGGTTTCCGAGGCATCGTCGCTTGCGACCGAAATGGCGTTGATGGACCAGGCCCGCACGGCCATGCGTGCCGGCGCTCACGTCCACGCCATCGCCTTGTTGCGACGCCATGCCCGTGCGTTCCCATCCGGCACGCTGGCAGCGGAGCGCAGTGCCGTATTGGCCATGGCGCTTTGTGCCGACGGGCAAAACGCCGAAGGACAGGCAGAACAACGCCGATTTCTACGAACTTGGCCCAGTTCACCGTTGGCCAGTTCGATCCGTTCGGCGTGCGAGCCTCCGAACACCGGCTTCGGGCCACACAGCTCGAGCGACGCAGCGCAATCACCGGGCGACGACTGAGCATGGAAGACCCACGACGGCCGGTTGTGGTTCGCCATGGGGAGGCGAAGGATCTCCGCTACAAGCTGCAGCGTCCCTTCAAGCGCGCGCTCGCCGGGACCAACCTCGAGGCCGAAGTCGCGCATCTCTTCGAGACGATGCCCGACTGCGGCCTCCGACTGAACCTAGGAGGCACGACCCAGGTCATCGCCTTCGGGAAGGCGCAGTCATGACCCCGTCGAAGCGGGAAGTTGCACGAATGATCAGGGTTGTATAATGCTCGCCGGGATGGCCCGCGAAGCATCCGTACACGACCTTCTCACGATCAAGGCAGCAGCGGAACTGCTCGGCGTGAGCGAGCAGACCCTCCGGCGTTGGGACAAGGCTGGGAAGCTTCGCGCTCGCCGTCATCCAATGAACGGGTACCGACTCTATCCGCGAAGCGTGGTCCTGAATCTGAGGCGGCAGATTCTCTCGGAAGGGAACGCAACGAGATGAGGGCCGACATCCTCAAGCTACTGCTGCAGTCCCATGCCGACGGCGATGAATCGTCGTTTCGGAAGGCCGCGCTACAACTTGCTGCCGCCGAGAGCAGCGCGGGCCATGTCCGCGTCGCCGACGAGATTCGCGCGATTGTCGCGAAAATGCCGCCGGCAAGTACACGGAAGGCCGGGCCCATCGTTGATATCGCGAGCCCCCGGGGTGAGCTCGCAGACATTCTCGAGGGCGGGCATCGCGATGAGCGATTGCGTGACATCGTCCTGCGTGACGACGTTCGCGATCTCTTGCTGCGCGTGATCTCGGAGAACCGCTCGCGCGGTCAGCTCGAACGCTTCGGCGTTTCGCCGCGGCGCAGGCTCTTGTTCCATGGCGCTCCAGGGTGCGGGAAAACTCTCGCTGCGGCTGTGCTCGCCGGCGAGATGGGGCTTCCGCTGATGACCGTGCGCTTCGATGCGCTCTTCTCTCGTTTCCTCGGTGCGACGGCAGTGCAGCTTCGAGCGATCTTCGCCGAGATGCCTCGTCGTCCCGGCGTCTATCTCTTCGACGAGTTCGATTCGGTCGCGAAGGCCCGAGGTGACTCGCAGGACGTCGGCGAGATGAACCGGGTGGTCACCGCGTTTCTCCAGCTCGTGGACGCCGACGTCAGTGGGAGCGTTCTCGTTGCTGCCACGAACCATGTCGAGCTGCTCGACCGCGCGGTATTTCGCCGCTTCGACGTGATCGTGCCCTTCGAAAAGCCGACGCGAGATCAGCTCGTTGCATTTCTCCAGTTGCGCTTGGGGAACATCGGCTTGACTGACGCGCAGGCGGAGCAGCTCGCCTCACGTGCTGAGGGGTGGAGCTTCGCTGACGTGGCGCGGGCGTGCGACGACGCAGTTCGAACGATGGCGCTCGACGACCGCGAAGAGATCAACGAGCAGGACGTCATCCACGCGCTCGACGAGCTGAAGCAACGCCAGCTGCCGGCCGGGGGATGATCCATGGTGGACGAACGGCTGCCGCTCATTCGCGGACGTGTCTCCGCGGTCGACACCTACGAAGCTCCTCAGCGTGGTGGTGCACCGCCGAAGCTCCCGTCTCTTGATCCGAAGGCGCACAAGACGCGGTTGATCGCCCAACTCGATACAATCGAACGGCAGGTTCAAGCGAGAGCGAAAATCGCCCGAGATGAACTGGCGACGCGCGAGATCGTCGCTGTGCACCCTTCACCCGGAGCGAAGCTCACGCCCGAGCAGCTCGACGACGTTCGAGAGGATGCTCGTCTCATCGGCGTCGTGCCCGAGACAGGCACCGTCCTTCTTGACGTCGCCAACGCGCATCTCGGCTACCTACGCGAGAAGGTCGACGCATTCGCCGACGATGCTCACGCGAAAACGAAGACCGAGACGGACGGAACCAAGACCATGCACCGCGACAAAGAGCGCGCGGTTGCTCCCATCGACACGATCGGCCTTGCGAAGCTGGATGATGTGCGCGGCCCTCAGTTCCATGCGGAGGCCCTCGTTACTGATCAGCCCTACTGGTTCGAGATTACCTGCCGGGGTGGCTACCGTCGCCCGCTCTCTGAGACCGAAGCGAGCCGCGCGCAGATCGCCCGCCAGGTCCACCGCGCGGGTGCGGCCCACCAGCGGATCGACGAGTTCATCGGGCCCGAGCAGGTCTACTTCTTCGTTCGGCTTACGCAGCAACAGCTCGATGCGTTGCGTGCCGCGACGGATTGCATCTACGAGGTGGAGCTTGCTCCGCCACCTCTCCGTGACCTTCGGTTGCTCGAGGACGTCACGACGAAGGATGTGAAGGATTTCTCATTGGAGGCACCCAATGCCGATGCGCCGGCGGTCGTGATTCTGGACACAGGCATCGCAACCGCGCACCCGCTGCTGAAGACGGCGATCCTCTCGGCGACGTCCGCGGACGATGTCTTGATCCCCTCGCCGGAAGACACGTACGGCCATGGCACGAAGATGGCTGGCGTCGCTCTGTATCGCGATCTCGGTGCCGCCATTGAACGTGGCAGGGCATCAGCGACGCACTGGCTTCAGAGCAGCCGCTTGCTGGTCGCGCCTGGCGAGGGCACCGCGTCGGACGAGAACTACGAGAAGTGGCCTGTCCTCACCCTCGGGGCCGTGCGATCGGCCGAAGACGCCGATCCGCGACCACGCGACCGCGTCTTCGTGCTGGCGATCACGAGGACGATGCAAGAGCCACCGCTCGAAGGGCTCGTGCCCACGCTGTGGAGCCAGGCCATCGACCAGATCGCCCATCACGAGGGTCATGGACGACTGCTCGTCGTCTCCGCGGGTAACGCCCGGTACGAGAAATGGCTCACGCTCGCAGAGCAGCATCCGCAGCTCCAACTCGCGGAGAAGATCCATCAGCCTGCACAGGCAGCGAACGCGCTCACCGTTGGCGCTTTCACCACGCGCGTCGAGCTCCCGGGATCGAAGGACTATGCCGAGGCGCAGATCGTTGCGAAGCGTCCTGGAGGCATTTCTCCGTTCACGAGCACTGGGTTCGCCGGAAACGAGTGGCCGATCAAACCGGACGTCGTCATGGAAGGCGGGAACCTTGCGATCTCGGGCTCACTGCCGGACGCGAGCGTCCCGACGCTTAGCACACTGACGACCAGCCACCGCCACATCCTCGGTCAGCCGCTCGCGCAGATCTCGATGACGAGCGAAGCCACTGCACGTGCGGCCCATCTGGCTGCCCGCGTCTGGGCGCTCGAGCCGAAGCTCCGTCCGGAGACGATTCGCGGTCTGATCATTCACTCCGCGAACTGGACCCAGGAGATGACCCAGCAGTTCGTCGGGCTCAACGATCGTCTGCTGGCTTGCGGCTACGGCGTCCCGGACGAGCGACTGGCGTCCGAGTGTGCGCAGGAGCGCGCGACCGTCGTCATCGAGGACGCGATGCCGAACGCGGTCATCGAAGAGGAGCCCAAGAAGAAACCGCCGAAGCGTGCGAAAACGAAGACGACCGAGCTGAAGCCCCGGCGGAAATTCAAGCTCTTTCGACTCCCGATCCCAAACGAACTGCTGGGCGAGACAGATCCCGAGGTCGAGCTCCGGGTCACGCTCTCGTACTTCACGGAACCCAACAAGTTCGGCAGGACGGTCTTCCACGGGCTCGATCTCAAGTGGGACATGCAAGGGCCGCAGGAGTCCGAGGACGCCTTCCTGCAGCGCATCAACGCGCGGAAGCGGCCAACGGGCACGGACGGGAAACGGCAGACGGCCGCCGCCACAAAGTCGTTCCCCTGGGATCTCGGTATCCAACTCCGAAGCCGCGGAACGGTTCAGAGCGATCGATGGCGGGGCAAGATGTCGGCGCTT
>Ga0187893_10008918_pt1 | contig 15636 bp, 15 predicted proteins | sample MA1701074metaG_FD_139574 | JGI IMG/M metagenome (GOLD analysis project Ga0187893, IMG submission 139574) | White microbial mat communities from a basaltic lava cave in the Kipuka Kanohina Cave System on the Island of Hawaii, USA - MA170107-4 metaG ... | reverse complement strand
TTCCGATGATGTGCGCCGGCAGGTCGCGTCCGTCCTGCAGGTGGACGCGGATATTGTCCGCTGGCGCCACAACGTGGCTATTGGTCAGCACAAATCCATCGGGTGCGATGACGACGCCGCTCCCCGACCCCCGGAGCTCCGGCAGCCCTCGGCGCTGCAAGCGTTCAGGCGCGCGCCGCGACATGCCGACGCTGACGACAGCCGGTCCGACGCGCTCGACGGCGCGCACGACCGCCTTCGAGTACGCGTCCAGCGCTTCGTCCTCTCCGCCCGCCGCGGAGGGAATTGCCTCCCCGGGCGGTGCACCAACCTCGAGGTTTGCAAGCAGCTCAGCCGTTGCCATTCGATGCGCCTCCAAAGCGCCGCGCCATCGCGCGAATCGCGCTCACATTGTAGAACCGTGCCTGTGGGCCGGTGATTCCCCCGGGTCTCGGCTGGCTCGTGAGCCGCGGACTCTCGACCCGCCTGCGAGCCTCCGGGGCTCACGCCCGAGGGGAGGGGGACCGGGATTTCCGACGAACGTCTCTTCTATCCATTGGGGGAGGACGCGCATGTCTGAGGTCGCCGGCTACGTTGCGTATTTGAAGAAGGTCCCCATCTTTGACAAACTTCCCGCAGGCGAGCTGGAGTTTATCGCGCGCTCGCTCAAAGAACGTGTGTACGAGCCGGGCACGCCCATCGTCAAGCAGGGCGATCCAGGCCTGGGGTTCTTCCTTATTAAAGACGGACGTGTTGAAGTCTCACACGATGGCCATCGCATCCGCGATCTTGGTTCGGGCGAGTTTTTCGGGGAGATGGCGCTGATGGAAGAGCGGCCTCGTAGCGCCACCGTCACCGCAAAGGACCGGACAACTTGCCTGCAACTGGTGCGGTGGGATTTCAGGGCACTGTTGAAGGAGAACCCCGCCATGGCGGTGCGCATGCTGGAGGTTGTCGTGAAGCGACTGCGCGACCACCCCTCCGACCACGAACTCGACTAGCCCCCGCGCACGCCGTCACCATCGCCGATACTTAAAGCAACCAGGGAGGCCGCGGGGCGGCCTCCCTGAACCAGGCGGCACGTTCTGGACTGCGTCTCGAGCTCCGGGCAGCCCTAGGCTGGCGCGAGCCAGCCTCGTCAAACGGGCTAGCCCAGCGGCTTCACGTTCGCGGCCTGCGGGCCCTTTTGGCCCTGCACGACCTCATACTCGACCTTCTGCCCCTCATTAAGCGACCTGTAGCCTTCTGCCTGGATCGCGGAATAGTGGACGAAGACGTCCTTGCCACCTTCGTCAGGAGTAATGAAGCCGTAGCCTTTCTCAGCGCTGAACCACTTGACAGTTCCACTCGGCATGCCTTCCCCCACCTCTTTCATTGAGTGCCGTCCACCGATGCCGCCTGACCGGACCTCGGCACTGTCCCTCTCCGTCATAGGGGATTGGCAGGGCCAAGGGGAGATTCCTGCTGGTCGGGGGAATCATTCTCTCGACGGCGCCGCCGGAAGGGGATACGAAATCCGCATGCCGCCTTCGTTGAAGATCCTGCTTCTTGTTTTACTCGTTGGCTGTCTGCTCGCGCCTCAGTCCGGCACCGCCGCGCCCGCCGCGCGCCCGCCCGCCCGTCTGGTGCGGACCGTGCTGGACAATGGTCTTATGGTCGTCGCGGAGGAGCGCACGGCGGCGGACATCGTGGCGCTGCACGCCTGGGTCCGCGTCGGCTCCAAGGACGAGGACGACGAGACCAATGGCGCCGCACATTTCCTCGAACACATGCTGTTCAAAGGCACCGGAAGGCGCAAGCCAGGGGAGATGGAGCGCCAGATCGAGGGCCTCGGCGGCGTCCTCAATGCCGCGACCTCAGTTGACTGGACATACTACTACGTCGTGGCGGCCGGGCGCCACTTCGATCAGATTCTCGACCTTCAGGCGGACGCGGTCATGAATTCCGCCATCGATGCGGGCGAGATGGACCGCGAACGCCGTGTCGTTATCGAAGAGATCAACCGCCGCGACAATTCTCCCACTACCCGAGCGTTCGAGCTCCTCCGCACGGTGGCCTTCACGGTCCATCCGTACCGCCGATCGGTGCTCGGTCCGCGTGCGGGAATCGAGCGCATGCCGCGGGAGACCCTGCTGCGCTTCTACCAAACGCACTATGTGCCCGGCAACACCACCGTCGTTGTCGTTGGCAACATTCGGGCCACCGAAGCGGTGGAGAAGGTCCGCCGGGTCTATGCGGGCTTTCGCCGCCCGACCCCGGTGCGGCCGGGTCGACCGAGTGAGCCGCCTATCGCCGGCGTCCGCCGCGCCGCTGCGGAGCAGGACGTTCGGGTGACGTACCTGGCGCTGGGGTTTCCGGCCCCATCCGTCCGGGACCGCGACGTGCCGGCCGCCGACGTCCTCCTGTATGTGCTGGGGCGCGGACTTGGTTCCCGCCTCCGGCTGCAGATTATTGAGCGGGCGCGGCTTGCCCAAAGCGTGAGCCTATCGTACTCCAGTACAGAAGATCCTTACCTCTTCACGGTCTTCGCGGTGACCGAGCCCGCCCAAGCCGACCGCGCCGAGGCGGCGATCCTGGCCGAGCTGGCCGCGGTGCGCGAGCAGGGCATCACCGAGGCCGAGCTGGTGCGCGCAAAGAATCTGCTCGAGGGCGAGCACATCTACGAGACGCACACCACGCGGGGACGAGCCTTCAACCTGGGGTTCGCCGCCACCGTCGTCGACCTCGAGTTCAGCGAAAAATATCTCGAGCGGGTCCGACAGGTCACGCGAGAGGACGTGCAGCGTATAGCCGGGCGCATTTTCGATCCCCAGAACTACGCCGCGGCCACTATCCAGCCGGGAGCGCGTTGACGTGGGCGTCCGCCTCGCCGCTCTGATGATGTCGGCCGCTCTCCTTGCCATCCTTTCCGCGTCGGCTGCAGTGTCCGCCCCACCCCAGAGGATCGCCGCGCAGCCCGCGCCCCTGGCCCCGCGCGGTGCCGTTACGAGGCACGTGCTGGACAACGGTCTGACTGTGATTATCAAGGAGAATCCGTCGAGCGATCTGGTTGTAACCGAGGCAATCGTGCGGGCGGGCCCGCGCTTCGAGGAGCGGCAGTCCAGCGGGATCACGTTCTTCATGCGCGCCATGGTTGTTCGGGGAACGCAGCGGCGCACCGGTCCGGAGATCGCGCAGGCGATTGAATCGGTGGGCGGCCAGCTAGGGGGAGGGACCGGCGCCGATTTCGTGTCGGTCTACGCCGTGACACCGAGCCGGTACGTTGATGCTGGTATGGAACTGATTGCCGATTTGCTCACCAACGCCAAGTTCGATCCCGAGGATGTGGAGACCCAGCGCCGGGTGAGCCTGTCGCGAATCAGCCAGAACGCCGATCAGCCGCTTCAGCGCGCGATCGAGCTGTTCAACGCCACACTCTATCCGTATCATCCCTACGCGCAATCGACGTTCGGCGTGGCAGAGTCGGTCAACGCAATCACGCGCGACCAGTTGGTCGATCACTACCAGACGTATGTGACCGCCCCCAACACCGTCGTCATCGTTGCCGGGAACATCGCCGAGGCCGATGCGATCCAAAAGGTCACGCGGGCGTTTGCGAGCCTGCGGTCGACGGCCCCCCCGCGCAAGGCGCGGCTGCTTCGCGTCGTCGAGCGCGCGCTCGCCCCACGACCGCCGGCGCCGCGTGAGGTCCGCGAGACGCGCTCGATCTCCGCGGCCTGGATCGCGCTGGGGTATCTCGGCGTGCCCGTGGGGCACCGCGACTTCGCGGCGCTCCGTGTCTTGAATGCCGTGCTCGGCGAGGGTTTCTCGTCGCGTCTGTTCACGGAAATCCGCGACAAGCGCGGCCTGGCCTATCAGGTGGGTTCGAGCCTGCTGGCCAGGGCCGGTCCGGGCAACCTCCTGGCTGTGGCCGGCACCGACCCGTCCAACCTCTCGGCGGTTGTGACCGGGATGCTGCGCGAGATGGATCGGGCGCGCAGCGAAGGCGTACCTCCGGAAGAGGTTGAGCGGGCCAAAAGAAGCGTGATTGGGCGGTACGCCATCGCGCACGAGCAACTCGAGCAGCAGGCGTTCTATCTTGGCTGGTACGAAATCATGGGCGTCGGGTACGCTTACGACGAACGTTTCGTGCGGGATATCGCCCGGGTGTCGCCCGCCGACGTGCATCGTGTGGCCCGTTTGTATCTGAACAACCATGTGGTTGCGATCGTCGCTCCGCCCGCAGCTCGGTAGGGCGCATCCCCGTTCCCGTCGAACCGAAGTGACATTGCCTGCGTAGTTTAAGCGACATTTCCCTGGGGGAGGAACTCGATGCATCTGCTGTTTCGTCTCTGCCTGGTGCTGGTCGCACTCGGCCTGGCGGTCCCGCCGCTGGCGGTTGTGGCCGGCCCCGCTCCGTCGCTGTTTCCGCTGGTCACCGGCGCGGTCTGGATTCGGAAGAACGATGATGGGGGCGAGGCCACCTCACGCGTTGTCGGTCCCAAGACCATCGGATCGCAGCGCTGCACCGTGATCGAACGCAAGGCCGTCGAGCGGGGGCGTGAGCGCGTCGAGCGCACGTGCTATCTTGTGACCGCATCAGACATCCAGGTCATCGAGCAGACAAACTTCCGCGGCGATATCGCTGCCGTCAAGCCTCCACGGTTGCTGATGAAACTGCCTCCGCGCGCGGGGCAGACGTGGTCGTGGAGCCCCGAGGCGTCACTCTTCGACATCAAGATCACCTCGAAATGGGTTGGGGAAGAAACGATCAAAGTCGGCGCGACCACCTATCGCGCCTGGAAACTGCAGACCGTGACAACGGGAGAAGAGACCGAGATCACGGGCCTGTCCTGGTATGCCCCGGCAGTGGGTCTCGTGCGCAGCGAGCGCAAGGGCCATCGAGGGGACCGGCAGATCGGCGGGTGGACTGAGCTCGTCAGCTACAAGACGCCGTAGGGCCGCAGACGCGACCGGCCCGAGGGACCGTCGGCGCAGCCCGCCCCGCGGGGCGCGGGCAACTGCGCATTCTCTTCGCCACCATCTTTTTAGTCATGGTGGGATTCGGTATCGTCATGCCGATCCTGCCGTTTTTCGCGCGCCGGTTCGGCGCCTCGCCCGTCCAGATGGGCCTGCTCATTACGGCGTGGGCCGTGGCCCAGTTCATCGCCTCGCCGTTCTGGGGCGCCGCCGCCGACCGGCTCGGGCGCAAGCCCGTCCTGATTGCGGGCCTGCTGGGTTACGCCGTGGGCTTCATTGCCATGGCTCTCGCCGATTCGTACGCTATGCTGCTGGGCGCGCGCGTCCTGGGCGGCTTGCTGGCGTCCTCCGTGCTTCCTGCAGGGCAGGCAATCGCCGCGGACATCACCCCGCCCGAAGAGCGGGGTGCTGTCATGGGACAGATGGGTGCCGGATTCGGCCTGGGATTTCTGGTTGGTCCGGCTGTGGGCGGGTTGCTGGCCGCGGCCGGTCCCGAAGTACCCTTCTACGCGGCGGCCGCCGGCTCGCTGCTGGCCCTGCCCATCGTGATCTGGCTTGTGGCGGAGCCTCCCGTTGACGCCAGACGACTCGCTACGGCGAGACTCGGCTTTGGCGGCATTGTGGGGGCGCTGCGAAGTCCGGAGGTGCCGCTTTACCTCATGGCGTTTGCGTCTACCTTCGGCGGATCGAGTATGTTTTCCATGTTGGGATATTACGCCATCGATCGGGGCGGCGGGACGCCGGCAAACGTAGGCCTGATGTTCACCGCGACGGGTGTGGGCGCCGTATTGACCCAGGTGCTGTTGATCGGGCCCATCACGCGGCGTTGGGGCGAAGCGGCCGGGATTCGGTTTGGATTTCTGGCGGCTGCGCTGGGGTTCGTGGCGGTGGCGGCGGCGGGCGCTCCTCTGGTTCTCACGGTGGTCGTGGGGCTGACGTCCATGGCGATGGCGTTGATACGTCCTCTGCTCGCGGCGCTCAACTCGCGTCTGACGACGCTGGGCTATGGCACGTCGCTGGGCATGCAGACCTCGTTCGACAGCTTGGGCCGCTCGCTTGGTCCGCTATGGGCGGGGACAATCTACTCCGTGGAGATTGCGGGACCGTTCCTCGCCGCGGCCGGTGTGTATGTGCTGGCGGGTCTCATCGGCCCCAGGTCAGCACGCAGGCCGCCCAGGTGAACCCGCCGCCAAACGCCACCAACACGATGTGGTCACCATCCCGGATCCGTCCGGCGCGGCGGGCCTCCCACAAGGAGATCGGCACCGATGCCGCGGAGGTGTTCCCGTAAGCTTCAATGGTGCTGATGAAACGCTTAATGGGAAGGTTCATCGCTTTGGCAACCGCTTCGAGGATGCGCTGGTTGGCCTGATGCGGCACGATGACGGCGATGTCATCCAGCGTCAGCCCCGCCCGCTCGACGGCCTGCCTGATGGCATCGGGAACGACCCGAACCGCGAGCTTGAAGACGGCCTGGCCATCCATGCGTGCGCGGTGCAGTCCCGCCGCAATCGCCTGCTCGGTCATCGGGATGCGGCTGCCACCCGCCGGCAGCTTGAGTATGTCCCCGGCGGCGCCATCGGAGCCGACGACCGAGGACAGAATTCCCGCGCCGTTGCGCGAGGGGCCCAGCACTGCCGCGCCCGCGCCGTCCCCGATCAGCACGCACGTCGTGCGGTCCTTCCAGTCGACGAGCTTCGTCAAGACGTCCGAGCCGACCACCAGTACGTGCTCGGCCACGCCGGACTCGATCATGTCGGCGGCGGAGATGACCCCATAGACAAAGCTCGAGCACGCGGCCAGGAGGTCGAAGGCTCCGGCACGCCTTGCGCCGATGCGATCTTGAATCAGACACGCCATGGCGGGAAAGATCATGTCGGGTGTGGTGGTCGCGCCAATGATCAGGTCGAGGTCTGCTGGCGCAACATCGGCTTCGCGGAGCGCGGCGAGCGCTGCGGGTACGCCCAAGTCGGAGGCGGCCTGGTCCGGTTCGGCAATGTGGCGCGTGCGAATGCCGGTACGCTGGACGATCCACTCGTCCGTCGTATCGACGATCTTCGCCAGGTCGTCGTTGGTGAGGACGCGGGACGGCACGTACATGCCGAGGCCGACGATGGCCGCCCGCGTCGCGGCGGGACGCTGCGCGGTCGCCATCGTGAGCGTTTTCGGCTCGCGCATGGTCAACGGGGTTCGGCGGGTCGTCAGGGTCTCCTCCTGACACGAGGTCGGGCATGAGTACAGAGCACCACCTGGAGTTTGTTCACCGGTTCCTGCCGGGGCCAGGCGAGCTCACGCTCGTTCTGCTGCACGGCACCGGCGGTGATGAGAACGACCTGCTCCAGCTTGGGCGGGCGCTCGATCCTTCCGCCGCGCTGCTGAGCCCCCGTGGGAAAGTCCTCGAGAATGGGATGCCGCGCTTCTTCCGGCGCCTTGCCGAGGGCGTGTTCGACCTGAATGACCTGAGGATTCGCACGCACGAGCTTGCGGATTTTGTAGAGGCTGCCGCGCAGCTCTACCGGCGTGACCCGCGCGGCCTCGTTGCGGTTGGGTTCTCCAACGGCGCGAACATCGCCGCCAGTGTCCTCCTGTTGCGGCCGCGCACATTTGCCGCCGCTGTGCTGTTTCGCCCAATGGTGCCGTTCGTGCCGGATGAGTTGCCCGATCTCTCTGGTGTTCCGGTGTTCATCAGCGCGGGCCGGCTGGACCCCATCGTTCCCCAGGCGCAAACCACACGGCTGGCCGACGTGCTGCGCCAGGCGGGCGCGGAGGTCAGCATCCACTGGGAGGCAACCGGGCACGGCCTCGCCGCGGGCGATCTGACAGCGGCCAGGAGCTGGCTGGAGTGGGTGCGGACCAAGCTTAGCGACTCACCTGCCTCGCCGTGACGCCGACGACTTCAAACGCGGTGATCATCGAGCCAGCGGCGCAGCGCGTGGAGATTCTTCACTGTGAGGTGAGGACGCGGATCCCCGCGGCGCGTTTGGCCGCCGCCGGCCACCCCGGTCAACACCAGTATCGTGAACAGACCAGCGGCGCGGCCTGCGGCGATATCCGTGGACGCCTGATCGCCTACGATCGCGGTGTGCGCGGCCCGCGTCCCAATTCGACTGATCGCCTCTCGCAGCAGGCGCGGGTTCGGCTTTCCGATGACCACCGGGTCGCGTCCTGTCGCGTACCGCAGCGCCGCTACGATCGAGCCAGCGCCAAGCTGCAGGCCCGATTCCGTGGGCAGCAACGGATCCGGATTCGAGGCGACGAACAGCGCACCGCTGGCCAGAGCAACGGCCGCTAAGGTCAGCTTCCTGTAGGTCACACCGCGGTCGAGTCCCACCACAACCGCCGCGACGTTTTGCCACGCGAGGATGAAACCCGCGCGCGCCACCGCATTGCGCAGTGCCGCTTCGCCGATCACCAGCACGCGCGATCGGGGGCGCAGGGCACGCCGAAGATAGGCGGCCGTCACGACCGACGACGTCACGATGCGATCAGCCGGAACCCGCATGCCCATCGCCGCGAGGTGCCGCACGTACTGCCGCGGCGAGCGGGTGCTGTTGTTGGTGACGAGTGCGTAGGGGATACCCGCCCGGTCCAACGTCTCAAGCATGGCCCGCGCACCCGGTAGCGCACGGCGCCCACTGTAAAGGACGCCATCCATATCGAATAGGAAGCCTTGCAGCCGTCTCCGCATGCGGCCGAGTTCTGCGGCACACAAACAGCGCCCTGCCCCAGGTGGTCTGGTTTTGTTCCAAACCAACAGCGCGTCGTCGCAATTTTCCGTCACCAACCCGCGCGCGGGTGAAGGTGCACTAAGTGCCGGTAGCGTATACACGGCGCATAATGAGGTGAGCCTTGGGTCCAATCTAACGAGGGAGAGTGGCCCATGAAGCGTAGCCGCAAAAAAGGCATTCCCCGTACCACGTCCGCACCGATCACGCGAGCTACCAGCGGCAAGAGCCGCAGGGAATTTTTGAGGAGCGCTGTCGTCGTGGGTGCAACCGCTGCGACCGTTGGGTTCCCGTACGTCAAGCGTGCCTCGGCTCAGGCCCCGATCGTGTGGAAGGTTCAGTCGGGGTTTGCGACGCGCGACGAGCTCCACGTGTCATTCGTCGACTGGGCGAAGAAAGTCGACGAGATGTCGGGCGGCCGGCTCAAGATCGACATCCTCCCCTCAGGCGCGGTCGTAGGGACGTTCGACATCATCGATGGCGTCAACCGCCAGGTGCTCGACGGCGGGTATGCGGTCGCGGCCTACTGGTTTGGCCGGAACGTGGCGTTCAGCCTGTTCGGCACCGGTCCGTCGTTTGGGATGGACGCGACCGACATCCTCTCGTGGTTCTACTACGGCGGCGGCTTTGACATGTATCAGGATTTCTTGCAGAAGGAAATGAAGATGAACATCGTCGGGTTCCTGCTGGGCCCGATGCCGACGCAGCCCTTTGGCTGGTTCAGGAACCCCATCCTGAAGGCCGATCAGATCAAGCGTACCAAGTACCGGACGGTAGGTCTCTCGGCCGAGCTCTTCAAAGAAATGGGCGCGTCTGTGGTCATCCTGCCAGGCGGCGAGATCGTACCCGCGCTGGAGCGAGGCGTGATCGATGGCGCCGAGTTCAACAATCCCACATCCGATAAAGCCCTGGGCTTCCCCGACGTTCGAAAAGTCTACCAGCTGCAGAGTTACCACCAGCCGGTAGAGACGCTGGAAGTTATCATTCACAAGAGCAAGTGGGATCCGCTGCCCGCCGACCTGAAGGCTATCGTGCGGGGCGCGATCTTCGCGGAATCGGCGGACTTCCAGTACAAGATGATCGACCGCAACAGCCGGGACCTCGAGGAGTTCGAGACTAAGCGCGGAGTCAGAGTGTTCACCACACCGCGTGAGGTGCTCACGGCGCAACTCGACGCCTGGGACAAACTCATCGCGAAGCATTCGAAAGAGAACCCCACGTTCGCCAGGATCGTAGCCAGCCAGAAGGCGTGGGCGAAGCGTGTGGTGTCCTGGAAGCTGAGGGTCTTCGTGGACAACCGGCCCGCGTTCGAGCGGTACTTCAAGAAGTAGCTTTATACAGGGCTAGGCTTTTACCGCAACGTGACCATGACAGGGCGCCCCGTGGCTGCAACGCCCGGAGCGCCCTGACTATGTTTGTTCCAGCGCGGACTGGCACGGGCGCTTCGGCGAGGAGATGGTGATATGGAGCGGGCCATCAGGCAGATCAATGCCGTCAACGAGTTCGTCGGAAAAGCGGCGGGCTGGCTCATTCTCGTCCTTACGTTTGCCATGGCATACGAAGTCTTCTCGCGCTATCTCTTCAACACCCCCACCACCTGGGCGTTCGACCTCAGTCTGATGCTGTACGGTGCCTACTTCATGCTGGGATCGGCCTACACGCTCGCGCGAAATGCTCACGTGCGGGGCGACATCTTCTACCGGAATTTCCCGCCCCGGACGCAGGCGATCATCGATCTGACGCTCTACATCCTGGTCTTCTTCCCGGCGATGCTCGCGCTCGTCTTCGTCGGGTGGAACTACTTCATCCAGTCCTTCAACATTCGCGAGACGTCGGCGTTCAGCCCGTACGCCCGGCCCATCTATCCGCTCAAGGCGGCCATTCCCGTGGGGGCCTTCTTCCTGCTGCTGCAGGGTGTGGCCCAGGTGTTCCGCTGCATTATCGCCATCCGGACGGGGCAGTGGCCGGAGGGGACTGCCGAGCCTGAGGTGGTCGAGTGAGCAACGAGACCCTCGGCATAGTTCAGCTCGGCCTACTCACGCTGGCGATCTTCATCGGTTTCCCAACGGCCTTTACGCTGCTGATGCTGGGATTTGTCTTCGGCTACATCGGCTTCGGCCGTCTGGTCTTTGATCTGATGGCCATCCGCACGTTCCAGGTCATGACCAACGACGTGCTGATTTCCATCGTCCTCTTTATCTTCATGGGATTCGTGCTCGAGCGATCCGGCGTCATGGACCGGCTTTTCCAATCAATCCTCGTTGCCGCGGGGCCGCTGCGCGGCTCCCTGGCGCTGGCCACCGTGATCACGTGCACCATCTTCGCGATGGCTACCGGGATCATCGGCGCTTCGGTGACGATTATGGGCCTGCTGGCCCTTCCGCCGATGTTGCGGCTGGGCTACGACAAACGGATGTCGACCGGAGCCGTGGCCGCGGGCGGAACCTTGGGCATTTTGATTCCACCGAGCGTCCTGTTGATTCTCTACGCGGCCAACGCGGGGGAATCGATTGTCCGCCTGTACCTGGGCGCGTTCGTCCCCGGGTTCCTGCTCTCGGCCAGCTACGTCGCGTACATCATCATCGTCACGCAATTGAGACCTGAGGCCGGCCCGCCGCTCCCCAAAGAGGAGCGCAACTACCCCCTCGGGCAGATTCTGATGATGCTCCTGACCGGCCTTGTGCCCATCTCGCTGCTCATCCTCTCGGTCCTCGGATCCATTGTGGCGGGGCTGGCAACCCCGACCGAGGCCGCCTCGATGGGCGCACTGGGGGCGCTGCTGCTAAGCGTGGCCTACCGGAAGCTAAACTGGGAGGTACTCAAGGGCGCTGTATTCCAATCGATCCGCACCTCGAGCATGGTGCTCACGCTGCTGGTCGGCTCGAGCATCTTCTCGGCTGTCTTCGCGCGGCTGGGCGGATCCAAGGTGATCGAGAACTTCGTCCTCGGCCTCGGTCTTTCCACCGGCGGGTTCATCCTGCTGGCGATGGTGGTCATCTTCCTCTTGGGCTGGCCCCTGGAGTGGACCGAGATCATCATCATTTTCATGCCGCTGTTCTGGCCCATCGCGCAGGCCTACAACATCGATCCGATCTGGTTCGGCATCCTGGTCGCGGTGAATCTCCAGACCGCGTTCCTCAGCCCCCCCGTGGCAATGGCGGCTTTTTACATCAAGGGAGTGGCACCTCCGGGCGTGCTGCTCTCAGATATCTGGCGGGGGATGATGCCGTATATGGGGCTGCAGGTCGCCGTGCTGGTCCTCATCTACATCTTCCCGCAGATCACTCTGTGGCTGCCGAACCTTGTGTTCAAATAGACCGGAATTCTACATCCCAATCGAGATCGACTTCACCTCCATATACTCTTCGATCCCCTGGTGCCCGCCCTCGCGGCCCATGCCGCTCTCCTTGAAGCCGCCGAACGGGATCTCGTGGGTGTACCCGGTCGAGTCGTTCACCCCGACCATGCCGTACTCGAGCGCCTCCGCGACCCGGATCGCGCGGCGCAGGTCCTGCGTGTAGAAATACGCCGCCAGGCCAAACGTTGTGGCGTTCGCGCGCTCGATCACCTCCGCCTCGTCGCGGAACGTCATGACCGGCGCCACCGGTCCAAAGATCTCGTCCTTCGCCACGTCCATCTCGTCGCGGACGTCCATGAGCACCGTGGGCGCATAGAAGAGGCCTTTGGTGAGCGCCCCATCGGTCAGACGCTTGCCGCCGGCGGCGACTTTCGCGCCCGCACCGACCGCGCTCTGCACCAGGCCCTCCACCTTCGAGAGAATCTCGTCGTTGATCAGCGGGCCGATTTGCGCGCCTGGCTCGAATCCCGGCGCGACCTTCAGGGCTTTCACCCGTTCGGTGAAGGTGGGGATGAAGCGGTCCGCGACGCGCTCGTGCACATACACGCGGTTGGCGCAGATGCATGATTGTCCGGCGACACGCAGGAACTTGATCGCCACGGCGCCGTCGGCGGCGGCGTTCAGGTCGGCGTCGTCGAACACGATGAACGGCGCGTTGCCGCCGAGTTCGAACGACACGCGCTTGAGCTGCGCGCTCGCCCCGGCCATGAGCCGCTTGCCGACTTCAGTCGAGCCCGTGAACGCGATCTTCCGCACGGCCGGGTGATCGAGAAACACCTGTCCGATCTCACCTGACCGGCGTCCGGTGATCACGTTGAATACGCCGGCGGGCAATCCCGCCTGCTCGCAAATCCGGGCCAGCGCAAGTGCCGTGAGGGGCGTAGCGCTCGCGGGTTTGAGCACAACCGTGCACCCGGCCGCCAGCGCCGGCGCGATCTTGCGCGTGACCATCGTTGCGGGGAAATTCCACGGCGTGATCGCCGCGACGACTCCGATCGGCTGCTTGAGCACCCAGAGACGCTTGCCGGGTGTCGGCGGCGGGACGATCTCGCCGTAGACGCGCCGGGCCTCCTCGGCGAACCATGAAAAGTAGCCGGTGGCGAAGGCGACCTCGCGCTTCGCTTCCTCGAACGGCTTGCCGTTCTCTTCGGTGACCAGCTTGGCCAGATCGTCGCGCCGTTCGGTCATCAACTCGAAGATGCGTCGCAATATCTTGCCCCGCTCCAGCGCGGGCAGCGACGACCAGGTCTTGAAGGCCTTCGCGGCCTCATCAACCGCCCGCCAGACCTCGTCCCGCCCGGCGTCGGGCAGTTCGGCCAGGACTTCGCCCGTGGCTGGATTGGTGACCCGCATCATCTGCCCGTTTGCGGCGCCTATCCACGAGCCGCCCACGTACATCCTCGATCTCTCGGTTACAAGACTCATCCTTGTGGCCTCCGTACGGGAATCCGAACCGGCGCCGGTTTCGTTCCACAGGGGACGGTTCGGCTCCTTGCGCGTTGCAACACATCTGTCCTTTCGCAAGTACTTCACTCCGGAAGGGGGAGAGCGATGAGACTTTCAAAAGGTGTGACCATTTGGGCGTTCTGTGCCACGGTGTTGCTTGCGGTATCCCTGGCATGGCCCGATGCTGCGGGCAACGGGCTCAGGACGCTTGCGGAGGCCGGGCGGGCGCGGATCGCGCAGGCGCAGACTGCAGACGCTCCGGCGCAGCTCGAATGGCAGGGATGGCAATTTTTCCGTCTGACCTCGCCGCGAGGCAGGGTCCTTCTCTTCAACCCCGCACTCAACGACCCAGCGGCAGTATTCCAAAACCGCGAGTCTCAACTGAGCCTGGAGAACCTCGACGCGGCCCACTTGATCATGGTTACCGCCGGGCATGTCGACGACCAGGGCATGGCTGTGGAGATCGCCCGCAAGACGGGCGCCCAGGTGGCGACCACGTTCGAGCTCGCCCAGTGGCTGGTCGCGCGCGGGGTCGAATCCGGGAAAATTCTCCGTGGTGGACCAGGGTTCCGCTTCGAGGTGGACGGCATCAGGATACAATTCGTCGGAGCGGTGCACGGATCGGGGGCGCCGCCCCTTCCCGGGCAGCCGAATCTGGCCGTCTACGGCGGCCCCGCGCTCGGGTTTGTCGTGACGCTGGAGAACGGCGTGAAGATTTATCATGCCGGCAGCACGGCTCTCACCCAGGACCTGGCGCTGTACGGGCGCCTGTACAAACCGCACGTCGCCTTACTGCCGACCGGCTCCGGTATGCCCCCAGATGAGGCGGCCATCGGGACGGAACTTCTGACGACGGACAACCCCAACCTGCACTCCGTCTTTCCGCAGCACCACGCGTCGTTCATGCCACCGGCCCTGCAGGGCGCGGCCTTCGTGCGGGCGGTTCAAACCGGCAGGTTCCGGCGCGGGGTGACGGCGTTCGATCCCAGGCCCGGGCAGGTATTTCTGATAAACGCGAACGGGACACGCGCGCGCTAAGAACCAGTGTATTCAGCAGAGCAGCGGCCCGCAGGCTCGGCACCCGCGGGCCGCGTTCTCTAGGGTCATGGTCGATCGGCTGTAGTGTGAGGACCTGGTCGGCGAGGACTACTTGCGCGTATGGGCGCCGGTCCTCCCGCCAGAGCGCACGGCGCGGAGCTTGAAGGAGTGGACCGAGCGCGCCGCGCGCCGCTCGAGCGCCTGAACGCCGAGGAAGAGTCCCGGGCCCGGGAGAATTCCCGTGCCGTGCCCCGTGCCCGCCTTACGAAGTCGCTTCGTAGCCGCATCGCCGCCGATCCCTTCGCGCGGCGGCTGGGCATCGAACTGGTGACTCTGCGCCCCGGCTACAGCCGGGTGCGCCTCGCCCTCGACCCTTCGATGGTCAACTTCCACGGCATCGTGCACGGCGGGGTGGTCTTCTCGCTGGCCGACGCTGCCTTCGCAGCGGCGTCGAACGCGCACGGCGATCCAGCCGTGGCGCTGGCGATGTCCATTCAATTCTTTGAAGTGCCGCTCGCGGGCAGCCGGCTAATTGCCGAGGCCCGCGAGGAACGGTTGGGGCACCGCGCAGGGTTCTACGCGATGACGGTCACCGACGGCGACGGCCGCACGGTTGCGCGATGCCAGGGCGTGGTCCACCGGCGGCCGGGGCAAGGACGCCAGAGGAGCCGGGAGCCGGCAAGATGATTTGGAATCCGCCTATGGAGACGATGGCCCGCGCCCACCTGGAGCGTCTCCAACTCGAGCGGCTGCGCAACGCGGCCGCCCGCGTCTACGAGCGGGTACCGCTGTACCGGCAGCGCTTCGACGAGGCGGGGATTCGTTCCGATGCTATCCGGTCACTCGCCGACTGCGCGCGGCTTCCGTTCACTTACAAACGCGACTTCCGGGATCAGTATCCGATGGGGCTCTTCGCCTCGCCCCAATCCGAGGTGGTGCGCATCCATGCGAGTTCGGGTACCACCGGCAAGCCAACGGTCGTTGGGTACACGCGCGCCGACATCGCCAATTGGGCGGAGGTGTGCGCGCGATCGCTCGCGGCTTCGGGCGCCCGGCCCGGCGATGTCTTCCAGAATGCCTACGGGTACGGTCTGTTCACCGGCGGCCTCGGCATGCACTACGGGGCGGAGT
>Ga0187893_10008917_pt1 | contig 15637 bp, 12 predicted proteins | sample MA1701074metaG_FD_139574 | JGI IMG/M metagenome (GOLD analysis project Ga0187893, IMG submission 139574) | White microbial mat communities from a basaltic lava cave in the Kipuka Kanohina Cave System on the Island of Hawaii, USA - MA170107-4 metaG ... | reverse complement strand
GACGACTGCGCCTGCATGAGCGCGACGATCAGTGAGGAGTCGACGCCGCCCGACAGGAATGCGCCGAGCGGCACGTCGGCTTCCATGCGCAAGCGCACGGCATTACGAAGCACCCGGTCCAGCTCGCCGCGCATCTCGGTCTCGCTGCCCGCCAGCGGCGCCTGTACGCCCGCCGCCGCGATGCTGTCGAACCGCCAGTACGGCTTCGGTTCCGACGCGTCCGAGCCGGGACGCACCGTGACCCAATGCGCCGCTGGCAGCTTGTAGATGCCTTCGTAGATCGACGCCGGACCCGGCACGTATCCATAGCGCATGAGCGCGGCGACGGCCTCGCGTGACGTGACACCGGACCACCGAGGATGACGGCGCAGCGCCTTGAGCTCCGACGCAAAGGCGAAGCCGCCGCCGACGTGGCCGTAGTAGAGCGGCTTTTCCCCCAGCCGGTCGCGCGCGAGGTGCAGCTCCGCGCGCTCGCGATCCCAAAGCGCGAACGCAAACATGCCATTGAACTTGGCCAGCGCCCCGGCCACGCCCCAGCGATCGATTGCCGCGAGCATGACTTCGGTATCGGAGTGCCCGCGCCATGAGGACACCACGCCCTCCAGCTCGCGACGCAGCTCGTGGTGGTTGTAGACCTCGCCGTTGTAGACGATGACCCAGCGACCGCTGACGGACGTCATGGGCTGATGGCCCGCCGGGGACAGGTCGATGATCGACAGGCGACGATGCCCCAGTGCGACACCTGCTTCCGGATCGAGCCAGTGGCCGGCATCGTCCGGACCGCGATGGCGAATCGTGGACACCATTCCCTCGATCACCGCGCGGGTGCAGGTACCGGGATCGATGAACCCAACGATGCCGCACATCAGCGCGCCCCCTCGCTCTCACCCATTCTTGACCGCCTGGATGAATGCACCACTCGTGGTGAGGTCGTCCTCGGTGAAAGACCTGAACCTTGGAGCAAGTTCATCCACCGTGAAGGTGGATTCCGACTTGATCGTCTTGTCGCACAGAATCCTGAATCCCTCTTCCTTCAGCAGGGCTAGGTGGGATGAGTGCGGCTCTCGGTTGAGCAAATAGGGTCGCCTTCCCCGGATCATCTTCCACAGGAAATCCGAATGCGCCCAGTGCCCATTCCACTCATCAGCCGTGCCGTGACTCTTGAAATCGATCTGATGGGATACGTACCCTGTCGGCTTCAACCACAACCACATGGACCTGTAGGCGTGCCGCAGGTCATCCACATGCTCGAGCACCGCCTGCGAATAGATCATGTCCACGGACTCCCTCTCGAGAACGCCCGCGTCATGCCAGGGGACTTTGTACCGCACCAGCGTGTTGCCGAGTACAGGGCGGCCGATTTCGTCCCTGATTCTCCTGACACGCGACTCCTCCAGCGCATCCTGCAGCCTCTTTTCATCGAAGATGTCGTCAGGAAAACAATAATCGTCCAGGCGTGGTTTGACTTCCGGAAACTCGCCATCCCCGGGGATGGCGGCCCTGCTTCGAAAGAGTGAAACAAGCTCATCAAACACCTGAAGGTTCCTTTCGGCGTTCGAATGCTCGACAACGTCGAAAGCGAAGTACGCGCTGCATCCGGACAGCAGGGCTGCGAGACCGATCCCCAGCGAGTCGCCGGGTCCCAGCTCCGCCACCGTTCCCGGGTATGGATTCAGCCCATTGCGCTTGGCCATCACCAGGTGTCGCAACCATACGGAGTAGCAATACCTCGCGGAGTCCGTCCCTCCGGTTCCCTTTGCTCTCAAGCGGCTGACGCCCGGCACGAACGTCGCGATGCCGTAAACAAGCTGCTTCAGTTTCATTGGTTCTCTGTCGCGATGCCGCACATCAGTGCGTCACTTGGCTGTAGAGATCGGCGTAGTTCCGGGTGACCGCCTGCAGCGAAAAGTGGCCGCGAATGCGCTCGCGCGCGCGCGCGCCGAGCCGCTGCAGATCGTCGCTCGGAAGCTGCAGCAGCTCAATGATGCTTCGGGCCAGCGCTTCTGGATCCCGTGCCGGGACGCTGCGGCCCGTGTCGTCGACGACCCAGGCAGAATCACCCACGTCTGTCACCACGCAAGGCACGCCGCAGGCCATTGCCTCACCGATCGAATTCGGGAAACCCTCCCCCCAAGCCGATGTCGACAGCGCGACATCCAGGGCCGCGTTGATCCTGGCGGGATCGTCCCGCTCGCCGAGAAGGACGACGTGTCGCTTCAGGTCCAATGCGTTGACGGCTGCGGTCAACTCCGCGTTGCCGGCCTCCACTCCACGCCCGCACAGCAGGAACCGGGCGTCCGGGAAGGCCCCAACGACCTCGGCCGCCGCCCGCAGCATCCCGCCGTGGTCCTTCATCGGATGAAACCGCGTCACCAGCCCGACCACGCGCGTGTCGGGCTGCAGCCCGAGCTCGCGCCGCACGGCCGCGCGGGCGTCGGGGTCCGGCGCGAACTTGTCGAGCTCGAAGCCGTTCGGGATGACCACCGTCCGCGCGGCGGCGAAGCCGAGCGCCTCATGCTGCTTGGCGCTGACGCGACTGTTGTAAACGATGGCGCGAGTCGAGCGTGATGCCAAAACGGAGGCCCGGATGACCGCGCGCGTCAGTCGCCGCTCGTTGCGCAGGTCGTAAAGCGTCTGGCGCACATTCCACACCACCGGCGCATCCTGCCCGTCGCTGGCGGCGCCGATGGTTGCGGCAAGATTGCCGTGGTACATCCATCCTTGTATCACCTGCGGCGCGCTGGACCGCAGCCATCGCCGCAGCCGCAGCAGCGTGCTCGGCCGCGGCAGTTGCCCAGCACGCAGGCCGAGCGTCGCGACCGACACGCCGTCGCGCCGGAGGGCGTCCGCGATTTTCCCGCCGGGCATCAAGGCGCAGACGTCGCCGCCCCACCCTTCCCCTCGCAGCGCCGTGACGCACTTGCGCAGCATTTTCTCCGCGCCACCGACAGCGAGGTCAGTGATCACGTGCGCGCACTTTCCCCGCTGCTCCGGCGGGTGGGCGGGCGGCTGCAGGGCGGCCGAGGGCATCGCCGCCGTCATTCAAGCTCCCCTGCTCCCGCTTCGCGCATCGACCCCGTGACCAGTGTCCGGGCAATCACGAACCCCATTGCGCCGAACATTCCCACCAGGAAACCGAGCACCGTCACGCGCGTTCGTTTTGGCCGAATCCGCTTCTGCGGAACGAATGCCGGGTCGATGGTCTTGATGGCGAATTCCTGGCCTCCCTTCGCCACCATCAGCTTGTTCATCTCCGTTTCCATCAGGCCGTACAGCGACCGTTGCAGTTCAACCTGCCCGATCTTGCGCGCCTGGTTCTCCAAGTAGGCCAGGTTCTGCTCTCCCTCGAGAATGGCGGCGCTCTTGAGGTGGGCGTTGGTTCGTGCAATCAGTTCCGTCACCCATCGCTGCGCCTCCACCGGGTCAGTCCACTCCACTGCAATGGTCACCAGCCCGGTCTTTCGATCCTCGACGACGGTCAGGATGGACCGCACGAAATCGTTGTAAGCCTGCCAGGTGGTCGGCGCATGCTCCGGATCCTTCCACTTGTTGTTCTGCTGATCCCAGGCTGCCGGATACAGACGTGGGAGCACGTTCTGATCCCTGATGAATCCCTCGACGAGCTCTCGCGATTTGAGGGTCGCGATGCTCACGGCTTTGTCGCCACCGCCGCCAAAGGAGAGGCCGGCCAGGTCGGCCAGGCCTCCAAGCCGCGCACCAAGCGACGCAAGGCTCATCCCTTGCGCAGATTGCTGGCGCGGTTGGACCAGGGCCTCGGCTCGAAACACCTCCGTTGCCGTGAGTGCGTAAATGATTGCAACAACCGTCCCGGCCGCCGCGCCGGCGGCAACCACCAGCCTTGCGCGCCACAGGACGGCGACCAGCGTCATCCAATCCACTCGCATTTCGTGGGTTCGATTCATTGCCGCGCGCCCCTTGTGTCCAGTCGCTGTTCGGAGGTCACGATCGCTCGGGATCGCAGCCGGGAACTATAGTGCATCGCTCCGCATCGGATCCTGCAGCCCACGCGCTCGCTCAGAACCATCTGGCGAGCCTGTAGGTTTGATGGAAATCGCTGGCGTCGAGCGTCGCGACGTGCGTATAGCTGAAGAAAAGGGCTGAGACTGCGACGAAAGCCCACCACGCAGCCGTCTTCTCGGGCGCCATCGACAAGCAGAGGAGCTGGAGCGCCGTGGCGATATAGAGGAGCCGGCCGCTGAGTGGCAGGCCTATCGCGACGACCCCCAGTGCAAACACCATATAGAGCAGCGTGAGGCGAGCGAGGCCACGCAGCGGATCACCCCAGTTCACGACGAGTGCGAACGTGAGCGTCAGGAAGCCGGCTTGTGCAAGCCAGAAGGTCACGTTGAGGGTCTCGACCTCCTCGGCATACTGCGCGCGGCGCCCGAGGAAATCCGCCAGTTCCAGTTGTTGGAGGACCAGCAGGGCTGCGGCCACACCGAGCACTCCAGTTGCGATCCGGAAACGCGCAAGCAACCCGGCAAAGAGGACCAGCAGGAACGATGTGTGAAAGCCTGAGGCGATCAGTGCGGCGATGGGCGCACGACGCCCGGCCGTCCACAGCCACAAGAACACGGCGAGCGCAAAGCCCTGACGCAACTGGGTGTAGTTGACCGTGATGAGCAGGTAGGGAACCAGCGCATAAAGGCCAAGAAACAGGGCCGGCCGCACTGTCCTCAGGGCAGCGACCGTCACCAGGAGCAACGAGAGCAGGACGGTCAGGCGTATCGCATCTTCGGGCGTCAATCCGAGCCACTGGGTTGCGATCACGCAGTACGCGGTCCAGAGAGGCTCCTCGATCCAGAACAACGCCGCCGACAACGTGTCGGTGATTGACGACCAATCCAGTTCGAGATCGGTGAAATTGAGGATGTAGGCGGCATCATCTGAGGATCTCGGCACGTCGCGCACTGCAAACGCCAGCACCACGATGGCCCAAAGGCTCGCGAGGACCGCGTCCGTGGCGACGGTCGCGACCGGCGCGCGCCCTTCGCTAGGCGCCGATGCTGCTTGCAATCGCATCTTCGTACCTGCGCGCGATGGACGGGGCTGAATAAAGCGCGACCGACTCCTCATGCACGCGGCCTGGTTTGCGAATCAGCCATTGCGCGATGGCGGCCGCGAGCGCGGGCGCCGAGACCTCGGCCGCAATTTCACAGGACGCAATGGGCGAAAGCAGATCCCTGGTCCCGCCGGGCGCCGGCATTGCAATGACGGGAGTTCCGCACGCCAGGGCTTCCAGTGCTGCATTCGGGAAGCCTTCGTATCGGGAACTCAAGACGAACGCATCGGCCCTCGCAAACTCGGCGTACGGCGCACGAGAAAAACCGACGAAAGCAATCTGCCCGGAGACTCCACGGTCCCGGGCCAGCGCGGTCAGCGTGTCCATCAATGGGCCCTTACCGATCACACGGACGTGGACCCTCGGATCTCGCAGAAGCGCCAGGGCTTCGATCAGCAGGTCGAACCCCTTCTCCCGCGAAAGGCGCCCGGCAGCCACAAAGTCAAACCTTGTCTGGTCCTCGGCTGACCTTGGCGCACGCGGCTGCAGCTCACTTCGGACGCGTTCCAGGTCAACCGGGTTTCCAATAGTGACGCAGCGGTCCGGGTCTACCGAGAAGGACCGGATCAAGTCGTCGCGCATCCCGCTGGACTGGCAGATGATTCGATCCATCCGCCGGAAAGCCCAGCGGTACAGCGGATTGAGGTATGAAATCCCGGCCGAGGCATTGCGGAGGCTCGGGACGGTTGTCTCGCGGCAGATGAGAACCGCGTCCCCCAGAAGCGATCGAGCCGCTCCCAGCGCCGCGTTCAGGTGACCCAGCGTGGAGAATACGACCTGGGGGCGCAGGCGACGGATGAGTCGAATCAGCGATGGAAGCGCGTAACGGACGCGCTTGAACCCCAGGTCGATGACCTGAAGCGTCGGCGGGAGCTCGCTCAGGTAAGCGGCGTTCCGAAGATCCACGACGACAAGCACGGGGTCTATGCGCCGGGTGTCGAAGTGCCTGAGGAGCGTGGTGATGACTCGCTCGAACACGAACTGGTTGCACCCCAGTCCCCCGGCGCAAGTAAACAGCTTCGTGAGCTGATACCCGCGCTTCTTGTAGAACTCGAAGATCGCTTCCGGCTTCGCCACCTCGAATGGGAATCCGCCAACCCAGTCGATCATGTCGTGATGAGCAGACATGCCCCTGTGCTTCCTGTAAGTCCGCCAGGTCTCGAAGGGCCGCAGGAAGACGAAGTCCCTCAACGTGACGGGACCCCAGAGGACGACGTAGCAAGGCAATACCACCAGCCATCGAAGGTGCTTTGGCATTGACACGTAGGCCTTCTTGACCCACCACCACACCTTGGACATGCGGCCCTGGTCGTTGTAGATGGAAATGAACAGCTTTCCGCCAGCAGCTGCGTTGTTTTCAACGTTGGCCAAGGCCGCCCACATGTCACCGGTGTGGTGTAGCACGCCCCACGAATAGATGATGTCGAACTTGCCCAAGGTCCTCAGGAAAGCCGGGTCCAGCACCGACCCTCTCTCGATTCGCCACTGGCCTGTGCCCTCGAAGTAACGGCGTTTCAGTTCCCTCGTGCATGCTACCGATTGCGGGTCATAGTCGAACGAGCAGACATTCGCCCCCAACCGACTAGCCGCAAGGGAGAAAAGGCCGCTGCCGCTGCCCGCATCCAGGAACGACTTGCCTTCCAGATTTTCGACCGCAAGCATCTCTTTCAGGCTGTCGACTGCCTGTTGAATCCGCCCCTCATCCACTACTTGGAGGAACTGATTCCAGTTCTCGCCGAACTCGAAACGCTCCCCGCTCGCAATCTCGCGAGCGTGGTCGACAGACACTGGATCACCACTCTTCATCGCTCTCCACTCCCTCGTAATTCGCCGTGTGCCACTCCAAGAATTCGCTTCTCGCAATAAACCACCATGCCGAGATTGACGGCCGTCGCAACCAAGTAGGCAATAGCTGTCGCCCAGGCGGCACCGTACATGCCGTACTCCGGGATCAAGATCAGGCTCGCTCCAAGGGTTATCAGCCCATTCGCGATGGCGATCGCCGATATCTGCCAGAACAAGCCGCGGGCAATCCATTGCGGGGCCATAATGTTACCCATTGTCATGCCGATTATGCTCAGGAGTTGCCAGCGGAATACTCCTACACTCTCCCGGAACGACTCGCCGGCGATCAGCGGCAGCAGCTGCGGCGCCAACACGCCCAGCGCGACGGCCACGAGCACCATAAGCAGCGTCACGACCACCAGAACCCTCCTCTGTTGCATCCAGGCCGCATCCGCACCCAGCGCGGCCGCGTGTCCATACATCACCATCGCTGCGCTTTGCGGGATAATCATCATGGCGCTGAGCACGTACATCCCGAGCTGGAAATAACCCGTTTCGTGCAGACCTCTCTGATGGCTCAGGATGATGATGGTCGTACCAGACAACATGAACGTGCCGACCGCGTTGATGTGCAGCGCGACGCCGCTTCGTACGTACTTCTTGAGCGCCGCCATGCGAGGCAGCGTCAGGCCGCCAGCGCCTTGCACCAGGAACCGAATCCCTCCGCCCGCGACGACTGCCTGGGCGATCAGCGTGACCAGCAGCGCGCCGACCACGCCCCACTGCAATCCCACCAACAGCAACGGCAACAGTACGATGGCGGAGGTGCGGCCGATCAACATGTAACGGTTGTAGATGTCCAGCCGCTGCAAGGCCATCAACAGGTGGCTGCCATATTGCTCCCAGATCATGAAAGGCAAGGCGGCGAAGCCGATCAGCAACAGGCCTGTTGGAACATGACGAAACACGTCACCGTTGCTGAGCCAATGAAGGATTGACACCAGCACCCAGGCCAACGCGGACGTCGCCAGGGCGAATATCAACAGAACCGGCAAGGCGGTTTGCAGCCAGGGGCCGGACGAATCGAGCGCCGCCTCACGCACGCCAACTTGCCCCAGACTCAGGTGCCCGAAGGTGCAGAAAGCGGCTACCCAGTTAGTGATGGTCGCGATCTGCCCCAGCCCCTCCGGGCCCAACCATCTGGCGGAGAGCGCCATGATCAGCAGACCGATCAGCATGCTGTAGACACGTACCGCACTGGTCTTCGCGATGCGGCTGACGGTTACGAGCACCCGAACACCGCCAGACACCGTTGCGCGGCGGCGTGCGTTGAAAAATGCCTCTCCACGTACTTGCGGCTTTGCTTGCCGACGCTGTCACGCACACCGGGGTCGAACAAGCGCACCAGCTGCCGGAAGACTTCCTCGGGGTTCGCTGCCTGGCAGATTGGCGAGGGTTCGCCGATAGTCGGCTCGAAAATCTCCGGCCGCCCATTGGCAAGCACGGGCCGGCCCATGGCCATGGCATCCAAACCGGCCATCCCCACCACGCCCTTCGCAAACTGGTCGACTACGATGTCGGTCACTTTGTATTGTTCGAGCAGTTCCCGCTGGCTCATCTCGTCATGCCACTCGACCATCTCGCGCAAGCCAAGCTGCTCGACCAAGTCCACCGTTGGCTGGACATCGTGCCCCTTCTTCACCATCACGACACTCAAAGGGCGACCATCCTGCTCCTTGAACAACTTGAGGCCGTGAAGAAAAATGTCTGTGCCCTTGTAGTCCAGCTCAACCAAGCCAGGACGTTTGGGGTGGACCCAGTTCAGCCGGGCGGCCAGTAGAAGCCTCAGGACAGGCCCGTCCGGTGGCGGTGGCACGTAGGCGCATCGCTCTACGTCGGTCATCATGAAAGACAGGCGCTTACCCGCGCGCGCCGCGAGCGAGTCCAGAATGCGATCGCCATTGGGGATGACGCCACGCGGGAAATAATTGTAGGCAGTTGCCTTGACGATCGCTGCCCGCTGACGACGGGCAACTTCCGCTGCGAACAGGGCGCGAACGACCCGCTCGAACATATTTCTGCTGCTGAGTTGCCGCCAATAGCTCCGAATGACGAACCCGGGATCGCCGTGGAGCTCAAGGTCGGACCCCGTCAACAAAACAATGTAGGGCTTCCCTGTCCTGGCCGCCAGCGTGGGCCACAGCCCATTTACGATCAGGGCATCGCAGCTCTCGGCCAATCGGGCCACTTGCCGCACCACCCGATCGGACGCAATCGCATGCCGGTAATTCCTGATGGCAGGAACGAAGTGAACTTCAATGCCGCCCCATGCTGCCGGCTCGTACATGAACTCGGGCCTATGCAGTTTCTCCTCGCTATCCACCACGAACGTAACGTCGTGCCCAAGGCGGCGCACCGCCATGGCCAGCATGAAGGGGTAGTTGTTGGTGTTGCCGACAAAGCCAATGCGCATAGGTGAAGTCCGGCGGGGCTGTCCAAGGCCGGATGATTGGTGCCGGCGCCCAGGCAGCCGTGCAGGTCTCAGGTCGGGACAGCCCAGGGCCCACGGGAACTGCCGCCATTCATCTTCCATACCGAGATCAGAAGCACTCGGTCGAAGGGCTTTTCCGCTGCGAATGCCGTGCGGCCGTGCAAGAACCTCTGATCGTTAAACAGGAAGCAGTCGCCGGTCCCGGCGCGCATACGATCCACGCTCGTGCTGTCTTCCTTTTGCTCCAAGAACTGGAAGAAGGCTTCGCACATCCTGGAAATCTCGGGGTCGCTCTTGTCGCGCCGGTAATAGTTCCAGTTCACCTTGGGCTGCGGCGCCAGCTTAATGATCTCGGTATCGTTGAAGTGACCCGCATCTCCCTTCAGGAACTTGACCTTGGCGCTGGTGAGGTCCCGAAGCAGCCCAGGTTCTTCACGCTGCAGGTCGGCGATCAATCGGGACACGGGGTAGAGGGTCAGGTCACCACCGGCCGATGCCTGCTTCTCCATGATGAAGAAGTTCACCTCTGGCGGATCGGAAAACCACGCGCTGTCGGTGTGCAATGGCTGCCGCGTCTTGCTGTACGCGTACATGGTCGCCTTCTCGGGCTGATAGGAGATTTCCCACCAGTCCATCAATTCCAGTTTTTCGTCGTAATTGATGGCCCGTCGATCGAGCGAGAAGCCGCAGTAACTGGCCAGGAACTCTTTCCACCCGACCCGATCGAACAGCTCTCGGCCGCCGTGCATCAGCAGCACTTCTTCTTTCGAGAGCGTCGCCAGAATCTGATCGGCCAATCGCGACAATGCATCCTTGTCGCGCGAATCCACGGTTATTTCCTTGGTCACTTCCGAATCTCCAATGATCTATTGCTGTGCTGCGGGCTGACTCGCCCCGCTCCCGATGGACGGGAAGCTGACGTCGTCGATCAATTTGTTGATGCGTCCTGCATCGTTAAACATCATCACGTCAACGATCGACAAGCCGGGTTCGAACTGGGCGCGCCGTTGGTCGTATGCGCCCAGGTTGTTGCCGAGAAACGTCAACGTGATGTTGGCCGACCTGAACTGATCGGGCTTGAATATTTCCATGCCGCCAGGCAGGTTCAGATACTCCCCGGCCTTCAGGGCCTTGCTGATGTTCAAAGCCCACTCACCCGGGTGGGTCACTTCGTCAATCGCCAGGTTCATCTCGCTGTAGATGCTCAAGTCCAAGCGCATTCCCAGGTACGCGCACGTCTTGGTCAGGATGTTGGCGTTCAACTCCACGATGCTGTCGGTTTTAAGACCCAACGAACTCTCGACGACGGCAAGCGTATCCTTGTAGAAGGGCGCTCTCTTCTTGTAGTGCTCCAGCTGCCTGATCAGCCTGCTCTTCCAATCCTCGCTGTTGCGGATCTTCACGTCGCTGATGGCCGTGGTCATGCCCTTCTTTTCAAGAGGCACGGCGATGTACTGCCAGCCCTCGGCCGGTTTCAAGATGCGGTTTCTTTCGATCCAGCCATGCCTGATGAACTGCACGACATCGAACAATATGAACTTGTCGCTGTGCTTGATCAGACTGTAGTAGCCCAGGTAGGGGAAGAAGTACGGCTGCATGATCGCCAGCTTCATGACGCCGCACTCCGCGGGCTGACCGGCGCAGCAACAAGCTGCGCGATCCGTGCCACTTCACCGTCGGCAAGACCCGGGTAAATGGGTAAGCACAGCACTTCATCGGCCATCCGCACGGCTACCGGCAGATTGATTCCGGCGGACGAGGGCAGGTCCCGGTACATGGGGAAGCTGCTGAGCAGCGGATAAAAATATCGCCGCCCATGAACTCCGTTTTCACGCAGCCAGTCGTAGAGGCCATCCCGCCCCAGCGGATGGCGCCGATCGACCAGGATCGGAAAATAGGAGTAGTTATGGCGGAAGTCGCCGAGGAGCTCCGGGCAGCGAATGCTCTTCAGGTTGGCCAACAGGTGCCGGTACAGCTGGTCTATCTGTTTGCGGCGCTCGATCGCGTGATCAACGTGCTGCAGCTGCAGCAATCCCAGCGCCGCATTCATCTCGCTCATCTTGCCGTTGGTGCCTGGTTCGACAACGCTGATCTCATTCACGAAACCGAAGTTCTTCAAGCTGTCGATGCGCTGCTTGGTCTGTGCGTCGCGGCAGATGATTGCCCCGCCCTCAAACGTGTTGAAGACTTTCGTCGCGTGAAAACTGAGCACCGAGAGGTCGCCATGGTTGAGGATGCTGTTCCCGTCTGCCTGGACGGCGAACGCGTGGGCGGCGTCGTAAACAACTTTGAGACCGTGTTTGGCCGCAATCTTCTGGATCGCCTCGACATCGCAAGGCTGTCCATAGCAATGCACGGGCATGATGGCCGTGGTATCGCCGGTGATGGCCGCCTCGATCCTCGCAGGGTCCAGGTTGAAGGTCCGTGGATCGATGTCCACAAACACCGGTTTGATGCCGTTCCACAGCAGCGAGTGCGCGGTCGCCACAAACGAATAGGGCGTGGTGATGACTTCTCCCGTGATGCGCAAGGCCTGCAGCGCAGTGACGAGTGCAATGGTCCCATTGGCGAACAAGGAGATGTACGGGACGCCAAGAAACTCACACAGAGCCTTTTCCAGCTGCTGATGGAAGGGTCCGCTGTTGGTGAGAATCCGCGACGCCCAGATTTGTTCCAGGTACGGAACAAAGTCCTTCAGCGGCGGAAGAGAGGGCTTGGTAACAAAAATCGGCTTGTCACTCATGATCTACGCGCCGTAAAACCCCCGGTACCAGTCGACGAACCGCTTCACGCCGACCGTCACAGGCGTGTTCGGATTGAACCCCACCCAAGCACCCAGTTCCGATGTGTCCGCAGCCGTAGCGGGCACGTCACCCATCTGCATCGGCAGCATGTTCTTTGCGGCCTTGCGTCCCAGCGCCGACTCCAGCGCGTCAATGTACGCCATCAGCTGTGTGGGCTGGTTGTTGCCGATGTTGAAAATGCGGTACGGCGCGTTGCTGGTACCGGGATCGGGCTTGCGCGGATCGAACGTGGTGCTGGGCGTCGCCGTCTTGTCGCACACGCGGATCACGCCTTCGACGATATCGTCGATATACGTAAAATCGCGAATCATGTTGCCGTTGTTGAAGACGTCGATCGGGCGCCCTTCCAGGATGGCCTTGGTGAACAGGAACAGGGCCATGTCGGGACGACCCCAAGGTCCGTAGACGGTGAAAAACCGCAAGCCCGTCGTCGGCAGTCGATAGAGGTGGCTGTAGGTGTGCGCCATCAACTCGTTGGCCTTCTTGCTGGCCGCGTAGAGACTGACGGGGTGGTCGATACTGTCGTGCTCTGAAAACGGCAAGCGGGTGTTGCCGCCGTAAACGCTGGAAGAACTGGCGTAAACGAGATGTTCAACACGCGAGTGGCGGCAGCCCTCAAGAATGTTGGTGAACCCCACCAGGTTGCTGTCGACGTAAGCGTGGGGGTTCTTGAGCGAATAACGCACGCCGGCCTGGGCGGCAAGATGGATCACGCGCTGTGGCCGGTGCTCCGTGAAGAGCTTGGCCATGCCCTCACGGTCCACTACATTGAGTTTGGCGAAGCGGAAATTCGGCCGGCGCGTCAGCTGCGCCAGCCGGGCTTCCTTGAGCGAAACGTCGTAATAGTTGTTTAGGTCGTCCAGTCCAACGACTTCGTCGCCGCGGTCAAGCAGGCGAAGCGACGTATGAAGGCCGATAAATCCCGCGGCACCGGTGACGAGAACTTTCATCCGTTATAGGCGAGCGTCAGCCGCTCCGCGGGGAAGCAGCGACTTGACGTCATAGAGGACGTGGCTGCCCTTCCCCAGCGCACGAATGCCGTCCGGCCCGAGCGCAACGAACTGCCGGTGGGCAACGGCGAGGACGATGGCGTCGTACGCGCCTTTGGCGGGCTGTTGCGTCAAAGGATCAAGTCCGTATTCGTGCTTGGCTTCCGCGGGATTGATCCATGGATCGTAGACATCGACTTGAACGTTATAGACCTGCAGTGCGCGGACAATGTCCACGACCTTGGTGTGGCGCAGCTCCGGGCAGTTTTCCTTGAAGGTCAGCCCCAGGACCAGGATCCTCGAGCCGACGACATTGATGCCCTTGCGAGTCATCAGCTTGACGAGGTGGTCGGCGACATACTCGCCCATGCCGTCGTTGATGCGGCGGCCCGCCAGGATCACCTCCGGGTGGTAACCGATTTCCTGGGCTTTGTGAGTCAGGTAGTAAGGATCCACTCCGATGCAGTGGCCACCCACCAGGCCGGGCCGGAACGGCAGGAAGTTCCATTTGCTCCCAGCGGCTTCGAGCACCTCGAGGGTATCAATGCCCAGCCGGTGAAATATGAGCGCCAACTCGTTCATCAGCGCGACGTTGAGGTCTCGCTGCGTGTTCTCGATGACCTTGGCCGCCTCGGCTACCTTGATGCTGCTGGCTTTATGGGTGCCCGCCGTGACGATGTTGCCGTACAGCCAGTCCACATAGTCCGCAACTTCTGGCGTGGATCCGGACGTGACTTTGCGGATCGTCGTCAGGCGGTGCACCTTGTCGCCGGGGTTGATCCTTTCCGGGCTGTATCCGGCAAAGAAATCGCGGTTGAATTTCAGTCCGGACTCCCGCTCGAGCACCGGCACGCAGATTTCCTCGGTGGCCCCGGGATACACGGTGGACTCGTACACCACAATGTCGCCTTTCTTCAGGTTCTTCGAGATGGTTTTGCAGGCGCCAATCAACGGGCCGAGGTCCGGGCGCTTGTGCTCGTCGACCGGAGTGGGAACCGTAACGATGAACACGTTGCGGTCGTGGAGCTGCTCAGCAACACCCGTGAACGTCAAGTGCGCGGCGGCGCCGATCTCCGCCGCGTCCACTTCCAGGGTGCGATCCTTCCGCTGCCTGAGTTCCTCAATTCGCTGCTTTGAAATGTCGAACCCGAGCGTGTCGAACTTCTTTCCGAACTCGACCGCGAGGGGAAGGCCCACATACCCAAGGCCGATGACGCCGATGCGAACCTTGTCCGACTGGACCATGGATTTTATGAGGCTGTTCTGACGGAGCGCTAACGGGGGTGCGTCTTTTGCGGCGCGATTCTAGCGGAGGATGGCGACGCGACGGAAGAACTAAATCGACCCGATATTGCTCAGCACTGCCACCGACACGGCGATCTGGTAAATGATCTGCGTGATGCCCGACCACAGCGTCAGCGGTCGCATGCGCTCGACGTCGAGCGGGATCACGATGGTGTCGCCCGGCCGCATGTCGGAAGTGCTGGACTTGAAGATCCACCAGCCCGACACGGCGGGCTCCACCAGGCCGTTGGCGCGGACCACGTAGACGCGGTCGCTGTCGGCCTTGTAGGTCAGGCCGCCGCTGCGCTGGATGTAATCGTCGGCGTCGAGGCCGCGCTCGACCAGGTGCGAGGTCGGGTACTGCACCTCGCCCACCACGGTCACTTCCTGCGGCCGGGGCGGCACGATGAGCCGGTCGCCGCCCTTGAGCACGACGTCGTACTGGGAGCCCTTGCCCTTCTTCTCGAGCGCTGCCAGGTCGATCACGAGCCGGCCCGTGGCGCGTACCGACCTGAGTTGCGGCAACAGCGCACGCGCCATCGCCAGTGACTCGGCGGTCTTCGAGTCCTCGCCGGCCCGCTGCAGCGCCGCCGCCGAGATGTCGGCTTCGAGTTGCAGCGCCAGGGTGTCGATCCGCTCCTGTTCGCGCGCGCGCAGTTCTTCGCGCGTGAACACGGTGCCTGCGGCGAACGCCTGCTCGGTGAGCCCGCCTGCACGCTCGAGGAGATCGGACAGCCGTTCCGTGCGCTTGATCGGGTAGACGCCCGGGAAACGCACCTCGCCGCGCACTTCGACCAGCAGCTGCTCGGTCCAGTCCGGCAGGCGCTTGATGGTCAGCGCGTCGTGGGGTTGCAGCAGGAGATCGCTGACCGGGTCGCCCTCGAGCACGCGCGCCAGCTCCACGGTGATGTGGCTGATCTCGCGCTTCTGGCTGTCGACGATGCTGTAGCGCGTCACTTCGGCGCCCAGCGTGTAAGCCGCTTCACCGAGGCCGCCGCCGGCGCGCAGCAGGTCGGAGATACGCATGCTGGCTTCGAGCGGGTAGCGGCCGGGCTCGCGCACGATGCCGCCCACGGAGACGATCCGCGTCGGCTCGTCCGCGGCGGCCTGCGCGACGAGGTCGTCGAGGACCGGCGCCAACAGCTCCTGGCGGGTCAGCATCTCGGCTTCCTCGGTCACCGGTTCGGCCACCACTTTTGCG
>Ga0187893_10008915_pt1 | contig 15639 bp, 12 predicted proteins | sample MA1701074metaG_FD_139574 | JGI IMG/M metagenome (GOLD analysis project Ga0187893, IMG submission 139574) | White microbial mat communities from a basaltic lava cave in the Kipuka Kanohina Cave System on the Island of Hawaii, USA - MA170107-4 metaG ... | reverse complement strand
TTGCGGCGCCTGCTCCCGCATCCGCCTCACCGCCGACGGCCAGATCCGCACTTGCCTCTTTTCGACAACCGAACACAACCTCCGCGATTGCTTGCGAAGTGGAGCATCCCGCAGCGAACTAATCGAATTTATCGAATCCGCGGTCCGAAAAAAAGAACCGCGTCACCACATCAACGACGCAGGCTTCGTCCAGCCTTCGAGGACAATGAGTTTTATCGGAGGTTAATTCAAGGTTTTAGTGAAATATCCAACAGGCCGTGCTCCAAAAGCCTTCACGCTTTGTAACCAAATGTCCGCCGGAGCTGTTCGAGATTTGGGATATCGAAGAAGAAAACATGTCACTCTCGACGCACGCGTTCGCCATCAGCGGAGCGACTGAATTCATCAACTGAAAAATACATTTCTGTGTTACGCTTGTCCCGAAGTCCCCGAGGATTGATCCTTTTCCCGGTCAGAGTAAAGCGCAGTAACAGCTTGCGATTTCGTTGGGTCGTAAGGGACGGCAAAACGACAGTACTTTCTCGTCGAACGGATGTATATTCTGTTTCTGAATTTACATTTCCCTCGTTAACGAAAATTATGGGTGCAAAAGAGCAGATGGTGTCGATCTTGCGGAGCGAAGAGACCGCAAGAATTTCGTTCTCGTTTACAGGCTCGGCGGTCGGAATGAGCTTGGGCAGACCCATCTCGCTGAACGGCGCGACGTTTCGACGCGTGGCGACAGGGCTGTCGAACAATACTCTGCACGTCGTCGAAGGCCACTTTGACGAAAACCGCATGGTGTACGCGGCGTGGGACGACGATACGAACGGCTACGAGGCCAACACATTTTATCTCGGCAACACGCCGCGCTACTCGCGCGATTTCAACGGCCTTGTCGTTCACGAATCGGTTCACGCGTATTTCGACCTGGCGCGAACGTCGATACAGTGGGTCGATAACGAGGCAGCGGCTTACATAGCTCAGGCTTATTACCTGCGCAATTCCGGTTACAGCCAATCGCGAATGCCGTTGGGCTCGCCAATCCGCATTGCGTCGATGGCGATCGGCGACATGCGCGCCGGCGGCGACGCATCGACGTTGATCGACGCGATTCGAGATTCGCTGCGCAACAACCCCGACTACGAAAGCTATATCGGCGGCTCATTCACCGGCGACGGTTAAGACCACGATTCAAACACGTTAACCGTTTCGTGTTAAAATTCTGTTCAGTCCGGTAGCGGCTTCCGGCAATCGGAAATCGAACAATATGAAATATTGCCCGACCTGTAACACGCGTTACGATGAAGAAATACTGCGTTTTTGCATGAAGGACGGCACGCCATTGATAGAAGAGGCGGCGCCAAAATTCACAGAGATGCCGAGCGAGAGCATTGAGATGGAAGACGATCCCGGCGATGTGACGATAATTAGGAAGAAAGGCGAGATTCCGATTCCGCCGCCGATGATGGACGAGGCGGGCGAATTTGAGCCGCCCGAGCCCGAATACCGGCCAAGAGAGGAGCCGCCGCCGCCGCGTATCGTCGTTCCGACCGAGCAGCCACCGCCGCCACGGGCACGCATCATCCCGCCGTATGAGCCGCCGCCTCGCAAAACAAACACGTTTCTCGTCGTCCTGTTGACAATGTTCGGGACCGTCGCGCTGCTCGGCGCAGGCGCGCTTGGTTTTTGGTTTCTCTCAGGCGGTACGGCGGCGAACATGAACACAAACGCGAATAACACCAATGCGAACGTCAACGTGAACACGAATCTCGGCTACGACACGAACTTCAGCTTCGGTAACAACGCCAACTCGTCGTTAAATACCAACACGAGCATCAATGCAAATGTAAAAAGCCCGACCCCGACGCCGACACCCAAACCAAGCCCGAGCGTCACTCCTTCGCCAACTCCCGACGAAGACGAAACGCCGACTCCGACGCCGCGCCCGTCGCCGACCGGCTCGCCTCGCGTCTCGCCGACACCACCGCGAATGCTTCCGACGAACAGGAACGCAAATCGGCCGGGGAATGGAACTTAAAGCGGACTGGAGCGGCAAGCATCCCTGCTTGCCTGAGACTGGAACGCAGGCAGCCTGCATTGAGCGTCGCTTCGACGCGAACAGCTTTTCGTGCTTCGCACTCAGGCAGGCTGGCAGCCTGCGCCACAGTCATTGCAGGCTGGCAGCCTGCGTTTCAGTCAAATTTTTGCAGTGGCTATTTCCACCGCGCGGCGTGGGTCGATGACGCCCCAGCCCTGGCGGTCTATCTCGTAGCCGGGAAGGCGTTCGGCGGTGTCTATTAGGATACGTTTTATCTGGGCGGGCGTGAGCGACGGGCTTGCCTCGAGCATCTGTGCCGCAACCGACGAAACGATCGGTGCGGAGAACGATGTGCCGTCGACGTATTTATAGTGTTTGGTGATCACGTTCTCGCGGCGGATCTTCAGCGTGATCAGTTGGCGGATGCTGTGCACGGCGCGGTCGAGCGCGGCGTCAAGCTCGTCGTCAATGCCCGGATTTACGCGGATGATCGCATGCAGATCTTCATCCTTCGCCTTGTCCAAGACTTCCAGCAGCGACGCCTGCTGCGCGGTCGGCGTGTTCGGCAAAATCGGCGCCGGAACCCATATCGACGGAGCGATCACTTCGGGTTTTTGCAGCCCGTCGATCGTCGGGCCGTAAGACGAACGGTACATTCCGCGTTTCGAACGATTGACGGAATTCTTGTCGTCAAGTCCGCCGACCGCGATGCACGACGGCGCGCTTGCGGGCGGCACGACCGGATGATTCGGCAAGTGGCCTGAATTTCCTGCGGCGCAGACAATCAGAATTCCTGCAGCCGAACATTCTTCGACAACCCGCGAAAGCGGATCGGTGAGATAGCTTTGCTCGTCGTCACCGCCGGCGGAAATATTTACGATGCGAATGTCGAAACGCTCGCGATTAGCGAGCACCCATTCGAGGCCTTTCTGAATGTCGATGTCGCGGATGCGGCCCGTTCGTGCGAGCTTTATCAAAACAACGTCGGCTTCCGGCGCGATGCCGCGGTAAAACCCGTTCGAAAGCGAGCCGTTGCCGGCGGCGACGACCGAGGTCATCATGCCGTGCCAGCTTGCGACGTCGGGCTGAAACAGCGAACCCAGCTCGCCGTCCCTGTCGAGCAAATTGCGGTACGCGACGATGCGGTTGCGCGGCGTAGTTAGATCGACGTGCGGATAAAACCCGGAGTCAAGAAACGCGATCGTCACGCCCTTGCCCGTAAAACGCTGGTCGGCGTCGAGCCGCAGCGGCGTCGAGAGCACGTGCGAGCCGTCTTTCTGCATCGCCGCGTCTTTTTTTATCTGATCTTTCGCCCGTTCGAAAAGCCGTACGCACCGCGCGCACACGGCTTGGAAATCGGCGGTGTCCGGGGCATTCGCGGCGATCAAATTGCGCAGCTCATCCTCAAGCACCAGCATCGGCACAAATTCATTGCGCGTCTCACGCGAACACACCGGGCAGATGATTTCACTGGTCGGAATGTTCTGTATTTTTTCCAGAGATAGCTGCGTTTGCGGCGGGGTCATTTCGGCGATTTAAGTTTTCCACAACCGAAAGCTAAAATCAATTAGGAGTTTTTGCCCGCAAAATACGCGGAAATGCGCGAAAGTTTTATTTGAGTGTTCTGAAGCTACGCGGAACGTCAAATGTTCCGATTTTCTATTTCGCGCATTTTCGCGTATTTCGCGGGCAAAAAATTATGAGCAAGAAGACGATAGGTTTAGCGCTTTCGGGCGGCGGGGCACGCGGGTTTGCTCACGTCGGCGTGCTGAAGGCGCTTGCCGATAACGGAATCAAAATCAATTACGTCGCGGGAACATCTGCCGGCGCGTTCGTCGGCGGCGCGTTTGCCGCCGGCATGTCGGCCGACGAAATTATAAAGATCGGTGACGGTTTTAACTGGTTTCGCATATCCGGCCTTTCTTATTCGCCCCGCGGGCTACTTTCGAACGCGCGGATGAAAACTTTTATCGACAGCCATTTCCCTTGCGCGACATTCGACGACCTGAAAATTCCGTTTGCCGCTGTTGCTTGCGATCTTGAAACCGGCGAAGAAGTGATTCTAAACGGCGGCGGCGAGCTTTCGACCGCCATTCGCGCAAGCTGTGCGATTCCCGGCGTTTTCATGCCTGTGGACGGCGGCGGAAAGCTGCTGATCGACGGCGGTGTCGTTTCGCCGGTTCCGATCAACGCGATTCGGAAATTCGATCCGGATATCGTAATTGCGGTCGATCTGATGGCGTGCGGCGCTTCGTTTTGGGGCAGACCCAGAACGCTGCTCGGCACGCTTTTCCAGTCGGCGATGATGCTGCTCCGCAGCGCATCGCGGCATCAGCACTATGCCGCCGACGTTGTTATCGAGCCGCAGATCGCGCACATTCGCCCCGATCAGATGAGCAAGATGGATGAGCTGTTCGAATTAGGCCGCGCGGCGGCTGAAGATAAGATCGCCGATATAAAACAACTGCTCGAAGATCACCAAAACGCGCGGCCGAGCGTTTGACGCGCTTGGCGGTCCGAAGTGGCAGGGCGTTTTATGAATCTGCGTTTTGTTGGCGACGGTTTCGTTCCGGCGGGCTTTGTCGCTTCGGTCTTCGAACCTGTTATCTCGAAAGAAATGTCCTTCACCTTTCGATCACCGACGTAGATGTCGACACGATATTGTCCGGGGACCCACAGCCCGTGCGGTTTGCCGGAAAAATTCACGCGGTCTTCCTCTTTCTTCGTCGTATAGGTGATCGAAACGACGCGCGACTCAGGCTTTACGCCTGCAACCTTGGCCGCAATAAAATCCAGCTTGACTTGCGCAACGCCGGGAGCATGCAGGCGCACGACGCAGAAGATCGGGATGTCGGTCACTGAAAAATTCGCCGCAGGCTCGCCGGCCCGGCCTTCAGCATCGGATTTGGCGAGAAACACCTCGGCGATGCCGGCGCCCGTTGGGTCGTCAGCCTCCTGAGCCGCGGCTGATGATGCGAGACAGCTCAGCAACAGAGAGAGAAATAGCAGCGTCCTCATTCGAATTACCTCGCTTGATCTGTGAACCGATTTCCTCAGTTATATTTGAACCGGGAATCGCAAAATGCGTTGCATCGGCGAGGAGATTTATTTTGTTCAAAGGTTCTCCCGCAATGCGGCGGGCGGCTATTAGAGCATTTCCTCGATCTTACGACGAAGGGCCACAGCGTCACCGGCGGGAGTTAAATGAGCAACGTTCATGTCGCTGACGCCGCAGTTTGGCGTGGTGATCACGGGAACGCCGCGTGCTGCGGCAGCAAATAACCGGCGAGGCCTGTGCTCGACGTGTGCCGGCAAAACCACAATGTCGGCGCGCTCAAGCCAGTCGTCTCCGCCACGCTCCACGTCGAGACCGTTCCAAAAATCCGCTGATTCGATGTAAGGGCCGAGCGTAAGCAGCTTTACGTCGAGACCACGAATGGCTTCGCGCAGCTCGTGGCAACCTTTACGGCCGACGGTCGATGCGGGAAACACAATGACGGGTTTCGGATTGTTCGATGAAACTCTCGTCATTTGCTCAGGCATTTTCCACGGTACGAGCTCCGACCGTGAACGGAACAGCGACGCGATGTGCGCATGGGGCGTAATGATTTTTTGTGCGTGGCTGAGCGCGTCGGTTTCGGCTTCAGCAAGCCACGCTTCAGCGCGGAAATCGCCGAGCGTCTTGCTTTCGGGATGAAGTTTTGCGGCGGCGTCAAGCGTCCGCTGAAGTTCATTTATCGGCAACGCGGTCATCAGAACTTCGAATGTTCGCCCGCCAAGATGACCAGCTTTCCACAGAAACGGCAAAAGGTTTTGCTGCACCACGACGTGCAGCACGTCAAACTTCAGCCGACGAGCATAACTTTCCGCAAGCCGCTCGTACATCGCCAAAAGATTTTTCTGCCGTGCGGCGCCTTGTGCAGCGAGTCTATGCGAGCGATACGAGCGAACGGCGGTTGTTAAAAGACTTTGCTGCACCGCGCCGAAACCGCCCGTGCTCCACGCGTAGTTCGCCTTTCGGAACCGCTTACCGTCAAGCGGCAGAAAAAGCTGGTCGCGCTTCCGTTTGGTGTTCTGAATATATTCGTCAAATTCCGGCCAGACCTCATCGACGAGAAATGCAGTGCGGTCGAAATTTGTGTCAACCGGTTTCAGGACGCCGCGGTGGCAATCCATCTCGCACGTCGCGCACGATCGCGGGTGATCGGAATGAACAACGGCGCGTGTCAGCTTATGCAGCTTTCCGCTGCCGTTGCGCTCGCCGCGCAGGCGAACGGTGAGATCTTTTTCGTCGAGGCTCGCCTCGATGCGAAGCGGCTGTGCGGAGCGAAAACGCAGATCGACGTAATTCCAGCACACGGTCGCATCGCGGCCTCTTTCTGCAAGTGAACCGGCGATGACCTGCGTGTGCGCGTGGCGTTCGATGATCTCGAGATCGGCGTTGAGCGCTGCATCGTAAAGCGCGTTTGATATCTGGCAGAGGCCGCCGCCGACGTTCGGGATGATGCAGCCCTCGCGAAGCTCGCGGCCAGCGACGTAGCCGCGTAACCTCGAAGCCCGACCAATATGTTTCCAGAAACTGAAAACCTCACCCGCAGGGATCTCCACCCCGTCAAGCTCGCGCGCGGCGATGCGAAGATTGTTTATCTTCCCTGCAACCAAAAAGCGTTCTTCCGGTTCGGTTTCCGTCCACAGCGGCGTGCGCGATTCGGCAACGACTTTTCGTGCGGAAAGCGAATTACCCTTATCGAAGCGCGAAACCGGTGCGAAGAAAGTGTCGATTAAAGACCGCTTAAGTTGCAGCAAAAACGTTTTAAACCTGAATACGAAAGCCTCGAGACGTGTCGGCGTGCGTCGATTTTCGGCTTTCGCGTGACTCATATTCGCACGATAAATGAAACACAACGCCCATTTTTTTGCAATAGTCTTTTTTTACGGCGCATAACATGTTAGGCTTTTCCGGTTATTTTCTTGAAACTTTCAATTCGACCTACTCGTTTACCAGTGCGATGAAGACGATTTTTTCTACAAACAACTAACTAAATAGGGCAATTATATACGTGAAACGGACGGCCGGTTTGCGGCCGTCTTTTCTTTTTTGGGTGTGAGAATGATGCAGAAGCCCGCGCGTAAGCAAGGGCGTAATCAGGGAGTTGCGTGTTACGCCCTCCCTCACGGTCGGGTTTCTGCAAAACTTCGGGAATGAACGAGCAGATACGAAAAAACCAGATTCCCGCAAAACCCGTTGCATTTGCACGCTGGGCAAGCATTCCGTATCGCCGGTGGGTGATCGGCGCGACGTCGGCTGTGCTGGTGGCGACCGCAGCTTCGCGTGCAATGACTTACGTCTTGAAACTATTGACCGACGACGCGATCGCATTCGGCAATGGACAAACAAACGCCGACGCTATCCGGAAATGGGTGTTGATATTTCCGGCGATCTATCTGGCGAACGAAGTGATCTGGCGGAGCAGCGGTTTCTGCGGGATGCGTTGGATAACCGGGGCGGTGGCTGAATCAAATCGGCGTCTGTTCGGCTATCTGACGGAGCATTCGGCGACGTATTTCAGCGACCGTCACGCCGGCGCGTTGGTCAATAAAATTTCTAACGCGTCCGCCGGCATCGAGCGGCTGATCGGCCAGTGGCTGTGGAACTTTTTTCCGCTAATCGTCGGCTTAGCGGCCGATCTGTGGCTGAGCTACACGGCCCACCCGTATTTTGCGCTCGTCCTGTTGGCCTGGGTCGTGGTTTACGTTCCGGCAAACGTGTATTTCGTATCGAAGCTGCACAAGCTGAGCTTCGCCTACGCCGAATCGTCTTCGCTGCTGAAGGGAAAGATGGTGGACAGCACATCGAACGTCGATACGGTGCAGTACACCGGCTCCGTCGAATACGAAAAGCAGCATATCGGCACGCACGTCGGCAAGCAGCGTTGGACACACCTGCGCGAATGGTGGTGGTCGGAATGGGTGCTGGTTTCGAACGGCGTCCTGCTGACCGTGTTCATTCTTTCGATGTTTGCATTCGGGATGTGGCTGATCACCACCGGCGAGATCAGTGTCGGTTCCCTGGTGATGGTGATAATGATCGTGCTCGCGTTGGAGCAGCGGATGTTCTTTCTCGGGCAAAACATGACGCAGGCCGTGAGTTTTTACGGGCAGGTCAACGAGGGCCTGAAGGAGCTGCTCGAGCCGCACGAGATAGTCGATAAGCCGGATGCGAGACCGCTTATCGTGCGCGACGCGGCGATAGAATTTTGCTCGCTGCAATTCGCATATCGCGGCAAGCGCGTTTTCCGCGGCACGTTCGATCTGTGCGTGCGGGGCGGCGAAAAGATCGGGCTCGTCGGCCACAGCGGTGCCGGCAAATCTACGCTCGTTTCATTGCTGCTGCGGCGGTTCGAGTTAGGAGGCGGCTCGATCACCATCGATGGGCAAAGCGTTTCGGACATCACGCTCGATTCGCTCCGCAAGGCCGTGGCGTTCGTGCCGCAATCGACGTCGCTTTTCCACCGCTCGATCATCGAAAACATTCGTTACGGACTTCTTGACGCGACGAATAATGAAGTTGTCCGCGCGGCTGAGCTGGCGCAAGCCGACTGCTTCATACGCGAGCTGCCCGAAGGCTACGACACAAAGGTCGGCGAGCGCGGCGTCATGCTCTCCGGCGGACAGCGGCAGCGAATCTCCGTTGCACGCGCTTTGCTTCGCAATGCTCCGATCCTGCTGCTCGACGAAGCCACAAGCGCGCTCGACAGCGTGAGCGAATCGGGTATTCAAGAAGCGCTCGTCGGTCTAATGCACGGCAAGACCGTCATCGCCATCGCGCACCGGCTCTCGACCTTGCGTGCGATGGATCGCTTGGTCGTAGTCGAGGACGGCGAGATCGTCGAGGATGGAAGCCACTCGAAGCTGATCGCCCTGGGCGGCGTTTACGCCAGCCTATGGAACAGCCAGGTTTCCGGCTTCATTCCGGATTAATTCGTGTTCCTTTATTCGCATAGTTTGTATGCTCGAAAATGTCCGGCGTTTGTCATCTTTGCCAACGCGTTCGGCAATTCTTAAAATCTAATTCTCACGTGTCGGACGAAGCTGCAAAATTTCATGAGGAAGAAGCCATCGGCAAGACGCGCGATTTGCGAATTGCGGGCCGTTTGCTGCGTTATCTGCGCCCGTATTGGCACATCGCGGCGGTCGCGCTGCTGCTTACGTTGCTGACGAACGTGCTAATCAGCACGCAGCCGTATTTTACCAAGGTTGCGGTTGACGACTTTATCGTTCCGCAGCAAACAGATGGCATCTGGTTGTTTGCGTTCGCGTTCTTCGGCGTCTTTCTGTTGCGGTTCGTGTTTTCGTATCTGCAGGAAGTTCTTGTAAACGTCGTCGGACAGCGCGTGATGCTCGATATTCGGAGCGAGATCTTCAGCAAGCTGCAGCGGCAGGAAGTTGCCTATTACGACCGCTATCCGGTCGGGCGGATCATTACGCGGCTTACGTCGGACGTCGATGCGCTGAACGAGCTTTTCACCTCCGGCGTGATCGACGTGCTGGGCGATCTGGTTATCATCGTCGCGATCATCGCGTGGATGTTCGCGCTCGATTGGCAGCTTGCGATCGTTTCGCTTGTCGCGGTTCCGCTGCTTTTCGTCGCGACGAACTGGTTTCGCAAACACGCTCGAACTGGTTTCGACAAAGTGCGCACACGCAACGCGCGGCTCAACGCGTTTCTGCAGGAATACCTGTCGGGTGCACAGACCGTGCAGTTGATGAACGCCGAGGAGAAAGCCCGAACGCGCTTTCGCGCGATCAATGACGATTACCGCAACGCCAACATCGAGACGATCTATTACTATGCCGTCTTTTACCCGCTCGTCGATTTCATCGGCGCGATCGGCATCGCGGTCGTTATCTTTGCGTTCGGTTACGAAACGCTCTCCGGACTATCGGCGAGCGGCGCGGCATTGAGCGTCGGCGTCCTTGCGGCGTTTATTCAATATTCGCTCCAGCTTTTTCAACCGATACGCGATCTCTCGGATAAGTTCAACGTGCTGCAGGCAGCCATCGTTGCCTCGCACCGGATTTTTATTTTGCTCGATCTGGATGTCGAGATAACAACCCCGGAAAACCCAAAACGCACGGGCCGAGCGCGCGGCGAGATCGAATTTCAAAACGTCTGGTTCGCATACAAAGAAAACGAATGGGTGCTGAAGGACGTGTCGTTCAAAGTGAACACGGGCGAGAGCATCGCGCTCGTCGGGCACACAGGTTCCGGCAAGACTACGATCACGAATCTGCTGATGCGTTTTTACGATGTGCAGCAAGGAAAAATTTTGCTCGATGGCGTGGACGTCCGCGAATGGAACCTGCACGACCTGCGCTCGAATTTTGCCGTCGTGCTGCAGGACGTTTTCCTTTTCAGCGGCACGGTCGAAGACAACATTCGACTCGGCAACAAACAGATTGGCGACGAAAGGATACGCTGGGCGGCGAACGAAGTTTACGCCGACAGCTTTATTCAAAATCTCTACGGCGAGTACGAGTTCAAGGTGCGCGAACGCGGTGCCGGTCTTTCCGTTGGACAAAAACAGCTTATCTCGTTCGCCCGCGCTCTCGCTTTCGACCCCGCGATCCTGGTTCTCGACGAAGCCACAAGCTCCATCGACACCGAAACCGAACAGATCATTCAACGCGCGGTGGAACGAGTTATGGAAGGACGCACGTCGATGGTTGTCGCCCACCGGCTGTCCACAATACAAAAATGCGACCGGATCATCGTCATGCACCATGGCGAGCTGCGCGAGAACGGTACGCACAACGAGCTGCTCCGCTTGCGCGGCCTTTACTGGCGGCTGTACCAGCTTCAATATTCGGACGAGAAACTCCACATTTCCGATTCGGGCGTCTCGGCACGTGCCGGCCCCGTCCGGCGCGACAGATTGGTATAAACTTCGCTTGACAATCTGTGCAACAGTCGTCGGGTCTGCGTTTTTCTTGCGCCGTGCGATGCACGACCGATCTTTGAAATTGCAATGATGCTTGGTTGAATTGCCAATAGGCACGGCAAGCACCACGCCGCCTCGATAAAAAGCATTGGGATATCTCTCTACAGACGGGAAGCCAAAACGCTCCCCTTTTTAGACAACAAAGTTTCATGAAAGTTTCTTAAACCTGAAAGTTTCATAGATTTGCGAGCAGTGTTTCGGTGAAGCATAGATGCGATAGTGAAACACTCTGTCTTTTTTGTTTGTGCAAAGTGAATCGGAAATACTCAGTTTTACTTTCCATTCTCCACTTTCAATTTTGCGTTGCACCTTCTGGCCCTTACTTCGTGCGGATTTCTACAAAAAAATAGATATACTGTATGCTCAACATTTATGGCAGTGACGCAGATTAGAAAGAAGGTTGTGATATTGGGTTCTGGGCCGGCGGGGTTGACGGCAGCGGTTTATGCGGGGCGGGCACAGCTTGAGCCGCTTGTGATCGACGGGCCGCAGCCGGGCGGACAGTTGACGATAACGACGGACGTGGAAAATTATCCGGGCTTTAAGGACGGGATAATGGGGCCGGCGTTGATGGAGGAGTTTCGCGGTCAAGCCGAGAGATTCGGTACTGAAATTATCAACGTTTGGATCGACAGCGTCGATCTCAGTCAGCGGCCTTTCACGCTCTTTGCGAAAGCGAGCGGGGATGCGGACGAGATCGCGACCGAGATCAAGACCGACACGCTGATCATCGCGACCGGCGCTTCGGCGAAATGGCTCGGCATTCCGGGTGAAGCTCCGGTGCCCGATGGCTTGGGCGGCAACGGCGTTTCGGCATGTGCGACCTGCGACGGATTCTTCTTTCGCGGCAAGCCGGTGGTCGTGGTCGGCGGCGGCGACACGGCGATGGAAGAAGCGTTGTTCCTCACGCGGTTCGCAACCGAAGTAACACTCGTCCACCGCCGCGACGAGTTTCGCGCCTCGAAGATAATGCAGGAGCGAGTGCTCGCCCACGAAAAGATCAAGGTGCTTTGGAACACCGAAGTTAAGGAGATTCACGGCTCGAAAGAAACCGGCGTCGAAAGCGTTACTTTGTTTAATAACAAGACGAACGAAATCTTGAACTTCCCGACACAGGGCGTGTTCGTCGCCATCGGGCACGAGCCGAACACAAAGCTATTTCGCGGCATCCTCGAAATGGACGCCGTCGGATATTTAAAGACCGATGGCCGGACGATGAAGACCGCAATTCCCGGCGTTTTTGCCTGCGGCGACGCACAGGATGCCTACTACCGCCAGGCTGTCACCGCTGCCGGCACCGGCTGCATGGCCGCCATCGACGCCGAGCGGTTTCTCGTCGAGCATACGGTCGAAGTCGAGAAGAACACGGCGACCAATTGGTAAGATTTATGCCGATCTACGAATATCAGTGCCAGAAATGCGGCCGGCATTTTGAAAAGCGGCAATCGGTTTCCGACGCGCCGCTCGCCAAATGCGAGAAATGCGGGGGAAAGCTCGAAAAGCAGTGGTCACTCTCCGGCTTTCAGTTCAAGGGCCAGGGCTGGTACGTGACCGACTATTCCGCGAAGAAAACCGGCGCTAAAGACGATAAGGGCTCGGGCGACGTTAAAGAAAAAACTTCCGCAGGCGAATCAACCGCATCCGCCGATACTGCATCCAAACCTAAAAGCGACACCGCGCCGAAAAAGGAAGCGTCTAAGAAATAAATGAATCGTCACGCCGCGAAAACAATGTGCATGCTGCTCGGCATCGCACTGTTTTCCTATGCGGCGATCGCTCAATCGCGATACAACAATCGCGCCGGGGACGCGGAAGGCACGATTTTGAACGTAACCGCGTGGCGCACCGACAGCAAGACCGACCCGATCAAGCTCGAAAACATCTTTCTTTACGAAAACGGAATCGAGCACAGGATCAAGAATTTCAGCTTCGACCCGTCGCCCGCCAGGATCATACTGCTCGTCGATAACTCGAAAACGATTCCTATCGATCTTGAAAAGATGAAAAAAGCCGCGATGGAATTCGCCTATGAAATTTTCGACGGCGACCAGCTTTTCGTCATCGGCTATGACGAGAAACCGGAGATCGTGCAGGAATGGACCGACGACGCGAAAAAGTTCGAGGCCGCTATCGGCAACTTTCGGAAAAAAGGAAGCCCGCATCTCTTCGATGCCTTGAGCGCAGCCATGACCGAAGTACTAATTCCGTTGATGCCCGGCACTCGAAAAACCGTGATCGTCGTGATCGGCGACGGGCTTGACCGCGGCAGCACGGCGAAATTCGACGCGGTGCTCAGCGAGCTTCAGAACAACAACGTCACTGTCTATGCCCTGCAGGCGCCCGACAGAACAGGAGGGGCGTATCGCCGTGACCAACCAAAAGCCGCCGCGACGATAAAGGCTTTAACGGAAGGAACCGGCGGGCAGGCATTTCCGTTCGCCGAAGCACAAACGGCCGCCAAAGTCATTTGCGACGAGCTTCGCCGCAACCGCTATCTGCTTTCCTACCTGCCGCAGAATACATCGACCTATCAGGCACGCCGCGTTTTCCTGATCGGCAGCGAAGGTATCGTTTTCCGCACCAAGACCGCGCAGCCGCCGAACGTGAAGTGATTGTCCGCTCTTTGTGATAAACTCGTGAAAAATGTGCGCCTGCACACCCGTTAGAAGAGGAGCCTTTCCAGAAAAGTGAGCGATGCCCGCAACAATCCGCCGCCCAACGATTGGGAAAAAACGCGCCCTAATATCAACCTGCCCGAGACGGAAGAGGCAGACAGACCCGATTGGGACAAGACCAATTACAATTTTCCGAAACAGCCCGAAGCGGACGAATGGGGCAAGACGGTGATGAACATCAAGCCGATCGAGACCGGCCGCGATTACGGCAAGACGATGTATCCGGGCGCCGCAAAGCAGCCGAATTCCGATTGGGCAGCGACCAAGGCGGGTCTCAATAATGTTCCCGACACTGATTTCGGGGCAGCGGATCCGTCCGGCGGTTACGAGAAAACCACGCCGTATTTTCAACTGCCGGAAGCCGAACGCGCTAAATATCAAAAACTGCCGCCAACTGCCGCCGAACAGGCCGCAAAGGAAGCAGAGGAAAAAAGGGCGAGAGGCGGCATTCCCGGCTGGGTTTGGATCGCGGCAGGCGGAACCGCGGTCTTCCTGTTTTTTCTCGCCGTTTTGGGCGTTGTGGCTTTTTTCTTTTTGTGGCGCGACACGACTTTCGACGCGTCGGTAAGAAGCGCCCCGCCGGGAAGCGATGTTTTAGTCGATGATGTTCCATCAGGTCTGACGAGCGAAGACGGTTCGATACGCCTGCCTAATTTGAAAGCCGGACGGCGAACGGTGAAGATAGTTCACCCGAATTATGTCTGCGAACCGCAGGAGGTTTGGGTCGGGAAAGAATCGATCGTCGCCCGCTGTCAGCAGGTAGCAAAACAAGCGACGGACGACTGCGAAAATATTAAACCAGGAGAGGAAGACAAGGCGGAACGCTGCTATTACCAGGCTCTTTCGGATCTGCCCGATCCATTCACGCCGGAACAGCTGGTAAGGGCGTTGAGCATTCTGATCATTAACTTTGAGAGTGGCAGGTTCGACGTTCCGCCGAAACGTCTGGCCGCTTTGCAGAAAGGCGCCGAATATATCAAAAAGGTCACGCCACCCGACACCGTGCTCGAGGTCGGCGGGCACACCGATAATGTCGGCAACGCTGCCTCGAATAAAACGCTCTCGGAAAACCGCGCCGAGTCCGTTAAAAAAGTGCTTGTCGGGTACGGCGTGCGGCCGGAAACTTTACAGACACGCGGCTACGGCGCCGATAAACCCAAGGCCGATAACACGACCGACCTCGGCAAATTTTTCAACCGCCGTATCGAGTATTCGATCGTTAAAAAACTTTGAATTCAAGAGATCGGAATTTATACGGCGACAGGTGCAGCGATCTTGTCCCAGGATCGGTAATTTTCCAATTTCAAATTTTCATATTTGAAATTCAGCAAGCCATTGAGACCTTTGAGGTTCGTGGCCTTGACCATTTCCAGCCGTGGCAGATCGAACGGTTGGCGGGAAAGAAGTTCGTTGACTTGTTCGAGGTGATTTGAGTAGATGTGCAGGTCGCCGAACGTATGTATAAATTCGCCGACTTGCAGGTTGCAGACGTGAGCGATGAGATGGGTGAGCAGCGCGTAGCTGCTGATATTGAACGGCACGCCGAGGAAGGCATCGGCCGAGCGTTGGTAAAGTTGGCAGTGAAGTACTGCACGCTCGTTCACGCTCGCGTTTCCGCCTTGGACCTTGAATTGAAAAAGCGTATGGCACGGCGGTAGGGCGACTTCGTCGCAGGTCTCTGGATCCCAGCCGGTCACTATCAGGCGACGTGAATTAGGATTGATTTCGATTTCATTTATTAGACGCCCGATCTGATCGACGCCGTTCATCTTCGGATAATCACCACCGAACGAGCGCCACAAATAGCCGTAAACCGGACCGAGATCGCCGGTCTCGCGGTCAAAGCGCGCGGTTTGTTCATCGGTCGCCCACTCCTGCCAGATGTCAACGCCGCGTGCATTCAAATCGCGCTCGTCGGTCGAGCCGCTCAGAAACCAAAACA
>Ga0187893_10008913_pt1 | contig 15643 bp, 13 predicted proteins | sample MA1701074metaG_FD_139574 | JGI IMG/M metagenome (GOLD analysis project Ga0187893, IMG submission 139574) | White microbial mat communities from a basaltic lava cave in the Kipuka Kanohina Cave System on the Island of Hawaii, USA - MA170107-4 metaG ... | reverse complement strand
CGGAACCGTTCGAGAAACTGTGTCTTGCGGCTCGACGCCGCCAGTTTTTATTCAGTACGTGCTTCTAAAGGATATTTCTCTGAAAGTCAATAGGTGTTGGCATGGCCTCTTTGTTAGAATTCGGGCTCACCCCAGGACAGGCAATTACGCAGCAGGAGGATTGGAATGAATTTCAGTTGGCGATCGAAGGCGCAGATAGGGACAAGCTCAAAAGCTAAAATAACGGTAATGGTTGGTGTTTTTTTCTGGTGCTTAGTCAGCCCCACCGGGCTTCTAATCACAGTTGGACAACACCATAATCACATGTCGCCGGCGGCTTCCGGCGGAACGGAACAAGTGTCCCAGGACTGGGCCCGGCAGCAACTCGCTAAATCGCCGCGACATCAGGAGTGGGTCAAGGTCAAACAGGGCAACCGTGAGGTCAACAGTTTTGTCGTTTATCCCGAAGTAAAAACAAAAGCCACAGCGATCGTAGTGATTCACGAGATTTATGGTTTGTCTGACTGGATCCAGAGCCTCACGGACCAGTTAGCGGCGGCTGGATATTTGGCAATCGCACCGGATCTGCTTTCGGGAATGGGCCCCAGGGGTGAAGGGACCAGCGGCTTTGATCGCAGCGCGGTCGGCCAGGCCATTCGTGATCTGCCTCCAGATCAAATTACGGCTGATTTGAATGCCGTGACTGACTATGTTTCAAAACTGCCGGCGGCGAATGGGAAAGTGGCGGTGACTGGTTACTGCTGGGGAGGAGCTCAAACCTTTCGCTTAGCGACTAACAGGCCGGGCATAAAAGCTGCCTTTGTATTCTACGGTTCTGGACCTACAGACAAAACGGCTTTGGCTAGAATTGAGGCTCCTGTTTTTGGTTTCTATGCCGAAAATGATATGCGCATAAATGCAACTTTGCCGGCTACTACCGAAGCCATGAAGGAACTAAGCAAAGTGTTTGAGCCGGTCATTTACGAGGGCGCCGGCCATGGTTTCATGCGGGCCGGCGATGCTCCTGAGCCTGCGCCGCCCGCCTCTTCCGGCAACAAAGAGACGGACGAAAAGGCCGCAGCCGAGTTTCAGAAAACCCTGGCCACCTACAGAGCCAATCGAAAAGCTAGAGATGAGGCCTGGGTGCGCTGGAAGGCCATCCTCGCAAAACTCTAATCTGGTCACAGCTGGCTTGATTATTGCGCCATAATTATTGCGCCACCGGCAAAACGTAATATAAGTGAACGGTAGCTTTAAAGATTTCGTACGGTTTTCCTTGTTTCGTGGGCCGCTAAGAGCAAATCTTTAAGGTTGAAGGCCGCTGAATATTGTTGGCACGTTGCTTGCGATAACTCCTATTGGTCTAAATTCAGTTAGGAGGCAGTGATGGTGTTCAAGAGGATTTTTGTAAGTATTAGTATTCTGGTGCTGGCTGCATTTGTGTTAGGTTGCAACCAGGCTGAGACCAGCGATAACACCAACCTGGCCGCGACTACTTCAACACGGCCAGGCCCTGATAATTCCGAAATTACCACGACTATAGATGCTAATGGCGTAAAAACCGAGACCCGGACCTTCCGCGACGGTTCGAGGGTTTCAAAAGTAGTTGTCACCACCCGTAACGGGCAGCGCACCGCTCGCGTCTATTCGCGTTCGGGCGAGGAGAAGGAAATCAATGACGTCGGGGACGCTCTGGAAGCGACGGGTGATGAGCTTGCTGACGGAGCTGGCTGGGTGGCCGATAAGGCTGAGGATGTAGGTCAGGTGACAGCTGACAAAGCTGAGGATGTGGGCCAGGAGACAGCAGGTGCGGCCAAGAAAGTTGGCGAAAAAACCGTCGACGGGGTAAAGAAGGTTGGCGAGGGCGCGAAAAAGACTGGAAAAGCCATCAAGGATGCGGTAACCCCATAAAATTAGTTCACGCGGCGGTCAGCGGCTGAGGGCAGCTAGCAATAGCTGTCCTCTGTTTTTTTGTTATACTGCTCAGCAAGTCTTTTTCCTGAGGGGGTTACGCCATGGCTGACTCGTCACGATTTACGATTATTTGTCCCTGCTGTGAGGCTAAGTTGATCATCGATGCGCAGACAGGGGCACTGCTTTCGCACGAGGAAAAGACGAAACCGCTCGCCTCGTTTGACGAGATGGTTAAAGGTTTAGACAAACAAAAACAGGTTCGTGAGCAGATATTTGCGCAGGAACTCAGCTCAATGAAGGATCGTGACCGCATCCTGGAAGAGAAGTTTCAGGAAGCCATGAAGCGGGCCGAAAAAGAAAAAGACAAACCCTATCTGAATCCCCTGGACATCGATTAGAGAATGGTCGATTGCTTTGTCACGCGAGACCATGCAACAACACACCGCAGGCTTTCATCAAAACCTTCTGGAAAACGCTTTATCCCATTCCAATTTTCGGAGCTTAAAATTGATGGTTCGTAAGTCTTTCGGGCTTTTGCTCTTGCTCTGTGGGCTGCAACTGGCTTTCTTGTCGATGCCGCCGGCGCAGGCGCAGACGCGGATGCCGCAACTGAAATTTATCGACCGCACGCTGGCAAATGGGATGCGCGTGCTAAGCGCTCAGGATCGCTCCAGCCCGACGGTAGCGATTCAGGTTTGGTATCACGTGGGCTCGAAGGACGACCCCGAATCTCGCAGCGGCTTTGCACACCTTTTTGAGCACATCATGTTCAAAAGCACCAAGAACATGAAGTCGGAAATGCTCGATCGTCTCACGGAAGATGTCGGGGGCTTTAATAATGCCTTCACCTCAGATGATGTCACGGTCTACTTTGAGGTTGTGCCGTCTAATTATCTGGAGACTCTTTTGTGGGCCGAGGCAGATCGGCTTTCCGGTTTGAACGTTGACGATCCAAACTTCAAGTCGGAACGTGACGTGGTAAAAGAAGAGTTTCGCCAGGGTGTCCTGGCGCCTCCTTACGGCAGATTCTTCTATTTGCTTCAGCAGAGATCTTTTAGCCAGCATCCGTATAAGCGGCCGACTATTGGAAGTATTGAGGATCTCGATGCCGCAACCCTTAAGGACGTACAGCTGTTTCACGAAACTTATTATCGCCCGGACATCGTTACTCTGGTCGTCGTAGGCGATTTTGACCAGAAGCAATTGGACTCGTGGGTTGACAAGTACATGGGGGTAATTCCCAAGCCAAAAACTTCGCTTCCCAGAGTGGAGGTCAAAGAGCCACCCCGAAACAAAGAGATCCGCTACACCGAACATTTTCAGAATGTACCGCTACCAGCGGTGGGGATGACTTATTTGACCCCGCCTCAGGCCGACCCGGATTCGGATGTGTTGCGAGTAGCTGGCGCGGTCCTCTCGCTCGGAGAGTCGTCCAGGCTCTATCACTCGCTTGTTTACGAGCAACAACTGGCAGCGCAGGCGGAAGCAAATTCGGAGGCTCGCGAGGATGTAAGTCTGTTCATAGTCACTGCGATTCTGTCGGAAGGGAAGAAGCCCGAAGAAGCCGAGAAGGCTCTATTGGCGGAGATCAAAAAAATGCAGGAGACACTTGTTTCCGCATCTGAGCTCGAAAAAGCGAAGAACCAAATAATCACCGATCAGCTACGTCAGCGCGAGACGTCAAACGGAAAGGCTCTGGCGCTTGGCGAGGCCGCAGTCCTGTTCGGTGATGCGAACCGGGTAAATACAGACTTGGCACGCTTGCAGGCCGTGACCGCTGATGACATTCAGCGCGTAATGAAGAAATACTTTACGGCCGACAATCGCATGGTCTTGTATTATCTGCCCGAAACGAAGAGTAGTAGCACCGGCAACGCATCGGCGGGCGGGAAGGGGGGCAGATAGAATGCGCACAGCAGGAAGCAATTTTGCTCGTAGTTTGCAGTGGCTTGGACTGACGTTGCTGCTCGTAACGCCGCTGGTCAGCAGGGCCCAGACGCCCCAGGCTACGCCTCCACCGCCGGCCGAGCCGCGGTCTGTTACGGTTCCCAAACCCGTTGAGCAGACGCTCGCCAATGGCTTGCGCGTTATTGTGGTTGAGCGCACGAACATGCCACTCGTATCGGCCCAGCTGATGATCAAAAATGGTGGGGAAGTAGATCCGCAAGAGCTTTCCGGTCTTGCTGATATGACCGCCAATCTGCTTAGCAAAGGAACGCAAACCAGGAATGCGACCCAGATTGCGGAAGCGATCGAATTCTTGGGAGGCATCCTGGAAATAGGTGCTCGCTGGGATGCTTCTGCTGCAGCGGTCGGCGTGATGTCGTCAAAGATTGGCGAAGCGATGAGTATCCTGGCAGATGTCGTACGTCGTCCGACTTTTGAGGCCGACGAAATCGAGCGCCTGCGCCAACAGTACCTGGACGCACTGACAGTTTCGTTGGGCCAACCTGGCACTATCGCCAGATTTGTCGCGGGCCGGGTGGTATTTGGGGATTTGCCTTATGGTCATCCACTTGGTGGCACACCCGAATCTCTGGCCCGGATAAAACGCGAAGACATAGTTAAGCTTCATAGCAAGTTCTACCGGCCGGACAATGCGATTCTGGTGATTGGCGGCGACATTCGGCCCAAGGACGCATTTGCACTTGCCAAGCGCAACTTTGGCGATTGGCAAAAGCCTAAAACCCCGCTGCCAGCCGTTAGCAGTACCAGCAAAGTTCCGGAACCGTCCAAGACAGGCCGCATCCTGGTGATCGATAAACCAGACGCCGGACAAGCTGCCGTCTATCTAACTCGAACGGGAATTAATCGCCGCGACCCCGATTACTTCCGAGGCATCGTTACAAACTCTGTGCTCAGCGGGTACTCTGGCAGGTTAAATCAGGAGATCAGAATCAAGCGCGGTTTGAGTTATGGAGCAGGCAGCACTCTGGATACTCGCCGGGATGTCGGACCTTTCGTCGCTTCAGCGCAGACGAAAAACGAGTCTGGGGCCGAAGTAGCACGTTTGCTGATTGGGGAGATCGAAAGACTTTCAAGCGCGCCGCCCTTAGAGGCAGAATTGACTCCTCGCAAGGCCGTAGTGATTGGAAACTTTTCACGCAACCTGGAAACAGTCTCAGGCCTGGTTAATCAGGTTAGCTCGCTGGCCCTGTTTGGGTTGCCGCTGGACGAGATAAATCGCTATATCCAAAATGTGCAGACGATTACGACCGCCGATGTCCAGAAGTTTGCCGGCACGCGTCTCGATTCTAAAGGAGCAAACATAATAATTGTCGGAAACGCCAAGGAGTTTTTGCCGGACTTAAAGAAGCAATTTCCGGACATTGAAGTTATTCCCATCTCTGAACTGGACCTGAATTCCGCTGCGCTTCGCAAGCAGCAAAAACAACCCACTGAGTAAGATGATTAAAGCTAATACTTACAAGCTCCTGTGGTTGGCTGGCTTGCTCCTGCTTTTGGGAGACAAGGGCTGGGCACAAACTTTGCCAACCGACGGTGTCGATGCTCGTACCGACGCGGCCTCGTTGAGCCGGTTGCTGGGGAGCCCGGATGCGCACCAACGACAGCGGGCAGCGGAGGCCCTGGCGCAACTGGCAGCCACCGACCAGAAGAAACTGATTGATGGTTATTATCTCCAGGAAAAGAACAAGACAGTGCGCCTGGCACTGGAGTGGGCCATGTACCGTATTGGTCGCGAGGAAGCCCTCTTTCAAATTGTTCACCACTTAAACTCGTCGCGACAGGAGCAGGCGATTGGTTATCTCTCACAACTGGATTCTCCGGAACTCCTGTATCCTTTTTTGTTGCGCGGCGACAATAAGCCCAAAGTCACTGTAGGCCTGATCGAGGCTCTTGCTCGTCTGGGGAACGGAGAAACAGTGGAACGATTACAGAAGTTTCGAGATTCCTTTGCACCCGGGGTAGCTGCAGCTGCTGAGAAAGCCATCGACAGCATTGAGGCACGTACTTCCGAAGCTCGACCCAAACCAACAGGCCGGCCGCGCACAATCTCCAGGCCTGGACAGAATTAACTGCCGAAAAAATTAGCCGCAGATTAGCGCAGAAATACGCAGATAAGACTGAAAGAACGAAAGAGACTAAATGGCTCCTCTCGGCGTTAGCTCTGTCGGGCTTGAAGACTATTTAGCCGCAGATTAACGCAAAACTTTCGCGGATTCTCGCGGATCAGAAACAAAAAAACAGACGGCCAAAAGCTTTTGACTCAGAAGCGCTAGTATCTTTTTTCTGTCTGTCAAACAAGCCAGAGAGACATGCGGTCAGAAGAGGTTGAGTTATAGATTCCTTCGCTCAGTCTTACTTCTCTCTCTCTCTCTCTCTTTCTTATATCTGCGTAATCTGTGTAATCTGTGGATTTTCTTAGTAAAGCAACTAAAGAATCCACAGATTGCACAGATTCCACAGACTAACAAAAAAGAAATAGAGAGTATGAAGACTTTTCTCTATCTTTTGATCTGCGTTTTATGCGTTAATCTGCGGCTAATAGTCCTGGGAACACAAGCACAATCCTCGAATCTTATGAGAAAGGTTATACTCTTGCCTGTCAGATGCACAGTAACCTGCGCTCATTCCTGGACCTTCTTTACAAAGAGAATGACCTCATCACGGTAGACACGGAGGTCGATCCCTACCTCGAAGTCGCTGAGATCCACCGTCGAGTAATCGAACAAGGAGGACCCGCACTTCTTTTCAAACACATCAAAGGAAGCCGGTACCCGGTAGCTACAAATCTTTTCGGCACTGTGCGCCGCATCGAGCTCGCCTTTGGCAAGAAACCAGAGGCAACAGTACGCGAACTGGTCCAAGCTGTTGATTTCCTCTTGCCACCAAAGGTCTCGGAATTGTGGAAGCGCCGCTCTCTGGCCCTGGATCTGTTTCGCCTCGGGACTCGGGTCTCAAACCGCACACCGGTGACCGAGGTGGTGGAAAAACCCGGTAACCTGCTGGGGCTGCCGGTGCTAACTACCTGGCAGGAAGATGGTGGGCCGTTTATTACGCTGCCGCTGGTTTATACAGAACACCCAACCACGAAAAAACATAATCTGGGGATCTACCGGCTTCAGGTCTACGACTCCACCTCTACCGGACTGCACTGGCAGATACAAAAAGGAGGTGGTTTTCACTACAGTGAGGCAGAATCGCTTGGCCGTGCCTTGCCTGTGAGCGTATTCCTCGGCGGACCACCAGCCCTGATCCTGGCGGCCATTGCCCCTTTACCGGAAAACGTTCCTGAACTGTTGCTAGCCTCTTTGCTGAGCGGAGAAAAATTGCGCCTGACTAAACACCCGCTGAGCCCACACCGGCTTGCGGCTGAGGCTGAGTTTGCCCTGGTTGGTTCGGCAGCTCCAAACGAACGACTGCCGGAAGGACCTTTTGGTGATCACTACGGCTATTACTCGTTGCAACACGACTATCCGGTCTTTCGGGTGGAGACAATCTTTCACCGGCGTGACGCCATCTATCCGGCCACAGTGGTTGGCAAACCCAGGCAGGAAGATTTCTTTATCGGCGACTACCTGCAGGGACTTTTATCGCCATTGTTTCCATTAGTAATGCCCGGCGTTCGTGATCTCTGGACTTACGGGGAAACAGGTTTCCACTCACTATGTGCTGCCGTAGTACAGGATCGATATCGTCGCGAAGCACTTGTTTCCGGTTTTAGAATTCTGGGTGAGGGGCAGCTGTCACTGACCAAGTTTCTCTTGCTGACCGATCAACCGCAGGATCTGCGCAACTTTCCCAAACTGCTTGAGCACATTCTGGCTCGCTTCCAGCCCGAAAGAGATCTGTTTGTCTTCTCGAATCTCTCGATGGACACGCTGGATTACACCAGTGGCAAGGTTAATGAAGGTAGCAAGGCGATCATGCTGGGTCTGGGAAACCCTGTCCGAGAGCTGCCGCAGGAGTTTCAAGCGGAATTGCCTGCCGGAGTTAGTTGGGGCGAAGCCTTTTGTCGTGGATGTTTGGTGCTTGAGGGATTGCCCTTTTCTGAAAATCCCAAACAGGCGCAGGAAGTCGCCCGCCATCCAGCGCTTTCTGATTGGCCACTGGTTGTCTTGCATGACCAGGTGGCGGTCGCGCGCTCGCCGATTGATTTCTTATGGGCCACCTGGACACGGTTTGAACCAGCCGGCGATATCTATGCAGCTCAGGAAACCGTTGAGCGTCACCACCTCAGTTACAAATGCCCGATAGTTATAGACGCTCGGCTAAAGCCAGGCTTTCCGCGTGAACTGGTAGTGCGGGAAGACATCGCCCAGTTGGTCGATCGTCGCTGGTCGCAATATTTTCCCGGCGGAATTTAGTTCTGATGCCACTCACCAGGAAGCGAAGATTTTTTTACGTTCTCATGGCCGTCCTTCTGTTGGGGATAAGCTTAGCCGTCTGGGCTTTTCTGATCGAGCCCAATCGCCTGGTGGTTCGCCAACAAACTATCTCAATTTCAAATTGGCGCCTTAAGGCGAATGGCCTTCGCATAGCCGCGGTCTCTGATATCCATGCCGGGTCACCTTTCATTGATGAGCAAAAGCTTCGCAAACTGGTGACGCTGATCAACGACTCGAAGCCCGACCTCGTCGTGCTGCTGGGCGATTTCATGATTAACGAAAGATTTTATAAGCAGCAGATTGAACCCGAAGTTATTGCTGCGCAGCTGAGGGCGCTGAACGTTCCTCTAGGTGTCTATGCGGTACTGGGAAATCATGACTGGTGGTATGACGGAGCTAAAGTGAGGCGAGCACTTGAAGCCGCAGGTATCAAAGTCCTGGACAACGAGGTTGTTCGTTTGGACGTTAGCGGCGAGCCAGTCTGGCTGGCTGGGCTGGCAGACGTCTGGACTCGACCACAGGACATCACCGGGACGCTGAGCAAAGCATCACCCGGAGAACCTGTGATTGTTCTGACGCACAACCCGGATATTTTTCCAGCCATCCCGCAATCTGTAAGCTTGACGCTTGCCGGTCATACACATGGTGGTCAAGTCTGTTTGCCGCTGGTGGGCCGCCTGGTAGTTCCGTCACAGTACGGCCAGCGTTATGCAGCGGGTTTGGTTATCGAGAATGAAAAGAAGCTTTTCGTCACCACTGGAGTGGGCACCAGTGTTTTTCCGGTGCGATTTCTGGTTGCGCCCGAGATTGTGATCCTCACTGTTAATTCAGCTGGCTCTAACTGAAAGAGTAACAGTAAAAACAGCACCACCCTCGGCGGCGTTAGCTGCCGAGAGCGTCCCCCCGTGTTCCGTGATAACCCGGTGTGCCAGAGCCAGACCGATACCGTGCCCTTTTGATTTGGTGGTGAAGAAAGGTATGAAGATCTTCTGCAGCTCCTCAGGCAAGATGCCCTCGCCAGTATCTCTGATCTCAACAACCACCTGGGACGGTCCCCCGTTGACTGCCGGCCGGTAAAAGAGCCGCACCGTAACCTTGCGTTCTACTTGTTCCTCGCCAATCGCCTCGGCGGCGTTGCGCAGGAGGTTTAGCAGGGCTTGGCGCAACATCCGCTCATCAGCTTGGATTAGGAAAGCCTCAGTACTTTTTGAATCTAGTGGAAATTGAATTTCAAGTGTGACGTTCGATTCCTGGAATACCGGCTCCAGTTCGGCTGCGCATTCTTCAATCAGCTGCGCCAAGGAGATATTTTCCAGATCGAGCGGTTGTGGCCGGGCAAAGTTCAGGAAGCTGGTCACCAATTCGGAAAGGTTTCTCACTTCATTCAGGAGGGAGGCCGCAGCAGCGCTGCCCTTCTCATCGAGGGACAGACTTTGCAGCAGCTGCACGTAGCCGTGAAGTGTGGCGATGGCATTCTTGAACTCATGCGCCAAGCCTGCGGACATTTCGCCCAGGTTTTCGAGATTCTTCTTCAGCGCTACCTGTTCGCGCAGCTGAGTCACCTCGGTGATGTCGGTCAACAGGCACAGCGCCCCTTGCGGACCACGTTCTGCGGAAAGAGCTATGGGCGCAACTGTCGCTCCCAGGCGTCGGACCTGTCCGGTAGCACCTATTGACTCAATTACTTCACGCCGGTAAAGATTCCCGTGTTGCAGGCATTGCCCAACTATCTCGGTCAGATGCGGATAATCCTTGAGGAGGGAGTTGTACGACTGGCCCAGCGCCTGACCATCAACACCCAACAACTGACGCCCGGGGGCATTTAGAGCCATGGAAAGCCCATTTGCATCAAACGCAATCAATCCTGAGGGGACGCTAGCGACGATGCGTTCACTAAATCTTTCGGCAGAATCCGCGCGCTCGCTGGCCTGCACACTTAGCCTTTCCAGTTCGGTCCGCTGGACTTGAAGCTGGGCCACAACCGATTGAAACGTTTCGAGGACAAACTGAGCCTCATCTTTTGATTTCTGCCCCGATCTGGTTCCGGTAGCCCGTTCGGCCTCGCCCACCAGCTCGCGATATGGGCGGAAAAGCCACCGCAGCACGAACAGCAGGCAGATTAAACTGCCGAGCAAGACCGCCGTGAAGGAAGCAAGCACGACCGGCGCTCTAGCCGCCGGTGTGGAGGTCTTCAGTACGTAGAGCAGGCCCAGAAAAAGAGTGGCCAGCAGAAATAGCCCTACCAGTAAAGTCAAACCAAATTGAAACCTATTTCTGTAAGGCATCTAGATTTTCCGTGTGCCTAAAGCTGCCGGGAGAGTTTGGAGATTATCGGAATTGTCCGGCGTACCAGTCGACGATCATCTGGCCCACCAGCAGAGCCACAATCGCGCCAATTCCGAGAAACACGCCGAATGGTAGAAGCATCTGCATATTGCGTTTTTCCTGACGCAACATCATCAGTGTGCCCACCATTGATCCCGTCAGAACGCCGAGAAACAACGTCAGAATCGTAAGCCGCCAGCCCAGATAGGCACCGACCATAAACATCATTTTGACGTCACCGAGTCCCATCGCCTCGACACCTCGAAGCTTTTCCCAGGTCCAGCCCATCAACCAGAGCGACCCACCACCAATTAACGCTCCGAGCAAGCCACCGGCAACTGAGACGACCCCTAAGGGCCAGCCGGTCATTGCACCCTGAGTGAGTGAGGGAAGATCGTCCAGGTACTGCGGCCCAACCAGGTAGGGAATTGCGAGCCGCGCTACCAGCGCAAGTGCGATTCCGGGATAAGTAATCGCATTTGGCAGGATCATGTGCTCGGCATCAATGAAAATAAGAGCTACCAATGCCGAGACGAAAATCAGGTCGATAGGCAGTGCCAAGCTGATGCCTCGATTCCAGGCAACGGCCACAAATAGCAGGGCTGTCATCAATTCGACCACAGGATAGCGGGCGGAAATTGGTTCACGGCATGACCGGCATCGCCCGGCCAGGAACAGGTAGCTAAAGACCGGCACGTTGTCGTAAAAGGCTATCGTTGCGCCGCACGAGGGACAGCGCGAATTGGGAAAGACGATCGACTCTTCGCGGGGTATTCGATGGATAACGACATTTAGAAAGCTGCCAATGATTGCGCCAAAGAGGGCTGAGAAGATATAGCCGAGAGGTGGGGGAAGCAGCACATTTAGGTCGGGCCAGACAAGTGCGGGGAAGACCGTCATGCAGCCCTCATTGTATCAAGTTTCCAGCAGCTTTGGAGTTTAAGTATAGATACAGGGGCATCGCTTACTGGGACCGCGGGCGTCCCGCCCGCCACCTCGCGCGAAGCGCGAGGGGCCTGGCAATGGAGTAAATTCCAATATCTCAGCGGAGTCTAACGTTTATTCTGAAGCTCCCACAGCATCAGATGCTTGAGGAAGTCGTGATGAGCGGCAAAACTCGCAATCGCAAAGCCAGCTAAACCGTCACGAAATCCTCCCTTTAAAAGATAGCTACGCAGGAAAGCGGTTGGCGCAGCGGTGGCAATCTTGAAGACAGAGGTGCGCCGGCCGTCTGCAAACATCTGCTGGGCAGCCAGTGGGGCATAACGCTCGCCAATCATTCGGTGATGTTGGGCGACGCTTTCGACGGTGTAGTGCAGAAGATCTCCTTCAAGGTTCTCAATCCTGGCCTCATTGGCCATTTGGACTGACTCATGGATAAGCCGCGGGCTCCAACGGCCCTTTGTTCGCTTGAACAGGCGGACCTGACGGTTAGGATACCAGCCAGCTCCGCGTATCCACCGTCCCAGGTAAAAGGCGCGCCGGCTGATTGTGTAAGCGTCCGCGCGCTGCTCTTCAGAAAGATCTCGGAGCTGAGAAATTGAATTTTTTAGTTTCTCGGAAACTCGCTCGTCGGCATCCAGGCTAAATACCCAATCGTGCGTGACATTGTCTGTAGCAAACTGCTTCTGAGGCGCGAAGCCCGGCCACTGTCGATTGATGACCCGAGCACCGCAAGTTTGCGCAATCTCGCGAGTAGCATCTGTGGATTCAGAATCGACCACCAGGATTTCGTCGGCCCAGGAAACGGATTCGCAGGCTTCCTGAATATTTTCCTGTTCGTTGAAAGTGATTATGGTGGCGCTGATCTTCATCCGCAGCGGCTGTCAGCCACAAAGATTTGCGATTGCTCGAGTACGGTGTCAGCCCGCCCCCGGCAATCGCAAATGAGTGCTCACAATCAATACTGAAACTAACGAGTAGGCGTCTCAACAATCACGTTATTGCTCCGAAGAGTTGTTGACGTTGCCCGCTGCAGGTCAGCCAGGGCCTTGTTGTAGTCGGTTTCCGCCCGAAGTTCCTGAGCGCGGGCGTTGGTAAGGGCATTTTCGCGCTGGAACAATAGGAATGTAGTTGACCGGCCGACCTGGTAAAGCCTCTGCTCGCCTTCGAGTTGCAGCTCAGCGTTAATTCGTGCTTCGCGCGCTGCAAGCACTCGCCGGCGCGCAGTCTCGACTGCTTGCGCAGCATTTCGAACTTCAACTTCGATAACCTGTTCCTGGCTGCGCATGGCTGCCAGGAGTTGTTCCTGTTGGATCCGCGCCCCCGCATACTGTGACTCTGCAGTCTTGTTTTTGAAGGGCAAGGAAATTGAAACACCGATGGAGATGTTCCGCGTCTTAAAGCTGAACAAATTGCTCAGGTCCTTTGCATAACCACCGATCAGATCCGGATTAATGATCGATTGCGCCGGCACCAGCGGACTGCCAACCGGAGAAATCCCCACGGTCGTTTGCAGGTCCTGGATTTGTTTCAGGAAGAAGGCATTGGCACTGGTTGCGGGGTCACCTGAGATGAGAGGGACGAGCGTACCCGGAGGTACGGAAGGTGTGACTTGCGTTCCCGCCAGTCCGGTGGTCGCTAGTGTGCCTACCAAATCCACCTGGGGCCGGGTCTGGTTCTTGTAATACTTCAGATCGATCGTGTTGATGTCGCCTTCCAATCGCAAGCGCCGCAGCTCCGGTCGATTCTCGCGTGCCTCTTTCAGGGCATCGTTCAGATTAACCGGGGTCGTATCAAACGCCGGGGTGTCGGTAGGCATGATCTGGGCCGACCACTCGGGTGCAGTGGGCTCCTTGAAAATCAGATTTTTAAGATTGTTCTCGGCAATGGACACATTCTGCACGGCTATGAGGAGCGCCGACTCGCGATTGGCTAACTCTGTCTGAACTTCGGCTCGCTCCAACGGTGCTTTGGCGCCGGCCGCAATCTGCGCCTCGACATTCTTGAGGTTAGCGCGTGATAGTTCCAGGTTGGCCAGTTGGTTTTGCTGATCGCGCAAGGCGAACACTAACTCCCAGTAGGCCTGTTGCACTTGCGAAATCACCTGGATTGTCCGCTGTCGAAAGTCTGCATCCGATTGTTCCAACCGTTTCTTCTGAATGCGAATTTGGCGCCGGTTATTGTCGATTGCTCGATTTCTGAGTAAAGGCTGAGCGTAGGTCAATGAAAGGTTCGACGAAAAGAAGGGGTTGATCAAACTAAATGTGTTGCTCGTATCGGTACGGCTGTTGGCGAATGACAGGGTGTAGTTTCCGCCCCCACGACCGAATTGTTTAAAGACGGAAGGGCTAAGAGAATAAATCGTTGTGGAAGTGGTGCCCGACTGCCCGGACCCTCCCAGCGAACTCTGCTGAGGTGTGATCCGCTTATCGTACTGCGGGGTGATGGAAAAGATTGGATCAAAAATTCCCTCAAGGGCACGCAACTGAGTTTCCGCGTAACGTACATCATCGCGTGCCACTTCGATGTCGTTATTGTTTTCCAAAGCCTTCTTGATCGCATCGTTAAGGGAAAGCGTCACATTATTGTCGCTGGTAACACCTAGTCGACTCATATTGGGCATTGGCGGCAAAGGCCGGGCAGTCTGCACCGGCAAATTCGGCTCGCGCGGCTCCTGCATCTCCAGATCCGGGTCCGGGTCCGGAGTTGCCGGGTCAGTTGGTTGTGGAGCAGGCGGAGTTACACCCGGAACCGTTGGTTGGCCTGGGGGAGCCTGCGGTGAAGGCTGCTGCGTGGCGGGTGGCGCCGTCGGGTTTACCCGCTCGGTTCCCGGAGGACTCGTTGGTGGGGGCGTCGGCGTGGGCACCTGAGCGGCGCCATCAAGCGCCGAGCTAGAAACCATCGCACAAAGAATTACAGCCTGAACTAACACAACAGATTTACGCGATAACATCGGATAAAACTCCTTAACGTTTTTCCTTAACTATTCGGGCTTAAGCTGACAGATAATGGCAAACTACGGTCCAAGGGATCAAGTGGGTACTACGAGGTTCTAAGTGGTGCAGTTTCAAAAAGATCATTAGAGCGCTTGGCGTCAGAACGGAAGGCAGTAAGCGCGAAAATGGGATAGATGAGTTCGGAAATGGGACAAACTACCTCCCGCGGCTGACAGCTGAAAATCCAAAAGGCTGGGGCAACCGTGCTGAGAGAAGCTGATATATGAACTTTGAAGCGCAAATGTAGCTTCTAGAGTGTATCAAAATCTGTGAGTCGTCTTTTACAAGCAATCGCTCGGTTTCGTTGCGTGTTGGTGTCGTTTCGTTTGATTTCGAGGTTCCTACCGCGAAGCGGTTGCGGCCTCCAGACAGGCGTTGCCGCGCTTCGCGGCTACGTTGGGTAGGAGGGGTTAGCGGCAACATCAATCGCGAAGCGGTTGCGACCTTCCTCGCAACCACGGCGCACCGCTTCGCGGTTGAGTTAATGAATGCTGCCGTGGACCCAACGTAGCCGCGAAGCGCGGCAACGTTGGGCTGGAGGCCGCAACCGCTTCGCGGTAGGCCTGTTGCCTGTGTTTACAAAACAGGCACGAGGCTTTGCCTCGCCGTCGGTGAGGCGAGGTCCTCATTGAGAACAATAAAAGGCAGAAGAACTAATAGAGTGTCTCAATACTCAGATACCACCGGCTTTTAGCCGCGTGGTAGTTCAACTTTGGCCTACCCCTAAGTCCCAAAAGATTCTTGGACACCACCGGCTTTAGAGACTGTGTGAAAACTCCGCAACCAATGATGGGTCCAAGAATGAGGTATTCCGCCACGGCTTCGCCGCCCGTTGTGAGGCATGGCTCCGCCCTGCCGTCAGCTCGAACTGGCGATTGGGCTTTGCCCCTGGTGCGGGGCTCTGCCCTTTCAAGTTCACCAGGAGCCCTCTAAACAAGAATTGAAAAACTCTAAAACAGATACATTCGTGAGGTTGGAATGGATCATTCCTGACCCAGATCAATACCCCTCGATAAGGGCAGAGCCCCGTACCAGGGGCGCAGCCCAGTCAAGGAAGGGCTGTTGCCGGCAGGGCGGAGCCATGCCTCACAACGGGCGGCGAAGCCGTGATGGATGGTATCTTTTGGGGCTTAGGGG
>Ga0187893_10008910_pt1 | contig 15646 bp, 17 predicted proteins | sample MA1701074metaG_FD_139574 | JGI IMG/M metagenome (GOLD analysis project Ga0187893, IMG submission 139574) | White microbial mat communities from a basaltic lava cave in the Kipuka Kanohina Cave System on the Island of Hawaii, USA - MA170107-4 metaG ... | reverse complement strand
GTCGTGACGGAGAAGCTCTTCCTTGATCTTTCCTCGCCGCAGACCCAGGCTCAGGCGTGGGAGCGGCTGCGCGTCCATGGATTCCCGGTGCGCGAATTCCCGAGCGACCTCGTGGCGTTCGAGCGCGAGCTCGATCTCCACGTGGCCAAAGATCTGGCGAAGCGCTACCTGGGCGATCCCCTCGGGTTGGACATCATCATTGGCTATCTCGCCATGAAGTCGGCGGAGGTCGCCAATTTGCGTCTGATCGCACGAGGCAAATTCCTGAATCTGCCGCGCGACCAGGTCCGCCGGGAGATGGTCGTTGTATAAGCTTGCCATCATCACCGACCCGGAGACCGCGACCGGGTTCCGGCTTGCCGGCGTAGAAGTTCGGGAGGCTGCTACTCCGCAGGAGGCTTTGGAACACCTGCGCGCGCTCATCACCCAGGATTACGGCTTGGTCGCCATCAACGAGGCGCTGCTCCAGGGGACCGAAGACGAGCGTACGCGCCTGCTGCGCGGCCGCGACCTGCCGATCATCGTGCCGTTCCCATCCGCGGAAGCCGAAATTGAGAGCGGCGAAGCCTACGTCGCCCGGCTGGTCAAGGAACACATCGGGTTTTACGTCAAGTTGCGATAGCGGGTAGCCACCGCGAGAATCGACGGAGGAGACCATGGCAACGCAAGGGACCATCATCAAGATCGCCGGACCCGCGGTGATCGCGCGCGGGATTCCGGGCGCGCGCATGTACGATCTCGTGCGCGTCGGCAGTGAGGGCCTGCTCGGCGAGATCATCCGGCTGGACGGCGACACGGCGTTCATTCAGGTCTACGAGGACACATCCGGGCTGCAGGTCGGCGAACCCATGGTCAGCAGCGGCGCGCCGCTGTCGCTCGACCTCGGCCCCGGTCTGTTGACCGGCATCTACGACGGCATTCAGCGCCCGCTGGAGAGCATTCGCAAGCAAAAGGGCGATTTTATTGCGCGCGGCGCGGTCACCGAGGCGCTCGATCGCACCAAGCGGTGGGCATTCACGGCGAAGGTCCAGCCCGGTGCCAAGGTCGGCCCGGGCGACGTGCTGGGCGTCGTGCAGGAGTTCGCCTTCGAGCATCGGATCATGGTGCCGCCCGCTGCGAAAGCCGGAGAGATTGCCGAGATCCGGTCGGGTGAGTTCACGGTCGAGGACGTCATCGGGAAACTGTCCGATGGGACCGAGCTCCGCCTGGCCCACCGCTGGCCCGTGCGCCAGGCCCGTCCCGTGGCCCGGAAGCTCGATCCGCGCGAGCCGTTCATCTCCGGACAGCGCATCATCGATGTCCTGTTTCCGGTTGCCATGGGCGGCGCCGCGGCCATTCCCGGCCCCTTTGGATCCGGCAAGACCGTCATGCAGCAGACGCTGGCCAAATGGTCCAACGCCGAGGTCATCATCTACGTTGGCTGCGGTGAGCGCGGCAATGAGATGACCCACGTGCTCGACGAATTTCCCGAGCTCGAAGACCCGCGCAGCGGCCGGCCGCTGATGGAGCGCACGATTATCATCGCCAATACCTCCAACATGCCTGTGGCGGCCCGCGAAGCATCGGTCTACACGGGCATCACCATGGCTGAGTACTGGCGCGATCAGGGCTACAAGGTGGCGCTGATGGCCGACTCGACCAGCCGCTGGGCCGAGGCGATGCGCGAGATCTCCTCACGTCTGGAGGAGATGCCGGCCGAGGAAGGCTATCCGCCGTACCTGTCCAGCCGCCTGGCGGCGTTCTACGAACGGGCCGGCCGCGTCGTGTGCAAGGGAGAGCCCGAGCGCAACGGCTCGGTCACCGTCGTCGGCGCGGTCTCGCCTCCGGGCGGCGACCTCTCGGAGCCGGTCACACAATCCACGCTGCGCATTACCGGAACGTTCTGGTCGCTGGACGCCAGCCTGGCCTATCGCCGCCACTTCCCGGCGATCCACTGGCTGCGGTCCTACAGTCTGTACACGCCGCTGTTCAAGGAGTGGTATCGCGAGAATATGCCGGAGGATTTTGAGCATCTCCGCGACCGTGCTTCGGGGCTGCTCCAGCGGGAGTCGGAGCTGCAGGAGATCGTCCAGCTCGTCGGCCCCGACGCGCTCCAGGACGATCAGCGCCTGATCATCGAGGCCGGCAAAATGCTCCGCGAGGATTTCCTGCAGCAGTCATCGTTCTCCGACGTGGACGCGTACTGCTCGATGCAGAAGGCGCACGGAATGCTGAAAGCGATCGTCACCTTCTATGACGAGGCGGGCGCCGCATTGCGGCGCGGGATGCTCATGGACGACGTCCTGAATTTGAAGCAGATCGAGGACATTGCCCGCATGAAGGAAGTGCCAAACGACGAGTTCGACCGCTACATCAAGGATTGGCTCGCCCGGCTGCCCGAGGCGTTCGGTGCCAGCGCGGCGGCTGGCGGAGGTGCCCGCACCGCGACCGGCGGCGCCGGCGCGCCGGCCCCCCGCAGTCCCGGAGGAGCGTGATCATGGAACTGGCCACCAAGCAATACCAGTCGATCTCGTACATCTCGGGTCCGCTGCTCTTCGTCGAGGGCGCCCGCGATCTCCCCTACGGCGCGATCGTGAACATCCATCTGGCCGACGGCGGGGTACGCGGCGGTCAGGTCATCGAGGTGTCGGAGAAAAACGCCGTCATTCAGGTCTTCGAAGAGACCTCAGGCCTCGACCTGGCGCGAACGTCGGTTAGCCTACGCGAGGAGGTCGCGCGTATCTCGTGCTCGCGCGAGATGATCGGGCGGCGGTTCAACGGCCTGGGCGATCCGATCGACGGTCTGCCGCCGATCATCGCGGAGCAGCGGCTGCCGATCATCGGTGCGCCGCTTAACCCGGTCGCCCGGCAGCGGCCGCAGGAGTTCATTCAGACCGGCATCTCTGCAATCGACGGCCTGAACACGCTGGTGCGCGGCCAGAAGCTTCCGATCTTCTCGGGCGCCGGATTGCCGCACAACGAGATCGCCGCTCAGATCGCCCGCCAGTCAAAGGTAGTGGGGGCGGCCGAGGACTTTTCGGTCGTTTTCGGCGCAATGGGCATCACGCAGCGGGAGGCGGCCTACTTTATCGAGCAATTCGAAGCCACCGGCGCGCTGGCCCGCAGCGTCGTGTTCCTCAACCTGGCCGACGACCCCGCCATCGAGCGCCTGATGACCCCGCGCGTGGCCTTGACCACCGCCGAATATCTGGCCTTCGAGCTAGAGATGCAGGTCCTGGTTATCCTGACCGATATGACCAACTACTGCCTGGATGGGGACGCGGAGGTCATCCTCAAGGATGGCCGGATCCTGACGATTCGGGAGATGGTCGACGGTGGTTTGGCAGATCCGGTTATCTCCTTTGATGGCAAGGCCATGCGCGCAGGGCGCGTCACCGGGGTGTGGAAACTCCACGCCCCCTCATCGTTGCTTCGGATACGGACCCGGTCGGGTGGGGAACTGCGGGTAACCGGCGACCACAGAATCCTCGTGGACACCATTGACGGGCCGCGCATGGTTCGTGCTGATGCGCTGCACTCAGGTGACACGATTTATGCCGCTCGACAGATCGCGGTCGCCGAGCCTTGGAAACCTACGCTTCTTGAACTTCTGGGAGGGGACACGGCGGACGAGGTGTTCTTTGTCCACATGAAGAACGGCCTGGTCAATGGTCTTCTTCGCGAGAAGTTCGGTAGCGTCCGGCACGCTGCAAAGACTCTCGGACTACCGTATACGCGTTTCACAGATGCACATCGAAAACGCCGGTACTCGATCTCGGACCTTCAAACGATTGCACGGACCTTGAATATCGATCTTGCGACGTTTGCGCCGGAGATCGAGCGAATCACCGCAGGAAAGCGTTCTAGCCTCTGGCTCGCTGGTGATCCTGTAAGCGAGGATCTTCTCTATGTGCTCGGCCTGGTCGCGTCCGACGGTTCGGTATACGAGAATCGGGAGCAGGCCGTCTCCTACATTTCTTTTGCCAGCAGGAATCGAGAACTCATTGACTGGTTCAAACTGACGCTCGGCAGTATGTTCCCCGGGATCAATGTGCAGGCTCACCGGAACCAGGATGGCGTCTGGATGGCGCGCGCCAACAGCCGGGCGCTCGTGCGAATCGCCAAGCGCCTGGGACTCCGAGACGATCTCAAGCCAATCTTCAGGCTCTCCGAGCCGTTGATCGCAGCCTTCTTGCGCGGGTACTTCGATGGCGATGGGTCGTGCGTAGCGCGGGCGCACACGGGGTCGGTCCGCATCCAGCTGATGACGGCAAATCCCAAGCGTGCGGCTCGTCTTCAGCAGCTGTTCAGGCGTCTGGGAATCGTGGCTCGGGTGCAGTCCCGTCCGGCGACGGCCGGCACTTTTGGGACGAGCGCCGTTCACGACGTCGTCGTTGAAGGGAAACCGTGGGTCTTGCGTTTTGATGAGGTCGTAGGTTCGGGGCATGCGCTAAAGGCGCAAGCTCTGGACCGAATGCGGGGTTTCTATGAGGATGGCCCCGAGGTGACGAATGGCTTCGATCGTGCCCCTAAGGTGTGTGGCCGGCTGCTACGGTCCGTGAGAAACTGCTATGGCATACGGGCGACCAGCTTAGGTCAGTCCAGTACGATCTCCCAGGTTGAGAGTGGACAGCGACGCACGTCGCGCACGGCATTGCTGCGGTGGGTAGAGAAGCTGCGGCCCTGGGTCGACCCAGAGGATGAAGAACTTGCACGACTCACGAGCCTGCTCTCGGAGTCAACGGTTTTGGATGACATCGTGTCAATAGACACGTGCCCCCCGAAGGGAGGATTCGTCTACGATCTCACCATCGAGCCGGATCATAACTTCGTCGTCGACAATGGGTTGATCGTCTCAAACTGCGAGGCGCTCCGAGAGATCGGCGCCGCGCGCGAGGAGATTCCCGGCCGGCGGGGGTACCCCGGCTACATGTACACCGACCTGGCATCGATCTACGAGCGAGCCGGCCGCGTGCACGGCCGCAAAGGCTCCATCACGCAGTTACCGATCCTGTCGATGCCGGACGACGACATCACGCATCCGATCCCGGATCTGACCGGCTATATTACCGAAGGGCAGATCGTGCTGTCCCGCGCGCTCCACCGTAACGGCGTCTATCCGCCGATCTATCCGCTGCCGAGCCTGTCGCGCCTGATGAACGACGGGATCGGTCCCAACCGCACCCGCGCCGATCACTCCAACGTCAAAGATCAGCTCTTCGCGTCCTACGCGAACGGCGTGGATCTGCGGCGGCTGGTCGCGATCATCGGCGAGGAGGCCTTGACCGACCGCGACCGCCTCTCCCTCAAGTTCGCCGAGGAGTTCGAAAAGCAATTCCTGGGCCAGGGGCAGACCGACCGCTCCATCGAAGAGACGCTGACGCTGGGCTGGCAGCTGTTGTCGATTTTCCCCAAAGAGGAGCTCAAGCGGATAAAGCAGGACCACGTCAATATGTACTACGGCGAACAGATGGAGAAGCTTTGGGAGGATACGGTCAGGTTCTGATTGCCCACGAGAGGATCCACATCCGGTAAGATTTAGGGTAGGAGAGCAGAATGGCCGAGCTCATCAGCCCCACCAGGATGAACCTGCTCCAGCGCCGCGACCAGCGCCGCGTCGCGGATCAAGGCGTCGACCTGCTGAAGCGCAAGCGGGATGCGCTCGTGGCGGACTTCTTCAAGATCGTGCGCGAGTCGCTGGCCGCCCGCGAGCGCCTGGCCGCCGCGTCTCGTGAAGCCTACATCATGCTGACCCTGGCGAAGGCCCTGGAGGGTCGCGAGGCCCTCGAGGCGGCCGCGCTGCCCGCGGCGCGTGACATCAGGCTGACCATCGACATCCGCAACGTGTGGGGTACCAAGATTCCGGAAGTCGCGGTCACCGACGTGCGCCGGCCATTGTTGGAGCGGGGTCAGAATCCGGTGGCGACCAGCGCGCGCACCATCGAGAGCACCACCAATTTCGAGGAAATGTTGGGTGCGATTCTTGCCGTTGCGGCCACGGAGATCAAATTGCGCAAGATTGGTGAGGAGATCAAGAAGACGACCCGTCGGGTGAATGCGCTCGAGCAGGTCGTCATCCCGCGACTGCGCGCAGAGATTCGCTTCATCGCTTCGGTGTTGGAGCAGCGCGCGCGGGAAGATGTTTTTCGCCTGAAGCGGATCAAGAAGAAGCTGGAGGCGAAGGAGGCTCAGGCGTAGGGTGGGACTCGGCCAGGCGTCCCTGCGGAACCTGACACTGCGCCGGTTACCGGCCGCGCTGGCCCTTCTGCTGGCGCTGATAGGCTTCCTCGTCGTGGCCCAGGTCCGCACCGAATGGCGGATCAAGCGGGCGCTGCGTATCCCGTCCACGCAGCTCCAAGAGCTCGCCTTCACGCTGCGCGACCAGGAACGTCGTCGCGCGGGGCTGGAAGCGCAGGTGGCCGACCTTCGCGAGCGCCTGGTCGATTACGAGAGGGCTGCCAGCGAGGGTCGGACGACCGTCGCGCGTACCGGCCGGGCGCTCCAGGAGATGCGCGCCCTGGTCGGATTGACGCCGCTGGAGGGGCCGGGGATCATCCTCGAGCTCAACGACAGTACGCGGCCTCCGCGGGCGGGTGAGGATCCCAACAAGACGATTCTCCACTACACTGACATCTCGGGCATTGTGGCCGAGCTGTGGGTGGCCGGCGCCGAGGCGATCGCCATCAACGGGGAGCGGGTCGTCGCGAGTACCGGGATCAACTGCGTCGGCACCACGATCTTGTGCAACACCAAGCGACTGGCGCCGCCCTATATCATCACAGCGATTGGCGATCCCGCGCGGCTTCGGCAGTATCTGCGCCGGCCCGGCGGGGGGCTCGAGCTTCTGGCGGCGTTCGACTTCCCCGTGCGGCTGACCGCCCGAAATCTCGTACGGGTCCCGGCCTACCGCGGCACATACCGGTTCGAACACACCAACGTCATAGGACAGGAGTAGAGGCGATGTGGTTGCCGGTGGTGGGATTGATCCTCGGCGTCGCGCTCGGCTACCTGTTTTCCGTGGAAATCCCCCTCGGGTACGTGAAGTACACCGCCATCGCCATTCTCGCGGCGATCGACACGATTCTCGGGGGACTCCGGGCGCAGCTTGAAGAGCGCTTTGCCCTGGCAATCTTTCTGTCAGGGTTCGTAGTCAATGCCGCGTTCGCTGCGCTGCTGACAGGGATCGGTGACCTGCTGGGCCTGGACATTTACTTGGGAGCGGTCATCGCCTTCAGCATTCGCATCTTCGACAACGTCGGGTTCATCCGCCGCGATGTCATCATGGGCTATCTGCGCACCGGCCCGCGTGAGGCGCAGCGGCCGGCGGCCGGCGGCAAGATCGTGTAGGCTCACGCGCGACCGGGCGGTCGTTGCCCGGAGGACAGGAGGCGATGATGGCGGTTCGGGTCGGCATCAACGGGTTTGGACGCATCGGACGGCAGTCACTGAAGGCCATGCTCGAACGGTACGCGGAGGATATTGAGGTCGTGGCGGTCAACGACATCGCCGACCTCAACACCAACGCTCACCTCTTCAAGTACGACTCCAACTATGGCCGGTATCCGGGTACCGTGGAGGCCCGCGACAGCGAGCTGGTGATCGACGGCCGTCCCATCAAGGTGTTTTCCGAACGCGAGCCTGCCGCGATTCCGTGGGATAAGGTAGGCGCGCAGATCGTGGTGGAGTCGACCGGCCGGTTCACCGCGGCGGACAAAGCCCGGGGCCATTTGGAGCACGGTGCCGCTAAGGTCGTCATCAGCGCCCCCGCCAAGGGCGAAGACCTGACGGTGAACATGGGGGTCAACCACGAGCTCTACGACGCCAAGAAGCACGCGATCGTGAGCAATGGTTCTTGCACGACCAATGCCCTTTCGGTGTCGGCGAAGATCTTGAGCCGCGACTTTGGCATCAAGCGCGGATACATGACCACCGTCCACTCGTACACCAATACGCAGCGGATCCTGGACGTTGTGGGCGAAAACTTGCGCGAGGCGCGCGCGGCGGCGATGAACATCATCCCCGCGGCCACCGGCGCGGCGAAGGCGATCTTCTTGGTGCTGCCGGAACTGAAGGGCAAGATGCATGGGATTGCGCTCCGCGTGCCGACCCCCACCGTCTCGATCGTGGACTTGGTATGCGAGCTGGTCAAACCGGCGAGCGCCGAGGCCGTCAACGGTGCGTTTCGGACCGCCTCGGAAGGGGCCATGAAGCGCTACCTGGGCTTCACCAACGAAGAGCTGGTCTCCATGGACTTCAAGGGCGACCCGCACTCGGGGATCGTCGATGGTCCGCTCACCACCGTGCTGACCGACAACTTCGTAAAAGTCCTGACCTGGTATGACAACGAATGGGGCTACGCGTGCCGGGTGGCAGATCTGGTCGCCTATCTGTACGAGCGCGGCCTGTAGCAGGCCAACGATGACCGGGGCCGCGGGCAGACGCCCGCGGCCCTCGCGTGTCAGCCGGCGTCGGTGAAATCAGCATGAAGAAGACCATTCGCGATGTCGATGTCGAAGGCCGCCGCGTCCTCGTGCGCGTGGATTTCAACGTGCCGATGGAGGACGGCAAGATCACCGACGATCACCGGATCCGAGAAGCCGCACCGACGATCCGCGACCTGATCGGACGCCGCGCGAAGGTGATCCTCGCCAGTCATCTGGGCCGCCCCAAGGGCAAAGTTGACGAGTCCCTGCGGTTGACGCCGATCGCCCGCCGGCTCAGCGAGGTGCTGGGGCAGCCCGTCCCGCTCCTGCCCGACTGCGTGGGGCCGGAGGTCGAGGCGGCTGTGGTACGCATGGAGCCCGGGCAGGTCGTGCTCCTGGAGAACCTCAGGTTCCACCCAGGGGAGGAGGCCAACGATCCGGCGTTTGCCGCCGCGCTAGCGCGCCTTGCCGACCTGTACGTGAACGACGCGTTTGGGACAGCGCACCGGGCGCACGCCTCGACGGTCGGCGTGGCCGCGCACCTGCCCGCGGTGGCGGGCCTTCTGATGGAAAAGGAGCTGCATCATCTCGGACAGGCGTTAAACGCCCCACGAAGGCCTTTTGTCGCCATTCTGGGCGGCAAGAAAGTCTCGGACAAGATTGGCGTCATCCGGCACCTGCTCACGCGGGCCGATGCGCTCCTGATTGGCGGCGGGATGGCCTATACGTTCCTGCGCGCGCAGGGACACGACATCGGCGCTTCGATCTGTGAGATCGACCGCTTGGATATGGCATCTCAACTGCTGAAAGACGCGGCTCGCCGGCAGATCGGTATGCATCTGCCGGGGGATGTCGTGGTGGCCACCGTTCCGGAGGCCGGCGCCGAGCACAAGGTCGTAGATGCCGGGGCGATCCCGCGAGATTGGATGGGCGTGGATATTGGACCCAGAACGGCCAAACATTTTGCGCAGGTCATTAGTGAGTCGGGTACGGTGGTGTGGAACGGCCCGATGGGGATCTTCGAAATCCCGGCGTTCGCAGCCGGGACCCGCGCGGTGGCAGAGGCGATGGCGAAATCGAAAGCGGTGACCGTGGTCGGGGGGGGCGACACCGCGGCCGCCGTCGAGGAGTTCGGGTTAGCGGACAAGATGACGCATATCTCGACGGGGGGCGGTGCCTCCCTCGAGTTTCTTGAGGGTCGAGAGCTACCGGGTATCGCCGTTCTGCAGGACGTTTGACACACATCTGGAATACTGACGCCAGCGAGGCCTTTCCCGTAGCGGCCGTAGACGAGGCCAACCTCTAAACGATCTGGTGGAGGCCGAGTCTCCGGCCGGCGAGGGGAAGGCCTCGCGAGCGTCATTTTGACTGACTTGTGGAGCCACGTATGCGCACCCCGCTTATGGCGGGCAACTGGAAGATGCACAAGACCGTCCGCGAGGCGGTAGAGCTTGCGAACGATCTGAAGGGCCGGCTCGCCGACACTCAGGGCGTCGATGTGGTCTTGTGCCCGCCGGTCACGGCGCTCAGCGATGTCGGGAAGGCGATCGCGGGATCCGTGCTCGAGCTCGGCGCGCAGAATATGCACTGGGAGGCGCAGGGCGCGTTCACGGGCGAGATCTCCGCGCCGATGCTCTGGGATCTCGGCTGCACCTACGTGATCGTCGGCCATTCGGAGCGCCGGGGGCTTTTCGGGGAGAATGACGAGTCCGTGCGGCGCAAGGTCGCGGCCGGGCTGGCCAATGAGCTGTTTCCGATCCTCTGCGTCGGCGAATCGCTGGAGGAGCGCGAGGACGGTCGCACCGAGCGTATTTTACAGACGCAGGCCCGGATCGGCACGATGGACGTCACGCCGGAGCAGGCCTCGCAGCTCGTCATCGCCTATGAGCCTGTCTGGGCTATCGGGACCGGCCGGCCCGCGACCGGCGAGGAAGCGGGCCGCGTCGCCGGGCTGCTGCGCCGCTGGCTCGGCGAGTGGTTCGGCGAGAAGGCTGCCGATATTCGCATCCTCTATGGTGGCAGCGTTACCCCGGACACCATTGGTGAGTTCGTGCGCCAGGCGGATGTCGACGGCGCGCTGGTGGGCGGGGCGAGCCTGGAGGCCGCCAGCTTCGCATCGATCGTGTCGGCCGCGGCAGGCCGTTAGCGGCACAACTAACGATCCGCACCGTGTTGTCCCGCTCTTTCCCTAATGGTACGATTAGGCGTTAGGCGTCCAATTTGACGGCGGTTGTTTTGGAGGTCCGTAGCGTGCCTGACGTGTTGCTAATCTTTCACATCATTATCTCGCTCGCGCTGATTGGCATCATCCTGCTCCAAGGACCGAAGGGAGAGGGGCTGGGTGCCATCGGCGGCAGCGCGCGCATGTTCCACGGCCCCCGCCCGCGCGAGACGCTGATGACTCGCGTCACGGCGGCGTGCTCTGTTCTCTTCGTGGTGACCTCGGCGACCCTCGCGTATTTGAGTTTGCGGTAGCGCGTGCACGGACGGGTCGCGTGAGGATTTTCCTCGCGCTTCTCGCGCCTCTTGCGCTGGCGGCACCCAGTCCCACGCCGCTACACACGGCGAACTTCACCATACAGGTGGCTGCGGGCGAAACGAAGACGATCGACTTCGCCATTCCGCCGCGTTTTGCCGGCGGGCCGCGCCAGATCACCTTCACCTGGCAGATCGTCAGACCCCGTCCCGCGCCGCGATTCATGTTCATGGAACAGTGCATCGATCCGGAGCGTTGCAATCGGTCGATCATGCCCCCAACGGGCCAGGGGACCGGAACCTTGCAGAGCGTTTTTCGGATTGTCAACGCGGGTGGCGTGGGCGTGGACGTGCAAATAAGGTACGCTCTTTGGGAGGTGCGGTAGGAGGCTTCACTTGTCAGCCATATCGCGTATAATGATCTTCGCCCCGACGTCCTCTCGTCGGGCCCCGCTTGTGTCACAGGGCCGGGATGGCGGAACTTGGCAGACGCGCACGCTTGAGGGGCGTGTGGGAAACCCCGTGGGGGTTCAAATCCCCCTCCCGGCACCAAACATCTGTTCGATATCAATCGGGGCAAAGTCGCGAACCCGTTACTTGGTTCTGCTTACTAGGAATTTACGAACTGCGTCTCTGTGAAACCGCTGCAACACGTAGACAGCGCATGCAAATCATGCGCCTGCCTTAGTTGCCATACGAGACGATAAATATGACCAACGCAATCCGGGTCCCACAGACAAGTAGCGCTCGTACGGAGTAAAAACCTCCCAGTCGGCCACCAGTTGTTGACGGCGATTCCGTCCTAGCCTGGGCGCGGGCAGTACCAACAAGGACGCACTGTCTTCTAGCGAGAGAGACAAGCCAAATCCATACGCAGACCGTGTTCCAGTGCCTAACGTAATCGCGTCGACGCCGGCTATTCGGGCGCCTGGCCTCAGGAGCTCAGACTTTTCAACTTGCTCGGGCGTCAGAGGTTTACGATGTTTCGATGCATAGGATAAGGGTCTGGAGTCCCCAACGATGATGGCTGGTGGCACGTGCGTGCGCAAGAACCAGTAAGATGCTCGTGCGCCAATGACGTAACTGCCTCTGGACAGGTGCGCTAACCTGGAAGACCTGTACTGTGTTGGCTGGCCGACGTGTAGGGTCAGCTCATCGCCGTATGAAAACCGGAGAAACCGAAACGGCTGCCCCACCAGTTGCTGCAAGTAGGCGCGAAGTTCAAGGTAATCTGAGGACCGCTCTCGCGTCGCACGAAGATCGACGAATGAAATCATCGCTCGGTCTCGGTAGGGCTAGTCATCGGTGAGTCCCAGAAACTCCTTCGCCTTTTTCTGAAGTTCAGCCTCGGTGTAATCTCCACGCTTGTTTTTGGTCCCCCGGTCGCCGGTTCTTTTGCACTGCTCAAGAAAATCTCCGAACTCTCGGCGTGTCTCGGGATCCATGTTGAACTGCCTAGCCACTCGCTCGACATCTCGGAGGTCACTCTTCCTACCCACTCTAGCCTCCGGGTGCGAGATGAAGTCGGCGCGACAACTGAGCTCTGCCTAGCGCCCAAGCTGGCCGCCCAAGGACACCCGCTTAGCAGCCTGGCCAGACGACCGGCTCTTGCATCTCCTTTACAATCGGCTGCCATCGTAGGAATCCTGTCGTCCTGTCCATCTTCCCTGCTGGATATTATAGTAGGCATACCTGGCTGACGGAACGCGATGGAGAGGGAGCCGACGGCGGTAACTACTGGAGTGCCGACCTTCTGAGTCGGGGCCACCTCGGCTCGTATGCCCGGTTCACAGCCTTAGCAGCGTTACCCGTAGCAGCCGTGATTACAAGTGCCGTTGGACGTAGTCATGGTGCTAGGCGGAAGGGCAAGTAGACTTTTCAGGCTCGCCAGGCTCGGCGGAGTGTGTACTGAAACAAAAACGGTGACTGCCGGCTACTAAGGTAGGCTTAGCGCGTCCTGACCGCCCGAGCCGAAACCGCGTGGCCAGCCTCTAATGCTAACACCCTCCGCAGCATACTCGAGCCATCGGCCCGTAGAAGAGGATTCCACCATGAGGACGGCTGAGCCCTTTCTCTGCCGTTACGAGCGTCTCTCAAGGGGCGTGGCCCAAGGGCCTAACTGGGAATGGCGATGTAGAGAGCGACCTTCAATCCGTACGGTGTCAGCCTGTTGTCCAGTTGGCGAATCCCCGAGTCCGTGATCATGGTCCTTGTGCCGGGTGTCCGGTGAATCTGCCGGTCGAAGAGTTCAGTCCATGTCCGCTCAATCTGGTCCTCGTCCCACTCGGGAAGCAGGCGGCGGAAAATCTGATTGATGGACGTAGCGAACCCTCCTCCGTCGCCGACTGGCCGACCCATCGCCGTATCGGCGCGGACAGGATCGTACAGTATGCGGAGCATGAGGATGTGCCGATCTTGAAGACGGTCGACCAGTTCCGCGATCTCTGCAGCTGCGTCGTACCGCGGGCGCTGCTGAAGGATAGTGTTTAGGAAGATGGCGCGGAACACTTCCAGTTTCTCGCGTTGCCGCGTCGAGGCCGCCCTTTCGATAACAGGATGGCCTGGCTGTCCTCCGCCTCCTGGAAGATGGCGCTCAGGTGCTTCTCGGTCTCACTAATGCATTTGCTGACCACGGTCGAGAGATCGGCCTGATATAAGTCCAGCGACAGTTCACACGCGAGCGCCTCCGCGGCCATGGTCTTGTCCGTGCCTGACTGGCCCGAGAACAGGCCGTTCAGTCCTGTGCCGAGAGAGCTTGCGAGCGACGTGGTCGACTGGGATGCAACGAGGAAAGGAGTCCGAGGCGCGGGTCGCCCGGTGGGAATGCCGTGCGCTGCGGTGTCGTTGACCCGCTCGGCGTGCGATATGTGCGCTGGGTCCGCGTGATACGATCCCCGTGAACTGGGAGGGAAGGCAATGACGGCGAAGACAGGTGTTGTGTTGATCACAGGTGCGACCGGAAACACCGGCTCCGGTATAGCCGGAGCCCTGCTCGCCAAGGGCTACAAGGTCCGCGCGCTCGTGCGTGACGCGGCCAAAGCCGGTGAGTTGAAGAAGAATGGCGTCGAACTCGTGGTTGGCGATCTCGAGAAACCCGAGACGCTGACGTCGGCGCTCTTCGAGGGTGTGACCAAGGCGTACCTGTGCACCTGGAACGGCCCAACCGGATACCAGCAGTCGAAGAACTTTCTCGACGCGGTCAAGCGGGCGGGGGTCCGGCCGCACATCGTGCGCCTGTCGGCGTTCGGCGCGCCGGAGAGCCGGATCATCGTGGACCTCAGAAAGACCGAGGCGGACCTCAAAGCGTCGGGCCTGCCCTGGACGATCCTGCAACCGACCTTCTTCATGCAGAACATCATGATGACGAGCTCCACCGTGAAAGATCAGGGCGCCATCTACTGGGACTGGGCGGACGGGAAGGCGGGGATCATTGACGTTCGAGATATCGTGGACGCTGCCGTTGCCGTCCTGACGAGTGAAGTGGACAAGTTCGAAGGGAAGAGCTTCGTCCTGACCGGGCCGACGTCTGTGGGTTTCGCCGACGTCGCCCGGACCCTGTCCAAAGTCATCGGCAAGGACGTCAGGTACGTTGCCGTGCCCCATGACGCCGCGAAGCAGAGCGTGGTGGGCATGGGCATCCCGCAGTGGATCGCGGACGGCTACGCGGAGTTGAGCGCCGGCTTCGCGCGCGGGTTCGCGGATCGCACGACCGACCACGTCCAGAGGCTAACCGGTCACGCGCCTCGAAGCTTCGAACACTTCGCGAGGGACTTCAAGGCGGTCTGGGGCGGCTAGGTATCCTTCAGGGGCAGGAGGTCCGTAAGGGCGGGCAGGGTGCATCCACTCAAGAGGGCCTCAAAGGCGTCATCAAGGGTGGAGCCTCTGCACGTGGAGCCGCGTTGAGTCAAGCGGCGCATAGTGTCGGGAACAAACCGACGTTCCTTATTTGGCCTTCGGAAAGGGTGACGCCTGCCTCATCGTCGATGCTCCCCACAACGTCAGTATGGCTGCTTCGTTTGGCGGCAGGCGCGAGTGGGTTGGTGTCTTGGGGAGAAGCGGTTACTCTTCTGACTTGCCGGGAGGTGGACCAAGGCACCAAGAAGACCATCGCGTATCATGCGCCAGGACAGTAGTGTGTAAGAAGCGCACCGGCATTGTCGAGCCAGACTGTGAACCAAATCTATCCTTCAACGAGGTGTAAGGGCGTGGCAACCGTGTTTGTGAAGCATCGTGTGGCTGACTTCGCGAAGTGGAAGAAGGTTTACGATGAAGTGGACGGGCTCAGGAAGGAACACGGTGTCACGGCCGCTACGGTCCACCGAGCTCCCGACGAGGCCAATATGGTTATCGTGACCCATCGGTTCAAGGACATGAAGGGAGCCAAGGCATTCGCAGAGTCCCAGGGGCTCCGCGCGGCCCTGGAGCGAGCAGGGGTACAAGGGGCTCCCGAACTTTGATGGCGCGCATCCGGTTTGGGAGCTTGAAGCGGGCAAACTTTGTAGCAGCGCACGCTGGCCCGCTAGGCAGTCCAGTTAGACCCGCATTCTGCCCCGTAGTGTGACCCTGCGAAGACTTGGAGGTGGGACTCGACCGACCCTGACCCTATGCGTCTTCGATGAAAGTGGAAACGGGCTCCCGGCACCACGATTCCCACACCCGACCATTTCCCACGTCTGACTGATCTTATGTCGCTGTAATCTGATCTGGCCTCACAGCGATCCACACAGTCCAATCGGCGGCTTGACGCGATGTAACCTTCGAGTTACTAT
>Ga0187893_10008909_pt1 | contig 15648 bp, 12 predicted proteins | sample MA1701074metaG_FD_139574 | JGI IMG/M metagenome (GOLD analysis project Ga0187893, IMG submission 139574) | White microbial mat communities from a basaltic lava cave in the Kipuka Kanohina Cave System on the Island of Hawaii, USA - MA170107-4 metaG ... | reverse complement strand
GTGTGGACTGGGTGGTATCGTCGCTCGTGGGTCCGGGAATCGAAGCTCGATAGAAATCGACGAACCAAAGCGCAGCCTGCCAAATTGCTTCCGGACACACGCCGGCCTCCGCAAGCCCAGGCGTAATGTCCACTTCCGCGGCCGCAAACGCACTGCTGGCAAACAGCGCCGATGGCTCTGGGACCTGCTCGAATAGCGGATTGTTCGATTTTTGCACTCCCCAACCAAAGGCGAGCCATTTGGCCAGAGGGCTGACCAGATCGACCATGAGTCGACCCTTCTCGAGGTTCGAAACGGCGGTCTGCAGTGCTGGCTCGAGCACGTTCGGAAACCACAACACCGCCATGTTTGGGAATTCGCGTGGGTCGGCACAAGCACGCAACGAACGTTCCGAGATGGCATTGAGCTTGGGAATGCTGTCCAATCGATGATGTCCCTCGAACGAGGCGTCCGCGATGTGGACGTCGTCCTTGTCAATCGCAGTGACAATCGCTGCCCGACTCCAGAAGCTCGGCAGCATATCGATGCGCAAGTGGCTCTGGGCTACACGGATACGGAAGTGAAAAAGGTCGCAACCACCGAGTAAAATGACGTAGGGAGGGGGAGGGAGACGGACGATGCCCTGATCTGCCGCGACGCGCATGAGCAATCGGTCGTTTGGCTCGTTCGGCGCTCGTTCGACCTGGACGATATGTGGGTTTCGTTCGGCGTTTTTGGCGAGTCGTGCGTGAATCATGGTGGCCTTTCATCGCAGTCGGATGGTTTTGTCGTAGCGTACACTCGCGTGTCTCGGATCGAGCGATCGAAACTCTACGTCGACCTTGATCTGCGGACCCACCGACTGGAATGATAGGATGGCAATGTGGTCGTATTGGATCGGTTCGGTGGAGGTGACTTGGACCTGGGCGACGTCACGAATGCGTTGCGCGGGAAACGTCTTGTCTGCGCGGTGACGATGATAGGGGCTGCCCCGCACCAATGCAGTCGGAGACGAAACGATCTCGTAGACGCGGGCGCTCGGAAACTCGGCACGAGCGACGCGGCCCCCGTGAATGTCGCCGCTCAACACCAAGATGTCGTGCTGTGCCCGGTACAAGGCCCGTGCCAAACACGGATAGTCGTCGAGATCCTGGATGTGAGCGTCTGTCACCCGTTGGGCGAACCATCCACGGCTGCGTTCGAACAGCGGCTGGCTCAGAACGAGAACGCCAGGACAGCTCAGCCGCCCGATCCATTCGACAGCTTGGGCCAAGTGCTGCGGATCATGAGCTTTGTCACGCGTCCTGAACAAGCGTCCGTCCAATGCGAAAACGTCGATCCGACTGCGGTTACCTACCACGAGCCGGTACGGCTGGACCTGCTCTTTGGCGCGTGCGCACGTCTGAAACCCGACGAACAGGTCGGTCGCGACGTTTCCCCACTGCGCCCGACCGCTCTCGGACCAAGTATTTTCGGCGATCCCAGTGGCGTACGGGTAGTTGTTCCAAAACTCGTGATCATCGCTGATGAACGCATTGGCGCCCCAGCGGAGATACGAAGCAAAGCTCTCGTCGGACCAACTGGTCCAATATTTGTGGGCGAGTTGATCGGCAAGCACGACCTGGTCGTCGGACAGGTTTTGCAATACCGGCTGGTCGAGATAGAGCTGGTCGCCACACAGAATCTTGAGATGCGGCAAGCTCCGCTGTTGCAACACCTGTAGTGTTTCACCGAGCTTTCCATTGTCTTGGTCGCGAGCAAAGCACGATGACAACACGACGCGGAAACTATGGTTGTCGCCGACCGGCGGAATTTCTGTGGGGAAACCCACGAGCGAGATGTTGGTGGCGATGGTGCTCCCGTGGTGCGTCACGGCCGTGATCCTGTGCAAAATGCTGGTGAGCGGCGGAAGCTCGGCAATGCCCATCCAGATGCCGAGCCCTGCGGCACGAACCCGTCGCCATGTGACCTCGAGCCCGTGCCATTGCCCACGTCGACCTCCCGCTTCCCAGGTCACGTCGACAAGGGGATCCGGTGAACCATCGAACCAACCACCGAGCCACAGCCGATGCTCACCGGACGGAGACATGTGCGGTACGACGATCAAGATGCCCCGAAGGACGCCTCACTCGTGGACGGCTGAACACCGGCTGTTTGCGTCGAGGCGGATCATGGTCATGGTTTACCTCGATATTCTCGTCACCATGCTCGCGCTTATTGCGCGAAGGTGATCGACCGGAGCCAAATGTTTTTTCATGTAACGTTCGACCGCTTCGAGCATACCGGCGAGACGAAGCGAAAGGGAGACCCTATGCATCGTCCGCACGTTTTTGCGACTGCACTCATCATGTCTGTCCCCATGGTTTCTTGCGCCGATATGGGTGAGAACGACCAAGAGGACATGGATGGTTCTGGAGCCATGCAGGAAGGAGGAGCTGCGGGGGATGCTCCTCCCATGGAGGCAGACGCACTCGGTGCTTGGCTCGCGGCGGGAAACTACCTGGATTGGAGCGCGGAATCAGCCGTCCATGCTTCGACGGGCCCCCACGGAACGGTACGAACGTTCGTCAACGCCATGCTCGAAACCTCTCTGGCCTCCGGCCAATCCGCGCATCCCCAAAACGCTGCTGCCGTGAAGGAGCTGTACAAGGGCACCGACGTGGTCGGATGGGCGGTGGAAATCAAGGTTTCACCCGAGAGCAACGACGGCGACGGATGGTACTGGTACGAGGAGGTGAACGGGAAGGTGTTGGTCGACGGCATGGGCATAGGGGTGTGCACGGACTGCCACAAGAAGGGTATGGACTACGTCCTCACGCCGTATCCTTTACAGTAGCGGATCGAAAACGAGCGCGCGAAGGCACGGCTGTCGCTACAATCCGGTCCGCAGGCGCACGTTTGAGCATCTCCGACGACACGGTTCTTGCTCCCCCGTCGGCGACGGACACACTGCCCGCCAAGTCGGCACCGCCGCACAGGGGTGAGCGAGACGATGAAAGTGCGCTGCAACGCGGCGTGTCGATTGGTCGCTACGTGGTGCTCGGACCCGTGGGCGCGGGCGGCATGGGTGTCGTTCATGCGGCCTACGATCCTGAGCTCGATCGCAAGGTCGCGATCAAGCTGTTACGTGCGGACTCGCTGGGATCGAACGGGGCGGCTCGCATGCTTCGCGAGGCACAAGCGATGGCTCGCCTTGCTCACCCGGGAGTCGTGACCGTGCACGACGTTGGAACCCATCGTGGTCAGGTGTGGATCGCGATGGAGTTCGTCGAGGGACAAACCCTGCGCGTTTGGCTCGACCAGCGAAAACACGATTGGCGGGACGTCCTGGACGTCCTTCTTCAGGCCGGCGCTGGATTGGCCGCCGCCCATGCTGCGGGCCTCGTCCACCGCGATTTCAAGCCCGAGAACGTGATGATCGGATCCGACGGGCGTGTGCGCGTGATGGATTTCGGGCTCGCACGGGCCGCCGAAGGTGGACGTACTTCGGCTCCGGAAGACAACGAGTCGTCGCATGGCTCCGCGTTGTCGATGCAGCTCACACAAGACGGTGCCTTGCTGGGCACGCCGGCCTACATGGCACCGGAGCAATTCGGTGGTGCCGAGGTCGGCGAAGCCACCGATCAATTCAGTTTCTGCGTCACGTTGTACGAGGCGCTCAACGGCGAGCGCCCGTTCGTGGGCGACTCGCTGTTCGAGCTGGTCTCGGCGGTGTCGTCGGGAGTGGTCCGGCCACCACCGGCGAAAACCAACGCTCCGGCACTGTTGCGTGCGGTTCTCGTGCGCGGACTGGCGGTCGATCCGGCCCAACGTCATGCGTCGATGACCGCTCTCTTGTCCGCGCTCGATCGCGCTCGCAGGGACATTCGAGCTCGTCGCATCGTTGCTGCAAGTGTCGCCGCCGTGGCCCTTGCTCTCGCCGGTATCGGTGCGAGCAAGGTGCACGAGCATGTTCGACTCCAGGCATGCCAGAACGACGCGCAGACGATTGCACTCGTGTGGCCCGGCGAGCGTGACTCGGTACGTACGCGGCTGCATGAGGCATTCGGATTGATACGTCGCTCCTGGTCCGACGATACGTTCGCGCGCACGGAGACTCGTCTGAATAGCTTCACGAACGAGTGGTCCCGCGTGGATGCGGAGACGTGTGCGTCGGTGGTCGAACGACAGTTGGCTCCGGCCGCCGAACAACGACGACGCACGTGTCTCGATCAGGCTCACAGTGAGCTCGGCGCATTGCTCGACGTGCTGGTGGAAGGGGACTCGCAAGCGCTGCTGCGAGCGGCGAATGCAGCGGCTTCGTTGTCGCAACCATCACGTTGCGTGCTCGACGAGGAGCTTGCGCGACGGGTCATGCTGCCATCGTCCGACGAGGTCAGCGCAGTGCGGGCAGCGCTTTACCGTGTTCGCGCCATGAATGCTGCTGGCCGTTACCAGGAGGGCTTGCGATTGGCCGAGCAGACATTGGTCACGGCCGAGGCGCTCGACATTCGTTCGCTGGTCGCCGAAGCCAAGCTACGCGTAGGGGCAGTGGCCGACAATGCCGGCGACTATGCACGAGCGCGCGAGGTATTGGAGGAGGCATTCCTGCTCGCCACGGCGGACGGAGACGATGAGACCGCAGCTCGTGCAGCGGGTGAGCTCGGGTATACGCTCGCTCAGCGGCTTGCGATGCGCGACGAGGCTCTGCTGTGGGCAAAGTTAGGACAGGCAGCAGTGCAACGGGCAGGGCTCGACGAGCATCCCGTAGCCGCGACCGTGTTCAACGCGACGGGGGTGATCCACGACATCCGCGGCGAATACGTGGAGGCCGAAGCGGCCCATCGCAAGGCTGTACGTATCTGGCAACAAACGGTTGGTCACGAACATCCGGACACAGCAACCGTGCTCGACAACATCGGTGTCGTGAAAATCGAGCTCGAGGCGCTCGACGAGGCCGAGCAGGCCTTCCGCCAGGCGCTCGAGATCCGCGAACGGACGATCGGTCCGGATCATCCTGAACTGGCGACGAGCCTCAACAATCTGGGGGTGGTTTACGTTCGCAAAGGCCAATACCGCGACGCGCGTCGCATATTCGAGAGGCTCTCGATCCTCCAGGAGGACATGCTTGGACCCGACCACCCCGAGCTCGCCTCGACGATCGGCAACCTCGGCGCAGTCCTACAACACGAAGGGGACTGGATGGGGGCTACCCAGCACTATCGACGATCGTTGGAGATCCTCGAACGAAAGCTCGGTCCGAATCATCCAGACGTTGCAGTCACCTTGGCCAACCTCGGTTCGGCCGAGGGCGAACTCGGACATCACGAGCGCGCTCTCGAGCTGCTGCAGCGCGCGCTCACGATTCGTGAGCGCGTACACGGATCGGACGATCCCACGGTCGCCGATGCGCTCGAACGCATGGCGGAGATCGAGCGCCTCCTCGGTCGGCACGAACCGGCCCTCGAGCATTTTCTTGGGGCCATCGGCATCTACGAGCGGGCCAAACAGAACACCGATCTCGCGACGACGCTGCTCGAGCTAGGTGCGCTTCAGAGCGAGCTCGAACGTCACGCCCAAGCATCCGCGACGCTCGAGCGAGCCCTCGCTCACAGCGAGGAGCTCGATGCCGCCGACCAGGCGTCGATCCGATTCCACCTCGCCAAGGCAATCTGGGCGCTTGGCAAGGATCGCGCTCGTGCCGTCGTGCTCATCGGGGAAGCTGCCGAGGGACTCCGTGACAGCGGGCCAGACTACGCCGACGCTCTCGCCCAAGCCGAGACGCTGGCTCGACGATGGCGGTAGCTCGGCATCGATCCGGTTCCGGGAACTCACGAAACGAGCTCGGCAAACGTCTGGACGTCGATATTCGACCCGCAGACGATCACGCCGACCCGGCGGCCGCGAAGTCGTTCGCGCAGCGGCCCGAGCAACGCCGCAGTCGCGGCCGCTCCAGCAGGTTCGACCGCGAGCTTGATCTCGCGAAACAAGACTGCCATGGCGTGACGCATCGCGTCGTCGTCGATGAGCACGAGATCGTCGACGTGACGGCGGCAAAGCTCGAAGCTGTAGGGAAGCGCGTACGGTGCTCCCAAGCTGTCGGCAATGGTACGCACGCTCTCGATGGATTGTGGCGAACCGGCCGCAAAGCTGCGATGCATGGTATCTGCGCCTTTGGGCTCGACTCCGAACACGAGACAGCCAGGTTGCATGAGCTTGACCGCACGAGACACGCCGGCACACAGTCCTCCACCGCCGATAGGTACGATGACCGCGTCGAGGTCGGCGACCGCGGAGCACAGCTCGAGGCCCACCGTGGCGGTACCAAGGGCAGTCAAGGGTCCCTCGAACGGGTGAACAAACGTTCGTCCCTCTTCAGCCTCGATCCGCCGCGCCTGTGCAAACGCAGAGTGTACGTCATCGGCAAGCACGACTTCGGCTCCATGTGCGCGACAACCTGCGATACGGGCAGGGTTGGCGGTCTTGGGCATGACGACCTTTGCTGTGGTCCCAACGACGCCAGAAGCATAAGCGACCGCCATGGCGTGGTTGCCTGCGCTCACGGTCGTGACACCACGTGCAAGCGCCAAGCCGTCGAGATCGAGCATGACGCACAGCGCTCCGCGAGGTTTGAACGTGCCAGCATATTGAAACAGCTCGAGCTTGAGGAACACGGATGTATCGGGACCGAGTGTTTCGTGCTGCTGGCGGCTCTGCCAGCGCCAAACCGGCGTTTCCCTCACGTGTTCACCCAGCCGTTCACGCGCGTCGCGGATGCGCGTGAGTGTGAGCCAATCCGGGTCGTGCAATTCGCGAGATTGGGCGGGTTCCGGCATCCTCTGGTGACGGTATCACGGCGTGCTACCGAGCAGCACTTTGCGCTCGCCCAGGTCGGCGAGCAGCACAGCGACGCGTTCGAGCAGCGCGTCATCGAGCTGCGTTCCCATGTGGGCAGCGGCCGATTCGATCACATGGCGTAATGGTTGTCCTGCCAGCAGCGGCTCGAGCAGGTGCTCACCGATTGCGCTCAGCTCCAACCAGCGAACCTGGTGTTCCGGGTCACGGTAGACCAACAACGTGACCGGATCAGTGCGTGGAACGGTTCGATCGGTCACGACGTCGGGAAGCTCGTGCACGGCATGACGATAGCGAACGATGCGAACGCTCGGATCGAACACAGCCGCGGCGTCGAGTTGCAAGCCAGGTGCACATGTGAGCGAGTGTGTGGCCGAAGCCGCCACCTCGGCCTCCACGATCTCGTGCCGCGCCAGGTCGTTCAGGTAGGCTGGAATGTCTGCCCGAGTGAGCCACTCGTGTTCGATCCAGCTCACGAATTCACTGGGCACATCCCGCAGATAGGGAGAACGAGGGCCGACCCGTTCGAGCCAAATCGCCAGCTCGCGCTCGAACATGTGGTCGCCGAGCCGTGCGCAGGTGCGAGGCAAAAAGCTTTGCACGGCCCCGAACACGCCGCGACGCACCAACGTGCGGTACACGAGCAGGCGCGCAGCTCCGATCGATGCGATGTTGGCGACCTCCTGCTCCGCGCCGTGATCGCGAAAAAAACCAATGGGATCGTCGGTGGGGGAAAACGTGTCGATATCGAGGATCATGCGTGAGAACGCGTGCTGCAGTGCACGGGGCGAATGAACGTCATCGCCGTGGTCCCCCGCGCCACGCGAGCTGGCAGCAGTCATCGAACATGTGTGCTCGGCGACCGCGTCTTGGTAAATCACATCGAGCTCCGCCAGCTCGCGCAGCAACTCCGGGAATGGCGGAATCGTGTGATCGCGTTCGTACAGCACCGGAATGGGTCCAATGCGTGTGACGGCCCAAGCCATCAACGCTCGCACCGGAGGGGGTACGTCCGTGCCGTGGGTGTCGATCACGAGACCGTCCATGTCAGGCAGCCGTTCTCCACCGGCGACGTGGAGCCGAACTACCCGTTCGAGCGGCAATGCTTCGATGTATGCGCGCGCATCGAAGCCATGGTTGACCGCATTGCAATACACGTTGTTGATGTCGAGCAACAGCCCACAATCCGCGCGGTCGAGCACCTCGTTCACGAACTCGCGATCGTCTGGTCGAGTGCCAGGCAGCGCGTAGTAGCTGATGTTTTCGAGCGCGATTGGCATGCCGATGGCGTCCTGGACCCGTCGTATTCGATCAGCCACGTGACGGGCTGTGCCGGCGTCGCTCGGCAGTGGCAGTAAATCGTGCAGGAGGCGCTCGTGACTGCCTGTCCAGCACAGGTGGTCGGTATGACGCGTGACAGACAGCTCACGCAGGAACGCACGCAGTTGAGCGAGGTAGCCGTGGTCGAGCGGATCGGTCGAACCCACGTTCAACATCAGTCCATGGGTCAAGATCGGCCTTCGTTGCGCAACTCGGGTCAGCGTTTCGGGAAAGTATCCCCCTCGACGCATGTAGTTTTCTGGCGAGACCTCGAAAAACGCGAGCGCATCCGGCAAGGGTTGTTCGAGGGCACACTCGAGGAACGCCCAACGCAGGCCCAAGCCTAGCCCAACAGGCGAACCACACTGCGCTTGGCGTTGGGCAAACATAGGTCGCCTTCTGTCGGGTCAAAAACGAACGGCTGCGAGCAAGCGCTCGCAGCCGTGCGTGTGGAAACGATTGATTTCGACGTCAGCCGCAGGTTCCCTCACCGCATTTGCCTTCGCCGGCCTTTTTGGATTTCTTCTTGGCTTTCTTGCCGTCGGTCGTGGTGGCGGGTGCCGTGCTCGACGCTGCCGCTGGAGCGGACGCGCTTGCAGTCGTCGTGCTGGCGGTTTCGGACTTGGGGGATTCGCTGGGCTTCGCGCCGCAGCTTGCCTCGCCGGCTTTGTTGGCACCGCAGCTGGCTTCACCAGCGGGCTTCTTGTTGGCGCCACAGCTTCCTTCGCCGGCGGGCTTGTTGGCACCACAGCTGCCTTCACCGGCGGGCTTGTTGGCGCCACAGCTGCCTTCGCCGGCGGGCTTGTTGGCACCACAACTTCCTTCGGCGCCTTTGGTTCCCGCGCCGGGCACCTCTGTGGCATCGGCTGATTTCTTGGCGCAAGCAGTGAAAGTGAGGCCGCTACCAAGTACGGCGAGGGTCGCTGCGATTGTTTTCACGTCCATGTTCGTTCTCCTTCGTGGCTGGCGATTGTACGCGCATCGTTTCCGTGCGGATCAGGTTGGGAGGGAATTTCATGGGGTCGACGGGGGGACTGCACTCGCCCCCGCGAGTGGCTCGGATGGCCGGCCGGCAGCGCCGGCCGTGAACCGGATCGAGATCATGGCATCGCGTGCCACTTTGGGAGCGAGTGCCTCCAAGGTCTTTTGCGCGAGCTTGCCGAAGCCTTCGCGCGGCCGCACGTCGTGCTCTGCCAGTGAGATGGCAAAAGGGGCGCGTGTACGCACATCCACCCCCGTCAATTGATCTCCTTGGTATCGAAACACGGCCTCGAGCTCGACGGTGACTGGGCGCTTGCGTTGATGTAGCCGCAGCTCACCTGCTCCCGTGAACTGGACTGTGCGATTTGCGCCGTGTGCCGACGAAAGGTCGACGACGGACGGGTTGGTGATGCTGGTGACGAGCAGCTCTACGCTGGCGTTTTTCTGTCGCTCGGCCTCGGGTGCGTCGGGGCCGATTTCGAGCCAGGCGCGCACGTGCTCGTTTTGCAGCGCGTTTTTTGAGGATTCCCCGTATTGGCCCTCTTCGGTGGCTTTGGATTGATGAAGCTCCAGGCCGGATAGATCGACCCGGATCAGGCCATTCGAGCGCCCGAGATCGCGGGGATCGATGTGGATGTTCCCGCTCACCGCTTCGGGCGGTACCTTGCCGACGATCTTTTCGAACGGTGCCTCCATCACGAACGAAGCGTCTGCCGACCCGGGAACGACCTCGAACGCGAGCGTGGAGGCGGTTGCTTTGGCGGTCAACTCGAGCGGCTCGGCCTTGTGCGCCAGCGGAGCAGGGGGTGCCGATTCGCCGCATGCGAGCGGAGCGAACACGACCGCAGAGAGGAGAAAGCATCGCGCAAGCACGATGCAAGTAGATATGCCACGGATGGGCTGGATGTTACGCATAGGGTGCACCGCTTTCGTTCACGCAAAGCCATCGCATGAGCGTCGAGATCGCTTGTTCGATACCATCTGCCACGCCCTTGGGGCCAGGACCCAGCATGTACGCCGGCGTCGAAACGATGCGATGCTGCTCGTCCACGATCGCACGATCGACAGGACAATCTTCGTGTGAGCAACCGAGCTGCTCGATCGCATTCGCAGTCTCGCGATCGTCGCCAATGGTGAGCTTGGCCGAAATGCCGGCCGTGCGCAGCGCAATTGCCAAGATCGCCGGGCTGATGCAGATGGCGACGATGGGTTTGCGGGCGGTGACGGCCTCACCGATCAGTCTCCGGAGCTGTGGATCCACGGTACAATCCGTACCTTTGGTGGCAAAGTCCGACAGGTTTTTGGCAGCTCCGTAACCACCCGGAAGCACGAGCGCGTCGAGCTCGGTCATGCTCGCCCGTGCGAGATCGGTCACCTTGCCGCGTGTGATCCGGGCTGCTTCTGCGAGCGTGTTTCGCTGCTCGCCGGTAGGTTGTCCCGTGAGGTGATCGACCACGTGCATCTGCAATCGGTCAGGCGCGAAACAGTAGGTTCGTGCACCCGCACGATCGAGGAAATACAGGGTAAACACCGCCTCTTGGATCTCGGATCCGTCGAGGTAGCCGCAACCGGAAAGCACGACGCCGATTCGAGCGGGCATGGGAGTTTCCGTGGGGAGCTATACCACGTGCAGGGTTCGCATGGAGCGTTCACGCTCGCTGTTCACAGCCCGGCAACCAGATTTGCGTGACGGGAGTGTTTGCTTGCAAGCAGCGGTGCTGCGAGGTAGGGAGCTGGTGCCGAACGCGATCGAGGAGATCGGGATCGAGGTGGGCGAGCGCGACGCCTTCGCCGGGTGACGCTTGCGCCACGACGATGCCCCATGGATCGATGATCATGCTGTGGCCGAAGCTGTCGCGGCCGTGGCCATGCGCGCCGTCTTGCGCTGCGGCCATCACGTAGGCCTGATTTTCGATCGCGCGCGCACGCAAAAGCGGCGACCAATGGTCGATGCCGGTCGGCAACGTGAACGCGGCGGGCACCAGCAGGATCTCTGCGCCGGCCGCGTTTAGCAGCCGATAGAGCTCCGGAAACCGCAGATCGTAGCAGATCGTGAGCCCGAGCGTGCCAACAGGCGTATGCACGACGACTGGTTCATTTCCGGCCGCAGTGGACTCGCTTTCGTTCAGCGATAGACCGGACGGGAGTGTGGCATCGAAGCGATGGATCTTGCGATAGCTGGCGACGATGCGGCCGTGGCACAGCAGTACGAACGTATTGTAGGCGTGTTCGGCATCGCATCGCTCGGGTACGCCGCCCAAGCCGATCAGGGCGTCTGTTCGTCGCGACAACTCGAGCATAGGCCCGAGCAATGCGCTCGACTCGGGGCAACCGGCATCGAACGCGTACGCGAGCTTGTCCTTGGTCTCCCCGATGCCCCAATAATTCTCGGGCAGCACCACCAGCGTCGCACCGTTGTCGAGCGCTCGTTGTGCCAGCGCCAGCGCACGTGTGGTATTGGCTTGCAGATTCGCGTCGGAGCGCATCTGAACCACTGCAGCCGTGCAAGCGCGCATCGGGCCCGAGCGTAGCACCCCGAGGCACGCCAAATGCCCCGGCGGCCCGTCGGATCCGTGCCGGTGGGGCCGTCCGCGTGCCTCGCGGCTTGCGGCCAGGGGTTTCGCTGTGCTATTTCGGGGGCACAGTTTCCCGTCTCGAAAGGAGCGGGGGCCTTGGCGCCCGCTCTTTTTTTTGGCCCACGCGAAAGCATTCTCTCGGTCCCATGCCGATCTACGAGACCCATCCACCCCCCACGGCATCCCCCGATGCCGCAGCGACGGACGCACCCTCGGGCGATCCGGTGCTCGAGCGCGTCGTCGCTCCGGTCGTGGAAACCATGGGGTTCGAGCTCGTACACATCGAGTGGAGTCCGAGCAAGCGCCATCGCATCGTACGCGTGTATCTCGATCACGCAAGTGGCGTGACACTCGAGGACTGCGCACGCATGAGCCGCGTGATCGAAAACGCGCTCGATGCTGCCGAAACGTCGCCCGACGCGTCGGACGTGAGGGCAGCCTTGACGGGTAGCTACACGCTCGAGGTCTCGAGCCCTGGGCTCGAACGTCCACTCGTCAAGCGTAGTCACTTCGAGCGATTCATTGGGCAACGAGCGGTGGTACGTACCGACGTGCCACTCGATGCAGAAGGCTCCCAACGGACGTTTCACGGCCACATTCTCGCCACACAACAGGATCCCGCGGCTCCCGATGACGAGCGTCGGGGCACGATCGTGCTGCGCGATCTGACAGGCACCACCACCCATCGCATCCCGCTCACATGTGTGCGCCGGGCCAACCTCGTTTACGAGGGCTAACGGGACCAGGACGAAGCCATGGAAGATTCAGTCAACCTCAATTCGGTTCTCGATCAAGTTTGCCGGGAGAAGAACATCTCTCGCCCGGTTCTCGTGGAAACGATGGAACAGGCGGTTTTGACGGCGGCAAAGAAGATGTTCGAGGAGCGTGAGATCGAAGCGAGCTTCGATGCCGAAACCGGCAACGTGAACCTCTTTCAGGTGTTGTACGTGGTCGAAAACGTCCAAAACCCCGATCGAGAAATCAGCTTGGAGCAAGCACAGCGTGCCGGGTTGGAGGCTGATGTAGGCGACGAGCTGTTGTTTCAGATTTTTTATTTGGATTCCGACAAGAAGCGCGCCGAACAGCAGGCCAAGGACTATCCAGAAATTCCGGCACTGCAGATCCGGCAGCAGGGGTTCGGCCGCATTGCCGCGCAAACGGCCAAACAGGTGATTATCTCGCGCGTACGGGAGGCAGAGCGCGAGAACCTCTACGACGCCTACAAAGACAAGAAGGGTGAGCTCATGACAGGCATCGTGCGCCGATTCGAGCGCGGTGCCATCGTCGTCGAGGTCGACAGCGGGCGTGCCGAAGCCATTTTGCCTGCGCGAGAGCAAGTCCCGCGCGAGTCGCTGCGACCGGGTGATCGCATCGTGGCGTACGTGAAGGACGTGGACAAGGCGGCGCGGGGGCCTCAAATCATCTTGTCGCGCACGCATCGCGGGTTGGTGGAAAAGTTGTTCGAGCATGAGGTCCCCGAGATCTACGAGGGCATCGTGCGCATCGAGGCATGTGCTCGCGAACCCGGTGCGCGCTCCAAGATCGCGGTGTCGAGCCGGGATCGCGATGTCGATCCCGTTGGGGCGTGTGTGGGTATGCGCGGCAGCCGTGTGCAGGCAGTCGTGCAGGAGCTGCGTGGAGAAAAGATCGACATCGTGCCTTACAACGAGGACCCGGCGCGGTTCGTATGCAATGCCATTCAGCCAGCCGTGGTTTCACGGGTACTGCTGGACGCCGATCGTCACACGATGGAGCTCGTGGTGCCGGACGACAAGCTGAGCCTGGCGATCGGCAAGAAAGGTCAAAACGTGCGCCTGGCTTCGCGTCTGACCGGCTGGCGCATCGACATTCATTCGGAAAGCAAGATCCGTGAAATGGAACGGCGCAGTCTGGCCGAGATGGCGGCCATTCCCGACGTCGGGGAGACCTTGGCCGTGACCCTGTTTCAAATGGGATGGCGAGGGCTGCGTGACTTGGCCGTTGCCGATGCGGACGAGCTCGCACAGGTACCTGGAATCGGATCGATCGAGCGAGCGGACTCCATCATCGAAGTCGCCAACGACGCTGCGAGTGGAAAAATCGCGCTGGTCGTCGACTATCCTCAGATACAGTCGGAGTCGGCAGAACGCAGCAGCCTTGCCACCCTGGGGGGGCACGACGAATGACGATTCCTGTTCGTACTTGCGTCGGGTGTCGAATTCGACGCCCACGAGCCGAGTTGCTTCGTGTCATGCGTCGCAGCGACGGAGAGGTCATACCGGCCACGACGGGGCGATCGTTCCGCGGAGGTCGTTCTGCCTATGTGTGCCCGTGTCGTGCCTGCTTCGTGAATGCGATTGATCGCCGAGGTTTCGAACGCTCACTCGGTCGAGATGTGCGCGTGCTGGTTCGTGCAGACACGTTGTGGAGCAGGTTCGACCGCGATCTGACGCGCGAGCTCGCCGTGCTCGTGCGTACGAGTCGACCGGGAGCGAGACGCAGGTCATCCACCACCACATTGCTCTCGCATATCCGGGAATCCGCGCGAGACTCGGAGAGGGGCGGGTGAGTCATGCCGAAGATTCGTGTTTACGAGCTGGCACGTGAATTGGGCAAAGACAACAAGGCCATGGAGGAGTTCGTCCGTGGATTGGGGATCGAGATCAAGAACTACATGAGCACGTTGTCTCGAGACGAAGCGGACCAAGTCAGGCGAATGCATAGCGGTGGTGATGCTGCCGTAGCCAATCGAAAAGCCACGCCGATTCGCCGCAAAGGGGCGCCACGCCCGGCCGAGATGCCGGAACCGGAGCCCACACCACCTCCGAGCCCCCGCTCAGCGACCCCAGAGGTCGTACTCACACCCCAAACATCGCCACCACAGCCGGCCGGCGGGCCGACGGTCGTTCGTCGGGTTGCGCCGCGGTCTGCGGTCGAATCGACTAGTGAACCCGTCGTTGGTCGTCCGTCCGAAGCCCCCAGTTCATCGGCCAAATCATCGACGACCGATGCACTCCCGAAGCCCGAGCCAAGAGTCGTGCGCGAAGTGTCTCCGGCAGCGCCACCCCAAAAAGTGCCGCGTCCAAATTCTGGGCCGGTTCGGCCTTCGGGCACACAGGTAAAGGCGCCCTCGATCTCTGGGGAAACCTCGCCGTCCGTGCCGGTCCCTGCCGTCGGCACGCGCATCGCACTACCTCCTGGTACGCGTCGTCTCCCTGGTGGGTTGGCCAACCGAGGTCCGTCATCCGCCGGCGCAGCCGTGGATGCGCCGGCCTCCGTAGCTGTCGTTTCGAGAGTGCCGTCGGCCCCAACCCCAGTCCCGGCCTCCACTTCGGGTGCCACCGTGTCCAGAACCGTCGCGGCGGCCGGTGGGCAAGCGGGGCTCTCGACCGCGGACGCCAGCGCGGCTCGTCGTGTGCTGCGCAACGAAGAGGGAGTCATCGTCGGCGCGACGTCCCAACGCTCCGAGCCCACGATCCTCGGATTCATTCCCCTCGAGCAACGCAAGCGACCGCAGCAGGTGATCATCACCGACGCGAGCGAAGAGGATCGTCGCGGGCGCGCGAGCCAACGCAAGCAACGTGAGGAACGCGTGCAGGCGCAAGGCCGTCGCAAAAAGATGACGGTGCGTGGCGGTCGACGGGGGGGAATGCCGACGCGCTTGCCAACCACTGAAATGAGCGAGGCCAAGCGGCGCGTGCGAGTCGACGAGGCCATTATCGTTGGTGATCTCGCGCACCAAATGGGCCAAAAATCGGCCAACTTGCTCAAAGTGCTTTGGGGTATGGGGCTGCGGGGGATCACCATCAACAGCGCGCTCGATGCCGAGATGGCGGAGTTGGTCGCGGCCGAGTTCGGATACACGGTCGAGAACGTCTCGTTCCAGGAGCAACGGGTGTTCGGTCAAAGCGAAGGTGACGAGATCCCCCGGGCTCCAGTGGTGACCGTGATGGGGCATGTCGACCACGGCAAGACTTCG
>Ga0187893_10008908_pt1 | contig 15650 bp, 14 predicted proteins | sample MA1701074metaG_FD_139574 | JGI IMG/M metagenome (GOLD analysis project Ga0187893, IMG submission 139574) | White microbial mat communities from a basaltic lava cave in the Kipuka Kanohina Cave System on the Island of Hawaii, USA - MA170107-4 metaG ... | reverse complement strand
TTGCAGCCCATTCCATCTCTCAAAGGAGCTTTCTATGTCATCCCTTCGACAACGCATGACCGAAGACATGCAGGTGCGGAATCTCTCACCGCATACCCAAGCCTCCTACAAGCAACAGGTGTCATTATTTGCACGCCACTTCAGCAGGTCACCGGAAACGCTGGGTCCCGAGGAGATTCGCTCTTACCAGGTCTATCTGACCAACGAAAGGAAGCTGGCTCCCAGCTCCATCCTGATCGCCGTAGCCGCTCTGCGGTTCCTTTACAAAGTCACACTCCATAAGGATTGGACCTTCGAGGAGATTATCCCGGCACCCAAGAAGCCCAAGACCTTGCCCATTGTTCTCAGTCGCGAAGAGGTCCTGAAGTTTCTCGGCTGCGTGTCGAGCCCCAAACATCGCACGATCCTAACCACTTGCTACGCAGCCGGGCTGCGAATCTCCGAAGCCACCCGCCTGAAGCTCACCGACATCGATAGCCAACGGATGGTCGTTCGTGTCGAACAGGGTAAGGGGCAGAAAGATCGCTACGTCATGCTGTCGCCCAAGCTGCTGGAAATCCTGCGCGCCTGGTGGCGAGTGGAAAAACCCAAGCCATGGCTTTTCCCAGGCGAGGTTGTCGGCGCTCCTATTACCAAGGACGCCGTGGAACAAGCCTGCCAGAAGGCGCATCGGTGTTGCCGCATTCCCAAGCCGATCACACCCCATTCGCTCAGACATGCCTTTGCTGTGCACCTGCTCGAATCTGGAACCGACGTGCGCACCATCCAACTGCTGCTCGGTCATCGCAGCCTGGCTACCACCGCCCAATACCTGCGTATCGCCACCAGCAAGGTATGTTCTACCACCAGCCCATTCGATCTGCTCCCATGTCCTGTTCCCACTGAGGCAAAGCCCCCGGCACCCCAATACTTCTGACCGTCGGGCTGATGGATCGTCCCAAGCCGGAAGTGGCCGACGTCTTGCGCCGCTACGGCGAAGCCTATCGCCAAAAGCACGACGTCACCTTGTCCACCGCCCAGCGGCGCGTCATGAGCGCGATCGAAGTGTGCCGTACCGCCGTCCTCGGCGGTCATGTTGAACAGTGCGATCAGTGCGGGCACCAGCGCGTTTATAACTCGTGTCGCGACCGTCATTGCCCAAAGTGTCAGTCTCTGGCCCGCGCCGCGTGGATCGAAGACCGCCAAACCGAGCTGCTTAACTGCCAGTACTTCCACGTGGTCTTCACCATGCCAGAAGAGATTGCCGCCATCGCTTACCAAAACAAGGAAGTGGTCTATAGCATTCTCTTCCGAGCCGCGGCTGAGACCTTGTCCACCATCGCTGCCGACCCCAAACATCTGGGGGCCCAGATCGGTTTCTTTGCCGTGCTTCACACCTGGGGCCAGAATCTACTTCACCATCCCCATCTCCATTGCGTCGTCTCGGGCGGGGGAATCTCGCCCGACGGCGATCGCTGGATCTCGTGCCGGCCCGGATTCTTCTTACCCGTGCGAGTGTTGTCCCGTTTGTTCCGCCGCTTGTTCCTGAAGTTCTTCGAGAAGGCCTTCAACTCCGGCAAGCTCAGATTCTTCTCTTCGCTCCAGACACTTCAGGACCGTCAAGCCTTCCTCTATCATCTGGCTCCAGTACGAAAACAGGAATGGGTGGTCTTTGCCAAGAGGCCTTTTGCCGGACCGCAACAAGTCCTCGACTACGTGGGCCGTTATACCCACCGCGTGGCCATCTCCAATCATCGCCTCATCGATATCGAGGATGGCAAAGTGCGATTCGGCTGGAAGGATTATCGCGACAACCACCAGCAGAAAACGATGTCCTTGTCGGCCGACGAGTTCATCCGCCGCTTCCTGCTCCACGTGTTACCTGAGGGCTTTCAACGCATCGGCTACTATGGATTCCTCGGCAATCGCTATCGGCAAAAGAAGCTGGCCCAATGCCGTCAATTACTGGAAATGGACGATCACACTCTTTGCGCTCAGCAACCCCTGCTAGATTATCGCGACCGATACGAGCAACTGACCGGATCCTCCCTACGGGAATGCCCGGTGTGTCACCAGGGGAGTATGATCCGCGTCGAAGTTATGGCAAGCCCTGGCAAAGATTCCCCCATCAGAGACACCTCATGAGTGGCGCTATTGTTCCTTCACTGTTGTCCCCGCGAACTCGGCCAACCCGTGCCAGTAGAAAAGTATTGTCTGCGCATGCGCGGGGGTCCTCACCAGTAGCCTGCCCTCCTTTTCAGGCTGGCTTTCTCTCTCACATTTACACCTTCAGCCGCTCACCGACGTCACCCTGCGGCCTTTCCTGTAAGACTCCCTGCTTTTCCCTTGAACCCTACACACGATTCAACGCCCATAGATCGCCGGCAATCCCGCGGTTTAGTCCAACCCATTTTTAGCCCACCGTCGCCCCAACATCTCGTCACACCGACAAGTCCCCATCTGTCGCGACGCTGGCCTAAAAATGCTCTGCAAAATGTGGTGCTCCACATTTCTCAATGAACATGGGCACCCACGTTTTGAATGGCTGGTCAACCGTGGAAAGTAAGAGGGAGTCCTGGTCTATCATGTGTTCGACCTCCTGCGCCTCGGAGACAAGGATCTCCGATCCGAGCCCTGACACACCGCAAGAGTCTCCTTCAGAAACACCTCCTGAAGAATGACACTACGTCGACCACATAACAACAGAAGGACTCCCCACGTACGCCGGAGCACTAGCGCTGGGATTAGAAGGGATCGTTGCGAAGGATGCGAAGAGCCTCTACGTCGAAGGTCCTGCGGTAACCTGGCACTGGCAGAAGATCAAGAACGAGGAATACAAGCGGCAGAAGAAGGTGGAGTTTTGCCAGTTGAGGTAGTTGTTTCCTAGGACATCCACCAGCGTGTAATGAGGATTGCCGCAGCCACCAAAAGAGCTAGTAAGGTGAAAACGTAAAGGCCGATCATAAGTGCCGCGGCCTTCAATTCTTCAAACTGGTCCGTATTGGTTTGAAAGTCGATCATTTGCCACCCACCTGTTGCGTGAAAGTGATACCCAACAGGTTTGATCGGACTCAGGCCTGAAAGCTTTAGAGGGTAGAGCAGGGCGCGGAACATCATCTGCAGGACAACCAGGGTTCAGGAGAGGAGTCAAGACAATGGATATTCAAGAAGAGATAAACAGCGAGCTTCTTAGGCTGGGGGTGCCACACACGAGTTTGGGAGCATTTCAGTTGGATGCATCCCAAGAACCGCAAGTAGTCAGGGTCGACTACGAAGGGGTGGCCGGGACGTTCGATCCTCAAGATCTGCTTTCATTGCTCCAGAGGTTGCCAGACAACACCGGGTCAACCGTAGTCGTTGAAGCTATTCGCATTTCGTCTGCGCGCCGGTAAGCGGCAGGACTCCGCCGCCTTCCCCTTCTCACATTGGAAGGAACCGTAGGTACAGGGCGCCCCCCGCAATGCTAAAGTTGGGAAAACTTTTGGAACACGCCGTTTCAGCCCTGCTCTATTCCTCAATAGCCATCCCCTAAGTTGTAGAAACTGCCCGAAAGCCCCACAGTCCAAAACATTAACCATCTTTGGCTAAAGCGTTGCTCCATACCCGGTTGAGCATTCAGTCAATCCAAATTGGAGGAACCCTGTGCAACGCCTGCGGCAGTGCCACTCTGACAGGAGTGTTGTTGAACTCACCCTCAAAGAATACAGTTGGCGGGTCCGTTTGAGTATCCCTCGCGATGACGGCAGCGAGCTAAACCTGCTGGGGCTTCAAGCAAGCACGTTAGAGGAAGCGAAGCACTTGTCTGCAGAAGCTATGGCAAAAGAGAATCGCAAGCACACATGTTCGGTGGCTTGCGGAGCGTGGCAGGAAATTCTCACATGAGCCATTGTCCAGCTTGTAAGAAGGAAAGCACTGACGATCCTTGCCATCAATGTGGGCGCACCTTAAGCCACGCCCGCAGACTTGACTTGTGCCTTGACTTTGCTCTAGCAGCGACGCTTGTGGCGTTTAGTTGGGTCGTTCCTCGCAGATCGCCTCAGCCGTGACACCCGGGGATCCCCGGCCGCGTTCGACTTCCTCACTGAGTGGAGATTTGTCTTCACCCCGGCGGGTCTTTGTTACAATCGTTTTCTCCACGCAAAAACGAATAGACCAGCAGATCGGTTAATTAGGAGAATCTCATGGCTAAAGCCCAGCTCGCGCCCAGTTCCAATGAGCGAGAAGACCCTCTCACGTTATCAAGAACCACGCTTTGCTCCTATTCTTGGTAGAGGATCAGTTGAAACAGAGAGTCCCCGAGATGCCTCAAGCAGCTGTTGACGACGACAGTGCGGCGTTTGACCTGTGACACTTCGAAACACTATCCCTGATGTAAGTTACGCGAGTGATCGCCTGTGAGCCTCTGGAAGTCGAATAGTTCAAGAAGCAATCGCAGTGCGAAAAGAATCCCACTGCAAATGCGTCTGACAGCGACTGGAAAGGACGAGTATGGAACAGCATTCGCAGATCAGGTGCGAACGGGAAACCTGTCTATAGATGGCGGTTGCTTACTGTTGAACCACGATCTCCGCCGTAACCAATCGTTCAGAATAGAAGGACAAAACGGGGCCCACTTTGTTGCCAGGGTGAGATGGTGTATGTACTCCTTCAGGCAAGACACTCGTCGCGTCGGTTTTCAACTGGATACCGATTCCAAGAAGAGTTGGGTGCTCACCAATCGGGAGGTTTAGTTTCAGTCCGTGCCCTCCGCATTGATGGGAGGAGACTCTATTCTCAAAACCAGAATGACTTCAAGAAGCGATTCCCCCGATCGCCCAAAGAACGCCAGAATCCATCCTAGACAATCCTGACGAGGCACCATATTCGACACAGAATTCATCTCTATTTGATCCAGAGTTCCACGAATTGGGGGACATCTGGATCTCACTCATCACCGAAACAGTTCAGCTCCCTAAGTTCGATCAACTCCTCTCATCAGTTTCGCAGTGTCAGTGCCGCGTTTAACTGGCCAAACTGTTTGATCAGAGAGCGCTTAGAGTGAAATCAAGGTTCAAACAGATTTGGCCGGTTGACTTTAACGATACGTCACTTGATTTTGGTCAGCGCTTGGCGACTACACAGGAGTAATCGCTTCGTTCTGATCTTCCTCCAAGCCGGCTCCTCCGAGAGGGGCAAGTCTAATTATCGATTGAGCAGTATGCTAACTGGCTCAGCAGCTTCAGGAGTGCTGAAGTCGTGCTCGCGACACTGATGGATAGGAATGCCTCGGGGGGCTCGGGGGTGATAGGGCGCGGGACCGGCAGTTTGGTAAATTCTGGGGACTAGACTTGGGTGCTTGTATCTCAGTTCGAATCTTCGGTAGCGGACCGGCAGGCTCGGCGGAGCAATTGCGCCTCTGTCCGAAACGGATGTGGAGCATTTGTTCAATTGTCGGCGAGCAGTCCGCAAGCCTTCTTGTTTGGCCAGTGTTTTCCAGCGATTCGTGGAAGGGCCGGGCAGAGCGTTTTGCAAGGAAAAAACGGAGGATCGAACTACACATTCCTCTGAAGTCCCTGGGCCGGAACAGTGGCAGGCACTTCACTGCGTTTCCTCAACAGAAGCTCAAAATGTCTTCGTGCCTCCTCCTTGCTGATCTTACCTAGCTTGGAGGTAACCGATCTAGCGTGGGGCATGGCTTTCAAGATTGAATCGCCACTGATCTGGTCAATAACGATCTTCGTGTCGATGGGCTTCGTGGGTAGCCAGTCAACGCTCTTGAGGGAGAGAAAAAGGATTCGGTTTTCTGCATCTGTGAACATGATCGTGACCTCGGACTCCCTCTCGTGGGACAGAGCAGAAGACTCGGTGAGGGACCGTCCCAAACTATTGATTACACTGGCCCGCGTCCCATACCTCGACTGCCGTAGTGCTTTCACTGGACACCCAGTCTTTGGACCATGCGAGACAAGTGATCTCGGCTGCCAAACAGTCCTACGAGAGTTCTCTCAGAGTCGAGTGGAGTCTCGAAAGACGTCTCTTGATCGTTGCCCGCTGTTCTGATGTGGCTGCCATTGCGGGCAAAAATCCGACGACTCTCCGGTATGCTTCACGCGCACTGGCTTTCTGTCGTTGCCACTCAGCTCGGCCTCGCAGCCGTGAATCACAAGCAAACCTCGCGAGAAAGAGTCCTAGTTCCAGTTCATTGAGAAGGAAAGCCACGCTCGTGCGTTTGAGCACTGACAGGGTTTCAACCGTTCTGATGTGCAGTGTTTTCGCCCTTTTGATTTGTCGCTCGATATCCATGCACCAATTATTCTAGGAGCCGTCGGATTTCGACGGTTCAGATTTGCTCAGTTGGATCGTATTAGGAAAAGTTTTCGCATAGGGCCGCTACGGTTAGGCCACAACTTTGGCGACGGACAGGCCTAGCGGATGCCTCGGCCAAGGCTTTACATGGCATTTGCAGAAGGTAAAGAATCGGCAATGCGCAAGGAACCTGTGGAATTTCACCCTGCTCGTTAAGCTGGCATGAAAACCAGGGAAACACTAAACAAGGAACTAGTCTTAGGCTAGGAACTCTTCACGGTCGAGTGAGCCCAGAACTGAAGTCGACTTTTGGATTTGCCTTACCGAGAAGCAAAGACTTCTGGACGTTCGAAGATAATTGGGATTCGCGTCTCTTCCACATTGGGACTTAGTCTGGGGTCTTGGTTCTTCTTTTTTTGGCACGTCTGCTCTCCTGAAAAGTCATGCCCGGATCGTAGAGCTCCGCGCTTCGGAGTGAGGTGTTACAAACATCCAAAACCGCTTCTAGGCCTCCAGCGACCAAGACTTTGCCGTTTGGGAGTAAGGTCGCGGTATGAGATTCACGGCAGGTAACAAGACGGCTTATACGAGTCCAATTTCCGTTGGTCGGGTCGTATAATTCCTCAGCACTCGCGGGTTGATTCGAGGAGTAGTCGAGCCCTCCCGCTACCAAGACTTGACCATTGGCCAGCGGCGTAGCCGAGTACCCTCCGTAATGACGGAACGTGCTGAGGTTGCCGCTGATGCTCCACGTGGCTGTGTAGCTGTCATAGAGTCGCGCTTGAGTCGGATGATTGGCGCCGAAAAGACCGGTGACAAGGACCTGGCCGTTTTGCAGCAGCGTCACCGTAGGTGCCCAAAAAATACTAATCTGACCCGCGTTACTCCACCGTCCTGTGGCTGGGTCGTACAACTCACCAACTAAATCCCCATAGTCCCAAGGGGAACCTTCAAGCACGCTCAAGACCTTGCCGTCAGGGAGCAGTACTGTGTGCCTGCTCCCGGGAACGAAACTGGGAGCACCCGTGCTGCTCCATGTCCCGGTCGCCGGGTCATAGAGTTCCGCACTTATTAACGCCTCACTCGAAGTCCCCACGGCTAAGACCTTGCCTCTCTGCAGCAGCGTCGCTGAGCCGTGCGCCCGGATCGTATTGAAACTCCCCGTAGGACGCCAAGTCCCGGTGGCGGGATCGTACAATTCCGCACTGTCGAGAGAGACTTGGGGTGCATAACCTCCCGCGACCAAAACCTCGCCGCTCTGCAGCAGCGTCGCAGTGTGATTAAAACGCGCCGTGTTGAGACTTCCCGTAGTACTCCACGTTCCACTGACTGGGTCGTAGAGTTCGGCATCGCTGGTAGGAGTGGAGTAGCGATTTGGCCCTGCTCCTCCCGCCACCAAGACTTGACCATCGGTCAGCAGCGTTGCCGTGTGAGCATAACGAGGCGTGTTCAGATCGCCGGTTGGGGTCCAGTTCGGGTTGGCAATCTGGGTAACGCCCCATAAGAGGTTCGGCTCCGCAATACTTTGCAAGCTGAGGAGCATCACTAGGATCGCTGCGCGTACGTGTAGAGCCGTTCTTGGGTCTCTCATATACCCCTCCAGGAGTTCTCGCCCATAGCTCCATTGCCGAGGTGATTTTGGTCAGACACCTATAGTCTTCTCTCCTGCTTCATCTGGCAACTGAAATTCCGGAGCGCGGCAAGCGAGTTTCGGATCTATAGTGAAAGTCGGGCTTTTCCTGACCGAGCCCTGAACCAGCGGCGACGCCGAGAATTAGTGGCATACTTTCCAGGAGTGGGCACGTAAGCAGGCCTGGAGTGTTCTCGATCAAAGCTAGAGCGAAGCCTGAGCCGAACCAACGGCTGAAGCTGACCGGCGGGCATCAACGTTTTCTGCACTTCGCAGCGCTGCAAGCCCGCCCGCTGCTAAGTGGGGTCATTCAACGTATGAATCGTGAGACACTGAACCACAAACGGAAGGAGATTGAGTTATGGTCCGCATCGTTCTCGTAACACGAGCGGCCCTGTTGATTGCTTGGCGCGCCTCCGCTACCACTTGGACCGTCGACGAACACCTCGGCGGAAGATCGCCCGAATGTGTGGCGGTCGACCCGCGCGACCCGGCTCAAATGTACTGCGGAACTGCTGGTGCCGGTCTCTTCCGAAGCCGTGACGGCGGCCGGACTTGGGAACCGGTCGGATCGGGCATCGAGCACGGTGCCATCACGGCGGTCGCCGTGAGCCACGGGGAACAAGCTGACGGGTTCGGTATAGTCTATGCCGGCACCGAACCAAGTGCGATGTTTCGCTCCGACACCGGTGGCGACACCTGGGTGAACCTCGCCGGCTTGCGCGCCCTCCCTTCAGCTGACACCTGGAGTTTTCCGCCACGGCCCCACACGCATCATGTTCGGTGGATCGAAGCCGATCTGAGCGTCGCGGATCGCGTGTTCGTCGCGATTGAGGCTGGCGCGCTCGTGCGCACGTTCGACGGCGGGCGGACGTGGAGTGATCGCGTTCGCGGCGGTCCGTACGACACGCACACGGCGGCGACGCACCCGCTTGCACCCGGAAGGATCTACTCGGCTGCCGGCGACGGGTACTTTGAAAGCGCCGATGCCGGGGACTCGTGGAGATCGCCAGAGGATGGATTGAAGCATCTCTACCTCGTGAGCGTTGCCGTAGATCCGGCGGATCCGGATACCGTGATCGTGTCAGCAACAGAGGGCCCAGGGTCCGCCTATTTGCCGCGATCGGCCGAGGCGTACGTCTATCGGAAGACCGGGCTCAAGCAATGGGAGCAGGCAATGAGCGGCCTACCGGAGGCGAGGGGCACGACGGCGAGCCGGTTCGCCACTCATGCGGGCGAAGCAGGCGTCATCTACGCCGCCAACAACCGGGGCCTTTTCAGATCAGATGCTGCAGGTCGGAGCTGGAAGGCTCTGGACCTCCCTTGGCCAGAGCCCGGGCTTGCAGATGGCGTGGAGGCGCTTGCCTGTCTTCCGGAGTGATATGCGATGGCATCTGTGGGCGGTTGACGGGCAAACCGGAAGTTGGGCTCTTTGAGCGCCATGGATTGCACGGGTTGCTCCCCCTAACGCCGAAGGAGGTGTGAAAAAATTAGTTTTTTGGGGATCTTCGATTTTTCCCATCCCATTTTTTAGAGAAAGATGGGATGAAGTGTCTGCTTGGGGCTGGCATAACGTGGCCTCCAGCTTTTTGCGAACCCTTCAGGTCACGGTATGGCTCCTTTTCTTGTTGGGTTCTGGGAGTGTTGCCCCCAGAACCTTTGTTTTAAGACAGTCCGCCCTGGGCCATCGCCAAGCGGGGACGCCAACACAGGCGAATCCACTGTTGCACGTTATAAGTGAGGCAAGCCCAGAACAGTTCCATTCTCACCTTCGCCAATCCGCGCAAACGGAACTGACGCAGCCCGAGCTTTGCTTTGATCCAAGCGTTGGGAAACTCGGCCACCGCCCCCCGTTGCCGGTAGGCCTGTTGGGCTGGCTCGGTTTCCATTTTCTGGCGAAAAGACACCACCACCGGGTCTTCGACACTGCGGACGATCGAGCGTCCCTTGGCAGCCTTCTGCGGACAACACTGCGACTTCAGCGGGCAGGCCTGGCAATCGGCCGCCCTGGCTCGATAGAGATTGTGGATGATCCCTATTCTTTTTTCCTGACTCTCATACTTGAGGATCTTTCCCTGGGGGCAGGTGTAGGTGTTGTGCTGGGAGTCATAGACAAAGGCCTCGGGCCGAAACTCGGGCGCCACGCCCCGCCGCTCCAGTTGCCCTACTGATTGGGCCTGGCCGTCTCCCAACGACCCGATAAAGTTAACGCCCCGTTGCTCCATCTCGATGATATTGGCTCGGCTGGTAAATCCTCCGTCGGCGACCAACTCGGCCGGGGCTTGCCCGCAAGTGTCTTCGATGCGCTCCTCGGCCGGCATCAGCTCCTCATAGTCGCTACTGGACTGGCTCACCTCGGCCGCCACGATGATGGTCCGTTTGGCGTCGGTCGAAATCTGCGCATTGTAACTGGGCGCATAGCCTCCATCGCTTTGCTTCATGATGCGGGCTTCCGGATCACTCCGACTGGCTCGAGCCCGTTGCTTCGGTTCGCTTCCCCTCTTGAGCGCTTGGATCTTTTTCAACTCCCGCAAGGCGAGCTCCAGTCGCTGTTGCTTCTCTCGGGCCGCTCGCTGGCGAGCCGCCACCCCCTGCGCGCTGGTTTCTTCACCGTTGGCCAATCGGGTCATCTCCACTACCTGTTCCCGTGCGGCCTCCAAATGCTTTTGCAATCGAGCCTCACGACGAAAACTATCCGTCCCCGCAAAGGCCTTCACCTTCATGCCATCGTGCATGACCCGCTTCAGGTCGACCAGGTCTTCACTGCTCAGCACCCCCAAAACCTCCACAAACAACTCCTCCAAGGCGGCGCCCTGCTCGGTCCGAAAATCCGACAACGTGTGATGGTTGATCACGCTCATCCCCGTCAGCCACTGGTAGGCCGGATGATAGCCGCACCGCCGCTCGATCTCGCGCGCCGAACTCACCCCCTGACTGTAAGCCAAAATCCATAAACTCACCAATAAGCGCGGAGCCGTGGCCTCGGCCCCTGCCACCCCTTCCACGGCCCGGATCGTCTCATAGTAGCGGCTCAAATCCACCTGTCCCATCAGTTCCCAAATGGCCCGTACCGGATGGTCCTCCTCCACCAATTCCTCCACCACGACCGAACGCAGCCACCCTTGTTGCCGATCGATGGCCTGCACCCTAGGCCGGGGTCGGATAGCCTCCCCGCCCAACTTCTCCACCACGGCGGCACCTTCTACCAGCTCGGCCCGCCCAGCCGTCTGTTCATTTCCCATGGCGCGGCCTCCGAGATTTCTGGCTGAGGGACACGCGGCGAATCGTCAGCCGCTGTTTGTCCTCCACCACCCATTCAATCTCTTCCCCCTTCTCAATCTCCAGAGCCTGCGCTAACGGGGCCGGACAAATGAAATAAAATTGGCGATTCTTCTCCCCCCGCTGGATCACCTGTACTTTGCTGATAAACCCCATGGCCATACCTCCACGGCTTGGTCCCAGTATGACCCAGACTATATCATAGCTATATCGCTAGTCATATGCTTTTGATTTTTTCACACCTTCGAAGGGTTTACTCATCTGGATCAATGGACGCGAAGTCGCGTCATTTGCATCTCCCGAGTTTAGGGTGCGGACAGGGGCGTGCCTGTTGGGCGAAAAGAGACGCCGGACGCCTTCACGAGGCCTCGACCCTCGGACGGAGGTTGGAATGAGTAACCGTAGTCAATGGAAGTAGCTTAAGAGAAACCACCCCCTCCAATCATTGGTTCGCACAGCCCACCCGTTGTCGTTCAAGTCCCATTCGTTGAAAACCGCTGTTCCAGTTCCGTCATCGGGCATAGCCTCGTGCCGGCAAACAGAGTTCAAGGTCTTGCATAACTAACACTTTGGCACAGCTCATCACGGAGGATGCGAACATGAGACTCCGATACAACATCCTGCTTCTCATCATGCTTCTGTTGCTGACGAGCGTTGGCTTTGGCCAGTCTGGTGGAACCCTGCGGGGCATAGTGACCCTGGAGCTCTCAGGTTCAGCAGTTCATAACGTCAAAGTTTCGATCCTCCAACTCAAGCGAGCGGTGATGACCAACGACGATGGCAGCTACGAGTTCTCTAACGTCCCTCCGGGACGATACACCGTTGTGGCCCATCTAGATCGCGTGCCCGACGCCATCGCTACGGTTGACGTTTCGGCCGGCGCCACCGCAACCGCAGACTTAAACCTTCAACTCGAGCCCCTCAAGATGCAGATTACGGTCACTGCATCGGGCAGCGAGGAAACCACGTTTGATTCCATTCAGTCCGTTGAGACGCTCGGATCACTTGAGCTGGCTCAGAAAAACCCCCTCACCTTGGGCGAAGCGTTGGACAACGAGAGCGGAGTGGCAAAGCGCAGCCTGGGCCCGGGTTCATCACGTCCGGTAATCAGGGGTTTTGACGGGGATCGGGTGCTGGTCATGGTCGACGGAGGCCGCATCGGATCCCTTGCCTCGCAGTCCAGTGATCACGGCGAACCGATCAATGTTTTGGAGGCAGATAAGGTGGAGGTGGTGAGAGGACCTGCAACGTTGCTCTACGGCAGCAACGCCGCCGGCGGAGTGGTGAATATCCTAACCGGGCACGATTCTCCTCATGAGGGTGTACATGGCTACATCACCGGCATTGGCGGCACGAACAACTCCCAAGCTGGTGGCAGCGGCGGGCTCGAATTTGGGATTCCGAGTTGGCTACTGTGGCTAAACGGCGGTGGTCAGAGGACGAATGATTATAAAACTCCAATTGGAACGATCACGAATTCCTTCACCCGAAGCTATGACGGTGCGGGAGGTTTGGGTTGGTATCCTGGAAAAGCGTTCATAAACACCAGCTATAGCTACGACCACCCGCGCTACGGGATACCGGTAGATCCCGAGGAGCCTGACGAGGTCAGGGTGCTCAACCTGCGCCGCCACAATATCCGGACTACCGGAGGCTTCCACGATCTCGACTCTTTTTTGACGAGCTTCCGAGCGTCGTTCAACTATAACGACTACCAACACCAGGAAATTCCCAACGGTGTGATCGGCACGGTCTTCAAGAACAAAATGTATCTGTACGACGGGATCTTCGATCAACAAAAAAGAGGACGCTGGTCAGGAAGCTTCGGTTATTGGGGAATGCATCGGGACTACTCTGCAGTAGGAGAAGAAGTTTTGACGCCTCCGACTCTGCAGAACGCCGTGGCCGGATTCGCTTTAGAAACGTTTGATTTGCGGAAGGTCATTCTTCAATTTGGGGGTCGGGTCGAACACAATGGCTTTTCGCCCGAGGGCTTGCCAGATCGCTCGTTTAATGGAGCTTCCGCGGCCGCAGGTGTCCGCGTTCCGCTCTGGGAAGGTGGGGCGTTTGTCGCTAACTATAGTCACTCCTATCGTGCGCCTGCTCTCGAGGAGCTGTACAACAACGGCCCGCATGACGGAACACTGCTGTTCGAAATCGGCAACCCCAACCTCAAACGAGAGTTGAACGACGGAATCGATCTCTCCCTCCGCCACTCTGCTGGCCGCCTGCGGGGTGAGCTGAACTATTATTATTACCACATCAGAGACTTTGTGTACCTGGCCCCAACCGGCGAGTTTGATGAGGAGTCTGGGTTTGAGGTCGCCAACTACAGTCAAGGGACCAGCCGGTTTGAAGGAACAGAAGCCAAATTGGATGTTGGAGTTCACCGCAACATCTGGCTCAACTTCGCGACTGACTACGTGAACGCCAAGCTGACTGCTTCCGACACACCGCTGCCCCGCATTCCGCCTTGGCGAACACGTTTCGGCATCGACGTGGACTACAGAGGGTTTCACGTGAAGCCGGAAGTCATCATGGCACGGGATCAGGATCGGATTTTCCCGACAGAGACGCGGACGGCAGGTTACACGACCTTTGGCTTGATGGCTTCATACACTGTAGCGCAAAAGCACGCCGCGCATATTTTTTCGGTGAACGCTTTCAACCTGGGAGATCGTTTGTACCGCAATCACGTTTCTCTGCTCAAGGAGTTCGCGCCGGAGATCGGGCGGGGTGTCCGGTTTACGTACACCCTTCGGTTCTTTTAGGCCAAACTGTGGCAGACTCTCGATCAGCCGTGCACAGTTGCTAGTACGTCCAGCACATCGCTACAATGCCTAGTCGGATTGGCAATTACCGGTCTGAGTTGACTGTTCGATGACGCCTCTCTCTTTGGCTGTGCTTGTTAACCTGCTGGGCTTCCTCACCGGAAGTGTGCTCTATGGCATGCTACTCGTGATGGCCATCCAGACGCTTCACCCTAGTCGTTCGCGCCCAGCGAGCGGAAGCGACCAGCGGGTGCCGACCAGCTTTCTGCTATTTCTGACCGCGTTTCTCGGGCTCCTGTGGAACGTGGGGTCCCTTTCGGCTTACGGCTTAACCAACCTGGGTATCTACGATGCCTCCCCCTGGCTGCCTGTGCTTACCTTTTCCGCTCTCGGTTTCCTGCCGGCAGTGATGGTCCACTCCGTCATCAGGACCTCAGACTCTCCGCTGGGCCATCAATCGAAGCTCTGGACGATCATAGCCGCGTATGTGCTGAGTGGACTGGCAAGTGTTCTGCACCTGGCCCACGCCCTGACAGAGGGAATAGCTTTTTCTCAGTCTGGCCTTCGGATGCTGACGGTCGGTTTTATCCTTCTGTCCTCGGTACTGTTGGTTTCTACCCGTGGCCAGGCAGGCCGCCAGCGCACTTTCTGGATTTCTGCGCTGGCGATTTTCGCTGTCTCGGCGCTGCATCTCAGCTATCACAATGGCGGCTACAGTCCCTGGTGGACAGAGTTGTTGGGACATCACGCATCACTGCCCCTGGTGTTGGCGATTCTGTACCAGGACTACCGCTTTGCTCTGGCAGACATTTTCCTCAAGCGCGCCCTGCTGCTGATTCTTCTAGTTACTCTCGCGTCCGCCGTATATCTGACGGTTGCTGCCCCTCTTCTGTCGCGCTGGGATGGCCGGGGCCACACGGAGCCACGGGAGGTCGCGCTTTTCCTGGGTCTCTCCATCGCGGTAGCCGTCTTCTATCCTTGGATCCGATGGATTGCACGCCGATTTGTGGATCGGGCCGTGCTGCGACGCGCCGACTATCGGCAGTTGCTGGCCGAAATGTCGCAGCAAGTCGTGGCCATAGAGTCCACCGACGGGATTCTGGATGCTACTGTTGCACGTCTCGAGATTGCCCTCACGGCCAAACAAGTACGATGGGCTGACACGGCCGTTACGTCTCTGGTTCCCACCAGACGCCGAGGCTCCGGCAAGGTCACTCCCTCCGTGTTCTTTTCCCAGGAAGAGCTGAAACACCGTCTGCAGGGGAGAGGAACATGGGGCCCAGCAGGCTTTCCTCCGATAGAGAATCCTGCCGCGGCGTTGTTAATTCCCACGACTGATTCGCCGCAGTATCTTCTGGTCATCGGAGAACTGACGGGAGGGCGCCGGCTTTTGTCTGACGATATTGCCATGCTGGAATCATCAGCTCACATCGTAGCTCGCCGGATTGACGCCGTGCGGGTGACTCATGAGCGCTGCCAGCGCGACCTGAGAGAGCAGGAAATCGGCCGCCTCGCCACCGAAGCGGAACTGCGGGCCTTGCAGGCACAGCTGAACCCGCATTTCCTGTTCAACGCCCTGACGACCATCGGCTATCTCATCCAAACGGCTCCCAGTCGGGCTATGGATACTCTGATGGGGCTGACTGGGTTGTTGCGTCGTATCCTGAAGCGTTCTACGGGGGAACTGGTCACTCTTGGGGAAGAGC
>Ga0187893_10008907_pt1 | contig 15652 bp, 13 predicted proteins | sample MA1701074metaG_FD_139574 | JGI IMG/M metagenome (GOLD analysis project Ga0187893, IMG submission 139574) | White microbial mat communities from a basaltic lava cave in the Kipuka Kanohina Cave System on the Island of Hawaii, USA - MA170107-4 metaG ... | reverse complement strand
TCAAGACCCTCACGCCCCGCGAGGAGCGCGTGATCAAGATGCGTTTCGGGCTGGGCGACGGCAGCGAGCACACCCTGGAGGAGGTCGGCCAGAGTTTCGCGGTCACGCGCGAGCGCATTCGCCAGATCGAGGCCAAGGCCCTGCGCAAGCTGCGCCACCCCAGCCGCTCCCGCAAGCTCAAGGCGTTCCTGGAGGGGAGCCGGATTTAAGAGGGAGCCGGATTTTAGACGTCGTGCTCGGCGCGTAGGGCCTCGAATGAACGGAACGCGGGCGCGCCGCCCGTGTTCGAAGCCGAGCACGACCCACAACGCGCGCCTCGCGTGCCATACGTTTCCCGATTCCGTCCACACGCGCGCTCCTCGCGCTCGATCCGATTTTCTCCGACACGCGCCGCGGTTCACGTTTTTGATTGACGTGACTGCTTCGTTCCATTAGCCTCCGCGCGTTCTTCCCACCTAAGCCGGGGCGGTTCGCACCTCTGCCCCAGCCGACGCCAAACATCCACGCTTGAGCCAACCCTCCAGGCTCGGCCCAAGGAGGCAGACTGTCCATGAAGCACACACTCGTAGCCGCTGCCGCGCTACTCGCGGTGGCCGTGACGCCGCCGGCCGACGCGGCGAACCGTCGCAAACCCCACGATCCCGCGGCCGTCGAACGCCTGAAGACCGAGGCCGGCGCCGACGTCGCCATCAGCGAAGCCACCGGCGGCGCCCGCTTCGTCAAGGCCGGCCGCGGCAAGGCCCTGGGCCTGAAGCGCGCCGCCAGCGCCAAGGAGAAGTCCGACGAGGCGATGGCGTTCCTGGAACGCCACGGCCGGGCGTTCGGCCTGAGTGATGCACGCGCCGCGCTCAAGCTCGAGCGCTCCGCCACCGACCGCAAGGGCCAGACCCATCTGGCCTATGCTCAAGAGCACTTCGGCGTGCCGGTGTTCGGCGCCTCGCTGCGGGCCCACTTCGACGCTCTGGGCAACCTCACCTCCGTCAACGGCTCGGTCCTGCCCGATCTCGACCTGAACATCGCACCCACACGCAGCGCCGACGACGCGGGCGCGGCCGCGCTCAAGCACATCGAGGCGGCGGCCGACGTGAGCGTGCGCGGAAGCCGCCTGCTGATCTTCCGGGAGGGCCTGGCCAAGGGTGTTCCGGGCGCCGACCACCTCGCCTACGAGATCGAGGCGGGCAACGGCACCGACGTGCGCGAGTTCGTGTACGTGGACGCCCACACCGGCAAGGTGATCGACCGCATCTCGGGGATCCACGAGGGCCTGAACCGGCGCGCCTACGACGCGATGGGCGCCGCCGCGCCGGGTCCGAACTATCCCGCCAGCCCCTTCTGGGTCGAGGGTCAGCTTCCCTTCCCGACGGGTACGGTCGAGGCGGACAACATGATCCTGGCATCGGGCGAGACCCACGGCCTGTTCCTGAACACTTTTGGCCGCGACTCCTTCGACGGCGCCGGCGCCACCATGGACTCGATCTTCAACCGCGGCAACGGCTGCCCCAACGCCTCCTGGAACGGCACCTTCATCTCGTTCTGCCCGGGGCTGACCACCGACGACGTGACCGGACACGAGTGGGCGCACGCCTACACGGAGTACACCCACAACCTGATCTACCAGTGGCAGCCGGGGGCGCTGAACGAGTCCTACTCGGACATCTTCGGAGAGATCGTGGACCGCATCAACGGTCGCGGTGGCGACACGCCCGACAACCCGCGCACGGCCGGCGCCTGTTCCACCTTCACCCCGCTGCCACCCACGGTGACGATCAACGCTCCGGCCGCCGTCGCTGGCGTGAAAGGCGCGGGCACCGCTGCCTTCGGCCCCTCGGCCTTCACGCTCACCAACGACGTGGTCCTGGCCGACGACGGCGTCGTCGGCACCGGCACCCTGTCCGACGGGTGCTGCGCCGGCCCCAGCTTCGTGTGCGCGCCGAACTCCTGGCCCAACGCGGCCGCCGTCGCGGGCAAGTTCGCGATGGTCGATCGCGGCGTCTGCGGGTTCGCGGTGAAGGTCAAGAACGCCCAGGTCAACGGGGCGGTGGGCGTGATCGTGGCGAACAACCAGGGCGGCACGGCGATCGTCAACATGGGCGGGGCTGACCCCACGATCACGATCCCGTCGCTCTCCGTGACCCAAAACGACGGCACCGCGATCAAGGCGCAGTTCCCCACCACCGTCAACGCCAGCTTGTCCCGTGGTGCCACCGGCACCGACAACTCGGTCCTCTGGCTGCTGGGTGAAGACGACAGCGCCCCCGGCCTCACCGGCGCCTTGCGCGACATGTGGACGCCCAGCTGCTACAACAATCCGGGCAAGGTGACCGACACCCAGTATGGCTGCAGCACGGCCGACAACGGCGGCGTGCACAACAACTCCGGGGTGCCGAACCATGCGTTCTCGCTCCTCGTGGACGGCGGGACGTACAACGGACACACCGTCGGCGGCATCGGCCTGACCAAGGCGGCCCATATCTACTTCCGTGCCATGGACGTGTACCAGCACTCCGCCAGCGACTTTGCCGACCACGCCGATTCCATCGAGCAGTCCTGCGCCGATTTGATCGGCGACAACCTTCCCGCGCTCGGCACCGGCGCGCCTTCGGGCCAGACGATCTCGGCCCCGGACTGCGCCCAGGTCGCCGCGGCCGTGGCCGCGGTCGAGCTGCGGACGCCTCCCAGCCAGTGCAACTTCCAGCCGCTGCTGGCCCAGGCTCCGCCCCCGTTGTGCTCGAGCGGCTTCGCCTCGCACCTGTTCCACGACAACTTCGAATCGGGCAACTCCTCGACCGCGCGCTGGAGCGCGAGCCACAGCGGCATCACCGCGGACTTCACGCCGCGTGATTGGCAGGTGGTGGGCGATCTCCCCGACGACCGGGCCGGTCGCGCCTTCTTCGGCCCCAACCCCAACATCGGCACCTGCGGCGTCGGCGGCGACGAGACCGCCGTGCTCCACCTGGTCAGCCCGGAGATCGTGATCCCGGCCTCGGTGACCGACCCCAAGCTCACCTTCGATCACTGGGTGGCGACGGAGGCGGGCTGGGACGGCGGCAACCTGAAGATCAGCGTCAACGGAGGACCGTGGCAACTCGTACAGGCCGCCGACTTCCAGTACAACCCGTACAACCTCACGCTCTTCACGGTGGGCCAGGGCAACTCCAACCCGATCGCGGGCGAGCCCGCCTTCTCCGGCTCCGACGGCGGCGCCGTTGAGGGCTCCTGGGGCCGGTCCATCGTGAACCTCGCCCCCTACGCCGCTCCCAAGAGCAAGATCCGTCTCCGCTTCGACATCGGGAACGACGGCTGCGCCGGGCTCTTCGGCTGGTACCTGGACGACGTGAACGTCTATACCTGTCGGGGCAAGTAGCGGGCGTCCGGAATCCGTCCCGTCGCATCGTGGGGGCGCCCTCTTGGGGCGCCCCCTTTTTGCTTTCCCCTCCGCTACGATGCGCGGAAAAGGAGGCCAGACGATGTCGGACCTGCTGCGAGCCTTCCCCGAGCTGGAGGCGCTGCCGGCCTCGCTACGCGCCACCGCCGGCGACACCGGCCTGACGCTGCTGCTGGACGGCAGGCTCGAGCGGTGGGAGGGGCCGTCGCACCCGATCCGGTCGGCCGTGGAGACGCGTGACGCCGAGGGCCGCCTGCACCCGATCGAGCTGGGCCCCGCCGCGGCGCCGACCGCGGCCGAGGGCCTGCGGGCCGTCGAGACGGCCGTCGGCGCCTGGCAGGGCGGGCGCGGCGAGTGGCCGCGCGCCAGCGTCTCGCATCGCATCGCCTGCACACTCGACTTCGTGAAACGGGCGCGCCCGCTGCGCGAGGCGGTGGCGCGGGCGCTGATGTGGGAGGTGGGGAAACCTTACGCCGACAGCCTGGTCGAGTTCGATCGCACGCTCCAGTACGTCGAGGACACGGTCGAGACGCTGCGCCAGCTCGAGCGCGACAACGGCCCGTCGGTCCGCGCGGGCGGCTTCGCCGCGCGGATCCGCCGCGCGCCGCTGGGCGTGGCGCTCTGCATGGGGCCCTACAACTACGCGGTCAACGAGGTCTACACCACGGTGATCCCGGCGCTGGTGATGGGCAACCCCGTCGTGATCAAGACGCCGCGTTACGGCATCCTCGCCAACGCGCTGCTGGCGCCCGCCCTCGCCGCCAGTTACCCGCCGGGCGTCGTTTCCATGATCACCGGCGACGGCCCGACCGTGGTCGGACCCATCGTCGAGAGCGGCAAGCTGGACGTGTTGGCGCTGATCGGCTCCGCCCGCACCGCGGCCGTCCTGCTGCGGCAACATCCCAAACCCTACCGGCTGCGCACGATCCTCGGCATGGGGGCCAAGAACCCCGCGATCGTGTTGAAGGACGCCGACCTCGACCTGGCGGCGAAGGAGATCGTCTCCGGGGCGCTGACCTTCAACGGCCAGCGGTGCACCGCCTTGAAGCACGTGCTGGTGGAGCGCCCGGTGGCCGAGGCGCTCGTCGAGCGCCTGGCGGCCCGCATCGCGGCGCTGCGGGTCGGCATGCCCTGGGAGGAGGGCGTCAGCATCACGCCCATGCCCGACGCCGACCACGTGGCGTTCCTGGCCGGCCTCGTGCACGACGCGACGAAACACGGCGCGCGGGTCGTGAACGCCGGCGGTGGAGAGCGGGCCGGCAAGTTGCTCCGGCCCGCCCTCGTCTACCCGGTTCCCCGCGCCGCCCTGCTCTACACGAAGGAGCAGTTTGGACCCATCGTGCCGGTCAGCGTGATCGACGGCCCCGATGAGGCGCTCGACGTGGTGGACCGCTCCGACGTGGGCCAGCAGGCCTCGATTTTCGGGCGGGACGACGCGACGCTGGGACGCCTCGTGGACCAGCTGGCGAACCTGGTCTGCCGCGTGAACCTGAACACCCAGTGCCGGCGCGGCCCCGACCTGTACCCCTTCACGGGACGCAAGGACTCCGCGGTCGCCACGCTCTCCGTCTACGACGCGCTGCGTTCGTTCTCGATCCGCAGCATGGTCGCGGTGGCCGACGCGGGGGCCGCGCGCCTGGAGGAGCTGGCGGCCCACGCGCGTTTTCTGGAAGCGCCGCGGGCCTGAGGGGTGCGGACCCTGCTCTTCACCCAGTGCCTGCAGCATGACTTCGTGGGACCGCTGCCGGCCGGCGTCTCCCTCCCCAACACGCTCCACATCGGCCGCGCCGAGAGCCGGCGCATCCTCGGGGATCCCGACGGGGACTGGACCCGGGAGGGACCACTGGCGCGTTTCGTTGCGGCCTGGCGGCGCGGCGTGACCCGCGAGCAGAATTCGATCCACGTCCGCGACTGGCACGACCCCGACGATCCGCAGACCCGGGTGCACCTCTCGCACTTCGGCGCTCACTGCCTGCGCGGGACCCCGGGCGCGGAGTTCGTGCCGCCCCTGAAGCCGCTGACCGAAAGTGGCCACGTGGTGGACTCCGCGATCCTCTCGGATTTCGCCGGAACCGACCTCGAGCCCAGGCTGCGAGGCCTGACCGGCGCCCTGCCCGTGCGCGCGGCGATCATCGGGGTCTGGACCGACTTCAAGGTGCAGTACCTCGCCTACGAGCTGCTGGCCCGCCTCGGTTACCACGAGATCGCCGTCTGCAGCGCGCTGTGCGCCTCGCGTAGCCGCACCCATCACCGCCAGGCCCTGGAGCACATGTCGGCGAGCCTTGGCGTCGCGGTCATCGACAGCCTGCCCGAGTTCGAGGCCTGGCTGGGCCTGGCCAAGGCGGCGCTCGTGCCCCTGCGCGGTCGGAGCGTTCCCGAGCTCTGCCTGCCGGAGGGCGTGGAGCTCGACGGCGAGGAGAGCCGGCTGGTCCTGTACCTGTTCCGGGACTGCCGCGAGGTCGCGTTGCGTCCGCTCGGCGGCGGTTTCTCGGGCTCGCGGGTGTTCGCCTCGGAGTCCGTGGACCGCGGCGGCCGGCGCGAGGTGCCCTTCGTCGTGAAGATCGACAGCCACGCGCGCATCGCCCGCGAGCGGGTGGCGGTGGAGAGCGTGGAGAACCTGCTGGGAGCGGCCTCGCCGCGGCTGGCCGACTACGTGGACCTGGAGAGCCGCGGCGCGATCAAGTACCACTTCGCGAGCATGCACGGCGGCGAGGTGCACACGTTGCAACGCGCTTTCCGTGCCGTCGCCTCGCCGGACGCTGCCCGGGCCCTGCTCGAGAACGTGATCGAGCGCGTGCTCACGCGGCTCTCGCAGTCGCCACAACCCGACGGCCTGGCGCTTTTCGACTACTACGGCTTCCGGCCCGAGTACGTGGCGCCCACCCTGGAGCGGGCGGCTCGGATCGCCGAGAGCGAGGACGCCGATTCCCTGCGCATCCCCGGCCTCCCACAGGCCTTCCCGCACCCGCGGCGTTTCTACGAGAGGCTGGACGCGTTGGGTCGCGAGGAGCCGAGCGAGGTGGCCTGCGCCTGGGTCCACGGCGACCTGAACCTCGCCAACATCCTGCTGGACGCAACCGGCAACGTCTGGCTGATCGACTACTTCTGGACGCGCCTCGGCCATGCCCTGCAGGACGTCGCCAAGCTCGAGAACGACCTGCGTTTCGTCGCGACGCCGCTCGCCGACGACGCGGCGTTGCGCCGCGCGGTGGACTGGGACTGGCTGCTCCTGTCCCAGGCGGACCTGTTGGCTCCGCTCCCGGAGCTGCCGCAGGAGCTGGCCGCCGATCCAGGCCTCACCCGGAGCCACGCCGCGATCGCCGCCCTGCGCGCCTTCGGCGCACGGCTGCTGCGGGAGGCGGGCTTCCAGGGACCCGTGCCGGCGCGGCAGTACCACGTCGCCCAATACCGCTACGCCGCCCACAGCCTGTCCTTCGACGAGTGTGACGAGCGCCAGAAGCGCTTCGCCCTCGCCGCCGCGTGCCGGCTGGCGAGCGTGTTACCCTAACCTGGGCCTGTAGTTCAGATGGTCAGAACAGCCGGCTCATAACCGGACAGTCGAAGGTTCGAATCCTTCCAGGCCCATTAGTCGAAGCGCACGGCGGCGAACACGCCGCCACCCACCCATTCCCGGAACCAGCGGAACAGGTCGTCCTGCGCCGGCCTGCGCCGCGCCGGGCGCTTCAGCGCCTCCGCGATCGCGTCGCCGAGTCGTTCGCCGCGCGCCAGGTCGGCCAGCAGGTCGTGGGCCGGCTTCGTGAGCTCGAGGCGATACACCGCGTAGTCGCGCCGGTACACCGCCACCCACTCGGCCTTGAGGCGCGGCTTCGGATGATGGTCGTGGTCCTCGTCGCGCACGCTCTGCAGGTACGCGTTGGCCGGGTACCGCAGCGCCAGCAGCCGGAAGGCGGGGAGCGTCTCGAAGCGCGCGCGCTCCCAGGCCTCGGGCGGCACCGCGGCGATCGCCGCCTCGGACAGCGGGGGCCGCTCGGGGGCGTCGAAGGCCTCGCTGAGCGCGCGTTCCAGGCGCGCCAGCTCCGCGCAGAACTCGCGGCGCGGAACGCCGGCGTGGCGAGCGATGAACTCGGGCAGGTGGTCCCCAAGGCGGTTCAGGGTGTGGCTTCTCGAAGGATGCGCCTGAACGTAGTCGCGCACCAGCTTCTTGAAGTTGGTCTCGCCCAGGAAATGCTCCAGGGCGGGATAGTCGCCGAGCAACGCGTCCCGCATCCGCAGCAGGTACATGCCATGGTAGATGCCGACGCGCTCCACGGGCTGCAGCGTCCGGGAGGGCAGGATCACGCCGCCCACCTGATCCGTCTCCAGCTCCCGCGACGCTTCCGGGGAGGCCGCGCCCTGGTCGGGCGTGCCCGGGTGGACCACCAGCGCCTGGAACCAGCGCTGCATGCGGTCGAGGGGCAACTCGAGGTTCACCCGGCGGCCACCTCGGCCGTCGCCCGGAGTTCCGCGGCGACCGCGTCGCGGATCGGCCGGGCCTTGTCCGCCTCGGCCACCAGCACCGACAGCTCCGGCACGTCCTCGTCCCATTCGTACAGCGTCGACACCAGACCGGTGCGCCGCAGGGAGCGCCGGTACAGCTCCCACACCGCGGGCAAGGCGTGGTCGCTGTGGGTGTCGAGGATGTGGGTGCCCTTGTGGGTGTGCCCCGCCAGGTGGTACTGCACCACTCGGTCGGCCGGCACGTTGTCGATGTAGGTGTGGGGGTCGAAGCCGTGGTTGAAGCTCGACACGTAGACGTTGTTGACGTCGAGGAGCAGGCCGCAGTCGGCCTGCTCGGCCAGCGCGCTCAGGAAGTCCCACTCCGTCAGGGTCGAGGCCGCGAACTCCACGTAGGACGACGGGTTCTCGAGCACCAGGGGCCGCTCCAGGAACTCCTGCACCTGCTTGACGCGGGAGACGGTGTGCCGGAGCGCCTCCTCGGTGTACGGCATGGGCAGCAGGTCGTGGGTGTTGCGGCCCAGGATTCCGGTCCAGCACAGGTGATCGGAGACCCAGTGGGCGCGGGTCCGCTCCGCCAGGGCCTTGAGCTTGGTGAGGTGCTCGAGGTTGATGGGGTCGGTGTTTCCGATGCCCAGGGAGACGCCGTGGAGGACGACGGGGTAACGCTCGGCCACCTGGTCCAGGATCCAGAGCGGCCGTCCGCCCGTGTCCATGTAGTTCTCGGACAATACCTCGAACCAGTCCACCTCGGGCTTCTGGCCCAGGATCTCTCCGTAGTGGACGGTCCGCAGTCCGATCCCGACCCCGAGATCCGCGAAACCCCAGCGGTTGCTCATGCCTCCTCAGCAAGAAAGGGCCACGGGGTCGCCCCCGTGGCCCGAGTGGTCGAAAAGCGACCGAACTACGACTTGGGCTTCTCCTTTGGGGGAACGGCGCAGCCGCCCTTGCCCTTGCAGGAGTTCTTGCCGCCGCAACCGCCGTCACCGGACTTGCAGCCGCCCATGCCCTTGCACTCGTTCTTGCCCTTGCACTCGTGCTTCGCGGCCTCGGAGGCGCAACCGCCCTTGCCCTTGCACGAGTTCTTGCCGCCGCAGCCGCCGTCACCGGACTTGCAGCCACCCTTGCCCTTACACTCGTTGTGGCCCTTACAGGTGTGCTTGTCGCCCGCAGCGGCCTTCTTCTCTTCGGTCGCGAGCGCCTTGGTCCCGGCCACCATGCCGGCCACTACGGCGCCCATGATCTTCGTGAACTCTCTGCGATCCATTGTGTCTTTCCTCCACGTGGGTTTACGTCTGATCAAGACAGCGGCCTTTATCCCTCGGGGATTGACCGGAGTCAACACCCTGTCTACGGCGGGACTGGGCCCAGCGGATTCTGCCTCACATCGTGTAACGCCGTCACGGCGCAGCCCATTCCGAACGGAGTAGAATGCCCGGGGATGATCCCCGACCTCGAACGCCTGATCCAACTCCAGAAGGTCGCCTCCCGGCTCGACAAGTCGGAGGCCGACCTCGTGCAAGTGCCTAAGGACAAAGAAGCTCTGGCGGCCCGTCTGGCCGAGGAGCGTAGCCGCCTGGAAACCGCACGCGGCGCCCTGCAGGCCTCACAGAAGGCCCGCAAGCAGTTCGAGGCCGAGCTCCAGGACCTGGAGCAGAGGCGCTCCAAGTACAAGGGCCAGCTCATGGAGGTGAAGACCAACAAGGAGTACACCGCCATGCTCCACGAGATCGAGGCGGTGGAGCGGGAGGTCCGGGGCCGGGAGGACCTGATCCTGGGCGAGATGGAGAAGGCCGAGACGCTCCAGGCTGAAGTCAGCCGCGAGGAGGCGGAGTTCAAGGCCGTGGAGGAGCGCTTCAAGAGCGAGGGCCGGGTGCTCGACGAGCGCGCGGCCGCGCTGGAGCAGGACATCGGGCAGCTGCGCGCCGAGCGCGACGCCGTGGCCGCCACGCTCTCCGAAGCCGTCCTCGAGTTGTACTCCCGTGTCGCGAGACGGCGCGGCGTGGCCGTGGCCGAGGCGAAGGACGGGGCCTGCCAGGTCTGCCACGTCAAGCTGCGACTGCAGATGTACGCGGAGCTGAAGCGGAACGAGCAGATCCTGCAGTGCCCGTCGTGCAACCGCATCCTGTTCTTCGATCCCACGCCCGCCACCGTGCCCGCGCCGTGAAGGCCGGGGCCGAGCCCCTCCAGGTCTTCATCGACGGCGCCTCCCGCGGCAACCCCGGCGAAGCGAGTTTCGGCGTCCACGTCACCGCCGCCGACGGGCGCGAATTGGCCGGGCTTTATGGTTACCTCGGGCACGCCAGCAACAACGTGGCGGAGTACGAGGCGCTGCTCCACGCCCTGCGTTGGGCCCTGGCCCGCGGCGTGCGCCGCCTGCAGGTGTTCTCGGACTCCGAGCTGGTCGTGAAGCAGATGAGCGGCGCCTACAGGGTGAAGCATCCCGACATGGTCCCGCGCCACCGCGAAGCCCAGGCCCTGCTGCGACGCTTCGAGCGCGTGTCCCTGGGCCACGTGCCGCGGGCCCAGAACCAGGACGCGGACCGCCTCGCGAACCGAGCGCTGGACGAACGCGCTTCGAAGCTCGACTAGCCTCGGCCGGCCGCCTTCAGCGGGCGAAGCCCACGTAGCTGATCATGCGCCCCGCGCCGGGGCCGTCGCGGCGGAAGGAGTGATAGCGGCCGGGCGGGCAACACGTGCACTCGGCCACGTGGTGGATGTTCTCCGCCCGCAGGCCCGCGGCACGGAGCTGGCGCAGGTTGGCCTCGCGCAGGTCGAGGTGGGGCCTGCCGCGTGGTCCGGGCCGGAACACGACCGCGGCCAGTGCCCCGAAGTGGGGACGCAGCTCCTCGCCCACCTCGTAGCAACACGGGCCGATGCCGGGGCCGAGGGCCGCGATCAGGTCGCCCGGCAACGAGCCTCGCTCCACAAGCGCCGCAACGGCGCGGGGCGCGACGCCCTTCGTGGTGCCGCGCCAGCCCGCGTGGACGGCCGCGACGGCGCGCCGCAGCGGATCCACCAGCAGCACCGGCAGGCAGTCGGCGGTCTCGATCCCGAGCAACACGCCCGGGGTTTGGGCCGTGGCGGCGTCGGCTTCCGGTCGGCCGTCCCAGGGCGCGGCGACGACGCGATCGCCGTGGACCTGGGCCAGCAGATACAGGCGCCCCGCCGGACCCAGGGCCGCGCCCACGCGGGCGCGCGTGGCGTCGCGGGTCTCCGAGCCCGGCCGCCGCGCCGGGCGCTCGAAGCCGTGGACCAGGCCCGGCAGCGCCTCGAGCGCGGGCACCGTCACGGCGGCCAGGGACATGAGCCCGATTCTTCCACGCTACACTCGACCCATGTCCAGACCCGAGCCCCACGGCGTGGTGGCGAGCGCCCTCGAACTGGTGGCGATCGAGGAGACGGAGGGCGTGCCCGAGAGCGTCTTCACCGAGCAGGAGCGCGCCTACGCGCGCTCGAAGAGTGATCCCGCGCGGCGGCTGGCGGCTCGCCTGGCCGCCAAACGCGCCGCGGGCGCCCTGCTCGGGCTCGAGCTTCAGGACGTCGAGGTGCTGCCGGCGCGTGGTGGCCCGCCACGGCTGCGCCTGTCGGGCCGCGGCGTGCGGGAGCTGCGGCGGCGCGGGGCCCGCGAGGCCCTGGTGAGCCTGACCCACGGGCGCACCCACGCCGCCGCCGCGGTGCTGCTCGTCGAATGAGGCCGACGCTGGCCAAGGCGTTCCTGGCCGTGTCCCTGCTCGCGGCCGGCGCGGTGGTGTATCTGGCCCTCTCACCCGCCGGCGACGCCCGGCCGCATCCCTTCAACCAGGACCGCAACGCGGTCTGGCTCGAGCACCGCTGGCTCGAACGCGACCACCCGGTGTCCGAGATGGAGGAGCTGCTGCGCCGGCTGCACGCCCACGGCGTGCGTTACCTGTTCCCGCATCTCATCCCTTTCAACGCCGCGGGCCGCCTGCCGGTGCACAGCCGCGAGCAGATGCGCAGGTTCCTCGAGACCACGCGGCGCGTGTCCCCCGAGCTTCAGGTGTTGCCCTGGGTGGGCGGACTCCGCCTGGGTTACCGCCGCCAGCGAGTGGGCACCGTGGACCTGCCTGACCTCGGCCAGCGCCAGCGCATCGTGGCCGAGTGCCGCGGGCTCATCGACGAGGGCTTCGACGGCGTGCACCTCAACGTGGAGCCCGTGGCCGACGGCGACGTGGACTTCCTGGCCCTGCTGCGCGCCCTGCGCACCGCCGTCGGGGACAAGACCCTCTCGATCTCGGCCATCCGGCCCGGCCCCGCCCAGCTCCCCTTCGCCCCGAACTTCCTCTGGACGCCGGAGTACTACGCGCGCCTGGGCGCCATCGTGGACCAGATCGTGGTGATGGCCTACGACACGGCGTTGCCCACGGCGCCGCTGTACCGGCGTTACGCGCAGTGGTCGGCGGCCACCGTGACCCGCACCCTGGAGGCGGCCAGCCCCCGGGTCCGCGTGTTGCTGGGGGTGCCGACCTACGACGAGACCGGTCTCATGCACCGCGGCCACGTCGAGGTACCCGAGCATGCCATCCCGGGGATCGTGGCCGGCTTGCGTGGCCTCGGCGCTGGCGGCACCTTCGAGGGCATCGCGCTCTACGCGGAGTGGACCACCGACGCCCGGGAGTGGGCGGTCTACGAACGGCTGTGGCGGGGCCGCCCGGCACCCTGACCGCCCGCGCAGGGCGTGGGCCGTCGTGGGGCGCTACGCGGCCTGTCGGCGGTCCTCCACGATCAGGCCGTCGCGCACCTGGACCACGCGCTCGGCCAGCTTGGCGATTCCCGAATCGTGGGTGATCAGCACGATGGTCTGCCCGGAAGCGAAGAGCTCGGCGAACAACGACACGATGGCCTGGCCCGCCGCCGAGTCGAGGTTCCCGGTGGGCTCGTCGGCCAGCAGGATCGCGGGCCGGTTCACCAGCGCCCTCGCGATCGCCACACGCTGCATCTGACCGCCGGAGAGCTCGGTGGGCTTGTGCTCCAAACGGTCCCCGAGTCCGACCTTGTCGAGCATCGCCTGCGCGCGCTCGCGACGCTCGCGGGCCCCGACGCCGCCGAACAGGAGCGGTAGCTCGACGTTCTCCAGGGCGGTCGCGTAGGGCAGCAGGTTGAAGTTCTGGAACACGAAGCCGATGTGCTTGTTGCGGATCTCGGCCAGGCGGTTGCGGTCGAGGCCAGCCACCCGCTCGCCCGAGAGCACGTATTCACCCGAGCTCGGCGTGTCCAGGCAGCCGATGATGTTCATCAGCGTCGACTTGCCGGAGCCCGAGGGGCCCACGATGGCGAGGTACTCGTTCGAGCCGACCTCGAGGTCGATGCCGCGCAGCGCCTCCACCTCCACCTTGCCGGTGGAGTAGATCTTGCGGATCTGCTTCATCTGGATCATCGGCGCAGCCTCATTCATAACGCAGCGACACCGCGGGGTTCACGCCGGCCGCGCGGCGCGCGGGGAAGTAGCCGGCCAGGGTCCCGATGCTGCCCAGGATGCTGGCGGTCGCGATCGCGACGCCGGGGGAGAAGGTGGGGCGGCCCAGCAAGTCGAAGGCCTCTCCCTTCAGGGGCAGGGCCGCGATCCCCGCCATCAGGGCCAGCGACACGCAGGTGCCGAGGACCCCGCCGATCACGGTCATCAGCAGCGCTTCCATCACGAAGGGCGTCATCACCTGGCGCAACTTGGCGCCCAGGGCCATCTTCACGCCGATCTCCCGGGTGCGCTCCTTCACGACCGCGTACATGATGTTGGCGACGCCCATGCCGCCCACGAACAAGGTGAGCGCCCCGATGAAGCCCAGGAACATCTGGATGCCGATGCCGATGTTGTCCACGATGCGTTGGTCCTCGCGGGTGTCCCAGATCGACAGCGCCCGGGCGTCCTCGGGGTCGAAGTGGTACTTGCGGCCCAGCAGCCGGTAGACCTCGGCCTTGGCCTGGTCGGCGACCGCGGCGTTGCCCGGCTTGTAGACGAAGTTCGCGACCTTGGCGTCGGTGAACATGGCCCGGAAGGTGCTGGCCGGGATCGCGGCCTGGCCCTTGTCGGGGCCGCTGTACATCCCCATCATGGTCTTGGGCTGCATCACGCCGACCACCAGGAAGGAGGACTGGTTGATCTGGACCGAACGGCCCACGACGGCCTGGTCCCCGAACAGGTCGGTGGCCAGCTCGTCGCCGAGGAAGATCACCCGGCGCTTGTCCGCGATGTCCAGCGCGTCGATGAAGCGCCCGCCCGGTTGCGGGAACAGGTGCCGGATCGGTCCGAAGCTGGGGTCGACGCCACGCACCCGGGCGTTCACGGTCTTGGTTCCGTGGGTGACCCCGATGCGCTTGGCGTACTCGCGGCTGAGCGCCGCGATCTCGGGGATGCGCTCCCGCAGCAGGTCCGCGTCCTCGTCCCGGAAGCTGATGCTGCGTCCCGACGGCAGGCCCGCGAAGGCCCGGGTGGTGGCGCCGGGCCACAACACCGCGATGTTCTCCCCCAGGCCGCGTTTGCTCCGGTGGAACGCCCGCTTCAGGCCCTCGCCGAAGCTGAGCAGCATCACGATCGAGAGCGTGCCCCAGGCGATCGCGAGCACCGTGAGGGCGATGCGTTTGCGCTGGTGCTCGGCGTCGGCCTTGAACAGGCGCCAGACCAGGGCGGCCTCCGTCTTCACGAACTCGTAACGCGATCTCATGCGAGCTTCAGGGCCTGGACCGGGTCCATCAGGGACGCGCGCCGCGCCGGGAAATAACCCGCCACGAAGCCGATCACGCCCAGAAGCGCCGTGGTGGTGACGATCACCACGGGCGAGGCCTGGGGCGTGCCCACGTACTCGTCGAGCGAGGTCGGGAACGCCGCCATCACGCCCAGCGTGATCAGGAACCCCAGGGCCCCGCCGATCGCCGTGAGGGTCAGGGTCTCGAGGATGAACTGGGTCTGGATGAAGCTGGGCCGGGCGCCCACCGCCAGCTTGATGCCGATCTCACGGGTGCGCTCCTCGATCACCACGTACATGATGTTGGAGACGCCGATGCCGCCCACGATCAGCGTGAAGGAGCCCACGATGCCGAGGAAGGCCCGGAACACGCCGAAAAACACCCGGAAGAACTTCTCGGCCTCGGTGGTGTCCCACATGCCGATGGCTTCCTTGTCGGCGGGGTCGAAGTTCTTGCGGCGCGCCAGGATCTCGTAGACCCGTTTGGTGACGTCGGGGACCAGGGCGAGGTCCTGCGCCTGGAAGATGAAGTTCTCCACCTCGCGCTCGCCGAACAGGCCCTCGTAGGTGCTGGCGGGCACGAAGGCCTTGTCCTTGTCGCGGCCGCCGTAACTCGAGTCCTGGGACTTCTGCTGCATCACGCCGATCACCAGGAACGGGATGTTGTCGATCATCACGGTCTTGCCGACCGCCTCGTCCTCGCCGAACAGGTCCTGCTTGAGGACGTCTCCCAGGAACACCACGCGCCGGCGCCGGTCCATGTCCAGGTCGTTGACGTAACGCCCGCCCGAGGCCGGGATGATGTTGCGCATGGCGGCGAAGATCGGGCTGTTGGCGGACATGTCCGGGGTGAGCCGCGCGCGCTCCCGGCGGAAGGCGCTCTTGTCGCGGCTGAACTCCCCCGAGAAAGTGGCCTCGGGGATCTCCTTGCGCAGCGCGGCGATGTCCTCCTCGGTGACCCGGATGCGCCGGCCCTTGCCGAGCCCGTTCCAGGGCACCGAGGTGCGGGCCGGCCACGCGATCACGATGTTCTCGCCCAGCCCGCGCTGGTTCTTCCGGATCCGCGCCTCCAGCCCCTCGCCGAAGGCCACCAGCAGCGACACCGACACCG
>Ga0187893_10008906_pt1 | contig 15652 bp, 8 predicted proteins | sample MA1701074metaG_FD_139574 | JGI IMG/M metagenome (GOLD analysis project Ga0187893, IMG submission 139574) | White microbial mat communities from a basaltic lava cave in the Kipuka Kanohina Cave System on the Island of Hawaii, USA - MA170107-4 metaG ... | reverse complement strand
GAGCAAAACAGGAGTTGTTTTAGGAAAAGCATGAAAACAATCGTGGGACTAACGTCGGGCGCCGCCCATTGCTACTCTTGAGGTTGCGGCAAAAATACGATCATAAAGTTCTTCCGGCTCCTCAATGGATTCCGGTTCTTCGAGCGACTCGCGCACGCCTTCAACCAGCCGCCGGCAACCGTCGCACACCGCGAAATGCTCGTTGAAGATCGTTTCGTAACCGCTCTCGATCAACCCGTCGAAGTAATCGGAGATCAGCGCGTCGAGCGTGCGGCAGTTCATCATCTCCCCCGCGGTTGTGGCGTTGATGATGCGCTGCTCGACTTCAGTGAACAAAGCGACCTCGCGCGTCTGCGATTCTTTCAATTGGCGGCAGCTGTCAATCGCCTCACGCACGTCGTTGAAGATTTGGTGGCACTGACGACAGGCCAGCAAATGCTCGCAGAAATGGCGCCGCGTGGGCCGCGCCAGCCCGCAATCAAGATAATCGCTGATAAATTCTTCAAATTGCGCGCATTCCATTTATCACTCTCCGTAAACAATTAGCGCCATCGGATCGGCGAAGGCATTGTAGTGAGGCGAAGTTTGGATTTCAAGCGCGGCTTCATCGCGGAGGCGGCGCAGTGGCTGAGGACGCGGCGCAGCCGCCTGGCTACCATTTGTCTCAGGGCACGATGATCGTCGGGTCCTTCCCTTCTATCGGCAGCTTGTCATCCCTGGTCGCGACGATGACTACGCCCGCGACGATCATCGCCGCCGCCGTGGCCAACACTGGGATCGCATTTTTCCTGGTCCAGAATTTATCATCGTCGCCGGTCACATTGACCGTTGCCGCCGGCGCCGAGTCAACGCCCTGCGCCGACGCGTTGATCGAAACTACTCCACCAGCGTCGCCGGAAGTAAACGGCAAAGTCGCAATTCCACTCGCGTCGGAGATCGCTTCAAAAACTTTCCCGCTCTGCGAGCCGTAGCCCAGGCTGCCGGCGTTCTTTCCATCAATCCGATTCAGCGAAAAGATGACACGCACGCCCGGCGCGGGTTTCCCAAAGCTGTCAGTGACCAGGAACTGCATCGTTTGCGTATTCTGAGCCTTCGCTTTCATCATATATCCGGTCAACTTGCCATCCATCACCGGGCGAACCAAATATTGTCGTGGTCTCGACCGCGCCTGGCTCCGCTCTACGCCGCGCAGCAGGTCCGGCGATAACTCGACGATCCAGCTCCCGATCGGTTGCACAACTCCATTGACCGGTTCCATCACCGCGCGGTCTTCACGCGCGATCAAACGAAATTGCGCGCCACGATCGGCGGCAAACGATTCGCCGGCGGCTTCGACGTAGGCGCCCGCCTCAGGCAGAAGCTTCACCTTCATTTCGCCGCTGATGACCGAAGCGTTCAGAAATCTCCGCTTCGTTTGATCGTCAATCTTCCGGGCCACGGTCGAGAGCTTGGCGACCGAGCCTGGGATCAATGTGACCTGACCGATTCCATCGAGCGTGACTCTGGCTGGCGAATCAACCGGCGCCTGCAGCATTTCGCCATCCCAGACCAAATCCTGCCCGCGCGCCGCGCGCCCATTGATCTTCATCGCGCCGAACGATTCGACCACGCCGATGATGCGCGCCGCCGGGTCGGCGTACAAACTCAAAGCCTTCCCTGAGCCGGAGACGCCGCGACTGGTGATGAGTTTGAGCGTTTGCCCGAGCGAGGTCGCGGAATCAGCCGATCTGGCGCCCGGCTGCTCCAATGTTCCGGCGCGAGTTAAATCGGTTTTGTGAAACGCCTCCGGGAACCTGACCGCCCAGTTCATAACGGAAACCGGTTCCGCCGCCGAGTCATCATTCTCGCGCGCCTTTGGAAGGTGGTTGAGCGCCCAGCTCCCGATCTCTTTGACCACACCGCCGGCTGAATTGAGCGACGCGACCCCATCGCGCAAGCTCAGATGAAAATTGGCCTCGGCGCCGGCCAACCAGGCCGAGCCGCCGGCTTCCAGGTATGCGGCCACGCCGGGTTGCAGTTTGAAATCAGCTTCGCCCGACCAAACTGACGCGATCAGCATTTTCCGCTTCGCCGAATCGGCGGCGTCATAGCCGGTGTTGATCCTCACCGTCGTTCCCTTCTCCAACCGCGCCTGACCAATCGCCTCCAGCGTCACTAACGCGCCAACTTCCGATGAAGCTTGCAGCGTCTCGCCGTCCCAGATCACATTCTTCCCGGCGACGGTTCGGCCATTGATCAAAATCGCGCCCGACGATTCGACGGAGCCGATCGGAGCTATGAAATCAGCGACACGACGTTCAGCGTGGCCCGCGCCGCTCTCAGCGCCGGCCCGCGCCGCTGGCGGGATCACGCTGCCCACAAAGATCAAAACCACACACAGACTTTTTGCAACCCACCCGGAATTTCTCATCTTCTTTACTCCCTTCAGCCATGCCAGGCTTAATGCCCGGACATGGAGTTCATCGCACGTTGAACCTCACGGTATTCGCTATCTGACCGCCAATCATCAGAACAACATCCATCTCCCCACGGCCTCTCAAGCTTCCTGGCAATCGGACGTTGATTTGATCGAGTCCGACGAAACCGCCCTGCGCTCCGGCAAAGGACACCGGCGCCTCCACCCCGCCGATCCTGACCGAAACCAACGACAGAGAGTGGCGGTGGCGAATGCCCGTGCCGAAGAGCAGCAGGAAGACCTGATCGTTCTCTCCGCCCAGATCAATCGGACGCGCGACGAATCGCTGTTGAGATTGATCGTATTCCGCCACCGGCTCGAAGCTCTGCGACCCATTGCTCCTGACGCGCAGCGCCACCGCCGCCGCCACGCCTTGCCCGTTTGCATTGGCGGTAAACAGCCCCGGAGCGGTAGCCGCGATTTCCATCGTCCCCACAGACATCACTTCCTCGCCACTGGCGACGGTCACGGTCGCGGCGCCGGCGGCTACTCCGGGCGGAATTTGATAGTTGATCTGGCTGGGCCCAACGAAAAAGAGCGGCGCCTGGCGTTCGACTTGCGCGCTGTCGCGGATGAACACGCGCGCGCCGCCCAGCGTGGTCGGCAAAGGCGCAGTCGTCGCCGCCTGCGCCGCCCTGGCCAGATCGCTGCCAAAAGCCGAAGCGATTGATTCGCTCGCCAACGCCGTTGTACTGAAACTGGCGGCTGAGGCGTTCACGACGCGCCCAATAACGGTTCCGATCGGCGCCGAGACCGCCGTCTGATTCACCCCGCTGCGATCAAAGAGCGTGATCCGCACGTTGGTCACTTGCGGTCGTCCCGAGGCCCCGCTAAATCGTTTGACGAGGGTGAAACTCTGCCCTCTGACCATCCCGCTTTGCCTGATCGCTTGCTCTAAATCGAATCCCGGTGCGTCTCCGACGGGGCGGCCCAAGGCGTCGAGGAACTGATAAGTCACGTAGTGAATATCGAGGTTCGCATCGTAAGTCGAAAACTCCACGGCGAACTCATCACCCGACTTCGCCAGTACTACCAGCGGAGCCAACCGCGGCGCGAGCGGATTGATCAGCTTCGCTTCGGTAGCCAGCCGAGCGGTGATTGGATAGGTGAAGGAGCCACTGTTTGTCGTGATAGTCAGAATCGAGTTCATCAGGTCAGGCAAAACCTGATGAGCGAACATCCCGCTCGTCTTTCCAGCCGGAGCCGGGATCAGCGGATTGAAGTAGAGCCGGAAACCGCGCTTGTCCCCGCCAAAAACCTGCGCGGAACTAACCGGCGTTTCCGAACCGTCGGCGTTGATGATCCTGATCGGAAAGGTCACGCTGTCGTCGGGGTTGGAGATCTTCCCGTTGTCAACATCACTGCCAGTGCGTCTGATGGCGAAGTTCAAAGCGAGCGGCAGGCAGCCGGTATTTTCAATCGTGAACACGACGGATGATGGATTGGGATTGACTTCGCGCGCCGCCGCGCCACCGAAGTCGAACGATGACCTGCCGCCTTCGAGCGTGATGATAGGTTGCGGTGGCGCGACATTGATGGTCGCGGTGGCGGAATTGTTGCTGGTGTCGGGATCGGGCGTTGACGAGCTGACCGTCGCGGTGTTGCTAATCGCGGCGTCACTCACGGCAAAGCAATTCACTTTGACGACTAACGTGATACTGGCCGAAACGCCTGAGGCGAGAGTCGGGAATGACACCGTGCGATTGTTGCCCGAACCGCCACAAACGCCGCCGTTGTCGGCGGAGCAGGCGATGAAAGAGGTCGTGGCGGGGAGGTTGTCGGTGACGACTACCCCGCTGGCTGTTCCGGCCCCTCGATTAGTCACTGCCAGCCTGTAAGTAATAATCGAATGGGCGCCGGCTGTATCTGGTGTCGCCAGTTTAGTGATAGCCAAATCGGCCGCTGGCGATGTAATTTGAAAACTAGCCGCATTGGAGGCACCGCCCCCTGGCGACGGGTTAAAGACCGTAACTTGTGCCGTACCTGCCGAAACGATGTCCGATGCAGGAATTTGTGCAGCCAACCGCGTGGCGTTTATAAAGGTCGTAGCGCGGGCATTGCCATTCCAACGCACAACTGAACCATTGACGAAGTTTGAGCCATTGACCATCAGCACAAATCCTGGCCCGCCCACAATCGCCATGCTCGGTTCTAAACTGGTGATGGCGGGAATCGGGTTCTGATTAGGCGTAGGGGTCGGGATCGGCGTCGGCGTTGGCGTTGGGGTCGGTGTGGGGGTTGGGGTTGGAGTTGGAGTCGGCGTTGGAGTCGGCGTTGGAGTTGGGGTTGGAGTGGGGGTTGGCGTCGGTGTGGGAGTCGGAGTGGGGGTTGGGGTTGGCGTTGGTGTGGGAGTCGGAGTGGGGGTTGGCGTTGGCGTGGGAGTCGGAGTGGGGGTTGGCGTTGGCGTGGGTGTGGGAGTTGGCGTCGGTGTCGGCGTGGGTGTCGGACCGCTCACAATGAAATTACCATTTGTGACATTAGCGGCGGGCATGCCCTCGTTAAACCTGAAGTCTTGTATGGTTAAAGCCGTCATCGCACCTGACAATCCAATTACGTCGAACTTTAGGTTCAGGAGCGTTCCTGAATTCGACAAAGGTGTAGTGCCGAATGCAACAAGGTTAAGACGGCCCGGAGAGGGTGAGTTAGCAGTAACATCAATTCCACTACTCACAGTGTTGCTTTTATCAATAGAGGGCGTTTGCAACCGCAAGACGTTCTGGTCGAACAGCACCGCGCAATCATAGGCTACCACGCCGCGCCCGGTGAGATCGCCTACTGTGATCGGAATCGTCACGCTACTGCCACTCGCTCCAGAGATCTGTGGTAGAGAGACCGGAATGGCGGTTTGGCTGGACGTAGTTCCCATCCAGCAGGAGACAATCAGGACTACGGAAAGTGTGATTATCGTGATTTTTGTCGTGATCAGATTGCTTTTTACTAGACCATTCATATCTTGCCTTGTTTATTGTTCATTATCACTAAGCCGTCATTTAATGCTTACTTTGACTAGGTTTGTCGTTTTGCCATCAACGGTGAACCAAAGCTCAACTTCTCCGCGTCCTTTCAAACTGCGCGGCAAATGCAGGTTGATTTGATCTAGGCCGGCGTAATCGCCTTGCTGGCCCACGTAGAGCACGGGAACCTCCTCGCCACCAATTTGACACTTGGTCACAGTGGTTGGCGGGATGTGTCGTAAGCCAGTACCGAACAACAACAGGTAGACTTGATCTGCCTCCACGCCAAGATCAATGGGAGTGGCAACAAATTTGTTCTGCGCCTCGTTGTAATGGGCGACTGGCTCGTAGCTCTGTGAACCGTCAGCTCTAACTCGCAACAGTACTGCTGCCGCAACTCCTTGACCGTTGGCGTCGGCTGTAAACAAGCCAGGGGAGTAAGGTTCGATTCTCACCAATTCGCTAGAGGTCACGCCGCTGTTGGCAGTGATGTTAATCGTCGCAACACCAACTGCTGTCCCGGACGGAATTTGATAATTGATTTGAGAAGGTGACACGAAGAGCAACGAAGCTGGCCGTTCAATCCCTGCGCTATCCCTGACTCGTACCGTCGCGCCAGCCAGCGTCAAGGGCAACGGCAGAGTCCCGGCGGCTTCAGTTGCCGTTGCGAGATTGCTGCCAAAGACAACTGCCAACGACTCGCTGGACAGCCCGGCGTCACGGAAGCTGGCTGCCGAGACGTGTACGGCCTTGCGCGTGTAATTGCTTAGGCTCACTTGTGGCAGGCCCTCGTTGAACTGGAAGCGTTGCCACGACAGCACGGGTGAGCCATTTGGCATACCAATCACCTGGAAGTTGAGCTTGAGCAATGTTCCGCCACCAGTCAACGAGTTGATGCCAAAGGCAGAGACGCGCAAGCGGCCAGACTCTGTCGTATTAACCATCACAGTCAACTCACGGCTCAATGCGCCATCAGTAATGACTGCTGGTGTTTGAAGCCGTAGGATATGTGGATCATAAAGCAGGTCAAAGTCATAAGCGGTGACGCCCATCCCCGTCAATTCGTCAACCGCGATAGGAATGGTAAGGTCGGCATTGGGTATCAAAGTCATCGTCGGTATTGTGACCCTCACCGTTGCGCTCAACGACTCGGCCTTCGCTTCAGCCTGTGTTTCTTCACTCAATAACGAGCTACTAGCGGATGGTGTCCAGTTGCCGGAAACATCGCCAACCAAGACAGCGCCGTAATTTTCGCCAGTCAAATTGCCATTCACAGAAGAATAGGAGCGGTTGGGCGGGGTAAATTTCCACGTTCCGGCAATCGAGTTTGAGTTAGCAATGCCAGCCACGTATTGCGCAATCATTGAAGCATCAAAGGCTGAGAGGCTGCCGTTATTGCTGGCGTCACCAGCCATTATTTGGGCAGAGGTGCAAGTGATAATGCCAGCCACGCACTGCGCGACCATTGAAGCGTCAAAAGCCGAAATGCCGCTGTTTATGCCTCCTGTTTTGGTTGGCGTGACGGTATAAGCGCCACTGCCCAATCCTACCAATTGATAGTTGCCCGAATTATCAGTAGTAGCATTACGAGGCGTTGCACCCGCTGCATTGAGAGTAACTCCAGGAACAATTTTCGGTTGCGATGAGACGGCATAACCAACCGCGCCGGAAATCTTCCCGTCGGCTACTATACTGATTCGACCATTTGAGGTCGTGGCACAGGGCATTCCCTCATTGAAGGTGAAACTCGCAAAAGCGAGATCACTATTCGTGGCTGGCGCTCCGGCCAAAGTGAATTTCAGGTTTAGCAATGTCCCTGAGCCGGATAATGGAGACGTACCGAAAGCTGCAATACTGATACGTCCAGACGTGCTTGTGTTCGGCAAGATGTTGAAGCTACTGCTCAAAGTACCAATAACATCAAATGGACTAACTTGCGGAACCACTACGTTTGAATCGAAATTAAGCACGAATTGATAAGCTGTCACGCCGCGCCCTGTTACATCACCGATGTTGACCGGAATGGTCACTGACGTGCCTGGGCTCCCGGTCAAGTTAGCTGGGACTGAAACTGAAATCGGATTTACGCAAGAAGTGGAATTGAAGGTCGCTATCACTGTTTTGCTGCTATCCATCGTCAGGCTGCAAGGCCCTGTGCCGGAACAATCACCATTCCAACCAGCGAACGTAGAGCCGCTTGCCGGAGTTGCGGTCAGCGTGATCTGTGTGCCACTGCTGAGTGTAGCCTGACAGATACCGCCGCAGTTGATTGCGCCTGTGTTGCTGGTCACTGTTCCGCTTCCATTGCCGGCCTTAGCCACACTTACCTGATACATGCTAACAATTCGCTCAAAGTTAGCTGTCACGTTTTTAGCGTTATTCATCGTGACGGTACAAATAGCGCCGGAGGACGAGTCGCAACCAGCCCAACTAACGAATCTATATTCCTGATTGGGGGTTGCGGTCAGTGTAACTACTGTGCCAGATAAGTAGCCGCTCGCATCCACCACACTATCTAGGGCAGAGTTAAGCTGTAGGCGTGGTTTGGTGAGATTATTTCGAGTATCAGTAACAGACAATCCCGTGCTTGTCAGAGCTGAAAGGATGCGGTCAACTGACGCAGTTGGATATTTAGATTTGAGCACGGCCCAAGCGCCAGCTACGTGTGGGGCTGCCATCGACGTGCCACTAAAGTTGGCAAACCCGCCGCCTGGGATAGAAGAATTGATTACGGTTCCGGGGGCCAGTAAGTGTAAAAATGATGCGCTATTAGAATCATTAGCAACACGATCCTGTACCGTGCCTCCACTCCCATCTCCAGTTGACCCGACGCTAATCGCAGTCGAAATACAAGCTGGAAAATTGATACCATTTGTGAAGCTATCGTTTCCAGATGCAATCACAGTTGCAACGCCGCGGGAGCGAAGGTTATCAATGGCTGTTTTCATTGCAGGAACGAAGGCATCACAAGTAGAAACATTTCTCTGGCTATCCCCTAGGCTCATGTTTACGGCGGCGACGTTAAAATTGCTGCTTAGCGTCAGAACTCGTTCAAGCCCCCTTATCAGGTCTGAAGTAAAGCTGGTTATGCATGGAGGCTGAGATCCCCCACATGCGTTTTGTGTGTCACCGCGGGAGAAAACTTGAATAGCAATAATGTTGGCATCACGCGCAACACCAGAAAAATTCGTTCCTCTACCAGCAGCTATGCCCGCTACGTGAGTTCCGTGATTGCAGCCATTAAGGGCACAATTAACCCCCGCCCCTGAATTAGTGGACGCCAGTGCTGCACCGGGGCATAAAGAGGTAGTGGACGGGGTGTTTGATGAGTAGCAGGCTTCGGAGACCACTTTATTTGCAAGAAAAGGATGGGTCTTATCAACTCCTGTATCCAGAATTGCTATGGTTTGACCGGCGCCAGAAAAACCTTTTGCCCAAGCATTCGTCGCACCAATCAATGCTGTACTCTCTGCTAATGCTGGCCAGACTGGAACGTCTTCTTCAATGCTTATTACCTCCTCATCTCTTTCCAAAAACTCCATTCCAGTGGCATCCACTTGCATGGCTAAATAAGGAATGTAATCAAACCTCTTGATAGAGGTAACAGCGGTAACACTGAATCTGGCTATTCGGTTGAGCAATTCTTCCTGAGACCGGTTGATAGAGTCGCGCTGGCTTTTTATTGCCGCTTGGTTAGCTAGAAGCCCCTCTGGTTTGAATCCCACGCGCAGCCCAATAATGACATTCACACTGCCTTTTAAGCGCGCTTTGGCAATTAAGTCTCTGAAGCTATTTTCGGTAAATTGACTTCGACTGAGCTGAGAGGGTGAACCATATTCGGAAAATGCTGCGGATTGTTCTTGCTGAGTGCCTCTTTCTACCTCAACCAGTGACAAGCTTCCAAGATTACAATTAGGTGCTTGACTCCTGCTGACATTTCCGCCGACGCTCGGGTTGGCAGTGACTGACAATGTGTAGCATTGAGGCGGCGAGTACACCACCGTCATCTTGTGGTTGGCATCCATCGTCACTGTCACTGACGCAGTCTGATTCCCTGGAAAGTCTGCATCGTCACGTAGCCACTTCTGGAAGTTGTTGCCGCCCGCCGTCGAAGGCGCGGTTAGACTAACCTGCGCGTTGTTGTTGTAAGTTCGCGCGAACTGCGTCGTGCCGCCGCTCTGGCCGTTATTGTCGCTCGGGCTGAGGGAAATATTCACCCCGCTGCCAGGATTAGACGAAGCGACCGTCAAGGTGCGGAGAGTCGGTGGTGGCGTCACATACACCGCAGTCATCGTGCGGTTGGCATCCATCGTCACAGTTACTGTCTGATTCGATGAATAGTCCGTACCGTCACGCTGCCACTTCTGAAAGTTGTTGCCGCCTGCCGTTGAAGGCGCGGTCAGACTGACCTGCGCGTTGTTGTTATAGGTTCGCGTGAACTGCGTCGTGCCGCCGCTCAAGCCGTTGTTGTCACTCGGGCTGAGGGTGATGGTTACCCCGCTGCTGGGATTAGATGAGGTAATTGTTAAGGTATAAGTGGAGCTACTTACGGTGACAAACTTAGTGTATTCGTTATCTAATTCGTTACTTTCGGTAATCGCTCCAGTAATATCTGTTATGATCTTGATGATGTGTTGCCCTGCGCTCAGTGATCCAATAGAAAAGTCTTGAATGTAAGCATAACTATTCACATTCAGCGGCGGATCGGTATACCAGTTATTTTTCTCCACGCCGTCAACAAATATTTTGGTGTAAAACCTCGCCGCTGTTGGGCCTGCGCCATTATTGATAACCGCCCAGTCAACATAAAGTGTATCCGTAGAGCGCAATACGCTGCTATCTGTGTTGGTTCCAGTTACGGTTGAAACTATTATAGGAGCTGACCACCCTGAAGGCTGATAAGAGGTCAAATTAGGTTGGCCAGTAGTCAACAGCGCCTTCACGTCGTTCCTGATCGTCGGCAGAAGCGGATAGAGCGAATTGCCGGGACATTCGGTGACGTTGCAGGAGTTGGGTTTGGAATTGGCATCTCGATGGCCGGAAATGTTGTTGAGTTGCGTTTGCGTCCCGCCGTGCATAGCCAAGCCTGTCGGGTCGATGCCACGCTGGTCGGCTTTCCAGGCAAGAATTCCCTTCAGGTTAGTCATCGCCGGAGCCGTCGGCGTGACACTCGTGAAAGTGCCGATCATCGCCACGCCCATCGTGCCGGAGTTGACGCAACTGAAGTGAGCCCCTATGACATTGTCTCCGCCCGCCCGCCCTTCGTATATGTTGCCGTTCGGATCAACCAAATAATTGTATCCAATGTCGCCCCATCCGTTGGTAAAGGTGTGTTGATTCCAAATTGATCGAACAATCGCAGGCCAATCGGACGATGTATTTGCATTTACCGTATGATGGACTATCAAGTGCGTCACTGACGTATATTGGGGCGTCCAACGAGGAGACGCTGCTCCGTCAGGACACCCCCATGAGGTGCGCGTGGCGACCGGTGGTTTTGGATAAGCAGTCGGTGAGAGCATTGTGGCGCGATCCCCTTGTTGAATTCGCTGCTGCATTGTCTGCGGCGTCGCGCCGGGGCTGATAAATATGAGGTGCAGTTTGCTGAGAATAGGAGAGAGGCTCTGTTCGCCTTTTTCGAGCGCGACGCGGTATTGAATGAATCGAGTCTTTTGATCCAGCAACAACAGGCCGCTGACGTATCGGTACTCTTCTGTCGTCGAATCGCCATCAACGACGAAATCCTGCCAATCGCTCCACGAGCCGTCGTCGGTTGAGCCGCGTAGACTGATCGTGATGCGCGAACCGTCCAGCATTTCTGCTGACCACACTGCGCTGATGGCCAGGAATGGCTCAGGCGCGTCGAGCGGTGATTTGATCGATGGCGAGGTGAAGCTCGCTCTTGCCGCTGATGCCGGGACAGCGATGCCGCGAGATGTGACGGCAACGTCTTGCCCTGAAGAGGCCTGCGGCGTCAGTGTGAAGTCGAAGTTGAGTTCACTTCGCCGTACCTGTGGCGCTGGCTCCGGCGGTTGTTGAGCCGTCTCACTGACACTTGAATCTATAACATCTGAATTGGAGTTGGTTTGTCCTTTGACAAAGCGGGGGCTGTCACCGATTAGATAGCTGACAAGCATTCCCACGAATAGGCAAAAAGACAACACCACAATGTAACCCCCACCAGAATTGAATTTTCTTGGCATACGACTATCTCTCCACAACCCGGTTAAGTCGGAAGCAAACTGAATCCACAAGCAGACAAAAACCGCTTCAGCAGTCGCCGGTACCCTTTCACCTGAGACTGCAAAACCGAAAACCAACTAACTGTAACTGCTCGGACACCGCTCACTGTTTACAAACGCGCCAAACTCTCTTCCGGCAACCTCAGCTTCAGGCACATCTGCACCGACGCAAGCGTGATGGCCTGCTTGCCGCTGCCGCGAATCTGTCACGCCACACAACGCAACGTACTCAGCTAGGTCAATGCTCACGGTTATGACCGCATCCGGTGCAGTAGCGCTTCGTTTAACCACCGGGTTGCTTTGGGGTGCATGCGGCTCGGTCAATCACTCTGCTCGCTGGGTAAGCCGCGCATCCAGGGTCTGGTCGGAAGTGTGGGGCGGCGCAATGAGCGGGGCGTGCGCTTGAGAATTGTTGGCGCCGCGCGCAGAAGATCAAGAGACGGCACCACGTTGGCGCTCAGTCTGTTCTAGTCACACCTCGCCTATTTTGCGACGCCAGTAACTTCCAGCGTTGTTCAGTTTTGTATTCAGAATCCGGTCGTAAGCTCGCGTGGGGTCGAGCCAGGGCAGGGCCAGAAAGTGAAAGCCGGGGCGTTTGAGAGGCGAGCCGAGCTGTACCCAGTCAGGGCTGAAACTTCCTCTCGGTATTATTAGTCGTCGAATCGGTAAAAATTTCCTGCCGGCGCAAAAATTATTATTTCAAGTCTGACTGCTCGTGTTAGTGTGCGCCCGGTTTGCCCCTGGTGTTTAGTTGGAAGCTGATTGACATAGATGCCCCTCACTCGATCCGGATTATGCTCAGCTACTCGGACGACCTGGAATTCGTTGACCTTGTGGTGAATGGTGACGAAGACGCCGCAGCAGACTTCGTGCGTCAATATCTCCCTCTCTTCATCAAACTCGCTATGCGCGCTCATATTCCGACGCAGGACCATCAGGATGTCGCGCAGGAAATCTGCCTGGCCGCGCTCGGCCAGATGAAGCGTGGTTTGTTTCGCGGCAAGAGCCGGTTGGTCACCTGGCTCGCGCAGGTGGCGAAAGGAAAAATCGCCGACTACTGGCGCGAGCAAGCGGCGTCCGGCGCGCTCGTGACCGTGTCATTGGACGAGCTTGACGCCGATGGCGCGCTGAGCCAAACGCTCTCGGCGCCGGCGGAGGAATATGATCTGGTGGTGAGTGTGCGCGAGGCTTTGCGCGAGTTGCTGCCGCTGCATCGCGGCATCCTGCTGCTCAATCGGAGTGAAGGGAGGGCGGTTGAGGAGATTTGCGGAATGTTGAGTCTGACCAAAGCGCAGGTCAACGGGAGGTTGAGACAGGCTGAAAATGAGTTTCGCGGACGGTTGCGCGGTGAGGAGGTTAACCATCGTCAACTTCTGACAGTTGTGGGGGAGTCCCAAGAGAATTAAGCATGCCGAGTCGTCAAACGGCCAATTCGCCGCCGGATTGTTCCGAGCCTGAGATCAACCAGTTGCTGACGGCCTATTGCTTCGGGCATGCGACGGAGCAGGAACGCCTGTCGGTCGAGGCGCATCTGCCGGTCTGCGACTATTGCCGGAACGAGACTGCGCGGCTGCAGGCGGCGGTGCGCGTGCTCGACACCGGTCCTGGGTTGATCCAATCGCTCCCGCCCGAAGACATCGCCACGGCCTTCGGCGTCTCGGCCAGGTTGGAATTGCCGTGGGGCGGGCATCGCTGGCACGCGATCCTGAGTTGCGCCTTGTATGCGGCGCTTTACGCTGTGGCGCTGCTGGTGGAGGTCGCTTATCAATTCGATGATTTCGGGCGAGCGGGATTGTTGGTTGCAGCGGCGATCTTTGTCTGGGTTTTGGTTACTTCACTGGGCGGGCTGGCGGCGGATTGGAGATTGACGTGGATTGGGCGCGGGCGCGGGTTGGCGGCTTCGATGGCGATCTTTCTGTCGGCGGCTTTGGCGCTCTGGTGGGTGGCGGGATGGTTTCTGCCGGCGGAGCCAGTCACGCAGATGACGTTACAGGCGATGCCGGCGCACGGCGCGTACCTGAAGACGATCATCTACTTTCTGTGGCTCGAAAATCTCTTCTTGCTCATTCCGTTCCACTTCGTGCTGGCGATGCAGCGGGAGATGGGCGCAGGCAGGCATCGTTTCGTGATAGGACTGCTGACCGGCGACAAACTAAGCGTCGCGCCGCGCGGGGCGGCTTTCTTGCGGCCGTGGATGTTGGGGTTGGTGTTGGCGGCGATGGGCGTTGTGGCGATCTACTTGCGCTTCAATCTGCTCAATCACCTCAAACCCGGCGCTTACCAAAACTTGTTCACCCATTTGATCGAAGCGCGGTTGTTACTCTACTTCGCGCTCGGTGGCGAATGCCTGTTCTGGTATCACTCAGCGTTGAACGAGTTGAAGCGCGAATGCCTGGTGGCCACCAATCAAGCCCGCTGAAAGATTTTCCGGCAATGAACCTGGAGCCTGCCGCTTTTGACACAATGCGCTCGCATCTCTATCATCACGCCTTCGCCAATTCATAAATCCCACGGCAATCTCAAACAGGAGAACCACCGATGAGTGTTTACGACAGCAAGGATTTGATGAGCTTCAATGCGGCGGCGCGTGAATTCGATGTGCCGGCGATGACGCTTGAGATGGCCGCGGCGCAAGGCGCGCTCCGAGTGATCGAATTGGGCGGCGAGCGCCGCCTGCTGCGCCCCGATGTCGAACAGTTCGTCAAACGCACGATCAAACGCGGCGCGGGCAACAAAGTCGTTTCGCGTATCAATCCTTGATCTCGAATCCCGAATCTCAAATTTGAAACCCCGCATGAAGAATCGCGTCTCCCGCAAAGCTTCGAGCTTCACCGAATCGGTCATCCGCGAGATGACCCGCCAGGCCAACCTGCACGGCGCGGTCAACCTCTCGCAGGGCTTTCCCGACTTCCCTGCTCCCGAAGACATCAAGCGCGCCGCCTGCGAAGCCATCAACGCGGACATCAATCAATACGCCATCACCTGGGGCGCGAAACGTTTTCGCGACGCGATCGCTGCGAAGACAAAATGGAGTCTGGGGCTGGACATTGATCCCGACCGTGAGGTCGTCGTCACTTGTGGTTCGACCGAGGCTATGATTGCCACGATGCTGGCTGTGATTGATCCGGGTGAAGAGGTGATCGTCTTCGAGCCGTATTATGAAAATTACGGCCCCGACACAATTCTCTCGGATGCTGTGATGCGATACGTCACGCTCTATGCGCCGTCAACGGACAATTCCGATTGGCATTTCGATCCCGACGAATTGCGCGCGGCTTTTAACGAAAAGACCAAAGCCATCGTCATCAACACGCCGCACAATCCAACGGGCAAAGTCTTCACGCATGAAGAGCTGCGATTGATCGCCGATCTCTGCATCGAACACGACGCGCTGGCACTAACGGACGAAATATACGAACACATCTGGTATTCAGATCCCGCACGCCAGATCAGACACATTTCCATCGCCACGCTCGATGGGATGCGCGACCGCACAGTGACTATCAATAGCCTGTCGAAAACCTATTCGGTCACGGGCTGGCGTGTGGGCTATGCGATTGCCGCGCCCGATTTGATCAACGGCATCCGCCAGGTCCATGACTTTTTGACGGTCGGAGCCGCCGCGCCTTTGCAGGAAGCCGGGGTCTACGCGCTCGGTTTGCCGCAGGATTATTACGACAAGTTGCAGCGGGATTATCAGAAGCGGCGGGATTATCTGCTCGGCGCGCTGGAAGAAGCCGGATTCAAGTGCTTCAAGCCCGATGGGGCTTATTACATCATGACCGGCATCTCGGACTTCGGGTTCGAGAACGACATCAAGTTCACCGAGCATATGGTGCGAAACGTCGGCGTGGCGGTTGTGCCCGGCAGCAGTTTTTACCGCCGACCGGAACTGGGAGCGCAACAGGTCAGGTTCTGTTACTGCAAACGGGATGAAACGCTCGAATCCGCGGCTGAGCGGTTGAAAAAGCTTCAATAGGGCCAAATCCCCCGCCACAAGT
>Ga0187893_10008904_pt1 | contig 15654 bp, 15 predicted proteins | sample MA1701074metaG_FD_139574 | JGI IMG/M metagenome (GOLD analysis project Ga0187893, IMG submission 139574) | White microbial mat communities from a basaltic lava cave in the Kipuka Kanohina Cave System on the Island of Hawaii, USA - MA170107-4 metaG ... | reverse complement strand
CGCTTGACAGGGTACCTGCCGGCCTCCTGGGTGGCCGCCATCAACGGGCCCAGGTACGCATCGCGAGCCAGCTCGCGGTCTTGATAGAGCCGCAGCGAGGGCGGCAGATAACCACGGGTCTTGAGAGCCTCGAGCTGCACCGAGGTCGACGTCATGTACTGCAGAAGTCTCCAGGCCTCTTCGACGACGCCCCGGCTGGCGGCCAACTTGGTGATCGCATATCCCTCCGAGCCATGGATCGTCGCGCTGCGCGGCGACGAGGCGTCAAGCGCGGGCAGAATGGTCACCCCCACGTTGCCGATGACGTCTTTAGTCGCCCGGTTCGGGTCGTGGGCTTCCGCCCAGCCCGAGCCCCACATGGACATCATCGCCACGCGGCCGGCATTGAACACCTGGCGCGTGGCGCCGTTCCCGAGCTGCAGCTGGCCGATGTCCATGCACTTGTGGGTGTGGATGAGGTCGTAGACGGCCTGGAGGGCGCGCACCCCCCTCCGGTCATTGAATGTTGGATTGCCGCGGGCGTCGAGGACATCGCCGCCGGCGCGGTACAACCAGCGCTCAAACGTATTCAGCATGGGGGATCCGCCTTCCATGCTTTCGGCGTACCCCCATTGATCGATACGGCCATCCCGGTCCCGATCGACGGTCAGCTTCTTGCACGCGGCGACCAGCTCGTCGTAGGTCTGCGGTGGCTTGTTGGGATCCAGCCCCGCTTCCTGGAACATCTTCTTGTTCCAGTAGAAGTAGTACAGGGTCACATGCCGCGGAACGCCGTAGACGTGCCCCGCCGCCGCGACGGGATGCAGAGCGTATGGGAGCAGAGTTTCCCGCTGGCCCGCCGGCCAGCGCTCATCGACCGCCTGGAAGAACGGCCAGAACTCGTTGGTCCAGCCTCCCCAAGTCTTTGTGATGTCAATCGGCGTATCACCCGCCGCGAAGCTTGTCGCCAGCCGGGTGTGAATGCCGGGCCACGGGGAGGCGATCCACTCCACCCGCACGCGGCCATTCGTGGTGCGCTCGTAGTCCATCGCGGCCTTGTGCCACGGCCCCACCTGGGGGCCCTCGTCCAGCACGCGCAAGACCAGCGGCTGCTGCGCGCGCAGCGGCGTATGGCTCAACACGAGGATCGCGGTGATCGCGATCAGCGCCAACGCGACTCGACCCACTGCCGTCCTCTTCATGGTTCCTTCCTCCTCGACATGACGTTCTGATGCCCACCGCGTGCTACCGGCACCCGTGATTCCTCTACGTGGTCCGGCGTGTTCAGGCGTGCGATGACCACCTTCTTCACGTTGTCGATGTGGGCGACAAAGGCCGCGTGTGCCGCGTCGGAGTCTGAAGCCCGAAGCGCGGACAATAACGCTTCGTGGCGTTGGACGAAGTCGATGCTGCGTTTGGGCTCCACCGTGTCGCGTGTCAGCGAATCAAAGAACCAGAGCACCGGTCCGACAGACGTCCACATGCGGAGGAGCACGGGATTGCCCACCATACCCACGACGCTTTCGTGGAAGGCGATGTTGTGCACGGCGGCCTGAGGCCAGTCACCGGCTTCAACCGCGGCCCCCATGCGCGCGATGATCTGCTCGAGCGCGTCGAGATGGGCGCCGTCGAGGTGCCCGGCAATCTGACGAGCCGCATAGCCCTCCAACAGCTCGCGCATCGCATAGCAGTGGGCGGCATCGTCCGCCGACAGGGATGCAAGGTAGAACCCACGCCGTGGAATGCGGACGACAAGGCCAGAGCTCTCCAGGTACGTCAAGGCCTCCCGCACCGGCGTTCCGGCTGATGCCGAGCTGCGCGCTGATTGTACTTTCGTTGAGCCGGTCGCCGGGCCCCAGCGTTCCTTCGTAGCTGGCCTTCAGGATAAACGCTTGAACCTGGTGGTGCAGTGAGCGTACCTGAATGGGGTCGAAACTGAGGGCCGCGGGATTGACCCAGAGGCTCAGGATGTTTGGCGAATTCAGCGGTGGGGCGAGACTGCGCATTAACAACTGTATACAGTACACCGCCCTAGGGGTCAACGGGCTTTGCCTCGGGCCGCCGCCGGTTCTCCTTTAATTGATGAAGTTTTTGGTCGGGGGCCACGGGGTACAATCCGTAGGAGAGTCTCAGTCCGGACTCTACTTCCGAGATTACTTGAATGAAAGGTTGGTGCCTCATGATCCGAGCTCTGCGGACAGCCTTGGCGGTGATTTGTGCAATCGGTCTTGTGCTGCCGCCCCTGGCTCAGGCCGCCCCGATGACAGTAACGGTGCCGGCGGGCACCAAGGTTCCGATCAGGTTTCTGGCCGCGATGGACTCGCGCACGGCCAAAGTCGGCCAAGGCGTGAACTTTCGAGTGTCCGAAGATGTCGTCGTCAATGGTCGAGTGGTAGTTCGAATGAATACGCCCGCGGTGGGCATTGTGGACGCCGTGAATCCGCCGGGGTCGCTCGGGAAGAATGCCCGAGTGCATATCTCCTCGCTGAGAACGACCGCAGTGGATGGGCGGCGCATCGGCCTGAGGCCCGTTGAGATCAGCCCCGAAGGCCTCAGGCAGGCCAAAGATACCGGTGGCGCGGTTGCCGCAGGTACCGCCGGTCTTGTGCTGCTCGGACCGGTTGGCATTGCCGCCGCGGTCCTCGTTCGTGGCGGGCATGTCTCGATTCCGGCCGGAACCGTCGGCGTAGCGTTCACCGCCGCCAACCTTCCCGTGCGCGCGCGCTAAACCGATACGCTCGGCTCCTTAAGCGGGCACCCGGGGAAGACCCGGGTGCTTTGCTTTGGTCTTTTCACGTACCACGTGACGGTGCGGTGACAGAATACCGATACCGTTGTCACATTCTGAGTCCGGGAGGGATTTCATGCGAACCGTACTACTGGTGGTCGCGGTGTTCGCGGCTGTAGTACTCTCGCTGAGCGTTGCCACCGCACAGCGCGGCGCGTACGTGGCGTACCTGACGGGCGACGAAGAGGTCCCGCGGGTCACGACCACCGCATCAGGCCTATGCTCCTTCACTCTCACACCGCAGGGACTCAGCTACTGGGTCATGGTGTTCAATCTCCAAGAGACGATGCAGGGACACATCCATATCGGCGCCGCCGGAGCGAACGGTCCTGTCGCCGTCTGGCTGTACCCTCCCGCGCCACCTCCGGTACAGATTCAGGGGGCGGCCAACGGTGTCATCGCCACGGGCACCCGAACCGCAGCGAACTTCGTGGGCCCGCTGGCCGGCCAGCAGATGCCCGCCCTCATCACGGCCCTCGAGAACGGCAACGCGTACTGCAATGTTCACACGATGAGGTTCGGCGGAGGGGAGATTCGCGGGCAGATTCGCTAGCGAGGGAGCCTCTTAGAGCTCGAGCCGGCTCTTCGACGCAAACTGTCGCTCATAGAGGGCCCGCAGTTCGGCCAGCGTGCTGGCGTGCTGGGGGCCCTTGTCATCTCGGATTCGGGCGATGCGCGCGAAGCGCAACGCGAACCCCGAAGAATAGATTGGGCTGCGCTGAATCTCGTTGTAGGCCACCTCGACCACAATCTCAGGTGAGACCTTCACCGTATATCCATCGTCCTGAATCTTGAGCGCCTGGAGGCGTGCCGTCATCTGCCGGAACTCCTCATCGGTGAGCCCCTTGAAGGTCTTTCCGACCGGTGCGAATCCCTCGGCGCCGTCGGGATGCGCCACCCCGTCGTCGGCGACCGCCAGATGGTAGTTCGAAAGCCATCCGCGCCGGCGACCTGAGCCCCAATCGGCCGCGACGATCACGCAGTCCACGGTCTCGGCCGGCTTGACCTTAAACCAGCGCTTGCCCCTGCTGCCCGGCGCATAGGTGCTGTCCAGGGCTTTCGCCATAGCGCCTTCGTGGCCCGCGGCGAGCGCCTCCGCGAGGAACGCCTCGGCGGCCGTGCGATCCGGAGGTAGAATCCGGCGTGCCAGATATGCCCCGCCGGTCAGACGCTCCAGCGCCGCCCAGCGGGCCGCGTACGGTTCATCAATGAGCGAGCGCCCGTCGAGTGTGAGACAGTCGAATAGGTGCAGCGCGAGGGGAATTTCGCGCGCGGTGGCTTCGATCTCATGCACTCGTCGGAACCGCCGCATCAGTTCCTGGAACGGCAGCGGTCGGCCGCCTGCGCCGACGGCCACGACCTCCCCATCCAGAATCATCTCATCCCCACGCAGGTCCCTCCGCGCGATCGCGACCACATCCGGCAGGCTCTCGGTGACCTCCGTCAACCGCCGGCTCCAGATCCGAACGCGATCGCCCTGGCGGTGCAGCTGAATGCGCGCGCCATCGTATTTGAACTCCAGTGCGGTGCGTCCGGCTTGGGCCTGAAAGACCTCATCAAAATCCTCCGAGAGCTCTGCGAGCATGGGGAGCAGCGGGACGAATAGCCTCACGGTGACGCGCTCGAGTCCCGGTGCCCCCTCGGTCAGCGCGATTCGGGCGACCTCGGCCAAATCAGAAAGAAACAGCGCGCTCCTCCGGATGACGCCGAGCTCGACGCCGGCCGCCTTGGCCAGGGCATCCTGGATGAGTCCATCGTGCAACCCGATGCGCATCTCGCCGTGCAGAATGTGCTGGATGATCCGCCGTTCCTCATCGTTCGCCCGACCCATGAGATCCGCCAACCGCCCGAGCTTGGCACGTCGCGACCCAGCCCCGGTGGCGGCCGCGATCTCCGCGAAGGCCTGCGAGATGTCTAGCAGCGCCAGCGCCGGCTCCGCCGCCGGCGGCCCGGCAGTCTTGAAAACATCGGCGAGCGTCGCCCACCTCACTTCGAGCACACGCGGATCAGCCGCAGGAAATGCGCGACCGGTGAGAAACGCGACGGCGGTGGGGACCTCGTCAGGGGTCAGCCGGCGGAGGAAGTCCGCGGTCAGTTCAGTCTTCTTCAGACGGCTTCGCGTTGCTGCCAAGTCGAGGCAAAGGGTCGTGAAACTCTTGAAGGTCATTGGAGACTGAGTCCAGGCAATGACTTCTCAAACTTCGGTCACACGCTCAACCATGAACCTTACCGGCTCGGCCATATTGATTGCCTTTATCGCCGTCCCAGGATGCGCTTGACGGAATACCCGGAAGATCTCGTCCGCGAAGCCCTGCCCGACGGTCCGGACGCGGTCAAAGTCCAGAATGACCGACCGAAACTTTTCTAAACCCGCCATCAGCCTGCGCGCTTCGGATCGGGAAACATACGCCGTACCCATCGTATACAATTTCACCTTGATCTCACTTTTGTCGAACGCCGGTTCTTGAGGATCGGTTTGATGCTGCCGAAACACTTTGTCGAGACGCCGGCGGGACTTCTCGTCAAGCGTGAACACGACCTTCGTGCCGCGCCTTGAGGGCTTGACGGTCTCGATGAAATAATCTTTGACAATGTTGTCAACCCTCAGTCTGTGGGAGAAACTCTCCAGAACAAGAACGTCTGCCACCTTTGAAGTAAAGAAGATTCCTTCCCCCGAGTGCGCCGCCGGAGCGGTCGTAGTCTTTCCCTTAAGGAGATCCTGAATCGCCGCGAGTTCCGACCCAAGGTTCCGTTTCCGCATGACGTTTCTGAAGACCCCGATACCAAAGTCCCGGATCACAAATCTCAACTGCCTATCTTGTTTCGCCACTTCGATCTCGATCTCCGAAGAACGGGAGTGTTCGATTGCGTTGTTGAGCATCTCCAGAAACGCGTACGTGAAGATGTCGTAGACGTTCTTTCGCAACCTCATCAGGAAGGGTGCGCTGCGTTTCACGTCGTCTAGCACCAGATCTTCTTGCAGGGATCGGTTCTTGAGTCTCTTTCTGACAGTGTGACCTGCGGGCGCGTGCTTGGGCAGAGCGTAGAAGGCCCCCCTGGTCGAGCCTCCTTTGACCAGCGTGCCTTCCCGTACCATTGTACTGATGACGTGGCTGACATACTGGCGGGAGACATGACGATCCAGGACCGCAAGTATGTCGGCTGTTCGAAACTGCGGACGTTTCGACGCGACGTCAAGAATCGTTTCCCTGATCCCCATACTGGAACCTCAAACCCAACAATTGTCGCTAATTGTCAAGGAGTGAACCATGAATTGTCGATATAATTGTCAACAGGCCGATTTTAATTGTCAAGTGGCCGGGTTTGCCATTGTCGACTCGTAGGGTCGGCTCGGGACCCCACGCGCCGCGGGCGACCGGATGTATTTTGAAAGGGTCCTTAGAACACGTAGGGGGCGGTGGTGGGGTCTCTCTTCAAGGTCTGCCACTCCTCATCGCTGACCGGCTGGGGCGGGTCGCGCTCAGCATCGACCGGGCACAGAAAGCCAAACGTCTCGTTCCCTTCGTTGATCCACCGGTGCGGCGTGTTCGGGGGCACATACAGCACGTCCAGTGGCTGGAGGTCGAACACCTGACGGTCTACGAGGGCCTTGCCCTTCCCGCGGATCACGATAATGAAGTGCACGTGGGTATGCTTCTCGAGACTGGAATACCCGTCGGGGGCCAGTTCGAAGTAGCGGAGCTGGAAGTGTGATGGCAGTCCGGGTGGCCCGCCGATCGTGTATCGCGTGACGCCGCGCCAGCCCATACCCGCCTGATCGCCGAGGCTGAACTTGTACAGCTCCGCCTCGACCCCCCGCCAGCGGAACGCTGTTCCGTCAAACGGGATCTTCACATGGCGTTCCCCGACGCGCGGGTATGCAGGTCGGAGATCTTTTTGGCCGCCGCCTCTGGAAACCCGCTGCTCAGCAGGCGCCGGATGCGATTGCCCTCCAATTCCTGTTGAAACGTCCTCACCTGCTCCACGCCGCCGCGGAAGGCACTGCCTCGGCCTCCGCCGCCGGCGAGCATCGCCAGCGCTTCCTGAATCTCTGGAGGAATGCCTGAGACGTCCCGCGCAAAAGAAATGCGCTCCTCCAGCGCGGCAATGAAGCGATCGCTGGCCTGCGGATCCGCCTGGAGTTGCACCCGCACGCGCCCGGTGCCGTAGGCGACGTGGCGCGCCTCATCCTCGTGCGAGCGGACGAGAATGGCTCGGGTCGCCTCATCGGGCGCTATCCGCCTCACAAATGCGAACAGATCCAGGAAGGTCCCTTCCCCCAAGACATGGAGCAGGAACGACGCCTTGTCGAAATCGTCCTGTTGAATCAAGCCGAGGAGCGACGCTTCGGTCTTCGGATACGTGCCCACGAAGCCGACGCCGTTGAGGAACAGCCTTTTTGTGAACGCCTCCACGTGCCGGGCCTCATCCATGACCTGAGTGGAGAGAAAGAGCACCGGCTCCAGAAACGCCGGGTGAATACGCGGGATGAATTTGGCCGGCAGATACCAGGCGGCAAACTCCTGCTGTACCACCCACGTCAGGATCACGCACAGCGCCCGTTCGAGCGGCTCGGGCACCCCGCGGCCCTGGTCCCACGGAATGTCGTGACTCGCGTCCCACTGGCGCGCCTTGGCCTGTTCGTATAGCCGCTCGATACCTTCGACCCATACGTCACTGCGCCCGAGTACCTGGAAGTCGAACGGGACGCCGCCGCCATCCCGATGCAGGCCACGGGGCGCCAGGCCCCGTGGCTCCACCTGATCCGGAGGAGCACCGAGCAGCGCGCTCAGTTTCAGCTCGTGAGGAATGGACACCGGGTTCGTCATGACAGAGACCTCATTGGGAAATTTATTGTCCCCCATTTGAACAGAGGGCTGCGGCGAAGTCAAGCCAATATCTCGCCGTGCCCAATGCCGAGCGTCTTGATCCACCGCTGCTGCCCAAACGTGAGCGCGATGAAGAAACCGAGTTCGACCAGCTCGGGCACCGTGAAGTGTCGGTGGAGCCGCTCCCAGAGCGCGTCATCGGCGATCTCTGCCTTCCAGACAATGGCGCTGGCGTACGTCAGTGCGACCTTCTCGCGCTCGGTGAATCGGTCGGAGTCGGCGAAGTTCAACAGTTGGTCGTATTGCGCTTCGGTGAGTCCCTGCCGTCCAGCCTGGACGGACCGCTGGACCCCTCAGTACTCACACTCGATGGATTTCGAGACATACACGCGGCAGAGTTCCTTCAGGCTATGGTCCAAGACGCCGGTGCGAAACGCGAGCTCCCATGCCTGCGAAAACGCATGGATGATGTTGGGATTGTGCGCCCGAATCGCCTGGCTTTCCGGGCGAGGCGTTCCCTCGCGCCGGGCACGCTCGAGGTAGCCGAGAATCTTGCGATCCATGATTGACGCAGGATCAACGTACGGGATTCGAGGCATCGCTGCACCTCCACTCGTCAGATTTCAACGATGGCTCGCCTGGGCCTCCCTGGAACTTTCACACCCATAAGCGCGTCTAACGCCTCAAAGAACCAGCACAAGGAGGAACCATCATGTTCCGGCATCTCCGTTCGTTCGGCCTGGCCATGCTCGTCCTTGCGGTCGGGGCCTCTCCCGCGCTCGCGTGCGCGGGTCTGCTCGGCCCCAACGGGGCGGTAACCCTGGTGAGGACCACCACCCTTGCCGCCCATCACAACGGCGTCGAGCACTACATTACCGCCTTTTCGTTTCAGGGCGGGGGCGGCAAGTTCGGGTCGATCATCCCCCTCCCCGGTATTCCGACAAAGGTGGAGCGCGGCGGCGACTGGACACTACAGCGTCTGATCCGTGAGACGCAGCCGGCGTTCGCGGCGCGGGCCCAGGTGTTCCCCGCCTCGGAGGCCCAGGACAAGGCCCGCGTCATCCTCGAGACACGGATCGATGCGCTGGACATTACGATTCTCGAAGGTGGCGGTGCCGCGGTCGGACGGTGGGCGCGCGAGCACGGCTTCCTCCTCCCGCCGGACGCACCCGAGATGCTGGACTTCTACGCCAGCCGCAGCCCCATTTTCATGGCGGCGCGCTTCGATGCCGACGCAGCGAAAAAGCGCGGCCAGCAGATCGGCGACGGCACGCCGATTCATCTGACGATTCCGATCAAGAATCCCTGGGTGCCGCTCCGCATTCTGGCGCTCGGCAAGAAAGGCAGCGACGTGGTACGAGCCGATGTTTATCTGTTGACCGACATCCGGCCGGCCTTCCTCCCGGCGGGACGCGGCGGCCTGGCGCTCCAGTACAGCGCGCCCGCATCTACCGAATTGATGCGCGATCTTCGCTCCGACAAGAGCATGGGCTGGATGCCCGTGGGCGGCATGTGGCTTACCCACCTGGCGATCAACAGCGCCGCCCGTGATCTGAGGTATGACCTGGCGGTGGATGTGAGCGGGCGCGGCCGGCCGTCGCGCGAGGCGGCGGGACTGGAGCCGGTGCGCGACCCCTTCCTTCCCGAACTCCCTGGATCAATGCCGGCGGGTGTGCCTCTCATTCTTATGGGCGCGTTGTTGACCGGTGCCGCGCTGGTAGCGGGACGGAGGCCGGCGTAAGCCATGCGGAGTCCGTTCAGAGCGATAGTGGCTCGTACGGCGCTCGTCGCGGGCGTACTCGTGCTCTTCGGGGCCGCGCTGGCCACGTCCGGCAGCGCGGCCCCACGAACCATCACGGTGTCGATGCGCCACTCGCGGTTCGCGCCGGAGTACGTCATCGTGCGGCGCGGCGCGACCGTCCGCTTCGTCATCACCAACCTGGACCCAATCGATCACGAGTTCATTCTTGGCGATGAGGCGGTCCAGCGACGCCACGAGACCGGTACCGACCCCGTGCATGGCCATGTGCCCGGCGAGGTCTCGGTGCCACCGGGCGAGACCGCGGAAACCAGCTATACCTTCACGCGCCCCGGCGTATTGCTCATCGGCTGCCACGCGCCGCGACACTACGCGTACGGCATGCGCGGGCGGCTCTTGATCGTGTACTGAGCGAACAACGATCCGCTACGGATCAGACGGCCAGGGCGTAGCCATCGCGGCGGGGGTCGGCGCCTCCTTGCAGCGCGCCGGATTCTACGTCGCGCGTGATGCCCTGGCCGCCGCCCACAATCCAGGACCAATCCTCGATCACGTTGACCTGGTGGCCGCGCCGAGTGAGCTCATCCCGCACCGGTCCGCCGATGCGGCCCTCGGCGTCCACCAGCCGGTCACGATAGACTCGAACGCGCGGCGCCTCGATAGCTTCCTGTATGTGCATCTCGAACGCGAGCACATTGAGAAGCATCTGCACGGTCGTCTGGAGGATGCCATAGGATCCCGGTGTCCCAATCGACATGCGGAACTCCCCATCGGCAAAGACCTGCATCGGCGTCATGTTTGTCCCCACCCGCCGGCCGGGCCGTAACCGGTTGGGACTGTCCGGATGAAGATCCTGCCACTGAAGAAGATTGTTCAACATGATGCCCGTGCCGGGGATGACGAAGCCCGATCCAAAGGGAGCCCCCAACGTCTGCGTGCACGTCACGACGGTCCCTCCGGTGTCCGCGCACGCGAAGTGAGTGGTCTGTTCCCTCGCGAAGACCGCCGTGAACTCCTCTGGATGGCCCGGCTCGATCTGTTCGGGCAAGCGCTCCAACGCGAAACGCTCGCCTTCGCTCACGCCAGCACGCTTTTGGTCAATTCTCGCGCGCTGGGAGCGGCCGTAGGGTTTCGACATGAGCCCCTCGATGGGAACCTGCGCGGCATACGCGTACGCGAGCCGATCGGCGGTCGCGAGCTTGACGGCCTCGATAAAGTGATGCAGGTACTCGGCGGAGTTGGGGCCCCACGCCTGCAGGTCGTCATCCTCGAGAATGCTCAGCGTCTGCAGCGCCTGGAAGGCGGAGAACGGCGGCGGCATTGTGATGACTTCGGTATCCCGAAACGGCAGGGTCAACGGCGCGAGCCACTCGGGCTGGAAGCCGGCTAGGTCGTCTTCCGTGAGCCAGCCGCCGGCCTCTCGAATGGCGCGGCAGATCGCCTGAGCCACCGGGCCGCGATAGAATGCATCGGCCCCGCCGTCCGCGACCTGCCGGTAGGTTGCCGCCAGATCCTTGTTGACGAGCGGCGCGCCGGGTCGCGGCTCTCCAGCCGAAAGGTAGATACGCTGGGCCTCGCCCGAGACAGCAAGCTTGCTGCGTGCCTTGTTGAAGAACTCGCAGTTCTTCCACGTCAGCGGCACGCCATCTTCGGCCATGCGAATCGCGGGCGCGAACACTGCTGAGCGAGGCAGTCTCCCGAATCGATCGTGGGCGGCGAGCCATCCGCCAGGGTTTCCCGGCACGAGACCGGCACGCGGTCCATCTTCCAGTTCGGCACTCGTGACACGCTCCGGATCGGCCGCCGCGGGCACGCGCCCGACGAAGTTCAGGACATGACGCTCGCGGCCGTTGGCCGACGAGATCAGCATGGCGCCCACGCCACCGATGCCCGACATGTACGGCTCGACGACGTTGAGCGTGCTGGCTACCGCGACCGCGGCGTCGACGGCGTTGCCGCCTTCGAGGAGCATCTGGATCCCGGCCATCGACGCCAGCGGGTGAGCGGACGTGACAATGGCCCGCCGCCCCATGACGGTGGGCCGGTACGCGTTGCGATGCGGCGCTGACACTGCCCGATTCCCCCATTCGCGGTGTTGTCTAAAATCGGCTGAAAACGGGCAGGACCCTCGCAGTAGGGTGCCTCTGCCCGGAGCGCATCGACGGTCCGACCACAGGAGGCATTGGTTAGATGCCCCAGCCAGACCCGAAGATCACCCCGTTCCCCAATCCCGGCCCAACCAAGAAATTCATCGTCACCGTAAAACTTCCCGCCCTCGCCCGGCAGATCGAAGTCACCGGCGTCAATAACCCCAGCGAAGCGGTCGCCGCAGCCATGCGGGGCGAAGGCCGGGAGATCACCTCGCGCTACAACGGCACCATCGTGTACTCCGTGGACGAAGTCCGGGATTGAGTCCGGCGCCTCACTAGATCAGTCCCATTGCCGTGAGCCGAAGCCGCAGGTCGTGCGCGCGCGCCTCCATCTCGACGCGGGTCATGGCGCGGTACCGTTCGGGCAGAAAGTCCCGAAAGGTCGACTCGAGCGCGGCCTGAAGTTCCATGAATTCGATCATCGTCTCGTTGCGCGTGGGACGATACCGCTCCGCGGTCGCGGCCAGGTGCTGCGAGGTCAGCACCGGGGCGCCGGCCTCGCGGGGGGCGGTGCGACGCGCCACCGTCACCAGGGCCTCGATCTCGGCGGGGGAGTAGCCGGCAATCAGCTCGCTCACCGCCCTCAGGTCCTCTGGGAGCTTGCCGCCCAGCCGGCCCGCGACGATCCTCAGGACGCCTACCGGATCATCCGCTGCGTAGAAGATCGGAATCTTGAGATCCCCAAGACGGCCGGGACGCTTGGTCGCCTCGTCCATGGCGTCGGGACGGTTCGTCATCCAAATAACCAGGATCCGGCCGCGGTGACGCGAGTCCGCCAGGAACTTGCTCCACATGCCCCACAACCGCTGGCTCACGCCCGAGTCTCCGCGTTCGCCGCGCTGGCCATAGGTCTGATCGATCTCGTCCCACAGCACCACCACCGCGCCGATGGACTCCAGAAAATTGATGACCTTCTCGGAGTTGCGCTCGCTCTGCCCCACGTATTCCGCGCGCAGGTTCCCGATCTCGACGATAGGCACGCCGAGTTCCTTGGCGATGGCGATCCCGATGTAACTCTTGCCCGTCCCCGGCGGCCCGAGCAGGCCGATCGCCATCGGCACGTTGCCCGCATCGCCGCGGCGGAACGCGTCAATGACCACGCGCAGCTCGTCTTTGGCCGCCTGCATCCCCGCCACCGCATCGAGGCCGTGGCGCGGCTCGACAACCTTGATCAGGCCTCCGTACTCATCCTCGACGAGCTCGTTCTTGCGCCGGGCAACCTCGTCAAACGTGAGCCTTGCGTTGCCGCGGCGCGCTTGTTTGAGCAGGCCCTCGATCTTGACCAGCGACAGCCCAGCCGTCAGGGTGGCCAGACGCTGCGGGCTCATCTCAGCTTCCAATGGTTCCCGGCGCAGCGCCGCCTCGATGAAGCGGAGCCGCTCTGGCTCGTCGGGAAACGGGATCCGCACGCTATCCAGCTGCGGATTCCCCCGCCAGAGGTCGGGATGGACCGCGGATTGATGCTCACTCACAAGGATGATGAAGTTGTTGCGCGCAAGGAATGCCGGATCGAACCCCCATCGCTGGAGTACGGCGATGTGCCGCCGGTCATCAAGAGACAGGCCGGCCGCCTCGCCTGCCGGCGCGATCTTCTCCGCATGATCGATGTAAAGGAAGACGTTGTTGCGGATGCTCAGCAACCGGCCCAAGACCGGCAGCACTGCGCGGGGGTCGCGCAGCTCCATCCGCACAGCCTCCCATTCATCGGGCTGGGCGGCCGACCGCCCCGCGAGCGACCCGCGGATGTTGTAGAACGTGAGGAACTCACGGAGCATCTGGTCGCTGGCAAACGACAGACCGTCGGCCAGGTTGTAGTAGGCCACCAGCATCTGGGGCGCCCCGGCCAGCGCCTTTGTGAGGAATTCGCGGAGCCGCAGGTGTCCGCCATCAACAGGATAGACATCGTGGATGTTAGTATGGAGCAGAAACTGACTGGCCGCGCCGCTCTCGTACTTCTCCCGGATGTCTTCGGTCCAGGACGGCAGGGTGAGCGCTTCGCTCATCAAGGTTTCATCCACCGACGCGTCCTCCGCGTTCGCCCTATGCGTCACGTTTCCCGTGCCCGCTGGATCTGCTCCAGCACGGGGCGGACCTGCTCCATCGCCTGCTCGGTGCTCTCGACACCCGCCAGAATCTCCTTCAAGCCTTGTGGCTGCCGTCCGGCGGCGCTCCAGGAAACGAGCTTGTCTGCCAGATACGCGATGCTGTGCTCAAGGGTAGCGATCTGGGAGGTCACGATCTCGAGGTTGCGCCGCATTTCCTTGTATTCGTCCAGGCGCTTTTCCAGGACCTCCAACCGCTGTTCCTCGACGCGCAGCAATTCGGGATAATCCGACTCCCGCATGCGCCGCCTGACGTGCTGCGTCTCCTCGTTCAAAGCCTTGGCGTCCACGGTTGAGAGGTACGCCGAGGCGGCTTGCCGGACGGTCAGAAGGTCGAGCAGTTGATCGAGTAGATCTTCTACGCGGTCGAGTTCCGCCTGTGCGATCCGCCGGGTCTCCTGGGTGAGCGCGTCACGGGCACCCACAAAGCGACGCTGCGTCGCGCGAAAGCGCTCGCGCTCGCCTCGCGGCAGCCCCGCGAGGGTACGGCGCCGCCACGCATCCCGCCGCTGGCCGCGGCGCCGCGCCCGCTGCACGGCAAGATAGCGCTCAAACCACTGACTGCCCGGCGCGTTGATCAAGTACAGCGCTTCGACCGCGCCCCCCACGATCAGCGGAATGGGGTTTCCCATGAGCAAGGATAGGGTCGCGGCCCCACCAAGACCGATCAGGTTGAAATCCTGGAGCAGGGCCTCGAGGATCTTCGGCCGTCGCCCTTCGGATGGGTCCTTTGACGGGGTTGACCCGGCCACGCGTTAGGGGACGATGACGCGGTCGGCGACGAAGTCGCGCTCTCGGGCCCTGACCAACACCCAGGGTTTAGCGACCGCCTCGCCGTTCGCGTCGAAGGCGATGCGCCCCGTCACACCGATGAAGGCCGGGCGCGATCGCCCGATACCGGCAAGGTAGCCCTGAATGCCCTGGCGGGTTGAGAAGCCCTCGCGCACCGCGTTGAGGATGAGAACGGCGGCGTCATAGGAGGTGGCCATGTTGTGGTTGGGGGGCGCGTGGAACGCCGCCTCAAATTGCCTCGCGAACTCCTCGGCACGAGGAAGCAGCGGCGAGTTCTTCACCGTGTAATGGTAGAACGCCGTGGCGCGCACGCCCCGGGCGGCCTCCCCACCCGAGGCAAACAGCCCCTGACTGTAGACGGCGTCCCCGCCAAGGATGGGAATCGTGACGCCCATCTCGCGCAGCATCCGCGCAATCTTGCCCGCATCGGCGTACTCGCCGGTCACGAGCACCGCTTCGGCCTCGCGCGGATCTGCCGTGATGCGGATGTCGCCATTGACCGTGAAGGGATTGCTGATCACCCGCCCGCCCAGACGCTCGTAGAGTTGCTGGAAATTGTCGGCAAGCCCGCGCGAGTACGCGTCCTCTTGATCGCCGAAGACGAGGGTCGTGCGGTGGCCTTCCTTCCAAATCGCATTCGCCAGCGCCTTCGCCTGGTCGACATCGTGGCCTACCACGCGGAACACGTAGCTGCCCAGATTGGCGATCTCTGGATTGGTGGATGTCGGCGTGATCTCCGGTACCCCCGCCGCCTGGTACAGCGGGCCGGCGGCCAGCGTGGCGCGGCTATTGTAGTGACCGATCACGGCGAGGACCTGAGAATCGCCGGTGATCCGTTGGGCGACCCGGACCGCCTCTTCGGCGGAGGCCATGTCATCATGGAAGTTCACGACGATCCTGCGGCCCCTGATGCCGCCCGCCTGGTTGGATAGCCGCTGCGCGTAGTGCACCCCGAAGAGAATCTGCAACCCATACTGCTGCTGCGCGCCCGAAAATGGGCCAGCGACGGCGACCTCCCAGACGGGTTTGCCGCTCAGCAGGGCGTAGGCGTTTTCCCGCAGGGTGAGGGACTCGATGTCCAGAGGATCGGCGATGATCGCCCGGCCGAGGCTGGCGATCGCTCCCGCATAGTCCCCCGACGCGTATTGGGCGCGGCCGCGATCCCGGGCCGTCCGAACGTCTGTACCCGGTGTTGGGAGGACCGCGGGCGGCTCAACCCGGGGGCTGGGGATAACCGACGGTGTGCGCTCTGCCT
>Ga0187893_10008903_pt1 | contig 15655 bp, 10 predicted proteins | sample MA1701074metaG_FD_139574 | JGI IMG/M metagenome (GOLD analysis project Ga0187893, IMG submission 139574) | White microbial mat communities from a basaltic lava cave in the Kipuka Kanohina Cave System on the Island of Hawaii, USA - MA170107-4 metaG ... | reverse complement strand
GTTGGTATCATACTGGCTCGCATGAAAAAGTCGGAGCCCGCCAGCAGGACCAAACCACCAGCACAATCGCTTACTCGGTTCCGAGAACTTGCTACTGAACTCCAGCAACTTGAGGCCAAACTGCGCCTGGGCGGCGGTTCAGACAAAATCGAGCGACAACACAAGCAAGGAAAGCTGACGGCTCGCGAACGAATTGAGCTGCTGCTTGATAAAGGTTCATATGCCCAGGAGATTGGGCTGCTGATAGCTCACGATCAGTACGAGGGTGGCGCCCCAGCAGCGGGTGTGGTTACCGTCGTGGGGCGAGTGGGCAAACGTGAAGTCGTAGTGGTCGCTAATGATGCCACTGTAAAAGCAGGTTCCTGGTGGCCGGAAACGATCAAAAAAATCTTGCGGGCGCAAGAGATCGCAATGCGCTCGCGCGTCCCAATCATTTATCTGGTCGACTCAGCAGGTGTTAACCTCCCTTACCAGGGCGGAGTCTTTCCTGGCCAGTACGGAGCTTCGCGAATCTTCTACTACAACTCGATTATGCGGCGGTACCTGAAGGTTCCCCAGATTGCGGCAGTGATGGGGCCATGTATCGCGGGAGGCGCATATCTTCCGGCCCTTTCCGACCTCATAGTGATGGTGGATGGCACCTCGTTTATGGGGCTTGGTGGCGCCAACCTGGTTAAAGGAGCTACCGGCCAAACGATCGACAATGAAGCGCTAGGCGGAGCCAAAGCTCATAACGAACTCTCGGGAGTCGCCCACTACCGGGTGCCCAGCGATCAGGAGTGTATAGAAAGAATCAGGGAGTTTATATCTGAGCTGCCTCTGCCCACTCCCGGTGCCGTTTCGATCACTGAAGCCCTCCCAGCTGCTCGAGCTGCTGAAGAGCTATACGAAATCCTGCCCGAGGATCACCGCCAACCGTACAGTGTGCGCGACATGTTGGACTGTCTGCTTGACGATGGTCACCTCGACGAATTTCAAGCGGACTATGCCCGAGAAATGATCACCGGGCATGGCAGAATTCGCGGTATTCAGGTCGGCCTTATTCTCAACAACCGGGGTATGATTCGCCCGCCAGGCAAAGGGCCGCCGAGATTCGGCGGCATTGTTTATACCGAATCAGCCGAGAAGGTGGCTTACTTTATTGAAACCTGCAATCGTCATCAGACGCCCTTGTTGTTCATCCAGGACGTCTCGGGTTTCATGATTGGTCCCGAAGCCGAACATTCAGGAATCATTCGCGCCGGCGCCCAATTCGTCGAGGCTATGGCGACGGCAGCAGTCCCGAAAATAGTTCTGACTGTAAATCACGCTTCCGGGGCGGGCTACTATGCTATGGCGGGACAAGGTTTCGATCCGGACTTTATCTTCAGCTGGCCCACTGGACGGATGGGGGTGATGGAAGGAGACTCTGCTGTGCAGGCTGTCTTTGGCAGCCAGCTGGACAAATTGAAACAGCAGGGACAGAAGCCCGGTAAGGAGTTGACTCAGGAGATGGATAAGGTAAGAGATACCTACGAGCTGGAACTCGACGCCCGGTATGCTGCGGCGCGAGGGTTCGTTGACGCGGTGATACTTCCGGAAAACACTCGTGACGCGCTCGAACTGGCGCTGCGTACCACTTTGAACTTCAATGGTCCTCACTTGGGGCCGTTCATCCTTCCAGGCTCCCTGGTTTAGATTCTTAGGCGATTAACTATCGGTGAAGAAACAAATTCGCATTGCTGCTGGTCAGGGCTTCTGGGGAGATCTCCTGGAGGCGCCCGTTCGTCAGGTCGAAGAAGGCCCCATTGACTATTTGATGCTCGACTATCTGGCCGAGGTGACGATGTCGATCATGCAGAAGCAGCTGTCAAGAGATCCGGCAGCTGGTTATGCGCGAGATTTCGTGCCGTTGATGCAGCGTATCCTGCCGCGGTGCGTTGAGCGGGATATTCGCGTCACTGCAAACGCCGGTGGCGTAAACGTCCGCGGCTGTGGCGAGGCGGTTCGCGTTGTTGCAAAACAACTGGGGTTGGGAGGAAAGCTTCGACTGGGGCTGGTGACTGGTGACGATATCATGGCGCGCCTCGATGACCTGCTTAATCGTGGTATTGAATTGCGGAATATGGATACCGGAGAGCCTCTGACCAAGGTTCGCGATCAAATTCAGAGTGCGAACGCCTACCTCGGTGCCTGGCCAATCGTCGAGGCCCTGAATCAGGGAGCTCGGATAGTTATCACAGGTCGGGCCACGGACACAGGCTTGACGCTGGCGCCAATGATTCATGAGTTTAGCTGGGCAACGGATGACTGGGATCGCTTGGCTGCAGGCACGATCGCCGGTCATATCATAGAGTGTGGCGCTCAGGCCTCAGGCGGAAACTGTCAGTATGAGTGGTCGAGCATTCCCAGCTTGGCAAATGTTGGCTTTCCGATTGTGGAGGTGACACCCGACGGAAGTTTCTTAGTTACCAAGCACGAAGGCACGGGTGGGCGCATTAATATTCCAGCGATTAAGGAGCAGCTCGTCTACGAGATGGGCGATCCGCGTCAATACATCACGCCTGACTGTGTAGCTGACTTTACCACCGTAAGACTCGAAGCTGCTGGCTCGGATCGGGTACGGGTTAGCGGCATTAAAGGAAAGGCAGCGACGGAGTTTCTGAAGGTTTCAATCAGCTACGCAGCTGGTTTCAAGGCTGTGGGCACGCTGGTTTACTCGTGGCCTGAGGCTTTCAAGAAAGCTCAGGCTGCAGATGGAATTCTGCGGGAGCGCCTCGACCGACTAGGCCTGAAGTTCGATCAGATTCTGACCGAGTTTGTGGGTGTAAATGCCACGCATGGTCCACTGGCAGGCGAACCACCGTCAGATCTTCCGGAAGTACAAATGCGTGTGGGTGTGCGGGGCCAGGATCGCAAAGCGATTGAGCGCTTCACGAAAGAGATTGCGCCGTTAATTCTTACCGGGCCACCCGGCGTGACTGGGTTCGCTGGCGGACGACCGAAAGTTGAGGAGATCGTGGCATACTGGCCCGCTTTGATTCCTAAAAAGGAAATCAAACCGGTGGTGGACATTATCGAAGTGTAGAAGGCTGTATGTAGGGGCGGCCCTCCCGGAGCACTGAATAACCCACAGATTACGCAGATGACACAGATTAGAAAAAGGAGAGAACAGACTGAGCCTTCCGGCTATCTGTTTCCCTCTTCTTTTCTGTATTTTCTGTGTAATCTGCGTAATCTGTGGATAGGTTCGTTGGTGGCCGCAAGTTCAACTGAAGAATCAACATGCAATTGAGCATGACGCGAGCAGGGGCGGCCACGGAGTTCAACGGCAGGCTACCGCCTGTAGTTGTCCTAGAGAAACTACCTGGTCGTCTCTAAGCGTTGGGGCTCGTTCGTGTAGTTTCGTGTGATTTCGTGGATCGTCTGTTTGCGTCGCAAAAGGTGCGATCCACGAAATCACACGAAACTACACGAAACGACACTAAACGTACCCCAGATTAGTCGGGTGGTTTCTTGGAAGGGCTGCCCCTACAGTTGGGGTTCAAGCATCTTTAAGCCTGGGAGGTGAGAGGTTAACGAGGGCGCTGAAAATTCGACGCCAAAGTGCTGGCAGGTGGTCAGAACGGACCAGCTGGCGGACTACCGCATCTTTAAAGTTCGACGCGACTTGAGTCGCGACCCGCGCAATGGCCAGGAGCATGCTTTCTATGTGATCGAGGTGCCTGATTGGATTAACGTCGTGCCCCTCACGCCTGATGGACGAGTGGTCCTGATTGAACAGTATCGTCCGGGTACAAAAGAGATAACTTTGGAAATTCCGGGCGGCATGGTCGATGAGGGAGAGTTGCCAGCCGATACTGCTGCCCGAGAACTCTTGGAGGAGACTGGCTACCGCGCTGCGCGCATCGAGCCGCTGGGACGGATTCGACCCAATCCTGCCATCCAAAGTAACTGGCTGCACCTGTTTGTTGCACGCGACTCGATTCGCACACAAGAGCCCCAGCCCGAGGGGACTGAACAGATAGCGGTCCGCGTGGTGGCATTAGATGAAGTTCCACAGTTGATCGCCTTAGGGACAATTAATCATGCCTTAGTGGTAGCGGCCTTCTCTTTGCTCGGGACAAATAAAGTGAGGTAAGCAAAGCGAAACTGGTTATGAAAGTTCAACTGTTAAGGCTGGCGCACGCCAGGTCTGGTGATAAGGGTGACACTGCCAATGTAGGTCTGATCGCTTTGCAAGAGGACTACTACCCGCTGCTGGTGCGCGAGGTAACTGCCGCCCGGGTAAAAGAGCATTTTCGAGGGATCTGTAAGGGTGACGTTGAACGTTTTGAACTCCCCAATCTCGGAGCTCTCAATTTTCTCTTACACCATAGTCTCGGTGGCGGTGGCACGTTATCGTTGATGACGGATGCACAGGGCAAGACTTTTTCCACCGCCCTTTTGCGAATGGAGATCGACGTCTCAGAAGAAGAAGCGACCAGACTAGCGTTGTCCTAGTTTCTTTTTCGTTGTTGGCTAAATCGAACATGACGGATCAGACAAAGACTGTACTGGAATCAAAGGCTGACGATATCCTTTGCCTTACTCTGAACCGACCCGAAAAGAAGAACGCCCTGAATGACGCGATGATTGCCGAGCTGAAGAACGCTTTGCGCCAGACGAACAGGGACGATTCCCTCCGAGCAGTAATCATCACCGGAGCCGGGGCGGATTTCTGTTCGGGAGCCGATCTCTCAGCTTTGAAAAAGATCTCGACGGCCTCGATTGTTGAGAATGCAAATGATGCCCGCTCACTGATGGATCTGTTTATGCTGCTGCGTCAGGTCAAGGTTCCAGTGATCGCCGCTGTCAGAGGGCGCGCTCTTGCCGGAGGGTGCGGACTTGCCAGTGCTTGCGATCTAGTGCTGGCCTCCACTTCGGCGCGCTTTGGATATCCAGAAGTGCAGATTGGTTTTGTGCCGGCGATGGTGATGGCTATTCTGAGGCGAAACGTTTCTGAAAAGCGTACCTTTGCGCTGCTGACGCGGGGTGGAGAGATAGGGGCAGCAGAAGCGCAGCAGGTGGGTTTGGTAAATGAAGTTTTTGCCGATGATGAGTTCGACGATAGGGTCAAAGCCTACGTCGAGGTATTTAAGAAGGTAAGTCGTTCGGCAGTAACACTGACCAAAGAACTACTTTATGGAACTGACGGTATGGCATTCGCCGAAGCTCTGCAAAGCGGAGCGGATGTAAACGTAATTGCTCGCCTGACGTCCGACTGTCAAAAGGGGATCGCTAGATTCTTGAAAAAATGACCTATGCCATCTGTTCTAAAATTACTGGAGCGGCAGCTTGCCCCCTGGACCCGATCAGGTTGCGCTCTCAGTCTTGAACACCCAAATTTCGTACTTTCCGCTGCGCGAAACATGATGGGCCGCCATCCATAAAACTAAGTACGTCCGATAATTTGAATCCAAATGTTTGGTTTAATTATTCACATCAGTCGAAAATTGGTTAATTTTCGCAGCGATCTTAAGAATCCCAAGAAAAGGCGCGTTGGAACATTGGTTGCATTAACGAATTGTCTATGTTCCACGGTTTGAGGATTCGTGTCAACTGCTCTAACAAACTAGCTCCATTTGTTCGGATAGTGAGGAGGTAAACGTATGAGTTTATTTCGTCGGTTAATTGTGAGTTGCAGTACCCTTATCTTTGCAACCTTGGTGTTCGCGACACCGGCGTTTGCGCAGGTAACCACTGCTGCGATGACTGGCCGGGTCATCGACCAGAACGGGGCCGCAGTGGCAAATGCCACGATTACTGCACGCCACACCGGCACTGGACAAACGCGTACGGCGCAGTCAAATGATCAAGGTGACTACAAAATTGCTGAGTTAGCTCCCGGCCAATATGACATCACAGTCGAGGCGCCTAACTTCAGCAAGGCCCTGCTGCAAAATCGCGAGTTCAACGTGGGCGTATCCCAGACGCTTAACTTCGAACTTAAACCGGGCCAAATCACCGAAATCGTCAATATCACCTCTGATTTGGTTTACATCGAAACTACCAAATCCGATATTGGTGGTGTTGTAACTCCGGTTGAGGTAGATAACCTTCCTCTCTTGAACCGCACCTTCGCTGCTCTTTCGGTGATCATGCCTGAGGCCCGCCCGGTCGGAAATTTCGACCCCACAAAAACGCGCGTGGGAAACGTTGCGTTCAATGGCGGTGACGGGAGACAGGTGGACGTTAACGTCGATGGCGGCGACAACAAAGACAATGTCGTTGGCAGTCTTCTGCAGAACTTCTCGTACGAATCAATTCAGGAGTTTCAAGTCCTGCAACACCGCTGGACGGCCGAGCAAGGTCGAGCAGTCGGGGGCGTGGTCAACGTCATCTCAAAGTCCGGATCGAATGAATTTCACGGTTCGTTCTTTGCTAACTTCCGCGACGAGCAGTTGCGTTCATTCGATTTCTTCGAGAAGCAGCGTCAGGTCGCTGACCCAAACTTCAATAAACCGTCGTTCAGCCGGCAGGAGATTGGCGGGTCTGTAGGCGGTCCAATCAAGCGGGACAACCTATTTTTCTTTGGGGCCCTTGAGCGGTTCCGTGAGCGGCAGGTAAACGCGCTCGCGCCAATCGCAGCTACGAATCTTCCATTAATTCCTGGTATTGGGACGGTGACCGATATCCCAACCCCCTACGACGACTGGTTGCTGACGACGAAAGTGGATCACCGAATTGGCAACAATCACACAATGTTCTATCGTTACTCGTACCAAAAGAACAGCTCGCCCAACGACCAAATCGGAGTTCCCGCAAACGCGGACCTGACGGGCGGTAATACGAACGACAACAAGCTGCACAGTTTTGTTGTAAATCACACCTGGACGGTCAGCCCGACGAAGCTCAACCAGGTGTCTTTCCACTTTCAGGACTTTAGTAACGCCATCCTCGGCGTGACCGACCGTCCAAACATCGTCTTCCCATCGGTGCAGACTGGACGCAACGGCAATGTGCCACAAGCTACCACAGAGCGGAAGTACCAGATCCGAAACGACTTTTCATGGACGCATGGCGATCATGGAATGAAGATGGGACTCAACTACATCCACTCGCCCTTGGGTGGGTTCTTCTTTTTCGGTGCTCAGGGTTATCAGCTCACGTTCTTTGATGACCCAACAACCATTGTTAACAACTTGCCTTCCGTCAACTGCCCCGACACAGATATGAATCCGGCTACGATTGAGAGGTGCTACCCACAGGGTTTCAGCACACCCGGTGCTGTGCGGCAGATTACTTTTTCAGACGGTCGTGGCGACCACGTACAGGAGATCGAGCAGCTCGCCTTCTACTTCCAGGACGACTGGAAGGTCACGCCCCGCCTGACATTCAATTTGGGTTTGCGTTGGGACGCCAATATTGGCAACTTGCCCCGGCAGGAAGGCAATCGCACGATTCTCATTTTGAAACAGATTGCTCCCTTTAGCGGGTTGGCGCGTGCGATCACTGGTGACGAGTCAAAGCTGCGCCGCACCACTCCTAGTTGGACCGAGTTCCAGCCGCGCGTCGGTTTTGCTTACGATCCTTCCGGCTCGGGGCGGATGGTTATCCGCGGCGGCTACGGAATCTTTTTCGACCAGGTCTTCCAAAACCTAACACTGTTCTCGCTGACTCAGTCGAACCCGGAACTGTTCCAGACCGCCCTGACACTGGTGAACAACCGAGTCGGTGTGGGTCAGCTCCCTACTTTTCGGTTCGGCGATCCGCTGCCCCCAGTGCCGTCTGATTTCTCCTTCTCAGATTTGGCATTTGGTGGCTTCGGGCGCATAAACGATCCCGATATGGCGGAGCCTTACATCCAGAAGTGGTCTATCGGCTTCGAGACGACGCTTGGGCAAAACACTACGATCTCCAGCGACTATGTGCATACACTTGGCCTGCACGAGTCGCGGGTGCAGGTAATCAACCCACGCATCCGTCAAATTTGCGATCCGCTGTTTCCGGGCTCCACGCCGACCTCTCCCCTCTGCGTACGCGGCGCTAATTCGCGCCTTCTCGACCGCGCTTTCGTTGATGCCGGTCTTTTCAGACTCGGATCTATGGGTCTCGTTAACGGCACGCCGAGAATCGAGCAGATCAACATGATTGGCACCACCAATCGGTCGCTGTTCGACAGTTGGACGACTACGATTAGGCGCCGAACTCGAAATATTATCTTTTCGGCCAGCTACGTTCTCGCCAATTCGCGGGCATGGGGTGGCCAACCCGTCGCCTCGTACAGCGGCAACGGCATAGCGGTCACGCCCGAGAACCAGTTTAGAGATGGAGAGTTCGGTCCCACCCGCATTGACGAGCGCCATCGTATTGTCCTTTCGGGTGTGTTTGACCTTCCGGGCAACCTACAGCTGGCGCCCATCATGCAGTACGCCAGCTCGCGGCCTTATTCGCCGACAGCTGGGGCAGACATTGATGGGGATGGGCTCCTTTTGGTTGACCGGTTATGTGAAGGGGTCGACCTGAGGGCCACGTTGGGGGCTGTTGTGAATAGCCAAGCACTACCGTCAAATGCGGTTACGTTCGGGTGCCGACAGCTGCCGGTCAACAGTCAGCGGCAGGGATTCATCGTCGACGCCCAACGCAACATCTCAGAGAGAAGTGGCCGGTTCTTTAATGTTGATCTTCGCGTAACCAAAACCTTCGCTTTGGGAGAAAGATTCAAGATCAAAGGCTATGCCGATTTCTATAACTTGTTCAACACCGAAAACCTCACCTTCGGGCCTCCAGGGGCCAGCGGAGGTAGGTTAGGCCTCAGCCCGGTCACTAGCCGAACAACCTTCCTTCAGCCCGGTTCATTGTACGGTCCGGGATTTGGTCCGCCGGTGGGACGCCCGCTGACGGTACAGCTAGGCGGTCGTTTTGAGTTCTAGCTTATAAACCGCATGGACAAATTGGCGCCGGGTTTCAGCCCGGCGCCTTTTTTTCGCCCGGAAGATCAGAAGCCAATAAAGACTGAGAAGCGCGCACAACCCGAGAAAACGGTACCTGGTTCTCACAAACTCTCTCCCTCTCCCCCTTCTCTCTCTCTCTCACATTTTCTATTATCTGATCTGCGTTCTTCTGATCTGCGTTTTTTCTGCGTTGATCTGCGGCCAACCTACCTCCGCAAACCCGCAGGTAACGTGCCGAAGAAAAATTAGCCGCAGATAGAAGCTGAGAAACGCAGATCAAACCAGATCAGAAATCTAAGAGAGCACTTGACTTGTGCTCTCACTGTCTTTCTATTGCTGATTTGCGTGAATCTGAGGCTGAGATCTGCGGCTGCAGTATCTCGCGGAAATCTTACTCGCGGGGTTTAACGTTGGCGCGGAGGAATTTGACAATGTCTTCCGTGGAGGTGCCGGGCAAAAAAACCTCAGCCACCCCCTCTTGCTTGAGCTTGGGAATGTCCTCCTGCGGCACAATTCCTCCAACCAGCACCAAACAGTCCGTTAGCCCCTCCTCGCGAAGTAGTTGCACGATGCGTGGACAAAGAGTGTTGTGAGCACCGCTGAGGATGGAAACACCCACTGCATCCACGTCCTCCTGAAGGGCCGCGGCGGCAATCATTTCTGGAGTTTGCCTGAGCCCAGTGTAGATTACCTCCATACCGGCGTCTCGGAGGGCGCGGGCAATAACCTTGGCCCCTCGATCGTGGCCATCGAGGCCGGGCTTCGCTACCAGAACGCGGATTTTCTTTTCCGGAGTCATTGATTGTCAGGCAGGCTTTCGGATCTATTTATCATTTTGTCGTTGGTCATTTCTCATTTGTCATTTGATCTCGTCGCAGAAATGGTAAATGGAAAATGGTAAATGGAAAACGGAAGATGGTAAATGGAAAATGGTAAATGGTAAATGGTAAATGGAAAACGGGAAATGATGACCGGTAAATGATAACTTCAACACCAGGCGCAACACTCACAGGTTCCTACACCCCACCGCATCGCAAAGGGACTAAAAAGCGGGCTCTTCATAAACACCATAAACATCGCGCAGCGCAGCACAGATTTCACCCAGGGTCGCATACTCACGCACCGCCTCGATGGTGGCCGGCATGGTATTGTCGTTGTTGGCAGCAGCTTTCTTAAGTTGTTCGAGAGTGCGCTCCACCGCTCCGGAGTCTCGCTGATCTCGTGTCTGCTGTAAGCGCTCCACTTGGTGCGCGCGCACGGACTCATCAATCACCAGGATTGGAACCTCACCCGGCTCAGCAGCCATGGCATACTTGTTCACACCAACAATTACCTGGTCGCCTCGTTCAACCGCCTTCTGGTATTGATAGGCTGAATCTTGAATCTCTCTTTGGGGGAAGCCCTTCTCGATTGCTGCCACCATGCCACCCATAGCGTCGATTTTGTCGAAATAATCAAGCGCAGCCCGCTCCATCTTGGAAGTAAGCGCCTCGATGAAGTACGAACCTGCCAGCGGATCGACGGTGTGCGAGACACCAGTCTCTTCAGCAATGATCTGCTGCGTCCGTAGGGCTATCAGGGCCGCCTGATCTGTGGGCAAAGCCAAGGCCTCGTCGTAAGCGTCTGTGTGCAGACTCTGTGTGCCCCCAAGCACACCCGCCAGGGCCTGAATAGCCACCCGCACAATGTTATTTAAAGGCTGTTGTACCGTCAGGGAAACACCAGCGGTTTGTGTATGAAAGCGCAGTTGCAGAGCCCTTTCGTTCTTGGCGCCAAAGCGTTTGCTCATTTCGCGGGACCAGATTCGTCGCGCCGCTCGGTACTTGGCTATCTCTTCGAAAAAGTCGTTGTGAGCATTGAAAAAGAAGGAGACCCGAGGCACGAATCGCTCCACATCAAGCCGCGCATTCACACCCCATTCGACGTATTCAAGCCCATCACGAAGTGTGAATGCGAGTTCCTGGATCGCTGTCGCCCCGGCCTCCCGGATGTGATAGCCGCTGACCGAAACCGGATTGTATCGAGGCACCTGCTCGGTGCAGAATTCAAAGGTATCGATCACCAGTTTCATCGCCGGGCGAATCGGGTAGATCCACTCTTTCTGGGCGATATACTCCTTGAGGATATCGTTTTGCAGTGTTCCCGAAATCTTCTTCCAGTCGGCGCCCTGTTTTTCGGCTACCACGAGATACATTGCCAGCAGCACTGATGCCGGGGCATTGATGGTTTGCGAGACAGTAACTTTCTCCAGGGGTATCTGGTCGAAAAGAACTTCCATGTCTGCCAGGGACGAGACAGCGACCCCACACTTGCCAACCTCTCCTTCCGACAGTGTCGAATCTGCATCGTAGCCCATTAAAGTAGGCAGATCGTAAGCTACCGAAAGACCGGTTTGGCCCTGAGCCAGAAGATATCGAAAGCGAGCATTGGTGTCCTCAGGAGTGCTAAAGCCAGCAAACTGACGCATCGTCCAGAGCTTGCCGCGATAACCAGTTGGGTGGATGCCGCGTGTATAAGGAAACTCACCGGGAAACGAGATATCGCGATCAAAGTCGATGTGCGCAACGTCCGCTGGGGTGTAAAGGCGCTCTACCTCGTCGAGCGAAACGCTTTCGAAGCGATCCTTTCGTTCCGGATGCTTATTGAGGGCAGGCTCGAGCGTCTCACGCTGCCAGCGCTCGATCGCGGTATCGACTGGCGAGGTAAATTCCTTGGTCTCGGTCATAAACCTCTCTGTTTCCGTGAGTTTACGGGCGTTTTTGATATTAGTTAATGCAAATCGGAGTGTCAAATCAGGGGTAGTCCGATAAAACTCATAGTAAGGCTGAACCAGGGGCGAAGCCCAGTCGAAATATCGAGCTGGTAGGGCGGAGCCATGCCTCACAACAGGCGGCGAAGCCGGGCGAAGGTTGAATCAAATCTCAAGATTGAGCAACCTTGAAGCGGGGCAGAGACGCGCGCTGCTTAGCGCCCTACTTGAAGAAAGAGGGGAGCGCGGCTGTGATGGCAGTCACAGCCGCGCTGGCTCGGCAGGAACCCTGGATGCGCGGAATTCGAGCGGACGAAATAGCAGCAAGCAATGGCAGGTCAAGAAACTAATTCTGTAGCCTCCAAAACCGATAAGCCTCAGGACTTACTCAATGGGAACGATAATCTCGTTACTGCGCAGCATGTTAAGTCGAGTACGAGCGGCAGCCTCGATCGTTTGCGGGTCAGTTTTTAGCCGGTCTACCTCAAGCTGCAGGGCCTGGTTGATTGTCCTCAGAGTCTGGACATCAGTCTGTACAAGTGCATATTGCTCAGATGCAGTCAGCAATTTGCCTCTGGTTCGCATATTTACGGTGACGCAAACGGCAAAAGTCGCCAGCAGTACCATTCCGAAAATCACCCAGGAGGGGATCAATCCCCCATGATTGCGAACGTCGGCTCGCGATCCGATAAATTCCAGTGATGTCCCACGAACTGTCGCCAAAGAGGTGGCTCGGGGTACTACTTTTTGCGCCTTGATCCTTTCATCCACCCAGAACCGATTCGTTACCCTCATCCCAAAAACACCTCCAATGTCCTTGCTGATTTGCTAACCAAACTTACCGAGTGCGTGTTCGTGCTAATACGACTCCCTTTTTTGGCCCGGGAGAACCGGGTTTTGGTTGACCTTCTGTCGGCGCTGAGAGCAGACTCGCCGGGAAGCCATCTTCCGTCGGAGAGTGACCTTCGAGCGCGAGCCAGCCAAAAATACCGGACGCCAACCAGAGCTATTAGAGCTAGTCGTCATAACGAACCGATTAAGAAACTGCTTAATAGATTTGTGGTTTAACCCACAAGATAGCCGGTATTCGGTGCAAACCGACCGCAAAATGATGTACCTTGCGCTTGTCAATCCATTGCAAATCAACAATTTAGCTGCAAAGTGGCGGGACTGTAACACCCGCGCTTAAGGGTGTAAAGATATTTCTTTGCAATGTTTTAACTCGCTAACTTCAACGTGTACTTGAAGTAAGCGTGCTTAACAGACCAAAATGGCGAACGGCAGGCGAACGGAAAAAGGGGGTTTGTGTAGTCTGGTGTTGGTCATAGTTAAATGTTATTGACAGCCAATATTGCACCCCGTTAGACTCGAGACCGCTTGTGGGTCACTCGCGAGCTTGCGGGTATTTGCCCCAATTGGCCTGAGTGGCTGGCATACTTGCCCATCCTCAAACAAGTAAATTTGATTTTCTTTCCTAGCGCTTTGGTACCAGCACAATTGGCGAACCCCTGCGAAGGTCTAAATGTCTAGTTCGGCCGGTTTAGAAGAGAACCTGGCGGCCGGCGTGCCGGTCGGTCAGGAAGCTTTGCCCCTCAATGCAATCGTCCGGGCAGTCTGCCAGGCGGCAAAGGCTGGCCCGGATCTGCTTTACGAGGTCATGATCAAGCTGAGCCTGATGGTCGAGGCGGCGTGCCCTACCTATGGGCTTTCAATCTGGACCGGATCGGTAAGTCAGAAGCCTCGGCTGGAGTGGGCAGAGGGTCTTGAAGAAGATGAGATCGCAGCCGCGGAACAGGTGGTCGCCGAAGGTTTGACGCACAGCGGCTCGCCGAAAGAAATTGCTCAAGGGGACACAGAGCTTTTTCTGGTCCTCGCATTGCCCAGGGCCGAGCGACCGGGAGCAGCCATCTACGGCCGCTGTGTGCGACCCCTCAGCTTGAAACAAGCCAGGGATCTGAACACCGTGGTGGAAGTGGCCCACCTCGCGCACACAAGCGCGATTGCAATGAATTGGAGTCCTAGAAACGACTTACGTAAGGCTGCGATAACCAGCACCACCCTGCCTGGTATGGTTTTCAGCAGCCGGGCAATGGCCGAGGTGGCACATGCAGTCGAAAAGATCAAGGACTCAGATTCCACCGTGCTGGTAAACGGAGAGTCCGGCACAGGTAAAGAACTGATCGCCCGGGCGATCCATCGTCTAAGCCGACGGGCTGAGAAAGAATTTGTCCCTTTCAACTGTTCTGCCGTTCCAGCGGAACTTATTGAGAGCATGCTTTTTGGACACAAACGCGGGACCTTTACGGGCGCTACAACGGACAATGCGGGCCTGATCCGAGCCGCAGAAAATGGGACGTTGTTTCTGGACGAGATTGGAGATCTGCCCCTCACTCTACAGCCAAAACTGCTGAGATTTCTTCAGGAGGGAGAGGTGCACACGCTCGGGGAGCATGCCCCGCGCAAAGTCAGCGTACGGGTAATCGCTGCGACCCACAAAGATTTGGAGCAGTTGGTCCGCGAAAAGCTATTTCGAGAAGATCTCTACTACCGCATTGCCACGCTGACCGTTAAAGTGCCCCCTTTGCGTGAACGCCCCGAAGACATCGCGACCCTAATCTCTTATTTTGTTTCTCACTATGCCCGGAAGAACGATCGGGCCATAGCCGGAATCACCTGGGAAGCCATCCGAATTCTTGAAGACTACTCGTGGCCCGGGAACATCCGCGAGTTGGCGGCTGAGATCGAACGGCTGGTGCTGTACACAGACGAAGCTGGCTATATTATGCCGGAACACATCAGTGAACGGATTTTGCCGAGTAATGTGGACAAAACCGTCGCCGAAGGTCTCGATGAACTGCTTGAGAATTATGAGCGCCGGGTGATTACCGAAACCCTGAAACGTCACGATTGTAATGTCGCTCGCACGAGTGAAGCCTTAGGACTTGGCTCGCGGCAAACGCTCTACAAAAAACTTAAGCGCCTGGCAATTGACATAGGCGATTTTCTCCAGGAAGACACTGAGCCCGGCCTGCAGTTGCGTCCTCCTTCCAACCCAGTGACCCGCTGATCTCCCGTTTGGTCACGTTAACTACGCTCCAACAATCTTCTTTCTCAAGTTGCTGCACAAATGTTTGCTTCCTATTTAGCCTGCTTTCTGGCAGCCCTGGTGTTGCATGAGATTGGTCATTTTGCAGCTGCTCGGGCCTGTGGCGTAACCGTCAGTGAGTTTGGTCTGGGTTGGGGACGTCGGCTGGCAGGGGTTCGGGTGCTCGGCGTGGACTATGCGGTGAGGGTTTGGCCGATGGGGGCGTACGTTCGGTTAAGTATGGCCGAGTTACAAAGCCGGCCCCTCACGCAGCAGGTTTGTGTCCTGCTCGCTGGAATCATAGTCAACCTGGTCGCCGCCACCGCAGTCGCTGGAACGAAATTCAGCACGATGAACTATCTACTGGCGGCCACCAACATTCTACCGCTCTATCAGCAGGATGGCTGGAAATGCGGAATGGTGATGCTTCGCGGGCTCTTGCAGCGCAAGAGCAAGCTGGTGGAATGGACCTTTACGATTGCCGGTAGCAGTCTCAGCTTGATCTTCTTTGCAGCGCTGCTGGCTCGTTGCCTGAAGGCGATTTAAACAGGGGTTTCTGAACGAAGCCGGCAAGTAACCTGGGAGTATTTTAGTGTCCAAGGGGATGGAACAGGTTGACCGTAGAAGCATTCGCTGGCGCTGGGGACTGCTGGCTGCGCTGGCGATGATGCTTTTGTCGTTCTACCCTCAACTCCATTTTTGGGTTGTCAGAGGCTCGAATTGGAACGGATCCTATGCAGTGATCGAGGGGGTTGGGGACGAGGTTGCTTACTCCGCTTATGTAAATGCTTTGATTGATGGAAGACCCCGGCGCAACGACCCTTATACCGGTCGCGATTACAACGAGGACAAGCACCAGAGTGACTCTCTTTTTTCGATTCAGTTTGTTCCGGCTTATTTGATAGC
>Ga0187893_10008902_pt1 | contig 15655 bp, 16 predicted proteins | sample MA1701074metaG_FD_139574 | JGI IMG/M metagenome (GOLD analysis project Ga0187893, IMG submission 139574) | White microbial mat communities from a basaltic lava cave in the Kipuka Kanohina Cave System on the Island of Hawaii, USA - MA170107-4 metaG ... | reverse complement strand
GCGGTGCTGGTGCTGGTCGCGCCGTTCCTGGTGCGCTACCTCGGACGCGGCATCGCGCCGCCGGCCGGCGGCGTCGGGTTCGGGTTGTGGCTCTCGTGGGAGGCCGCGCTCGCCACCAACAGCATGGCGCTCGTGCTGGCGGCGGCCGCGCTGGTGCGCGGGCCCGTGGAGCCCCGCCGCCTCCCGTGGACCCTGCCGGTCGCCTGTCTCTGGGCCACGGCCGCGGCGATCGTGGGCCTGTGGCTGTGGCGGCCGCAGGGCGCCTGGCCCGAGTGGTACACCTACCTCTGGCTGCCCGCGCTGGCGGGCGCGCTCGTGCCCGCGCCGCGGCGCTGGGTGCTCTTCGGGATCGCCACCGTGGCGGGTACCGCGGCGGCGCTCGTCACCTGGAACGCCGCGCTCGAGGGCCGCTTCGCGCTCGCGGCCCGCGACGTCCGGCGCCTGGGACGAGCGGGCGATGCGGTGGCCGCCGCGCTGCTCGAACGCCTCGGCGGGCAGGCCCGGCGCGTCGCGCCGCCCGTGGCCGCGGGTGATCTGTACGGCTTGTGGCTGGAGTCGCCGCTCGCCGCGGACGCCTACCCGACGGTCCTCGCCCTGTGGCGGCCCGATGGCGAGCTGCGCGCGGAGCTGCGGCTCGCCGCCCTCGACCTTCCGGCCCCGGTGCTGGCGACGCTGGCCCGCGGGGCGCCGCGCGTCGAGCGGCTCGAGCGCATTCCGGGCGTCCACTATGTCCTGGCGACGCGCGTGGCCTCGGGCGACGTGCTGACCGTGGGCGTCGGGCCGCGGTCGCGACTGGTGACGCCCGACCGCGTCGCCCGGTTCCTGCGCGGCGAGCCCGTGGTGGAGCCGCCGTACGCGATCTCGCTCTCGTTACCCGGCACCGCCCTCGAGGCCCCGAGCGGCTACATCGCGTGGACGCGCGCGGGCTGGTCGGCGCGCGGCGATCGGCGCATCGATCTGCCGGGCGGTGTGCGGCACGTGCACGTCCGCGTGGAGCTGCGGGGATTCTGGGCGCTGCTGCTGCGCGGTGGTCTCGTGGTGCTGCTCGACCTGTTGCTGCTCGCCGCTGCCTGGACGATCAGTGTGGTGACGCAGGAAGGCGTGCGGGTGCGCCTCCCCGGCGCGCTGGCTGCCCTGCGTGCCAGCTACCGCGCGCGGCTCACCGCCGCCCTCGCGGGGTTCTTCGTGCTGCCGGTCGTGGCGTTCGCGCTCTGGGGTCTGGCGCGGCTGGGCGAGGAGGCTCGGCGCGATGGCGATCTGCTGATCCGGCAGACGCTGCGCAGCGCCGCGGTGACGGCCGCCGCCGTTGCATTCGAGTCGCCCGCCGAGCAGCAGCGCTCGGTCGCCGCACTGGCCCGCCGCCTCGAGGCCGACCTCTGGATGTACCGCGACGGCGCGCTGGCGGGCGCGAGCGCGCCGGTGCTGAGCGAGCTGGGCCTCGTGGATCCCTTCCTCGATCCCGCGGTGTACCGGCGGCTCGCGCTGCAGGACGAGCTCGAGGTCGCCGCGGACGGCCGCACCGCGGGCCGGGCGGTGCGGGTCGGCTACCGTGTGGTGCGCGCCGCGCCGCCCGGTGAGTCCGCGATTCTCGCCGTGCCCCAGCTGCTCGACGACGAGGCCGTGCGCCTGGAGCGGGAGGACCTCGCGCTCGCGCTGATCCTGGCCGCCGTGGCGGGTCTCGGCGCCGCGGGCCTGCTGGCCGGTGCCGCGGCGCGGGGACTGACCGAGCCCATCGCCGCCCTGCGAGATGCCGCGCTCGCGGTCGGCCGGGGCGCCGCGCCGTCGCCGTTCCCGCCCGGCGCGCCGCAGGAGTTCGCCCCCGTCATGTCGGCGTTCGACCGCATGGCGAGCGATGTGCGCCGTGGCCACGACGCGCTCGACGAGGCACGGCGGCGAACGGCCCGGGTGCTGGCGAACGTGGCCACGGGCGTGCTCGCGGTGGACGGCGAGCTGCGCGTCACGCTGGCGAACGCCCGGGCCGAAGAGCTGCTCGGCACGACCCTCGAGCCGGGGGTCGTCCTGCCGCACGCCACGCCCGCCGGGTGGCGGCCGGTCTGGGACGCCGTCGGCGGATTCCTCGCCGCGCGGGGCGAAGGCATCGCGGAGCGGGAGCTCGAAATCGATGGGCGGCAGGTCCGCGTGCAGCTCGCCGCCCTCGGCTCCCCGCCGGACGGCTGCGTGGTCGCGCTGGACGACACGACGGCATCCACCCGGGCGGCCCGCGTGCTCGCCTGGGGCGAGCTGGCACGCCAGGTGGCGCACGAGATCAAGAACCCGCTGACGCCGATCCGGCTCGGCATCCAGCACCTCCAGCGGGCGCGCAAGGCCGGCGGCCGGCGCGCCACCTTCGACGCCACGCTCCAGGAGACCGCCGCGCGCATCCTCGCCGAAATCGATCGCCTCGACGGCATCGCGCGCGCGTTCGCCCGGTTCGGCGCGCCCTCCCCGGACTATCTGCCGCTCGAGTCCGTGGAGCTGCTCCAGGCGGCGCGCGAGGTCGCGCAGCTCTACGCCCTGGGGCAGGGCGCCGCCCCGGCACCGGGCGGCGCGGTGCAGATCGAGGTCGTGGGTGAGGGCGCGGCGCACGCGCTCGCGCGCCGCGACGAGATGCAGGAGGTGCTCGTCAACGTTCTCGAGAACGCTCGGCAGGCCGGCGCCCGCCGCGTCGTCGTGCGCGTCGGCGACGGCGGCCGCCGGCTCACCGTCGAGGACGACGGCCGTGGCATCGCGCCGGACGTGCTCGCCCGCGTGTTCGAGCCCACGTTCTCCACGAAGTCCAGCGGCGCCGGGCTGGGGCTCGCGATCACCCGCCGCCTGGTCGAGAGCTGGGGCGGCACGGTCACGCTGGCCAGCACGCCCGGGCAGGGCACCACGGTCACGCTGGCGCTCCGGCCCCCCTCCGGTGAGTGACCTGAGTCACGCCCCCCCGGCGCACAGCCCGTTATCGTGCAGGCACTTGGAGGCGTGACGCCTCCGAGCGCTCTCGGGGCGGCACTCCTGAGAGCGTTCCTTTCTCCCGTTCGGTGAGGACGATGGTGCGATACCGCCGGCTCGGGCCCGGCCTCCTGGCGGCGCTCGTCGGTGGCGCCGTCCCGGCCGCCGCCCAGGGCCTGACGCTCGATGCGCGCTCGGTCGCCATGGGGGGCGTCACGATCGACCGCGGGGGCGCCATTGCGCGCTACAATCCCGCCTATCGCTCCGTGCCGGCGCGCGAGATCACTGGACGCCCCAAGACCACGATCCCGATCCCCCTCGGGTTGATCCAGGTGCTCCAGGACAGCGCCGCGTTCGACTTCGACGAGTCGTACTGGAATCCGGTCCGCTTCGTCAACTACGCCCTCAGCCCGGCGGTCCGCAGCTTCTATTACCAGATCCGGGAGCCGCGCACTCCGACGAGCGACGTCGAGTTCACGATCGGGCAGAACGAGCTCATCATCGATCTCGGCGAGGCCCGGCTGCTCGTGCCGACGGAGCGCTTCGGCCTGGCCGACGCGAGCCGCCTGTTCGACATGGGGTTCGGGATGAAGGGCGTGCGCGTCGGGGTCACGGCGTGGCTGCATCGCGACCTCGGCATGCAGCTCGACAGCGCCATGACCTCGTTCCTGCGCGACGCGGCTCGGGCGCAGAACAACCAGCGCTACGGCATCATCGGCGACGGGCTCGTGCAGGGTGGCTTCTCGCCCATGGTCGGCTACGCCGGCCGGGTGGCGGGGAACACCGAGCGGGGCCTCTACCTCGGCGGGTCGCTCCGCTACTACGTCGGCGTCGCGTACGGACAGACTCGGGGGACGGGTGGGGTCACGACGGGCGACACGATCTTCGCCGGGCCCAACCCCGTGACGCCCGACCTCGACGCCATCACCGAGTACTCGGGCACCGACCGGAGCTTCGGCACCGGCTGGGGGGGGGACCTGGGCGTCGTCTGGGTCTCCGGCCCGTTCGAAGTCGGGCTCGGCGCGACCGACATCGGCGTGAAGCTCACGTGGCCCGAGGCGCGCATCGAGCAGGCCGCCTGGGACACGACCACCGACGAGATCGTCACCACGACCCTCGCGTCGCGCGCGGAGACGGAGACCGAGATCCCTATCGCCTGGGTGGCGAACATGGCGTACCAGGCGGGCGAGCGGACGACCCTCGGCGCGCAGGTGGTCAACACCTCACGGGGGACCCGGCTCGGCGTCGGCGTCGAGCAGCGCGTGGGCATCCTCGCCCTGCGGGGTGGCGTGGTGCGTGATCAGCTCAAGAAGAACCAGCTCTCGGGCGGCATCGGATTCCGGTTCGGGTCGGTCGGACTCGATGTCGTCATCACATCGTACGCCGGAGGGATCACTGGCGAGCGCGCCATCGCGCTCGGCTCGTCGATCAGTATCTACTGATGAAGCATGCGATACGAGGTGCGTGCCTAGGCGCGACCCTGGCCGCCGCGATCCTCGCGGCCTGCGGCGAGGGCCGAATCATCTTCAACGTGGACGTCCTCAGCTTCCTGTCGGCCGACCAGGGCGATACCGTGCACTATCTCGTGCCGGGTGGCCTCGGCGGGACCGTGGACAACCCGCCGATCGAGGCGACGATCCTCGACCTGGCAGGCGCCGTCGTCGAGTCGGTCACCGTCACGGTCGCGGCCGATGTCGAAAACGCCACCGGCTCGGGGCAGGTGGCCTTCCAGATCTTCTTCAGCGACAACGCCGGCAGTCTCTACAGCGGCACCCCGTACGCGGCGGACACCGCGGTGGTCACCGGAGCTGATACGGTGACCCTGGCGCCCCCCCCGATCCCGTTCGGTGCCGACACCGTCTTCTCGAACGAGAAGCTGTGGATCGGCGTGCGGGCGTCGGTCGCGGCCAATGCGGGACCGGCGCTCGAGGGCACCCTCCGCCTCAGCCAGCTCCGGCTCCGCGTCGTGCTGAACGACGACGACGTGATCGACCCCTAGCGACGTCGAGCAAGGGCGTCGCGCGGCTCCCCGCGACGCCTGTAGATTGCAGGCGTGAGCGCGTCCGAGCGTCGCAGAACCCCCAGTGTCGACGTCGGCGGCGTGCCGGTGGGCGGGGCCCACCCGATCGTCGTCCAGTCGATGACCAACACCGACACCGCCGACGTCGCCGCGACCGTCGCCCAGGCGCAGGCCCTGCACCGCGCCGGCAGCGAGTTGGTGCGCGTCACGGTCAACCACGACGATGCGGCCCGGGCCGTGCCCGATATCGTCGCGCAGGTGGACGTTCCCGTCATCGGCGACTTCCATTACAACGGCCACCAGCTCCTCACCCGGCATCCGCGATGCGCGGCGGCGCTCGCCAAGTACCGCATCAACCCGGGGAACGTGGGCGCGCGCCGCCGCGACGACAACTTCCGTACCATCGTCCAGGTCGCCCTCGACCGGGGGAAGCCGGTCCGCATCGGCGTCAACTGGGGCAGCCTGGACCAGCAGCTCCTCACCGAGCTGATGGATGCCAACGCCCGCCTGCCCGAGCCGCGCGACGCCCTGGAGGTCACGCTCGAGGCGATGGTCGCGAGCGCGCTCCGCTCCGCCGAGCTGGCCGAAGCGTGCGGCCTGGCGCACGACCGGATCATCCTGTCCGCCAAGGTCTCGGGCGTGCAGGATCTGGTGGCGGTGTATCGCCGGCTCGCCGCTCGGTCGGATTACCCCCTGCACCTGGGTCTCACCGAGGCGGGGATGGGCGCCAAGGGAATCGTGGCCAGCACGGCGGGCCTCGCGCTGCTGTTGCAGGAGGGAATCGGCGACACGATCCGCGTGTCCCTCACCCCGCGACCCGGTGGCGACCGCACCGAAGAGGTCGCGGTCGCCCAGCAGGTCCTTCAATCACTGGGGCTGCGCAGCTTCAGCGCCCAGGTCACCGCCTGCCCGGGATGCGGCCGGACGACCTCGACCTTTTTCCAGGACATGGCGGAGCAGATCCAGGGCTACATCCGCGAGCAGCGCCCGGTGTGGCAGGCGCGCTTCCCCGGGTCCGAGAGCCTGCGCGTGGCCGTCATGGGGTGCGTGGTCAACGGCCCCGGCGAGTCGAAGCACGCCGATATCGGCATCTCGCTGCCCGGCACGTTCGAGGAGCCCAAGGCGCCGGTGTACGTGGACGGCGCGCTCAGGGTCACGCTCAAGGGCGACGCGATCGTCGCCGACTTCCTGAAGATCCTCGCCGAGTACGTCGCGACCCGTTTCGGCGCCGGTGCCGTCGCGCGGCCCTAGCGGCGCCCCGGCGGCGGCCGCGCTCGAGCCGCTGCGCACCGTGACGCGCGTGTTCGACGAGGCACTGCGCGTCCCCGGGACGCCGCTGCGCGTCGGCCTGGACGCGCTGCTCGGATTGGTGCCCGGCGTGGGCGATGCCGTGAGCGGGTGCGTCGCCGCCTCTGGCCTGTGGGTTGGCGCCAGCCTGGGAGCACCCGCGTCGGTTCTCCTTCGCATGCTCTTCAACGTCGCCGTGGACGCCGCCGTCGGCGCCATCCCGCTCGCCGGGGACCTCTTCGACATCGGCTGGAAGGCGAACCGGCGCAACCTGGATCTGCTCGAGCGCTGGGTGGCCGCGCCCGCCGCCACGCGCGCCGCGAGCACGGCGACGCTCGTGGCTGTCGCCGCCGCGGCGCTGGCGATGGTCGCGGGGCTCGTGTGGCTGGCGGTGTGGGGGGTGCGCGCGGTCGTCGGGGCGCTAGGCTAGTCCCGTACCAAGTCCCGTCGCCGTTCCTTGGCGCGCCTCTACTGGCCGGCCACGACGATATCCGGCTTCGTGCTCGCCACGATCGCGATCAGCTGCTCCTGCTCGCGTTGCGGCACGTTGAACTTGGCCAGCGTGAGCCGGAAATCCGCGACCATCGCCTGCCACTGCGCCTCGTTGATGTTGAGGTGCGCGTGCGCCGCCTTCATGGCTCGGCCCGTGTACTTGCAGGGACCGCCGGTGACCTGGCAGACCAGCTCGGTCACCCGGTACTTGAGGCCGGCCTTGGGGATGCGATCGCGGGCTTCCTTGATGCGCGGATTCGCGTTGAGCACGTCGTTCACGAGCAACCGCTCGATGAAGTCGTCGACCACGGTCGCGATCGCGTATGCGCCACCCAGCCGGGTGTAGAGCGAGGTGTCGGCGGGCTGCTGGGCCGCCCCCTGCGTGGCGGCGGCGATCAGCACCGCGGCCAGAGATCCGGTCCTCCGCATGGTCAGCTCCTTTCGGGTTTCTGCCCTGTCATGAGCACGGCCTTGACCCCGTAGGCTTCGGCCGAGTTCTGCGTCGATTCCTTGCGAAACCGAAAGCCGGGCACGATGACGGACCGCACGCGCTTGAACCCCGCGTCCTCCAGCAGCGCGAACATCTCTCCCTCCGGGAGAGCGCCGCCGATTCAGCTGGCCCAGAGCTTGGGGTCGTTGACGATGGACTGCGACAGCTGTTTCGCGCTGACGATGTCGGTCACGGAAATCCGCCCACCGGGCCTCAGCACCCGGAAGATCTCGCGCACGACGCGTCGCTTGCGGAACGAGAGGTTGATGACGCCGTTCGACAGCACGACGTCCACGCTGGCGTCTGGCAGGGGGAGGTCCTCCATGCGGCCCTGACGGCACTCGGCGCGAGCGAGGCCGGACGCTTTCGCGTGTGTCTCCGCCTTGGCACACATGTTGGGATTGAGATCGACGCCGATCACTCGGCCCGTCGGGCCCACCTGCCAGCCGGCGATGATACTGTCGAGCCCCGCCCCACTTCCCAGGTCCAGCACCGTCTCACCGGGCTGGAGGCGACTGCGGAGATGCGGGTTCCCGACGCCGGCGAACGACGCGACGGCACCGGCCGGCGCTCGGTCGAGCCATTCGCGCTCGTAACCGAACATCTCGGCCGCGACGCGGCCGTGGTAGAAGTGGAACTCCTCCTCGGGGTGATCGGCGACCGCCTGATACATCCGGAGGACCTCACCCTTGATCACGCCCTCCAGGGGTGCCTGGTCCTCGGCGTGCTGCAGCGCGGCGTCGGTCATGCGCTCGCTTCCTCCGTAGGGCGCGTGTGGCATCATGATGTCGGCCCTCAGGGAATCCGTCAACCGGCCACGCATTCGGGAGCACAGAGCAGGGAGCAGTCCCCGTCGGCGCCACGCGGGCGAGCGGTCGTGCACCGTCAGGTACGGCTCCCTGCGCCTTGCTCCCTGCCTTACCCGATCTTGCTCCCCAGCGGCACTTCCCGCTCCGGCTGCACCAACACGATGTCGCCTTCCCCGAGCATCACGCCCAGCACCAGGACCTCCGAGAAGAAGTCCGCGATCTGGCGCGGCGGGAAGTTCACGACGGCCAGCACCAGTCGGCCGAGGAGCCCCGGGGGGTCGTAGTACCTGACGATCTGGGCGCTCGAGGTCTTGACGCCCAGCTCACCGAAGTCGATCCGCAGCTTGTAGGCGGGCTTCCGAGCCCTGGGAAACTCATCCACCTGCACGATTCGTCCGACCCGGATGTCGAGCTTCGCGAAATCATCGTAGCCGATCTGCATCTCGTGTCCCCTTTTCAGGCCATGCGGGGTCTGCCAGACCTCCCGGCCTGAGCCGCTAAGTCCCTGCGGAGCGGTCATCTGGATGCCGCGCCTCCCGTGGGCACGTGCGTTGCCCCTGCGCCCCGCGAATTCCGGCAGGTCGGACTCACCAGAACCAGGAGCGGGCACCTATGAGCACAGCGATCGGACGAACCGGGTGGCAGCAGTGCGTTGCCGTCACCCTCGCGCTGGCCGCCGCCCGCCCTGCGGGCGCGCAGCTCCGGGAGGTTCGGGAAGCGGGGACCGCAGGGCTGGGCTTCATAGTGGCGCGTCCCGTCGGGGACTTCCAGGGCTTCGTCGGTACGCGCGGCGGCATCGCCGCGGAGGCCACCGCCGGGATGCCCCTCGGGCTCCGCGTGGCCGGGTCGGCGCTGTTCTACAACCACCGCTACGACCTGGGGCCCGGCACCGGCCGCGTGGAAAGTCACAGCCTCATCGCCTCACTCGGCCTGGGCCCGCAGCTGACGATCAGCGCGGGGCCCCTCAAGCTGTACGGCTACGGCACCATCGGTGGCGGCTACTTCACCACCTGGTTCGGTGGCGATTGTGGCTGTGGCAGCTACGGTAGCAGCTCGACGCTCGACGATTTCACCCTCGCCCGCGAAGTGGGAGGAGGGATGCAGCTGCGCTTGAGCGACAGCCGCTCGCCCGTCTACCTGCATCTCGCCGGCCGGTACGTGACCCACGATGCGGCGCTGCACGTCCCGCAGGATGGCGTTAGCGCGGGCAGCAGTGGCTCGGTCATTGTGGAGACCGTCGAGACGCGCGTGCAGCTCGCGATGGTGCAGATGGGCATATCCATCGGCCTCAAGTAGACAGTAGACGGACAGACGCACAGACGGACAGGCAGACGCGCAGGCGCAACAGACGCACAGCGGTGAACCGGCTGCCGGGGTCAGGGATCAGGTAGACCTATTCACTCCGGCCTCCCTACCGTTCACCGCTGCGCGTCTACGCGTCTGTGCGTCTCGTCCTACCGCGTCTGTCCGTCTGTCTCCGAAACAGCCCGTCGCAGAGCGCGTAGTCGTCGCCATGCCGAGCGCGTCCCTGGACCAGAGGCTCGACGCCCTGAAGGGCGACGCGCGACGCGAGTGGGAGCGGCGCGTGGCGCAGCGGGCGCGGGCAGCCCGCCTGGCGCGCCCGACCTCGCGATCGGTGGCGCTCGTGGCCGCCGTCGCGGCGGGGGCAGGCAAGGTCGCGGTCGTCGTCGCCCTCCCATTCCTGATGCTCGTGCGCGGCGCCGTCGCGCTGTACGGGGGAGGGTGGCCTACCTGGCCGGCGCTGGCCGGCGGCGCCGTCCTCGCGCTCGCGGTCGTCACGCTGTATGGGGGCTGGCTCTCCCGGCGTATCACCGGGCGCGCCCGGCTCGTCTTCATCGCGCGCTGGGTGGCGCTCCCCCTCGTGCTGGGCTGGTGTGGCTACGCCCTCATCTACGTCGCGAGCGTCAACGCCAAGAGTGAGGCCGTGCGCGCCGAGTACGCGGCCACCCACCCGCTGCTGCGCGTCGCGCTGGCGACCCTGATCCTCGCCGACGGTGACCTCGTGATCACGGACCTCCGCCGGGCCGCCGCGGACTACCCGCGGATGGGGCTGCCCGTGAACGAGCGCACACGGCACTATCGCCAGGCCGACGGGTGGACCCAGGCGGTGGATCTGCGGACCCTCGGGCGGGGCTGGGTGCGGAACCGCTTGGTGCAGGGCTACTTCGAGCTGATGGGCTTCCCCACTCTTCGTCATACCGGCACGGCCGACCACCTGCACGTCCAGCTCCCGGGGCGATAGGGCCTCCCGGCCCGAACCCCACCATGGCGCAGGAAGGCCGGGCGCGTCATCATTTGAGCGGCTGGACTTCCCGCGGAGCGAATGAGCGCCTACACTGCTGCCGACTGGCAATCCGAAATGAGCGCGTTGCGCGCCGCGCACGCCCCGCCCCCGGCCTGCCCGCATTGCGCCCGTACGGGCTTCTACGGCCCGCGGCAGGACGAAAACCACCGCCGCTTTCGCATGTGCAAGTTCTGCGGGCTCGGACAGGACGTCGACCAGGCCCCCGTGTTCCATGTCGCGACCGCGCACGCGTGCGATGCCTGGCGCCGCGTGGCCGGGGCGCCGTACATCTGGTGGGTGCTTCCCGACGCGACGGCGTACGTGTGCGCGTACTGCGGCGCGAGCGTGACCGTCGCGAGCGCCCGGGTCCCGAAACCCGCCGACGACCCGTCGCATCCCTGGTGGCAGGTGCCGCAGGGGTTGTCCTACAAGGAGTCGCTCGCCTACTGGGAAGCCCAGGGCTACTACCGCCCGTTCATGTGAGCCGTCCTCTGTTCAAGCTGATCGTCTCCGTCGGGGCGCTCGGCCTCGCCGTCCGCGCCCCGGCCCAGGACGCTGGCTCCGCGACGCCCACCGTCTTCCGCCGTTTCGCGGAACAGGTGGTGAAGCTCGAGGTGGTCGAGCACGGCTCCGGCGCGAAGGCCGAGCTGGGCTCCGGTTTCTGGGTGAGCGCCGACGGCCGGCTCGTCACCAACTACCACGTCATCTCCAAGCTGGTGCACGATCCCGACCGCTACCACGTCGAGGTGGTGGACCGCGCGGGCGCGCGCCGCCGCGGCAGCGTGCTCGCCGTGGACGTGGTGCACGATCTCGCGGTGGTCGCCGTGGTGCACCGGCCCGCCGCGTTCCTGCGCCTCGGGCCCGCGCGCATCGCGCAGGGGCAGCGGCTCTACTCGCTGGGTCACCCGCACGACCTCGGCCTCTCGATCGTGGAAGGCACGTACAACGGCCCGCTGCGGCACACGCTGCACGAGCGGATCCACTTCACGGGCTCGCTCAATCCGGGCATGAGCGGCGGCCCCGCGATCACGGGAGCGGGGGTGGTCGTGGGGGTCAACGTCGCCACGGCCGGCAACCAGTTGAGCTTCCTCGTGCCGGTGGACCGGGCCGCGGCGCTGCTGGCGGCGCAGCAGCGTGCGGCCGGCCGGCCCGCCGACAGCCTCCTCACCGACGTCGGCCGCCAGCTGCACGGCTACCAGGACGAGTACGTGCGGACCCTCTTCAGTGGGTCCGATTCCACGGTCGTCCTGGGGCCGTACCGATTGCCCACGCAGCCCGCGTCCTTCTTCAACTGCTGGGCAGACGCCGAGCGTGACGAGGACGAGCCCTACGAGATCGTCTACCACGAGTGCTCGACCGACGATTACGTGTTCGTCTCGCGCGACCACTCGTCGGGGCTGCTCAGCATCGAGCATCGGCTGGTGACGAGCGCCAAGCTGAACCGGTTCCGCTTCGCCGCCCTCTACACGAACCAGTTCCAGGAGCACGCGTGGGCACCCGAGGCGAGCAAGGAGGACGTCACGCCGTTTCGCTGCGCCAGTCGCAACGTGCGTCGTGACAGTCTCACGTTCCGCACGGTCCTGTGTGTCCGCCGGTATCGCAAGTTCGCCGGGCTGTACGACGCGGTGATGCGCGCCGCGGCGCTGGGAGAGGTGGACCGCGGGCTGGTGACCACCCTGACACTCTCCGGCGTCAGCTACGCCAACGCGCGGCTGCTCGTGCAGCGCTACCTGGAGCGCATCGCGTGGGCCCGGTGATCTTCGTCGAGGTACTCGACCGCCGGGGGCACGTCGCCGCGCGCGTCAGGCTGGAGACGCTGCCCGCCGTCGTGGGCCGGAGCTATGGCAGCACGGTGATTCTCGACGACCGCTACGTCAGCCCCGAGCACCTCCGGATCGCCCGCGACGACGCCGGCGCGCTCGTGGCGGAAGACCTGGGCAGCACCAATGGGGTGTACGACGCGGTGAGCGGCGAGCGGGTCGCCCGCGTGGTCCTGCGACCGGGGCTGCCGCTGCGCGTCGGGCGCAGCATCGTGCGGTTCGCGTTCGCGGACCAACCGGTCCCGCCCGCCGTGGCCGATCCTGCGATCGGCGCCCTGGGGCGCGCGCTCGCCTCCCGCCGCACCGGGCTCGCCGTGGGCATCGTGGCGCCGCTCCTCGTGGCCTGGGAGGCCTACCTCGGGGACTACAGCCGCGTCAGTGCGGCCGAGCCTGTGAGCGTGGCGCTCGTCACGGTCCTGCTGCTCGCGATCTGGGCCGGGGGCTGGGCGTTCGCGTCGCGCGTCCTGGTGCACCGCCCGAATTTCCTCGCCCATCTGGCCGTGGCGTCGGCCGGGCTGATCGCCGTCACGGTCGTCGGCACGGTGAGCGCCTACGGGGAGTACCTGTATCCGTCCCAGTCCGGGCTCTCCGCCCTGGCCGCCGTGGCCTTCGTCGCGCTCGGGGCGGTGGTGCTGTACGGCCACCTCACGCTCGCCTCCTCGATGCCGCAGCGCCGCCGGGTGCTGGCAGCGGCGCTCGTGACGGTTACGCTCGCCGGGATCGCCGAGCTGGTCGAGGAAGCGGACCGCGACGAGAGCGTGGAGATGCTGGAGTTCTCCGGTGCCCTCAAGCCCCTGGGGACGGGCTGGCTCCGCACCACCTCGCTCGAAGCATTCCTCGGCGAGGCGGACCGGCTTCAGGCCCGGGCGGATTCCCTGGCGACCAAGCGGCCGGGGCAGGGGTCGTAGGCCGGCCACGCCTCGCAGCCGTTTGCCCTGCCGCGGCAATCGCTTGGTAACGCACCGTACGCCGGATGGACTCGTGATCCAGGCATGCTCGCCCGGGTCCGCTCGGTGTCCGGTGAGGGCGGCACCCTCCCCGGCGTCGATCTGGACCACACGGCGGCGCTCTACGAGCTGATGGACGGCGAGCGGTGATTCTGTGTGACGTCAACGTGCTCCTGTACGCTTTTCGCGCCGATGCGCCGCGGCATGCCGAATTCAGGGCGTGGCTCCTCGACCGCGTTGCCGCGGCTGAGGCGCTCGGCGTCGCGGATCTCGTGCTGAGCGCCCTGGTGCGGATCGCGACCCACCCCCGCGTGTACCGGCATCCCAGCAGGCTCGACGCAGCGTTCGCCTTCTCGGATGCCCTGCGGAGCCAGCCTAACGTGGTGGCGGTGACGCCTGGGCCGCGCCACTGGGAGATCTTCCGAGCGCTGTGCACCAGTGGCGCCACGGGGAATCTCGTGCCCGACGCCTATCGCGCGGCCCTCGCCATCGAAGCGGGTGCGGAGTGGATCACGACTGATCGGGACTACGCCCGATTCCCAGGGTTGCGGTGGCGGCATCCCCTGGGCGCCGCGTAGGCGGGGTATCGTACCAGCTCCCACCGCGACGATTTGCCCCACCCTGGCAATCGTATGGTAACGCACCGTACGCCAGATGGCCCCATGATCCAGGCATGCTCGCCCGGGTCCGCTCGGCCGCCGTGCTCGGGATCGACGCCTATCTCGTGGACGTCGAAACCGACATCGCCCACGGCCTGCCGACCTTCGTCACCGTCGGGCTGCCCCAGGGGGCGGTGAAGGAAGGGCGTGATCGCGTCTTCGCCGCCCTGGTGAACACGGGCTACGAGTTTCCCCTTCGCCGCATCACCGTCAATCTCGCCCCGGCCGACATTCGCAAGGAAGGCTCGGCCTTCGACCTCCCGATCGCGCTCGGGATCCTCGCCGCGACCGAGCAGATCGGGTGCGGGCGCCTGGCGCGGGTGGCGGTCCTGGGCGAGCTCGGGCTCGAGGGGGCGATCCGGCCGGTGCGGGGAGCGTTGCCGGTGGCGCTGGCCGCGCGCGCGGCGCAGCTCGACGCCCTCGTCCTGCCGCGGGAGAACCTGCCCGAGGCGGGCGTCGTGTCCGGGCTCCGGGTGCTCGGCGCCTCGAGCCTGGCCGAGCTGGCGGCGTACTTCGACGGGCGTGGGGAGCTGCCCGGGGCTGAGGTGGACGTGGCGCGGCTCTTCGCTCAGCGCTCGCGCGACGACGTGGATTTCGCCGAGGTCAAGGGCCAGCAACACGCCAAGCGCGCCCTCGAGGTGGCTGCAGCGGGCGGGCATAACATCATCATGGTCGGCCCGCCCGGGTCCGGAAAGACGATGCTCGCCCGCCGGATGCCGACGATCCTGCCTCAGATGAGCCTGGACGAGGCGCTCGAGACGACCAAGATCCACTCGGTCGCGGGCGTGCTGCCCCTGGGCGAGTCGCTCGTCGCGCGGCGCCCGTTCCGGGCGCCGCACCACACGATCTCCGATGCCGGGCTCATCGGCGGTGGGACGTATCCTCGTCCGGGGGAAGTGAGTCTCGCCCACGGCGGCGTGCTGTTCCTCGACGAGCTTCCAGAGTTCCGCAAGAACGTGCTCGAGGTATTGCGCCAGCCGATGGAGGACGGCGTGGTGACGATCGCCCGGGCGGCGATGAGCCTGAGCTATCCGGCGCGCTTCATGCTCGCGGCCGCGATGAACCCCTGTCCCTGCGGCTATTACGGCGACCCCCAGCACAGCTGCTCCTGCGGCTCCCTGCTCGTACAGCGCTACCTCGCGCGCGTCTCGGGCCCGCTGCTCGACCGCATCGACATCCATCTCGAGGTGCCGGCGGTGAAGTACCGCGCCCTGGCGGACGAGGACGGCGGGGAGCCGAGCGAGGCGGTGCGCGAGCGGGTGGACGGGGCGCGGGTCGTGCAGCGAGAGCGGTTCGCGGGGCGGCCGGGGATCTACGCCAACGCGCACATGGCGCCGCGCGACATCCGGGCGCACTGCCGGGTGTCGGACGGCGCCGACGCGCTGCTCCGGACCGCGATCACGCGGCTCGGCCTCTCGGCGCGCGCCTACCACCGTATTCTCAAGATTGCGCGCACGATCGCCGACCTCGACCGGGCGGCGCAACCAGAGCCCAAGCACGTGAGCGAGGCGATTCAGTATCGCAGCCTGGATCGGCGGGGGGTGGGGTGAGCGTACCAGAGGAGGCATCGCAGTATGGTTGATCGTGTGGCCACAAGTAGCTACATTGGTCCCATGAGAGCGGTCGGCGTGCGGGACTTGAAAAACCGCTTGAGCGAGTACCTCGACCTGGTGCGCCTCGGCGAGTCCGTTCTCGTGACCGACCGGGGCCGGGTGGTGGCGGAGCTACGGCCCCCGGGGCAGGGGGCGCCCGAAGGGGTGCCGCCGGGACTGCTCGAGCTGGTTCGCCGTGGCGGGGCCCGCCTCGGCGCGCCGAATGCCCCCGAGCTCTATCCCGCGATGCCCCGCCTCGCTGCCGACGGCGAATCACTGCGTTGGCTGACCGAGGACCGC
>Ga0187893_10008901_pt1 | contig 15656 bp, 12 predicted proteins | sample MA1701074metaG_FD_139574 | JGI IMG/M metagenome (GOLD analysis project Ga0187893, IMG submission 139574) | White microbial mat communities from a basaltic lava cave in the Kipuka Kanohina Cave System on the Island of Hawaii, USA - MA170107-4 metaG ... | reverse complement strand
TAATCCGCGCGCGAGACTGGGGGTATGACCGTGATGCGAAACGAGCGGCTACCGGTGGTCACCGGTCTGAATTTGGACGAACAAGCGATGTTGACCTTGGGGGATCTCTGCCGCGCCTGTGCGGTGCACGCCGAATGGGTAATCGCGCTGGTGGACGAAGGGGTGCTGGATCCCCTCGGGCAGGACCCGGCGCATTGGCGCTTTGCGGGGACGAGCCTGCGACGCGTTCGTGCCGCTTTGCGCTTGCAAAGGGACCTCGGCATCAACCTCGCCGGGGCCGCGTTGGTGCTGGACTTGATCGATGAGGTCGGATCGCTGCGCACCCGGCTGCGAACGATCGCTTCGGATTTCTAGCACGGCAAAAAAAAAATGGCTCCTCGGTAAGATTACGCGATTCATCCGCTTCAACTCCCTGAGCCGACACTTCCCTTTGGCCTGTACGTGTCCGAGACGGTCTTGACATTCGGCACCGAGGGCCGATGAATGGCCCGAAAAGTCCCCGATCCTGGACCCAGGACGCGGGTGATCGACACCCCGCAGGTTCAGCAGTACCTTCACTTTTGAGGGAAAAGGGCGTTTAAATGTCCTAGCGCGGCCTCTGGCCGCAACCAAATGGCAAACGAAACTTCTTTGCCAAATGCAAAGAAGTCACGAAGAAAGAATCTATACGTCCCAGGCGAGAGTCGTACTGCCTAAGCTCGGGACTGGTAGACTACATCAAGACCCAATAGGCAGTTGCGTCCGCCCTGGACGGTGTGCAGGGCGTTCCGGCGGCGGGGGGCCGTCCCCGCTGCTGCGGAGCGGACTCGGGAGGTGCATGCGCATGCGGACAAGAAAGAGCATGGCGATTTTTGGGGCCCTGTGGATCTCACTCGTGCTGCTTGCGGGATGCGCGGCGCCCAGCGAGCAGGTAGAAACCCCGGCGCTTCCCTCCGCCCCTATCGGCACCCGGGGGCCACCCACCGCGCCCATCGCGCGCATCGAGCCGGGCGGGCACACGGCCCCGATCAAGCGCATCGACACCTACAGCTCGAGGCCAGGCGCGGGCTCTTCAAGACCGAGGTCTACGAGACGGCCGTACCCGGCGAGCACGACCCCGAGGTCATCAGGAAGCGCCTTGAGTCGGTGTTGGCGATCGATCCGAAGGACCCACCATGCTCGGGCACCTTGTACGCGCGCCTCGGCTTCAAGGGGGCCATGGCCAAGTACCGGCGAGCCATCGACATCGACCCCGCGGTGGCCGAGGCCCACTTCGGCCTCGCGATGCTCTACCTCAAGGTCAAGAAGGTCGCGCACGCACAGGGGCCGATCGAGGAGGCCGTGCGCTTCTCGCCCTGGAACCCGCGCTACCTCGAGACCCATCGGCGCGATGTCCTTCTTACCCTGTCCATGCGTAGACCCCTTCAATTCTTTGCCAGGATTACAACGGAGTTATTCCGCATCGCTCCGCGATCCGCTGTGCCAGCGCTCGGAAATCTTTGTAACAGCTTTGCACGGACGCGACGTGAGCGCCGATGGCACCATCTGCTGGCTTGAGATCGAACATCGGCTTGCGCGCTTCCTGCGCCAGTGGCATCAAACTTCGGTAGTGCTTCAGTAGGCCAAGGCAATAAAGGTCCTGCTCCACCTCCGGCGGGGCGGAAGGGTTATCGCCAAGCACCGCTTCCCGGTAGACTCCCGGCACTCGCCCCATCCACTTGTCGTAAGCCTTGACGGGGCGATCCAGCCTTACCGCATGCTGCATGACGACGTAACCTACCGGCTCCATGTGCCCCGCCGGGAGGTTCAAATCGGGGGGCCGCTTGGCAAGCCTCTCATTCCAGCCTTGCCGCCACTCCCGCAGCCGTGGACCCAGGTTCTGCAGCCCTTTGATTGAAAACAGATCCGGGGCCAATGGAATAACCACGAAATCGGCCGCGATAAGGGCCGCGCGATTAATGGCGCCAAGATTGGGGCCCACGTCAATGAGCACCACCTCTGCTTCCCTCTCCGCTACCGCTCTAGAGATGACCTCGTGAAACGCTCCGATCACACGAAAGGCCCTTTTCTCACCCCCAAGGCATCGGGGCCATTGGCTGCTGAGCTCGTCTTCGAATGAGGAAAGCGCCAAATCCCCGGCCAACAAACCGATATCGCCGATGCCCTCGAGATGCGGTTTTCCAATGCCACCCTCACCTTCAAGCAACGGAAGCACCGGCCCTAGCACCGTGCCAACAGAACCTCCGTTGGGCCAAAGCAGTTCAAGCCGGTCTTCCTCCAAGAACATCGTGGTCAAATTCGCCTGCGGATCGAGGTCAGCGGCGAGCACTGTAAACCCCAGATCGGCGTACATCCAGGCGAGGTGATAAACCAACGATGTTTTACCCACCCCGCCTTTGTTGTTGAACAGGGCGATAGATTTCATCCCCTGGGTCTCACCGTCACTAACACATTACCGGGTTCGAAGGTAAACTCCGGATCCGGGTTACCATTTCTCGCGAGTTCTTCTTTTGCCAAAGGGATCCCGAGTCCGAATTTCTGGACATAACCGAGAGTGCTCATAAACTCGGCTATCAAGGGATTGCGATAATCTGTAGCCCCCGTCCCAAAGTTGTTTTTATTGACTTGCCCGTACAAACTTCCGGGGTTAAAGATTTCGACGCGATCCGAGAACCAGTAAATGCGCACCGGCGCATTGGTGCCTTCGTAGCTGCGGTGCATCACGGCGTTGCGAGCGAGCTGCTGGAGCGCTGCAATGGGGTAGTCAGGCAAGCGCGCTTCTCTCGCGCCTGTGGTGATTTGGGTCCGGGTAGAAATATTGATCTTGAGCAACTCATCTAGCTCGACTAGGGTTTGATACATGGGCCCCGATAAGCGCTTTTGATCGCGGATTGGGTCGGTCAATGCCGCGCCGTCAATGCGAAGAACCTGAACATAAGCGCCCGGAATCCACTGTAACGGGTCCTTGCCCATGCAGATCAAGGCGCCGAAGTTTGGAGAGCCTTGGGTCAGGAACCTTAGGGCTTGCAACTGTTGCTCGATCGGGCGGACGTTCCTTTCCAATATGTCTGGAGCAACCGCTTGCGGCAGATATTCTTCCCGAAAGTAAAACAGATTCAGATCTTCGAACGTAGCGTCTGCGACCGCGCGGTAGTCGAAAGGAAGATCGTGCGCTCGCCGACGCTCGCCCAGCCGCTTTTCTTCCTCCGGCGACGCCAATTGATTGGTAGACCCAATCCGCACCCAAACGCGACCCTCATAACGTACAGGCGGTTGGGACGATGGCTCAACGGTAATCACGACCACCTCGCAGCTTTCAATAGCTTGACGCTGGACGGAAAACGAAGGCAAAGGCTGGATGTTTCCGTCCGACCGCATTTGAGCCAGCACCTGGATATCTTCATCCTTGATATCGAGGTTCGCGCAACTTCCATCATCATTAAGCCCAATAAAGATAACTGCGGGCTTCCCATGACCAGGAAGATCATTGGAAAATGCACACAAGCTGCGACGGATGGCGCTACGGTCAGAAGGGGATCGCTTACGCTCCACTCTGTCCGATTCCAGGTCTCGGAATAAGGTTGCCAATCCTTGTTCGGTCAACATGGTGGTACGTTGAGGGCAACTCTAGCTCCTGTAGACGCCCCGAGTCTCGGTGGGAAATCGGTCAGTTTTCCCGATCATTTTCGTTAAATAGAACGCGCTATTCGCCTCAAATGATCGAAAAACTGTCCTCGATTCCCCACTCGCCTCGCTACCATCCCCTAAGTCCGACAGGCTCCTAGGATTCGGCGATTTGTTGCGCAGGTTCTTCTTCGTCGGCGAAAAACTCCATCGCCGCCGAGTTGAGGCAAAATCGTTGGCCGGTGGGCGGGGGGCCATCGGGGAAGACATGCCCCAGATGCCCGTCGCAGCGGGCGCAGCGGATCTCGGTGCGCACCATGCTCAGGTCCGCATCGCGCAGGGAGCGGATATGCTCGGGGTCAAACGGCTGGAAGAAGCTGGGCCAGCCGGTACCGGAGTCGAACTTGGCTCCCGAGCGAAACAGCGGCAGCCCACACAGGCGGCAGCCGTAAACGCCTGCCTGTTTGTTGTCCAGCAGTTGACCGCAAAATGGCCGCTCGGTGCCGTGCTCGAGCAAGATGCGGCGCTCTTCGGCGCTTAGGCGCTGCTGCGCCAGCCGCTCGCGCTGCCCGGCCCCGATAGGAGTCAGATCGTAGCCGGAAGCCGAGCGCCTGGGAGCGCTCATGCCGATTTCTCCCGGGTACCGTCTTTTAGCTGGGCCGCGAAGTAGCGCCTAAGCTTGTCTACTTTGGGTGCGGCCACAAGCGCTACGTAGGGCTGCTCGGAATGCTGCGCCGCGTAGTTCTGGTGATAGGACTCGGCCTCATAGAAGCCTTTCAGGGGTTCAAGTATGGTGGCGATAGGGGCCTGGAACACCCCCGCCTGGTTAAGCTGGCGAATATAGGCTTGCGCTACCGTTTTCTGCGCCGCGTTCGCATAGAAGATGGCCGAGCGGTATTGCCGCCCGCGGTCATTGCCCTGACGATCGCGCTGGGTCGGATCGTGGGCGATAGAGAAAAACACCTTGAGCAGTTGGCCATAGCCGATCCGAGTCGGATCGAAGCGCACGCGCACCGCCTCGGCGTGATCGGTGCCGCCGCCGCAGACGCTCTTGTAGTCCGCGCTTTCGGCGCTGCCACCGGTATAACCCGAGGTGGCCTCCAGCACTCCATCCAGCGGCGCAAACACCGCTTCCACGCACCAGAAACAGCCGCCTGCCAGTACGGTGATTTCCTGCTGCTGCGCGCTCGCCGGGAGCTCGATTAGGGGTTCGGGAAACTCATCGGGGGAAACCTGTGGGCTCCCGCCCGTCTCGCTAAAAAAAGCCATCGTTGATCTCCTGCGAGGGCATTGCCAATTGACCGTAGTCTACCGCCGAAAAGGGGTTGTAGGTAATGGTGTTTTCCTTGTTGAGTAAGGGCCCAATACGCCGGCAGGCGTTTCTCCAGCTTCTGCGCCAGGGTGACGCCGACGAAGCCGCTAATGAACAGTTCAAGCTCAAAGCAGGAAATCGGGAGGGTAACGAAGCCGCTAACTGTGGTGGCTGCCGAACGGGGGATCGCGGAATGCATCCTCAGAGCGCTGTTGTCGTCCACCGCTCCCTTAGTCCGGATGGAGTGATTTTAGCAATCGTCGTTTGTGGTTCAGCAGGTTATCCAGGACTACTACCATCTGGGCGGCTTCTTCGTCCTCCGCTGTTCGAGTATCTGCGATGAGCGCCCTCAGCTCTACGATCTGCTGCACCAGGGTAGACCAATCTTCCACGTCCGGGTAGAGACTGAGATCCTCTAGGCCAATGGTCCATCTGGGCTCTTGAGGATCGGGTGGGGAAAAACAGTGTTGCACGGGTGGTTCCTCTTATAAATCGCATACCGCTATGCCGATATAATTTAGTATAGCCAGGTTAAAATTTCGTTTCCCTAAGATGACGTTTACGTTAACAGCCATTGTTTCGGTTTTTTGGTTAGAGGAAAAGTGGAAAGTTCCACTATGAGGTAGCTCGGTGCTTTTCGAGTTCTATCCGCGATAAGTGGCTGGCCGGGCAAGCGTAACCTGGCTCGTGACGGTGTTCGAGGCATTGACTCGCTTGGGGCAGCGCGCGAGTTGGTGATTGGGCCTTCGCCCCGATCCGTTGCGCTGGTCCCGCAACTCACCATCGACTATACGCTACGAGCCTCCTCTCCAGAAGGCTGTGAATATTTAACATTGATCTAGTGAAATTTTTCACAGCACAAATCCAGTCGGCCCTTTACATTGGCGATAACCCCTGAAGCATAAGGTTCATTCTATGACTGTAACACGCTCGGCAGAACGGGCGCTGCAGCATATCATCCCGTGGTTCCTCTGTTCGATGCTCTCGGCGTGCGTGTTTAAGCCACCGCCAGCTACGGGACCAACGCCCCCCTTTACCTCTCGCTTCGAAAACGCGCCGCTGTCTCCCGTGGTGGATAGTGGAGAGACAAAGGTCTTCGAGGAGCCCGGCAACATGGTCGTCTACCACGGCTTCGCCTGCGCCGAGTCGAACGAGTCAGATGGCCAGAAGGTCCTGCGAATCGAGCAGAGTCGCACTATTCCAGCAACGATGCATGAGGCCACCGTTTTTCTGAACGGATGGCACCTCCGGTATCTGGATGGCGATCACAAGGTCACGGGGCTAGGCACGGCCGTCTTCAAAATCCAAAGAGAGAACAACGAGATCAAGTGGGAGGCTGGGGGCGTCATCGCAGACGACAACTTCGATGATCCCTACCGCTGGTGCTACCGCTACACGCTCATCGCCTGGAATCGGGGGGTCTTCGCCGCAACTCGGGACGATAGGGATCTCCACGCCTTCTATGGAGACAACGCGGCCGGTTGGGAGACGGCGCTCTCATTCCACCCCACGTACATCCCCAGCGGATACTTTACTCCGAGCGCCGCGATCCTGCCCCGGGGCTTTGGCTTCTTCTGGGCGGGAGGCGACGACCACAACCTGCTCCAACTGGCCTACAACCTCGACTACAGCGAGAAATTCATCGCGGGCGGCAAACGTTATGTGAGTGGCGCCACTAACCCGGACGGCCTAGATCGGGTGGAGGGCAATTTTCTTAGCTGGGAGACCAAGACCATCTTCAAAGACAATGACTTGAAGCGCGACTATGTCTCGGGTGAGATCGTGTCGGTGGTAGCCGGTACCGGCGTGGGCTCGGTCCAGCCACCCTTCACCATCGTGCCCCACGAGGATCACGCCAACTGCATTAGCTCTGGCGATCCCGCGAGCGCAACGCGCACCGTCGAGCGGGTGCCCTTCCCTGTCGCGGTCCCGGTGCTAACGGGTTGGGACCTCCGCTACGTCTGTGACGATGAGCCCGTCGAGGAGGTCGGGATCTGGATCGAGAGCTTTGAGTATACTCCGGGCGGTTACAACGGAGTGCTCAGGTACACAGTCACATCGGTCCTACACGACGAGGATAAGGGCGAGGATAACCGTTTCCGCCACAGGGTGAGCATTTTGGGATTCGATCGGGCGCCTTAGTGGAGCGACACAAACGAAGTCGCAAGCCTGGCAACGACACCGTGAGGAAATAGCCAATGTTTCCAGTTTTCTTCTACCACAAGCGTGCATTCGTATTCTTGTTAACCCTTTTGATCACCGCGCTTTCCGGATGCGGAACTGTCGAACGCCGGATCGAGACTCCGTTCGGTCCCACCCCGGACGGCAAGGTCTTTACGAACCTGCAAGTGATCGGGATCTTGAATCTGGAAACCGGTTCCGGAAATCAGACTGACGCGTTCACCGAGTTTACTACCACTGCACTGGTCGAGGTACCGGTGGGCACCCAGTTGATAGTTCCGGCAGTACGCGGTTGGTCGCTCGTGTTCGGAGAACTGGAACCGGACCTCAGCGGGATCAAATACGACGACCATCACTATGGCGTCGGCGGCGTCAAGGTTATGGTGACGAAGGTCAACCCAGTTAATACCGTTGTGACACCGCCCACACAGACGGCAGAAATCACTCTGGAAATGGCATTGGCGGATCACAGTCAAGACGATCGGTGGTTTGGCACCATCGCCTACACGCTGATCTGTTTTGGATTGCCTTCCGGTGCAACCGGCGGACCGATCTCACTCGATCCACCAAGAGTCGTTATATGTCCGGAGAATCAGTGTCCTGACTCCCTGCCTCCAGCGCCGCCGCTGAAATGCCCGGCGACTCAGCAGTGCTGCGGCGGTGTGGACCCTGACGGCACATGTACCGGACAATGCTGGCCGAGGAACATGGATTGTCCCTAAGAGGGTGCCGTAAACGAGAAGGAGACCACGATGAAAAAGCTTATTCGGTTATTCATGATTTACGGTGTCCTGCTTTTAGCGGGATGCCAGACCACCGAGTCGAAGCCGGTGCTGTCTGTCGGGGACGAGGTGGAAGGAACGCTCAAGGGACCAGGAGCGGTCGAGCGGTGGAGCTTTCGCACCTCATCCGATACGGAGGTAATCACATTCCATGTGACCGGGATGGGCAAGGTCCCGCTGCAGGGGATCCAGATGCGTGTGCTGTTGCCGGGGGACGCCGTGGCCGCCCAGTTGGCAACCAGCGCTCAGAAGGAGCTCGGTGGCGCCGTCGTGGGACGAGCCACCACTTGGACGGTGGAGCTCAAATTGGTAGAGCCCGCGACCGGGCCCCTGCCTTATCGTTTTCGCGTGAGCCCTTGGTCCACACCACCTTCGGCCGCACAGTCGCCTTGCGAGAGGACCCTGCAGGGACTGGGGATCTCGGCGTTTATCATCTTTCTATCCAACGTCCCTAACCCCTATACGGTGACCGATCCCACGCTCGGCACCTTTACCTTTAGCTACGGCCCAGCCGCGGCTGCGCAGATGGCACCCCATCTGCCCGGAGCCATACCGACCCTCCGTATGGGCGGTGGCAGCGAGATGAAGGTCGGTCTCGACCAACTGAATTGTGAGGCGTTTAAGTTCCAGATCAATCTCTGGGACACCGAGGGACGTCCCCGGCCGGTCATCACGCCTTTCGATGCCACGGGCAGCCCGTTATGCGGCGGTCCGAGGCAACCGGTCTGCCCCTCGGATCCGCCACAGGCCCAGTGGACCTCTTATACGCTGACCACTCCCCAGGCCGCCGATACGGTGCTCGTGGAATGTGAGGAGGTCAACATCTCGACCTTTGTCCTTACCCAATAATCTGCCGCAGCAACCTGTATCTCGGGAGAAGCCCAGTCATGCATGATGGTATGAAGCCCTTTAGAGTCAATAGCCGGGTCCACCTTATGAGCCTCCTATTTTTGCAACGAGCCCGTGCGAATAGCACTGTCCCTAATTTGAAGAGCTGGCGCAAGAAGCACCTTGGCTTGGTGGTGCTGGTCTTAACGGCTCTGTCATCGCCGGTCGTGGTCACCGCTGTGACGACGCCCTCAGTCGCCCCTGGCGTTACCCCCAGCGTGCTCTACTATCACCCCGATGCGACCGGAAACCTGATCGCCATGACGGATGGGAGTGGCCAGGTGGCGTGGCGCGCCGAGTTGCGCCCCTTCGGCTTGGGTACGGCCAACCCGCAAAACTCTCCACCGCGCTTCTTAGACCAACCGCTCGACGCCGAGATCGGCGCCGAGGGCGGCCTCTATCACCTGGGGGCACGCACTTATGATCCCGTGGCGGGCCGGTTTCTCACCACCGATCCCTTGCCTCTCCTCGCCATCCCACGGGAAGAGCCGCAGCGCTTCGATCGGTATGCCTATGGGCTGAACAATCCCTATCGTTATATGGATCCGACGGGGCTTCAGGCAGACCCAAAAGACATAGAGGAAAGAATCAGAGGGCCGGTGCAGGATCCCGCGGAGCCGCGGAAGCCGTATAGAGGTCCCAAGGGTACATATATAGGTCCCAATCCCCTTCTGGAAGACGACCCGAGTGAAGAAGTCACTGATCCTGGCACCGACCCCGGCACCAAGAAATTCACCGCGATTGAACCAGCACGGCCAGAAATAACTATAGCGGAGATCTATCCTTACGGAGAAGTACCGCCTCCCGGTTTTCCGATGATCGCGGGACCTACGGCACCACTTGAAGTACACCTAAAGGCCGCAGGCGGAGCAGTGTTAGGCCTTCTTATAGGACTTGCGATTGTTTCTTTCCCACCCATAGCTCCTCTTACTATTCCTGGTCTTGTTACCTCTGGTCTTGCCTTTGGCTTCTGAGAGGCGTTCTCGTCTCGATGACACTGCAAAATCAGCAAGCGTAGCCTGGGGTGGAGTGCAGCGAACCCGGACAGAATCGATGGTAAGTGACAAACGCTAACTGCCAGCATCTGGTACCACAGCAGTGACTCGACTGAGCTACACATATTTTGGGGACACGATGTCCCGTATGCTACAAAACCTTTTGGTTATCGTGCTGCTAGCCAGCCTAGCGGCCTGTCGTCTAACCGCCACCCGTCAAGACGCCGAGACCGCCCGCGTACCGGCGAATAACGCAGACGTAGCGCGACCCGAGCCCGTCACGCTGGCGCCACCCAAGGCCTCCGGCCCCCCGCGCCTGACGCCGATGCCGAGAGCACAGGCCAGGGCAATCTTTGCCGCTCCCGGTGGCTGGGGCTATGACCCCACCTCGGTGTACGACCAGCAGGGGGTCAACGTGCCGCGAGGCTTCGCGGCGGAGGCGCCGAACGAGGCGATCGATCCCTTCTCCGGCAACCTCGTTCTCTATCACACCGATCTGCGCCTGCCCGGTGTGGCCGGCCTCGATGTGAACCTGCAAAGAGTCTACAACAGCAAGATCCACCGCAACTACGCGGCGCGCGCCAGCGGCGATCCGAACCGCGTGGCGCTCGGCATGCTCTTCGTGCCGGCTTCACCCTTAGGCCTCGGCTGGAGCCTGCATCTCGGGCGGCTGGTCGGGGCGGTCCAGGGCGGACCCAATAATCTGCTCTCGCAGCCGCGCTACTACGAGCGGCCCGACGGCTCCCAGCATCCCTTCTTCACCTACACCGGCCCGGGTTGCGGCGATGGGCAGACCGATATCTGCTTGATCACGAAGCAGCAGGACAATCCTTATCCGATGGCTGATGGCACCTGGCGCCTCGCCACTACCGATGGCCGCATCATCACCTTCGGCCATGCCGCCTCCGATGGCAGCACGGTGGTGCGCTATGCCACCGAGATCCGCGACATCCACGGCAACCGGATCCAGATCTTCTACCACGACGACACCATCCCCGGGATCGCATATCCGCGCGACCATTTCCGCCACTTCATCGATCGCATCATCGACAGCGCCAACCGGACCGTCAGTTTCGGTTACAGCGAGGTCAATCCGGGCCTCGTGCGCCTGAGCACCATCACCGCGCTCGGGCGCACCTACCGCTATTTCTACAGTGCCCAAGACCCCTGGTCGGGCCTGCAAGCCTTTCTTACCCGCGCCGAGCCGCCGGAGGGCGCGCCCTGGCGCTATGACTATGCGGGCATCCATAACAACGACTGCGCCGACAACAGTAAGCGCTGGTGCGAGCTGACCGAGCTCACCTACCCGCAAGGGGGCACCATCGCCTATACCTATCAGGATCATACCTTCTGGGCCCAGACCAACCCGATGGCCGTGCGGGCCGTGGCGACACGTGAGGCGGCTGGGCGGGAGCTCACGCCCGGGACGTGGACCTACACCTATAACCGCGCCGCCGATTACACCGATCCCGAGCACACCGTCATCACCCGGCCGGACAATACGGCCGAGATCTACACCTACTTCGGCGTCGGGAGCGGCCAGGATTACAATCCTGTGGGTTCCGCCTGGAAGGCGGGCGTGTTGTTGGGCAAGCAGATCCGCGACGCCGATGGCACAGTGCGCCAGACGGAAACCTACGACTGGGAGGCGAGCCCGGCCCTCTCCAGCGAAATCTGGGGCGATCCCTGGATTGGCTTCGACAACGGCGTGTTCCTCGCCCGGCTCCGCCAGTCCGTGATCCAGCGGGGCACTCTCAGCTGGACCACGACCCATACCAGCTACAACAACGTGCACAATCTGCCCCGTTGCACCACCGAGCAAGGGGCCGATGGTGCGACACGCTATCGGCTGCGCGCCTACCATGTGGGCGATACGATCGTTCAGGGCGAGGGCTTTCGCTACCGCAATCTGCCGCAGTGGGACCTCTTGAGCTATTCCCCGTATAGCGCCACGTCCTGCGATGACCAATTCCAAGGCTCGATCCAGCCGAGCACCCATGATGAAGTGGAAGTCCGCGACTACAACGCCGAGGCACAACTGGCGGCGCGCACGGTGAACGGGGTGCGCACCGACTACGGCTACTATGGCGATGGCAGCTTGAAAGATCAGATCCTCTATCAGGGCCGAGATCCGAGCGGCAACCCCACCGATGGCTTCTGCACCACATACGACGATTACCTTTATGGTGTGGCCCAGCGGATCGAGTTCGGGGCGCCGGCCCCGGACTGTAATACTCCCCTCCACGGCGTGCAGCGCGCCGTGAATACCGATGGCAGTCTCGCAAGCATCACCAATGATCTCGGCCATACCACCGAGCTCGATTACGATGACCTCGGGCGAGTCATCGCAATCCGGCCCCCGGATGACGATCCGATTGCCGTCGCCTACGATGGCAGCCCCACGAGCTTCTCGACCAACCGGCGCGTAACGCAAGGCGACTATTGGCTCGAGCGCCGCTTCGATGGGTTGGGCCGCACGATCGCGCAGGAAGATTCCGCCGGGGTACGAGCATGGCAACGTTACGATGCGCTGGGGCGACTGACCTTCCAGAGCCAGCCGAGCTATACCGCCAACAACAGCGCCGGCGAGACCTATGCCTACGATGCCTTGGGAAGGGTCGGGTCCATCACCCATGCCGACAACACCTTACTGAGTTATACCTATGGGACCGACGCGCATACGGTCACGATCGCTGACGAGCTCCAACGGCAGACGGTGCTGACCCATCGCGCCTTCGGCGTGCCCGATGACTCTTGGCTGATGCGGGTGCAACTCCCAGAACGCCAGCCGACACCTCTCGACAGTACCTATGCCTATCACGCGGGCGGCCATCTGCAGAGTGCCCATTTCGCCGGCCGGCAGCGCGATATCGGCTACAACTTTGCCAAAAAAGTGAGGTTCGAAACGACGCCGGAGCGAGGCTCGGTCTATTGGGGTTACGACGCCGCGGGCAACCTGCGCTGCCACGATCGGAGCACCCCGGCCGCCTGTAGCGACACGAGCTTGAACAATCCGCTCGCCGACATCCGCTACACCGTGGACGGCCTCGGCCGGGTGATCCATATCGACTACGAATCCCCCGACACGGCCGATGTCACCTTCACCTATGACGCGGCCAATAACTTGGAAACGATGACCGACGGCGTGGGCACGCATAGCTTCGACTACACGCCGGCCAACCGTCTAGAGCGCAAGACCAGCCTCATCCATGGCGTCGAGTACGTGACGAGATACGCCTACGACCCCCGCGGCAACCTGGAGACCATGACCTATCCCTCGGGCCGGACGGTTGCTTATGGCTACGATGCCGGCAACCGCCTTACGAGCGTCGGCGGCTTCGTCAGCGACATCGACTACCACCCGAGCGGGGTCGCGAGCCAGCTCACCCACGCCAACGGAGTGGTCACCACCTTGACCTTGGACCCGCGCCAGCGCCCCGACCAACTCAACGCGCCCGCGGTGCTCGACTTGAACTATGACTATGACGCCGTGGGCAACGTGGACCGGATCGTGGACGGCATTAATGCCAGCCACAGCATGGACTTCGATTACGATGTCCTGGATCGGCTGACGGACGCGAGCGGCGCCTGGGGTAGTCTGCATTACCAGTACTATGCGGGGGACCGCCTGCTCGAGCGGCTAAACGGACAGAACACATCCTACCGCTACGACTCCCGTGGGCGCCTGGACTACTTAAGCGGCCGCGTCAACCTGGATTTCACCTTCGATTCCTTTGGCAACGCCCGCCAGCGCGGTCCGTTGCGCTACGACTATGATCTCGAAGATCGCATCAGTCGCGTGACCGATGCCCAGAACAACGCCATCATCGCCTACGGCTATGATGGCCAGGGCGAGCGCGTGCTGCTTACACGGCCCGGCTGCAACCGCAGCGTGGTCTATCACTACGATCAACTCGGCAACCGCATCGCCGAGAGCACGGACCAGGGACTCGTGCTCAAAGAGTACGTCGTCGCCGCGGGCCGGACGATCGCGGAAATCGATCTGGCCCCGCTGCGCGCTTCGGTGAGCGAGCTGGAGTTCGGCGATGTACGAAAAGGAGTGGGCTCGGCCTCCGCCAGCTCCGATGTAACATTATCAAATCGCGGCAGCGCGCTGGTCACCATCGATACCGTGTCCTTGTCCAACCCCAACTTCAGCGTGAATGTCACGCTGCCGCTGCAGGTCCCTGCCGGAGGTGAGGTCACGATCCCTGTCATCTTCACATCGGACGTTCTGGACGAGTTTACCGGCAATCTGGCCTTATGCATCGACAACGGGATGGAGATCGACGTGCGGCTTCACGCCCGCACGATCCACGGTGGAAACGCGCCCAACAGCCATACGGCGCCGCCGGATACGGATGTTGTTTACCGATATAGTGAGCCGGTGGACCCCGGCTCGGTCGGCCCGTTGACCTTCCCGGTTTACGGTATGTACACCGGCAAGGTCCCTGGCGCATATACGGTCGACGGCAGCCAAATCATCTTCACGCCCAATCTGCCGTTCAAGCCCGGCGAGCAGGTGCATGCCACCGCGACGACGGGCCTGCGATACCTCTCCGGCGGTGGCCCGAGCTCGCCTCACACGTGGCAGTTTCAGGTAGCAACGGCGGCGGCGGGCAGCGGCCGTTTCGTCGACAGCGGCCAGGCGCTGGGCGGTAACACGGGAACCTCGGCTGTGGCGCTGGGAGATCTGGATGGCGATGGTGATCTCGACGCCTTTGTGTGCCGTTATGGTTTTCCCAATCCGCCGGGCAATCAGGTATGGCTCAATGATGGCAACGGCTCCTTCAGCGACAGTGGACAGAGCTTCGGCTCCGCGGGCAGCGTTGACGTAGACGTGGCCCTGGGCGATCTGGACGGTGATGGCGACCTGGACGCCTTAGTGTCCAACCCGTTCCCTACTCCCAACGAAGTCTGGCTGAACGACGGCAACGGCGTTTTCAGCAGTCACGGGTCGCTCGGAAACGCCTCAGGTGGTAGCGTCACCCTGGGGGATCTGGATGGCGATGGCGACCTGGACGCCTTCATCGCGAGCGCGCTATGGCTGAACGATGGTCAGGCCACATTCAGCGACAGTGGCCAACGGCTGGATACGCAAGCCCTGGCGCTCGGGGATCTGGACGGCGATGGCGACCTGGACGCGTATGCGGCGGGTAGCACCAGACGGGTTGGTGGACTCCTCGAAGAACGGCCAAACGCCGTGTGGTTAAACGACGGTGCGGCCCACTTTAGTAAGGGATCGGACGTCGGTGGAGGGCCCCACAGCGCAGCTCTCGGGGATCTCGATCGGGATGGTGATCTCGATGCCTTTGGTGTGAGGCAAGTTCACTACAATGACGGGACAGGCCGATTCCCACTCGCAGCCACCCGCTACCTACAGTCAACGAACGACCCAACTGTCGCCCCGTCGCTCGCGGATTTGGACGGCGATGGCGATCTGGACGGCTTCGTCGGCACCAGGACCGGCGCCGAGGTCTGGTTCAACGATGGCACGGGCACCCTCGGGGACGTTCAAACGGTGACGGATATCCGCAAGAACGATGCGGCGCTGGGCGATCTGGACGGCGACGGGGATCTCGATGCCTTTCTCATCAATCAGGTGGCGCCCGATCAAGTGTGGCGAAATTAGTTAAGAAGCTCATGAACATAGGAGGAAAACAGTGTCTCATATTGTGCAAGTTGCGAACCTGGCCACTACGGGAGGTGCATTTGAGGATATCGTCGACGTATCCCGACCGCTTCGCGGCCCGCGGGTGAGTGACGGCGGTTAGACGTGTCCTTTCGGTAAGGCTGTGTAACGTCGCCTGCCTCTTGCTGCCGCGCTCTGCGCCGCGGGGGGGTAGCCAAGGGATTGGTAGGCCGCGACATCCTGTTATCCGCGATGGCAGCATC
>Ga0187893_10008900_pt1 | contig 15657 bp, 16 predicted proteins | sample MA1701074metaG_FD_139574 | JGI IMG/M metagenome (GOLD analysis project Ga0187893, IMG submission 139574) | White microbial mat communities from a basaltic lava cave in the Kipuka Kanohina Cave System on the Island of Hawaii, USA - MA170107-4 metaG ... | reverse complement strand
TGCACGAAGGAGTCGAAGATCACGGGAAGCGAGTCCCCCTGGATGCCGATGCCGGTGTCTCGCACGCGCAGCACCGCGTCGCCCGCCTCGCTCGCGATGCTGAGGTCGATGCGCCCTCCGGGCGGGGTGTACTTCACCGCGTTGTCGAGGAGATTCACCACGACCTGCTCGAGGCGCGTGGCGTCGCCGTCCACCCACGCCGACTCGCCCGTCAGGGAGACGTCGTGCCGGGAGGCGCGCCCGAGCTCGCGGAACGAGGACAGCGTCCGCTGGGCCAGCTCGTGGAGGTCCTCGCAGCGCCGCTCGAGCGTGAGCTTCCCCGCCGCCAGCTTCGAGACGTCCAGGAGATCGTCGACCAGCCGCGAGAGGTGCAGCGTCTGGCGGTCGATGAGCTCGACGAGCCGCGCCGCCCGCTCGTCCAGGTCCCTGCGCGCGCCGAGGACGTGGACGGCGCCGCTGATCACGCCGAGGGGATTGCGCAGCTCGTGGCCGAGCGTGGCGAGGAACTCGTCCTTGGCGCGATTGGCGCCCTCGACCGCCTTGAGGTGGAGCGCCCAGAGCTGGTCGCTCTTCCTCCGGAGACGCTCGCTCACGGTCAAGAGGACCTTGAACTCGACGTCGGGCCGCTCTTCGGCCAGGCGGCGGAGCTCCTGGCCCCTGATCTCGAGCACGATGCAGGCCTCGCGGGCACGGACCGTGGCGGAGCGCGGCATGCCCTCGAAGAAGGCCATCTCGCCGAACGTCTCGCCGGGCTGCATCAGCGTGAGCGGGATGGACTCGCCGCCTCCGTCGCCGAGCACCGCCTCCGCGGAGCCCGCTCCGATCAGGAAGACGGAGTCGCCCGAGTCGCCTTCTCGAACGATGAGCGCGCCCGGCTCGTAGCGGCGCTCGGTCGAGACGTCCTCGCTCACGAGCCAGTGCGCGTGCTTCACCTCCAGGCTCGAGAGCAGCGGGTGGCGCTGGAGGAACTCCGGCCAGTCGAATGCCTTCACGGGTCGCGCCTCGCCCGGGCGCCGACACCGTTCCGCCTGGCACCTCGCTGTTGGAGTCGAGTGACGGGAGCCAGGGGCAGCATGGGGCCCCTCCAGCTCGTCCGAGCCTCGCAATCTACGCCGGCCGGCGGAGGCGGGTCAAGCCGAAGCTCGCCAGAACGCGGTTTGGGTTCCGCTGACGGGCACCGCGTGTGCGCAGCCGCGCTGCCGAGATGGGTAGACTGGTGACGCGATGCGCGCGCTCGCCGCGCTCGGAGCGCTCTTCGCCCTGCTCGTCGGCCATGCCGGCTGCCTCGGGGGCATGGTGCATGCCGAGCAGGAGGCTGACTTGCGCGCGCCGAAGCCGCTCGTGCGCGAGCGCTTCCAACTCCAGTACCCGCGCAACTGGTCGATCGACGAGGCGGACGCGGACTACGACCCCGATCACCTCTTCTCGATCGATTCACCCGGAAGCTGCCACGTCAGCGTGATCGTGTTCGACGCCGTGCTCGAACCGAAGGGCAGCGTGGAAGCGCAGGTCGCGGCGGTCGTGCCGAGGATCGTGAGGAACCCGGTCGAGACGCCCTTCACGAGGTGGGGCGCTCACGAAGGCGAGGGCATGACGCTCGCCGGCCGGATCCTCGGCATCTTCGAGGGGACGATTCGCATCTTCGCGCACGCGAGCGAACCCGAGAACCTCACGTTCACCATCGTCGAGTTCTGCTTCGCCGAGGACCTGCCCCTGGTGCGACCCGGGTTCGAGCTGATCGAGCGAACCTTCGAGCTCCGGCGTCCGCTGCGGTAGCGGGCAGCGACGGCGCGCGTCCGGAGGCGTGGGAGCTTCGTCCTTGCGCCCACCCGGGCCGGCGCGGGATCCTCCGCGGCAGACGACTGGCGCGCCGGAGGCTCGACATGCAGATCGCGTTCGCTCTCTACGATCGCTTCACGGCGCTCGACATCATCGGGCCGTACCAGGTGCTCTCCGCGCTGCCCGGGGCCGAGGCGTGCTTCGTCGCGGAGAAGCGCGGCCTCGTGTCCGACGACAGCGGGGCGGTGCGCCTCGAAGCGACACGCTCGTTCGCCGAGGTGCGCCGGGCCGACGTCGTGGTGGTGGGCGGGAGCCCGTTCACGCACACGCTGATCCCGAAGGACCCGATCATCGGCTGGCTGCGCGAGCTGCACGCCCACACCCGGTGGACGGCGTCCGTCTGCACCGGCTCTCTCCTGCTCGCAGCCGCAGGCCTCCTACGGGGCCTCGAGGCCACCTCGCACTGGATGATGCTCGACTTCCTCGGCTCGCTCGGCGCGAAGCCGACCGCGAAGCGCGTCGTGTTCGCGGGCGAGCGTATCGTCACGGCCGCCGGCGTGAGCTCCGGCATCGACATGGCGCTCGCGCTCGTCGAACGGATGCAGGGCCGCCCGCGCGCGGAGATGGTGCAGCTCGCGATCGAGTACGACCCCGAGCCGCCGGTCGACGCGGGCTCGCCCGCGAAGGCGCGCCCCGAGATCGTGAGCGGCGTGCAGCAGTTGTTCGCGGCGCTGCTGAACGCACGAACGTAGGAGGCCGGGCCCCCGCCCCGTGTGCGCCGCTCGACCCCCGCAGCCGGGAGTTGCAGAACGGCCCGCACGGGGGTGACACTGGCACGACCAGTCGGAGGCCCCCATGAGCCAGACACCCGGCGCGAGTCCCGCCTCCAAGGGACAGGCGGGCGCGGATCCCTACTCGATTCCCCTCGACCGGATCGACGTCTCGGACTCCGAGCTCTACGAGACGGACACCCTCTGGGGGTACTTCGAGCGCCTGCGCAAGGAGGATCCCGTCCATTACTGCGCCGAGAGCGACTTCGGCCCCTATTGGTCGATCACCCGCTACCACGACGTCGTGACCGTCGAGAAGAACCCCGAGATCTTCTCCTCGGCGCGCAGCATCTCGGTGGTGGATCCGGATCCGGACTTCCCGCTGGAGGCCGGGTTCATCACGATGGACGGGCCGAGGCACGATGCCCACCGCAAGGTGGTGCAGCCCGTCGCCTCCCCGCGCAACCTGACCTTCCTCGAGCCGCTGATCCGGGAGCGCGCCATCGAGATCCTGGAAAGCCTGCCGATCGGCGAGAGCTTCGACTGGGTCGACCGCGTCTCGATCGAGCTCACCACGGGCATGCTGGCGACGCTGTTCGACTTCCCCTGGGAGGAGCGGCGCAAGCTCACCTACTGGTCGGAGATCGCCACCAGCGCTCCCGAGCACGGGGTGGGCACGCTGCCCGTGACGGAGGAGGAGCGCCGGGCCGCGCTCACGGAGTGCCTCGAGACCTTCGCGCGGCTCTGGAAGGAGCGGCAGGACAAGCCGCAGCCGGAGCGCATGGACTTCGTGACGGCGCTCGCGACCGCGGAGGCGACCCGCGACCTGGCGCCCCTCGAGTACCTCGGGACGCTGATCCTGCTGATCGTCGGCGGCAACGACACGACCCGAAACTCGATCTCCGGCGGCGTCGTCGCGCTGAACGAGAATCCCGAGCAATACCAGAAGCTGCGCGACCACCCCGAGCTCGTCCCGAACATGGTGAGCGAGATCATCCGCTGGCAGACGCCTCTCGCGCACATGCGCCGGACGGCGACGCAGGACACCGAGCTCGGCGGCAAGTCGATCCGGAAGGGCGACAAGGTCGTCATGTAGTACGTGTCTGCCAACCGGGACGACGCCGTCTTCGAGGAGCCGAACGAGTTCCGGATCGACCGCAGCAACGCGCGGCAGCACCTGGCCTTCGGGATCGGCGTCCACTTCTGCATGGGCAGCCGCCTCGCCGAGATGCAGCTCCGCGTGCTGTGGGAGGAGACCCTGCGACGCTTCCGCGCGGTGGAGCTGGTCGGAAAGCCCGTCCGGGTCCGCTCTCCCTTCGTGAAGGGCTACACGCACGTCCCCGTACGGCTCCAGCCCTGGTGAGGAGCCGTCCGGCTCCGTTGCCGGGCGGCCTCGCTAGCCCTCGAGGCGGCGCGCGTGCGCACGCGCCGAGAGTCTCACGGGGAGTTCGCGTCCTCGAACGCGTCGAGGACGCGCGTGTCCTCCCAGACCGGGATCCCGGCCGCCGCGTAGAGCTCGCGGGCGCGCGCCGTGACGGCGCCGACCCGCACCAGCGCGGGCATCATCAGGTCCTTCATCGAGTGGATGCTCCCGGGCGGGAGCTTCGGCCGGATGCCCTGCTCGCGCGCCTCGACGATGCCGGCGACGAAGTCCTTCGGCTCGATGCCGCTGTTCTCGAGCACCGTCTTGAAGCCGGGGTCGGGCTTGGGCGGACGCTTGCCATCGGCGCCGCCGGTCGAGTCGGCCATCGCCTTGACCGTGTCGAAGGCGAACTGCGCCACATCCTCGCGGTCGTCCGGATGCATGTCCGCGATCGTCTGCGCGAGGTAGACGTTCCCGAACGCAACGTGCCGCGACTCGTCGCGCAGGACGTTCTCGGTGAGCGAGCGGAGCAGGGGGCAACTCGTCTGCCGTCTCATGTTGTGGAACGCGGCGAGCGCCAGACCTTCCACGACCATGTTCATGCCGATCATGGTCTTCGCGAAGCTGCCGGAGGAGAGCGTGGCGTCGATCGTCTCCTTCAGCCACGGGGAGATCGGGTAGACGATCCCGAGCTTCTGGATGTAGCGGTCGTAGACCTCGACGTGACGGGCCTCGTCGAAAGTCTGGCTCGCCGAGTAGAGCTTGGCCTCGTAGTCGGGCGCCGCGTGCGTGACGGCGGCTGCGGTCATCAGCGCACCCTGCTCACCGTGCAAGAACTGCGAGAGAAGCTGACAGGTGGCGTGCGCGGTGAAGGTGTCACGCTGTGTCTTCGACAGCCGCTGGAAGAAGGGAAGGCGATGGAAGAAGAAGCGGTCCTCCCCGACGATCGGCTGGGACGGATCGATCTCGATCGACCAGTCCAGGTAGGTCTCGCCGTCCCACTGGTTCTGCTTCGCCTTCGAGTAGAGGCTCCTGAGCCTCTCGATGTCGATCGCGTACGAGAAGTTCCAGGCGATGTCCATCGGCGTCTGGTAGCTGGTCAGTCGTTGCCAAGGGTGCCGAGCTGTTTCGCTGCTCATGACTCGTCCTCCAGCAGGTAGCGACAGATCATGTCCGTCAGACCCTCGAGGATCTCCTCCGGCGCGGGATCTGGGACGCGCCGCACGAAGACCTCGGTGGCGGCTGCCTGGCTCGCGCGGATCACCAGGAAGGCGGCGGTCCGCGAGTCGACGCTCGCGCGGATCCGGCCGCGCGCCCTGGCGGCGGCGAGGAACCCGCCGAGCCGCTCGGTCGCGACCTGGTCGATACGTGCGAGCCGCGCGCGCACGTCGGAGTCACGCTCACCGAGCTCGAGGAGCACGAGGCGCAGTCCGCCACTGCGTTGCAGCTCGCGGGCGAAGCTCGCCAGGAGCTGCGTGATCGCCGCTCGCATGTCGAGGTTCGCGTCGAGCAGGGGTTCGATCAGCGCGCCGCCGCGAGCGAGCTCGCGGTCCCCCCAGTCGTCGATCAGCGCGAGCAGGAGCGCGCGTTTGTCGGGGAAGTGGTGGTAGAGCGTGCCGACGCCGACGTCGGCGCGCGCGGCCACCTGCGCCATGCTCGCGGACTCGTAGCCGCGCCGCGCGAAGAGCTGCTCCGCCGCATCGAGCACACGGCGACGCGTAGCGATGGCGCGACCGCTCGGCCGCCCGGGGCTCAGTGCGCGGAGTTTCGGAGCGCCTCGCGTCACCCCGCTACCGTATCACAGAACCGAATGTAGATTCAGTTTAATTAATAATACTAATATAAAACAACATGTTACATGATCGTATCGTCTGAATACTTCCCGGGTCCAGGGCTGGGGAAGGCCGCTCAGGCACTCGCTCCGTCAGGCCGATCCGCTGCCCGATGCGCAAGCGCCTCGGGTTGCTGGTGGCTCTCGCGCTGCTGCTCGGGCTCGGCCTGGCACTGCGCGGCAGTACCGCTCGCGAGCCGACCGCGGCGCCGCCCAGCCGCCAGGTCGACGACGCTGCCGAGCTCCTCTTCCCCTTCGCCGAGACCATCGAGCGGCAGTGCCGGGGCACCCGCTCCGACCTCGGGGTCGACGTGCGCGTGGTGACCCGGGATGCGGCCGGCGAGGACCTCGCTCCGCTCGCGGAGCGCCTGTTCCGGGAGCTCGCCGTCGGCCGGGAGGCGCCGACCGGCGGGATCCTGATCCTGCTCGACCGCGCGGGCAGGGGCGCGCGCATCGAGGTCTCCTACTCGCTCGAGGGCACCCTGCCCGACGTCCTGGTCTCGCGGCTCGCTCGGGACCAGCTCGTGCCCTACGCCTCGCACCGCGCGGCCGGCATGGCCGTGATGGACGTCGTGCACTACCTGCGGAGCCTGCTGCTCGACGCCGTGGCGAACGGTGGGCTCGAGCTCTCCCCCGGCCTGCGCACCAGCGAGCTGTCGCGTCGCCTGGCGGGCCGTTCGGGCGGCGGCGGCGCGCAGGTCGCCATGCCCGACCTGCCCTCCCATACCGAGTACAAGCAGCGCATCCCGGACGCACTGCGCGGCCGCTACGCGCCCTCGGCGGATCCCCTGGAGAGCGCCGAGGCGCTGCAACGCGCGCGGCAAGATCTCGCCGGTGATCCCAGCCTCGAGCTGTTCACTGAAGGCAGCCGGGTGATGCGGGCGCGCTATCCGATCGCTCCCTACGAGGAGTGGCTGCGCGCCGACGCCACCGAGCGCTCGCGCCCCCTCGTGCTCCAGGTGCGCGGCGACCGCGCCTTCGTGAGCTCGCCGGAGCCTGCGCGCGACTTCGTGCCCGTGCTGCTGGTGCGCGAGCAGAGCCTCTGGCGCGTCGATCTGGTCGAGACGTTCAAGGGCTTCTTCTTCGACGAGGCCGGCACGTACCGGCTCGTGAACCGGGCCAGCCCCTATGCGGTCTTCCTGCCCGAGGTATGGGCGCGCTCGGACGAGACGCTCGCGCCGCTCGACCTCGGCGGCGAGGCGCTCCCGGCCGCGCTCGCACGCCTCGAATCCTCCACGCTGCCCGGCGACCGCTTCCGGCTGGCCGAGCTGTTGATGCGGAACGCCTTCCTCTTCGCCGAGGCGATCCCGCTCTACGCCGAGGCCGCCCGTCTGGCTCCGCACGACGCCGAGGTCGTCCTCACCTTCTCGGAGCGCGCCGACTACCTCTACATGGCCGGGGTCGCCGCCCCCGCCGTGGCCGCGCTCGGGCCCCCGTACTGGAGCCGCGCCGCCTGGCTCTACGAACGCGCTGGCGACCCCGAGCGCGCGCGCGAGTACTACGAGAAGGCGCTCACCCACAACCCGCGCAACGGCTACGCCCGGGCGGCGCTCGAGCGCCTGGCCCGTCGCGGGTAACCGCCGTGGCCGCGCCGCTGCCGCTCAGCGCACGCCGCAGCGCGCTCCCGGCCGGTCCTCCGCCAGACAGGCGAACACGCGCCTCATCGCATCGATGCGGGCGAGGTAGCGCCCGATGTCGTGGTCTCCACAGCGCTGCCCACCCGTCGTGCGAAAGCCTCGCTTCGCGTAGCGCTCGCCCGCGGTGGCGCCGCACTGGTGGATCACGACCGCGAGGTTCTGCTGCTGCCGGAGGGTGGCCCTCGTGATCCGGCGGCGCTCGAGGATGCGCGCGACGCGACGGTCCAGAACGGCGGAGGTCAGCTCCACGGCGTGACTGGGCACCACGCGCGAATAGAGGCCGTTGAACCAGCACGATCCCAGGTCGTGCCACGGTCCGTCTTCCACCACGACGTGATCCCGGATGCAGTAGCGCCTGGCCTCCTCGAACGTTCCGTCCGTGATCTGATACATCCCCACGGCGCTCGAAGCCGGGCGGTACACCTCGAACGGCCGTGCCGTCAGTGACCAGCGCCAGTACGTCCGCGCCAGCGGGTTGCCCGAGCCCTCCACCTGCGCGAGTGCGGCGAGGAGGTCTGGCGTGATCACGCTCGTCGCATGCTTGCGGAAGATCGGAGCGTACTGGCGCCACGTATCGTGGGGCGTCTTGGCGAGCGTGCCGCTGACGGGGAAGAACAGCTCCGACGGCTTGCGGATCACCTGACGAATCCAGTTGACCCCGAGCAGGAGCACGCAGACCAGGGCGGCGGCCACGCTGAGCCGCAGGAACGGCGGCGCGCGCCGGAACGCTCGAAGCCACGCCCGCCGACGAGTGATCGTGACGCGGACCCCCCCTCGGAGGCCACGATCGGCCGCCGCAGGCGGCGATGATGCGACACGCGTCACCAGCCGGGAGGATCGCGGCGGAAGGATCTCGCCGGTGGGGCATGACTAGCGCGTCAGCTCGATCCCGATGATCGCGATGATCGCCGCCAGCAGCGTTGCGCGCAGCTCCTTCACGCTGGAGTCGATGAGCCTCGGCCGCGATCGACCGAGGGTGATCCAGGCTCCGAGACAGAGCGTGAGCGCGGAGTAGGCCCGCGCGTCGCATTCCGCCGGCTTGAGCTCGGGTCGGAGCTGCGCGATCAGCGCGGCATACTGGCGGAGCAGCCAGCGGTACCAATCGTCGCTCCGCGCGCGCGCCGCGTCGTTTCGAATGGCTGCCGCGGACGAGAGCCTGTCGGAGCCCGTCCACGACCTCCGCGAGCACCTGTGCGGCGTCCACGACGGGACGCTGCCGTGGAGGATCATTTCATCCGACTTCATCGAGCGCCTCGGCATCGCGATCATCGTCGCCGCGACACTTGGATGTGCCACGAGCGGCGCAGTCTCGCATACAAGCGAACAGTGCTCGCGATGACCGAGGCGGATTTTCCGGGACCGTCCACTCCGATCCGGAATGGATCACCGACCGGTTGGCGATCCACAACCACGTGACCGCGTATTCCTATCTGATCGACGAAGGGCGGCATGCTGATCAGCACGGTCCCGGCATCGGACAAGCTCGTGACGCTGACCACCGGCAGCTACAAAGTCGACGCACCAGTGGCGCAGTCGCCGATGCCGGGCAACGTGCCCGCGGACCCGATCACGTTCACGCCAGACAGCGCGCCGAGTGCATGAGAAAGTGATCGACCTCGCCATCCGCTTCGCCACGAGGGGCGAGAATCCGTCGTTGACACCACCCTCTTTGGGAACGCACAAGTGAAACCGAATGGATTGCCTCGTTCTTCGGCCCCGTCGCAGCCGGCCCTCATCGCCGCGCTGGTCCTCGCGTGCTCGATCTTCGCCGGCGGGTGCGACACAAAGGAACCCGAGACGCCGGCCGCGACCCAACCCGTGCCGGAAGCCGCAGCGCGACCCCAGGCGCCGGAAGAGGAGGAACTCACCATCGCCCCCGAGGAAGTCCTGAAGCCGTGGCTCGGCGATCTCGATGGGATGATCGAGCGTGGGTTCATCCGATTGCTGACCGCGTACAGCAAGACATTCTATTTCGTGGACAAGGCCACCCAACGCGGCCTGATCTACGACTTCGCCCGCGTATGGGAGGAGGACCTGAACGAGAGGCTGGTCACGGAGGGAAGGCTGAAGGGCAAGCATCTCAAGGTCAAGGTGGTGGTCATTCCGGTCGCTCGGGACGAACTGCTGCCGGCGCTGGTGGCGGGCAGGGGCGATCTGGTGGCGGCGAACCTGACGATCACGGAAGAGCGCCGCAAGCTGGTCGATTTTGCCACGCCGTTCGGGAGGAACATCAGCGAGGTCCTGGTGTCCGGTCCGGCTTCACCCGCGGTGTCGAGCGTGGACGAGCTGGCAGGGAAAACTGCCGTCGTTCGCAAGTCCTCCAGCTACTATGAGAGCCTGATGGCGCTCAATGGGCGCCTTGCCGCAGAAGGGAAGCCGGCCGTGGTCCTCAAGGAGGCACCGGAAGCACTCGAGGACGAGGATCTGATCGAGATGCTGAACGCAGGGTTGATTCCGCTCACCGTCGTCGACAAGCTGAAGGCGGACTTCTGGAAGCAGGTTTTCCCCGGGATCACCGTGCATGACGACGTCGTCCTGCGCGCCGGCGGCGAGCATGCCTCGGCCGTCCGCAAGGGAAGCCCGCGGCTCAAGGCCTATGTCGCCGATTTCGCGGCTCGCAATGCCAAGGGCAGCCTCACGGCCAACGTCCTCCTGGCGCAATATCTGAAGAGCATGAAGTACTTGAAGGACGCTGCCTCCGAAGCCGAGCGCCGAAAATTCCTCGACCTGGTTCAGTACTTCCAGAAGTACGGTGACAGTTATGACGTGGACTGGTTGCTGATGCTCGCCCAGGGGTACCAGGAATCCGGGCTCGATCAATCCGTCCGCAGCCAGGTAGGCGCGATCGGCGTGATGCAGGTCATGCCGGCCACCGGCAAGGACCTCGACGTTGGCGACATCGCTCAACTCGAGCCCAACATCCATGCAGGCATCAAATACATGCGCTGGATGATCGACCAGTACTATGGCAACGAGCCGATGACCAAGCTGGACAAGGCGTTGGTTGCGTTTGCTTCCTACAATGCCGGGCCGGGCCGGGTTTCACAGCTGCGCAAGGAAGCTGCGAGACGCGGCCTGAGTCCGAACGTCTGGTTCCAGAACGTGGAGTACGTCGCCGCCGAAGAGATTGGGGCGGAGACGGTGACCTACGTGGGCAATATCTACAAGTACTGCATCGCGTACCAGCTACTGGTGGAAGCCAGGGTGGAGAGAGAGAAGGCCGCGGAGAAGATGAAGGGTCAGACCGGATGACCTTCGTGACCTCGCGACAAGATTCGAGAAGCCGCCCGTCCCCGGTCCTTCTGTGAGCCATCGTGTCCCGCTCGCGCGACGAGCTCCGAATTCTCTGCCATCCCTCCACCCACGCCGCCGGCACACACCCCTCCGAGCCTCCGGCGGACGCGCGAGGTCCGGCGGCGCCCGCGGCCGGTAGCGCCGTGGGAGTGCTGCGGGTCGCCGCTCGCATCCTCCTGGTGGCGCTGCTGATTCGCGGTGTGCTGGCGGCGCCCGTTGCGAGCGCGGAGCAGGCCGCGGTGTGGTCAGCCATCGAGGTCGCGGGGCACAGCGTCGCGCCCGGTGAGACGGTGCGTTTTCCCGTCGACCCCGCGCAGACGATCGGAGGCGAGGACCGCATGCTCGAGACGTTGGTGGTCGTGACGCGCGGAGTCCGGCCGGGCCCCACCCTCTGTCTCACCGCGGGCATCCACGGCGACGAGATGAATTCAATCGAGGTCGCTCACCGCATCTACGCGGGGACACCCGGCTCCGCGCTCGCCGGCACGCTGATCGCGCTTCCGGTCGTGAACGTCTCCGGCGTTCGCAGCGGCCAGCGCTACCTGCCCGATCGGCGCGACCTGAATCGCGCCTTCCCGGGCAGCCCCAAGGGCAGCCTGGCCTCCCGCATCGCCCACTCGCTCTACCAGGGAGTGATTCGTCACTGCGACGCATTGATCGACCTGCACACCGGATCGTCGAGTCGCACGAACCTTCCGCAGATCCGCACCGACCTCGAGTCTCCGCCGGCGCTGGCACTGGCTCGGAGCTTCGGCGTCGGAGTCGTCCTCAACGGCCGGGGTCCGCGCGGCAGCCTGCGGCGCGCGGTGCTGGACGGGGGCGTACCTGCCGTGATCTACGAGGCCGGCGAGCCGCTGCGCTTCCAGGAGGAGGAGATCGCGCGAGGCGTCGAGGGAGTGCAGAACGTCATGGCCCACCTCGGAATGATCGCGCGAGCGGCGAAGCGCCAATCGTCGGTCGCCTACCGCAAGACGTCCTGGGTTCGCGCCGGCGCCGGCTTCGGCGTCTTCATGACCCCGCGGCAGCCGGGCGACGAGGTGCGAAAGGGCGACGTGCTGGGCACGGTGACCAATCCGTTCACCGAGGCAAGCGTGGCGATCGTTGCGCCCCGCGACGGGCGGATCATCGGAATGGCGGTGCCCCAGTGGGCTCTCCCGGGCTACGGTCTGTTCCATCTGGGATTCGACCCTGAGTGAGCCACACTCGTCCAGGGCTCGTGCAGCGAAGGCGTTTCAGCGACGTAGTCCACTGCACCGCTGCGCGGGACCCAATTCCGGCGCTCACTCGCAGGGGTCGCCGAGCAGACCGGCCTTGATCCCGGGGTTCGGCGGATGCTCGCCGAGCCAGATGGATAGGAATGCACGCGCGAAGTCGTCGCCGTCGACGCGTCCCGCGACCTTGCCGTCTACGTCCACCTCGACGCCGCTGCCGGGGCGGGTCGTGAAGGTGAGGCGCTCCCCCGTCCGCATGTCCGACATGAAGCTCTTGAGCTTCTCGATGCGAGTCTTCAGGGCGGGCAGCTGGGACTTCGCATTGTGCTCGAAGCCCTCGTCCCAGGCGCCCGAGAGTTCGCCGGCATCGACGTCGCGCACGAAGTGGAGAACGAGCCGCCTCGGCGTGTTGGCGGCGAGGGCAGCCTCCGCGCGTCCTTCGTGGGGCTCGCCAGGTAGAGGCCGGCCACGTAGACCCTGACCTTCAGCATCGTCGCGAGGCGGAGGCCGAGCCCGTTGAGCGTGAGCGGCGTTCCGTCCACCTCCGTCTGGTCGGGGAAGCTCACTCCGTTGCACTGGGCCGCGAGTGCCGGCCGGCCGCGAAGAGCGTGAGCGCGGCGACCCAGGCGGTGACTCGAACGCGTCCCATGGCTTCTCCTCCGAGGGGTGGTGCGTGCAGCCAGACATCCCGTCTCCGCTGCGAAGGGTCGTACCGTAACATGTCGGCCGCCTGCGGCGTTCTCTCGCCGCCCTGCAACGTCGGGAACATCTCCAGCCGAAGGGGACTAGCGAACTCGTAACGAGAGCGCGTGGGGGTGAACTCGCGCGGGTCGCTGTCCTCGGAGAGGCGCCAGGCGTGGCGCTCGTTGTCGAGGCCATTCACGAGGTAGCGTCGCGGCTGGAGGTCGTGGAAGACCTCGAGTGTGCTCCACAGCACGGGGAGGTCGTAGAGCTGGATCGCGTGCGCCTCGTTCACGCGCCACGGGCCCCTCCAGCTCGTAGCTCCCGGCCACCGAACGGCAACGACGTTCCGCGCGAGTAGCGCGGGGCACTGGTGGAGCCGAGCGGGATCGAACCGCCAACCTCCGCGTTGCGAACGCGGCGCTCTCCCAGTTGAGCTACGGCCCCGGAAGGCGGCAGACGGTACGCCTCGACCTCCGGGCGCGCAACGGCCCGCGCGCGCACGGATTTTCCGGTTGCATGCCATGCGCTCCCGGTCGTAGCCTCCCCGCATGATCCAGGTCCAGCGCATCCTGGTCCCGCTCGATTTCTCCCGTCACGCGGACTCGGTGCTCGAGTGGGCCGCGCATCTCGCGGAGGAGCACCACAGCCGGCTCCTCCTGCTCCACGCCTATCACCTGCCCGTCGAGTTCCAGCAGCTCGAGGGCGCGTATCTCCCGCAGGACTTCTGGGCCTCGGTCAAGGCGGAAGCGGAGCAGAACCTGAACCGCTACGCCGAGCCGCTCCGCGCGCGCGGCCTCGCCGTCGAGCTGATCGTGCGCGAGGGTTACCCCGCCACCGTGATCGAGGAGGAGGCGGTCGAGCAGCGCGCCGACCTGATCGTGATCGGCACGCGCGGGCTCAGCGGGCTCAAGCACCTGCTGCTCGGCAGCATCGCGGAGCGCGTGGTGCAGAAGGCGCCCTGCCCGGTGCTCACGGTCAAGACCCGGGACTGAGCGACGCCGAGCAGCGAACGTTTTGACGTTTTGAAGAACGTCCCCGCTCGCGGGTCAGGTGGGCTTCCGGCCGGTGTATTCCACGAACGCGCCCGGCACCACGACCTGGGCGCGCGCATCCGCGAAGCCGACCTCGCCGAGCACGCTCACGATGGTCTCGGGCGGCACCGCCTTGTCCACCGTGTCCCAGTAGTAGTCCATCAGCTCCTTGGCCTCACGGCTGCCCGTCGCGACGAGCGTCATCCCCGGGATGAGCTTCGCCCACACGAAGCGCGTCACGCGCTGGCCGAGTGCGGAGCGCGGCACGTGGCCCTCGAGGATCCAGACGCGGCCGCCGGGCTTCAGCACGCGGAGGTACTCGCGGAACGCGGCGCGGAGATCCGAGACGTGGCGGAGCGCGATCCCCATCGTCACGAAGTCGAAGAAGTCGCTCCGGATCGGGAGCGCCTGGCCGTAGCCGCGCACGCGCGGGCCCTTGAACACCTTGGCCGCCTCGCCGAGCATGCCCTGGCTCGGATCGACGCCGACGACGAGCCCCGTCGGACCGACGATGCGTGCCGCGCCGCGGCCGACCGCCGCGGTGCCCATCGCGACGTCGAGCACCTTCATGCCGGGGCGGAGGCCCGCGCGCCGCAGCGCGAGCCGGCGGTAGAGGAGCCCGCCGTTCCCGAACAGCTTCTCGACGGTGTTGTAGTGCTTCGCCGTCTTGTTGAAGAGCTCGGCGACGTAGCGCTCGCGCTCCGCGTCCTCGCCGTAGTAGTTGGTGAGCGGCGCGTGCGGCGGCACCGGCGCCCGCTCCTCCCTCGGCTGCTCCCCGACGCTCGGTTCCATCTCTCCTCCCCCTCGAGGCGGCGGATACTGCCGCGTGCGCGCCTTCCTGTCACGCGCCCCGGATGCGGCGCACGATCTCTTCCGGCACCTCGAACAGGAGGTTGCCGTCGCGGTCGAGGGTGGCGAGCGCGGTGTGGCCGCGGGCCGCACGGCGGCCGAGCGTCAGGTTCCACACCTCGTAGCCGATGCCGACGCGCCGGTGGAGCTCGCTGAACCAGGCGCGGCTCTCGAAGCGGTCGCCGTAGCGGAGCTTCCCGACGTGGCGACAGCGCGCATCGACCACCAGGAACTGGAAGCGGCCTCCCACGAGGTCGCCGCCGTCGAGCGCGCACTCGCGCAGGAGCTTCGTGCGCGCCAGCTCGAAGTACTTGAAGTAGTGGCCGTGCCAGACGACGCCGAGCGCGTCCACGTCGTGGAACGGAACCTCGTGCTCGACGCTCACCTCGCGGAGCCGCGTGCGCTTCAAGGGCGGCTACGCGGGGGCGAGGAGCGCGCCGCGCCGGTGCAGCTCGAGCACGCGCGCAATGTCGAGGTCCTGGCGGCGGTCGGCCTCGAGGCGCGGCACCTCGCGGCGGAGCGCCGCGACGAGCGCGGCGAGGCGGGGCGTCAGCGCGCCGCGCAGCTCGGCGCCCTGCGCCGCGGCGAGGAGCCCGATCGCAGCGACCGTCTCCGCGAGCTCGACCACGCGGAGCGCGTCGCGCGCGGCGAGCGTCCCCATGCTCACCTTGTCCTGGTTGTGCGACTCGGTGCTGCGGCTGAACGACGCCGCCGGGAGCGTGAGCCGGAGCGCCTCGGCCGCGAGCGCGCTCGCCGAGATCTGCATCGCCTTCATGCCGTGGTGCGCGGCGCCGCGGATCAGGTTCGCGGGGAGCCCGCCGCTCGTCTCGGGCGCGCAGAGGAGCAGGAGCTGGCGGTCGAGGAGGTCGGCGACGCTTGCCACGGCGGCCTTCAGCCCGTCCATCGCGAACGCCACGTGGCCGCCGTAGAAGTTCCCGCCGTGGTGCACGTCGCCGCTCTCGGGATCGACGATCGGGTTGTCGTCCACCCCGTTGATCTCGATCTCGAGCCACTCGCGGGCGAAGTCGAGCGCGTCGAGCAGCACGCCGATCACGTGCGGGGCGCAGCGCAGCGAGTAGCGGTCTTGGAGGCGCGCGGGCTCGCGCGACGGCGCGCCGGCCAGGTCCTCGCGGATCCAGGCGCCCGCCCGCCGCGTCCCCCGGTGGGGCTTCAGCTCGAAGATCTCGGCGGCGAAGTGCGCGGGGTTG
>Ga0187893_10008899_pt1 | contig 15657 bp, 16 predicted proteins | sample MA1701074metaG_FD_139574 | JGI IMG/M metagenome (GOLD analysis project Ga0187893, IMG submission 139574) | White microbial mat communities from a basaltic lava cave in the Kipuka Kanohina Cave System on the Island of Hawaii, USA - MA170107-4 metaG ... | reverse complement strand
TCCGGAACGCCGTTTGCCTGCAACTTTTGCGCGTGCGCGCGCAAAAGTTGCAGGGCTTGGTCGAGGTGGGGTGCGAGCCCAACGCTGCATCGGTGGGTCGAGGCCAAAGTTGGTGGCATTGGGCTTAATGGCCTATGTGAGCAGGCTACGTGAGGTGGTCGAAGCGCGCCGGGTGGCTTGTGTCCGGCACAATGCGGATCCCTGGATGTCCATCAGAGCGGGCAATAGTGATATTCCTTGTGAAACACGCAAACATTAGCGGCCAGGACACTAACCGCGCGGCTGGTTCGGTTCCGGCTAACACGTCAATCTCTGCTTTCAGTGGCTCCCCCAACTTTGGGGGAAGTCAGCGCAAGCTTCGGACGGAAATGGCAATGTTATTTTCTCCCAAGGCCTAAAAGGCCTAAGATGGCCACGAACAGCGTCTCCCAGCCGCTGATTATGCTGCCGCCAGGCCGGCCCTAACCAGGCTCAAGGCGCCAAGCGCCAGCCACCCCCCGCCGGTGTGATAGCGCAATGGGCCTCCTGGCACCGCCAAGTTCAACGCACAACAATCACCCGCAACACCCAGTCCGCTGCCCGCTTACCCGACGTGTCAGCAGGCAGCCGGGGTAGCGCACACGACCAACCCGCCAGCTTTGACCGAGGCACCGGGGTCCCGCTCAGGGTGGCCAGCCCGATCGGCGACGCACAGCGTGGCCCTCGACGTCATCGTCCATGTGCGCGAGGCTAAACCTTCAACTGCGGTAGAAGGTCGAGTACCGGCGGGAGCGGTCATGCGCATCGGGGAACTCGCCGCACGGCCGGGGTCAACCGCCCAACTTCAGCGGATGCAAGGCGACCTGGACCGGCTCGCCGCCCGCGCTCGCGGGTTGAGCCCCACCGACTGCGCACCGGCCGGCGTCTGCCACGTCCTTGATCGACCCCGCAGACCTGCCCAGTTCTGAAGCAAGGCATTGAACCGGAGGCGGGAAACAACCGCGATCCACGAGGCGACGCGAAGTGTGAGCCTGAGGAAGGTCGGGTGTTCGATGTGCTGGTCGGTTGCACCATTCGCCTCGGGTGCACAGTCTGCGGAAGGCGGGTGCGCCGCTACGCACAAGGCTCTGCCGACCTTCACCGCCTGCGCGCTCGAACTCTTCGCCGGGAGTGTTGGCGCTGTATGAGCCCGTGCGCGTCGGCTCGACGCACCTCAATAGAAGGGGCAGTACGTCTCGATGAGATGCGCGCCGGCCAGGACGTGCAATGTCGCCTGGCCTCCCAACACGAACGCGGCGGAAACACCCAGCGCGGCGAGTGCGAGAACGATCCGAAGGGCCGTGGTGGGGCGGTCGCGCAAGAGCCGTTCGACCCGCCAGACTGGCCAACCGCTTGCTCCGAGAGCGCCCACGACTGGAAGCGCCCCCGTGGCCACTTCGGCTATTGTCAGTGCGACGGTCTTGCGGTCATGGGTACGCGCGGCTCGGTCGTCGGCAGCCGCCTCGAGGTTGCGGTGCACCTCCGCGAGTGCTACGCCGGCGCCTGGCCATGGCGCGAGTCCAGCGGCAAGGCCACGGGCTATCGCGTCGATGAGAGCGTGGCGGGAGCGCGCATGCGCTCGCTCGTGCGCGAGAACGACGGAGCGCTGTTCCCGTCCGAGCGCCTTGAAGCTCGTCGCGTTCACCGCGACGATCGGGCGGAGCAGGCCTGCGGTGACCGCCAGGGTGGAAAGCCCTGGCACATGGAACACTCGATCTTCTGCTGTGCCGCCGCGTCGAAATGCGACGACTGCGCGTTGCACCGCCCAGCTCGTTCGCGCGAGCATGCCCAGGCCACGGCCGGGTAGCAGGAGGTAGGCGGCAGCCGCGGCGGTCGTGGCGAGCGTGCTCTGGCCGCTGAGGATCGCAGTGAGCATGATGCCGCATGCCTGGACGATGCCCGCCTCCGGGGCGACCAGCTTTCCGACCACCGCAAGCACCCCGCCCCATGCCAGCAGCAAGCTTGCGAGTTGGGCGGCGATCGCGAGTCGAGGGCTCGAGCCTCGCCGTGTGAGCCAGGCAACGATCCAGGGGCCGGCCAGACCCGCACCGGCGGTGAGGAGGGCCGCGATCACCGTCGCTGCTCTTCGAGGATGGTACGGAGGGTTTCCTGTTCGGAGGGCGAAAGCTGGCCAACGAAACGCATAAGGACCTCGGAGACGTTCGCCCCCCGCTCCATCGTCGCTGACATCGAGGCGGCGGCATACTCCGCATCGGACACTTTGGGCTGGTAGGTGTAGGCCTTACCCTCCTGGCGGCGCCGGAGCAACCCCTTAAGGTGGAGCCGGGTAAGCAGGGTCATCACCGTGGTGTAAGCGATGTCCTCGCCCAGGCGCCCGGCCACCTCGCGCACCGACAGATGACGGTGGGAATCAGCCCATAAGATGTCCATGATCATCCGCTCGCGGGGACCCATCGAGGCGATGATCGACTTTCGTGGGGGCAACGCGGTCCTCCTAACTGGCACCAGCACACGTAAAGGCAGCCTAGCGGAAGGACACCAGCCCGTCGCCGCAAGGCCTGCGGCGACGATGCGACCGTCACGTCGGCAAGCATGACCATTGCCGGGTCTGCGCTGAGGCCTGCCGTCGGTGCGAGGAGGCGCGCGACGGGCTGCTCGCCACCATGTCCGGCTGAGCCATCAGCCTGTGCCGGGTGAGCCGCCGCCTTCTGCCGCCTTCTCCAGACGGCTCTCCGGCACGGGCGATCCCTCGCCTGGCTGAGCGCCATCGGGCGAGACGGTGGTGCGAGAGCGAGTTGCGCCTACATTGGGTCGTAGATCGGGTTGGCTCGCGTAACCGGTTGGCGGGGTGAGGGATGGAAGGCGTGGCGAGTACGACGGGGCGCTCTTTGCTCCGAGCGGAGTGTGCGAACCGAAGCGAGGGTTTGTGAGCTCGACGATAGTGGATTGCGCAGAATGATGATCGAGTTCCGTTCTTGGAGATATCTCCTCATTGGATTAGCCGTCGTACTCGTCGCCGGGCTTGGGCTCTTTGCGTCCTCACGTGGAGCAGGCCAAGCCGGCCTTGTCGCGGACGGAGCGGATCCGCGCTCAGTTGACCCTCCTGCTCCCGCGGCGTGTGACGGTGTTCCGATCGAACCAGGAGACTCTCTCCAAGAGGTTGTTGACGCCTATCCAGAAGGCACTGCGTTTTGCGTGAAGGCCGGTGTCCATCGCCTGGCGACAGCCGTGCCGAAAGACAACCAGAAGTTCATCGGCGAGGGAGAAGCCACAATCCTGAGCGGCGCGCGGGTACTGGCGGCAGAAGATGCTCAGCGTGACGCCGCCGGCCGCGTCTTCTGGGATGGTCAGACCCAGCAGAGCGAGCCATGGGGGCAGTTGGTCGGCCGCGGGAGCGACGCGGGGCGCAACCCCGGCGACCGGTACAACGAAGAGCTGTTCGTCACGGCCTCCGGTGATCCTCGAGATCCGCCCACGCGGTACCGGCGTGTGCGGGAGCTGTCCGAGCTCGAACCCGGCGCGTGGTACTTCGACTACGCCGCGGATCGCATCTTCCTCGCCGAGGATCCGGCGCGGTTGGGCTTGATCGAGACGTCGGTGATCCCCACGGCCATCGGCGCTCCTGATGACGCGCCGCCGCGGGGCGTGGTGGTCGAGAACCTCGTCGTGGAGAAGTACGCTACGCGCGCCCAGCGGGCGTCGCTTTCAGGAAGCAGCGCCGTTGACTGGGATATTCGCTATGTCACGGCGCGCTACAGTCACGCTGCGGGAGTCGCGCTTGGGCCCGGGACGCTGATGGAGTACTCGAAGGTCCATCACATGGGCCAGGAAGGTTTGATCGGGGGCGGCGAAGCCCTCAACCGCCCGACGATGTTGCGCAACACCGAGGTCGCCTACAACAAGACGCTGTCGTTCGACCCGGCCTGGGAAGCCGGCGGCGCCAAGTTCTTCCGCGCATACGGCAAGGGCATGATCGTGGAAAATTCGTGGTTCCACGACAACTATGGCGCCGGGCTGTGGTTCGACATCGACAATTACAACGTGATCATCCGCTCCAACCGTTTCGAAGCGAACCACCGCTGGGGATTGTTCTACGAGGTGTCGCGCCAGGGCGAGATCTACTGGAATGAGGCCTTCGGCACCATCCGAGGACCAGAGGACGGTCCATACGGTGGCGCGGGCATCGCGATCTCGAACAGCGCTGACGTCAAGGTGTACGAGAACCTTATCTACAACAACGACAACGGCATCTATGTCAAGGAAGACCGCGATGTCACGCGTTGGGCGGCTGACAGCTATCGCGAAGGGCTACCCCATGTCGAGAACGTCCGCATCTACAACAATGATGTCACGATGGGGTCGGGCGTGACCGGCATGGAGGTAGAGAACGGGGGCGGAGTAAATCACTGGGATCCATCCAAAATCCAGTTTCTCGAGAATACCTACCGGATTGGGGATGGCGGCGGCCAATTCATCGGCGTCGCCAACGAGCTGTACACCTTCCAGCAGTGGCAGGATCTCGGTCATGATCGAGGCGGGACTGTCCTGGGCATCCAAACGGGCAGCGGCTCCCTTCCCATAGCGGCAACGAGGTTCACGAAGACCGAGTACGGCGCTCGGCCAACGCCGTAACGGCGAACGCGGCGGCAACTGAACCACCAGCCGAGGAGAGATCGGCGATCGATGCTAGTAGGACTTGATCATCGGCCTCATCGTGAGATTCGTCACCTCGGCGGTGCGGGGTAGCGTCAAACAAGAGGCGATCATGTCCGCGAGATCTTGCGGTTGGAGCAGCAACTCGGGGCGATAGGGGCGGCCTTCCGCGCGGAAGATTGCTTCTTGCCGCTTTGTCGCCGTGCGGCCGGAATAGATGGTGAGCACGCGTATGCCATGCTCGTTCACCTCATCCCGAAGGCTATCGGCGATCGCCGTAAGCGCGTGCTGGGTGGCGGCATACTGGCCCACAGTCGCCGTGGCTCGCAACCCTTGCGTGGAGTTGAGGAACACGATCTGTCCCTTGGCCGCTTTGAGCATTGGCAGAAGCCGCTTCGTCAGCCGGTAGGGCGCCGACACGTTAGCTTCGAACTGGCGATCGAGATCCTCGATATTCGCCTGCTCCATCGCGGCTCGATTGTAGACGCCGGCACAGTGGACAAGGACGTCGAGGTGTTCCCCGAAAGAGCACCGAATAGCCCTCTCTAGGGCGTCGACATCCTGTTCACAGGTCAAATCTGCCGGACAACTCTCGACCGGGCCTACCAGCCCTTCAGCGGTCTCATCCAGCCTGTCCGTACCACGACCGACTAGGCAGAGCCGCCCCCCAAGGCCGGCAAGCGTCCGAGCGATCGCGCGTCCGATATCGCCCCCCGCACCGGTCACGACAATGCTCGCTCCCTGCAAAGGTGAAGATGATGGCGGGCCTGTGACGCAGGTTTCGCGCAGCGCTCGTTGTGGGAGCAAGCGTGGTCCACGAGCCTGAATCGCTTGGTTCATCGCAGCGGTACTCCTGCAGCAAGCCAGTGAGGAGGCAACATGCACGGGGTCAAAGGCAGTCCGATATAGACGTCTTGTGGCGAACTCATGCACTGCGTGCGAAACCGGCCCAATAGCAGCGATAAAGCGGTCATCACCACATCCCCACGACTGCCCCCTTCGCTCGTCATGGTGTCGGGCCGCTGGTTGGTCCCACCTCCAGCTGAGACACCTCCTACACAGTGTAGTCCTTCCGTGCGTGAGTCTCGACAACTGCCCCATGAGCGAAACCCATGCCATGGCCGTTCCTCTGCCCACGCTGGCTAGCCGCTCGCGTCCTGGCCAGGTTGGTCTAGGACGTGAACCGCAGCATCGACAATTTGCCTTGGCCACGCACTAGTGAGCAGGAAACGCCTCAAGGTGTTTCTTTCGCTCCGTAAGTGAGTTCAGGCATAAACCCGTCATGGCCTTGCCATCGCCGCCTTTATAGATTTCAATTATCGAGGGCAATCTATAGTGCGGTGCTGGGTGCTGGGCGATGATGTGAAGCTTGTTCGGGAGACTCGACTTTCCACCAGCGACGATGTATATGTCGGCAAGGTGCGGGTTCATGCCTGTGTCTGTTATGACTTCTTAGTCAGTCTGCGGGCGTTACACAATCCTCGGACGTTTACCCGGACACGCCGGTGGGCCGCTGTGGCCAAGGATGACCTGGGCAGCGCACTGCGTCCCACGGGGCAGTTCTTCTTCCAGGGTTTCGACACCGCGCTGGGTTATGGAGCCGCGCGCCTGATCGATCAATTGCCGCCGCAGGGTGACCCCGCCGACCTCATCGAGGCTGTACGCGCCGCCGACCCCCGCCGGCTCGCGTTGCTCATGCTCGATACCGGTGAGACGAGCCTTGAGCGGCTGGAGCGGTATCGAGGAGTGCTTGGTGGTTCGGGGAGCCTTGACGGCGCGTTGACCGGCCTAGGCCGTGGTTGGGCGAGTCGGTGCCGTCGGGTCCTCGCCGAGCCTGCGCTCGTGCAGGCCGAGCTCACGGAGTTGCTCAGCGGCTACCTGAGCCGGGTTTACGCCGCGGTCGTCCCCTTGGTCCGGCAAGCGCTAGAGCGCGCTGTCTCGGCAGCCGAGAGTCTCTTGGGCTTACTGTCGACAGTGGACGCGATCGAGCAGCTTACCGGGGGCTACACGCTCGGGCGCGACCTGGGCCTGCGCTCGATCACGCTCGCTCCGTCGCCTTCCATCTACCCGTTCATGTCGACACGCATCGATGAGCTGTCCAAGGAGGCGCTGGTCATTTACGGCGTTCCCAGCGCCATTTTCGCCTCGTATGACACCGTGCCGATAGAACGCAATCTGGCCGACGCCCTGAGGGCCCTGGCCGACCCTAATCGTCTGACGACCCTGGGCCTGCTTGCCCAACGGCCGATGTACACCACCGAGCTGGTGGAGGCACTGAGGCTGTCGCAACCAACGGTCCACTACCACCTGACCCAACTACGAGCGGCGGGGCTCGTCCGTCAGCGGCGAGATAAAGGAGGTATGCGTTACTCAATACGTCACGACTCGACCGTTCAGATCCTTCAATCACTTGAAGCGCTGATCCTAGGAGGATCACGGTGCCCAGCTGAAGGAGGAAACTCCCGAGAAAGGACAGCGAATGAGACGAGATAAGCTGCGGCGGCACCCTCCATGCGTCATGTACCTGCTCGCCATCGGCCTGTTCGCCTCGGCCTGCACGGCCGGCTCTGGATCGACGACAGCACGAGCTCCGTCGACGTCGGGTGCGGAGAGTGAGGGTTTGCTCGGCGAGATCAGGGCGACGGGCGTGATCCGTGTCGCCAATACCCAGGCGAATCCCCCCTTCAGTTTTCTCGATGAGTCGAACACCGTGGTCGGCTATGACGTCGACGTGGCCAACGAGATCGCTCGGCGGTTAGGAGTTGAGGACGTCGAGTTCGTTCGTGGCACGTTTCAGGCCTTCATCGCGGGTCTGCAGACCAACAAGTGGGATGTCGTGATCGCGGGGTTGACGTCGACGGACGAGCGCCGCCAACAGGTCGACTTCACCTGCCCGTACCAGGTGAACGGCGTGTCGATCTTCGTCAACCAGTCGAACACGACGATCGACGGTGAGGCTGATCTGCAGGGCCGGCGTATCGCCGTCAGCGCGGGCTCCACGCAGGAGCAGCAGGCGCAACAGATCCCTGGCGCTAGGGTCCTGACGTACGAGAACGCCACCCTCGCGTTGACCGACGTCAGCTTCGGCCGGGCGGATGCCTACCTCGGGTCCCGTACGGTGGGCTCCTACCTGGCCGAGGAGAATGACCTTGCGGTACGGGCATTGGAGGGCTTCTTGGACTCTGAGGCCAACGCCATCGCGGTGCCAAAAGGCGAGACCGCCCTGATGGCGGCGATCAATGGCGCCCTGTCCGAGATGATCAGCGACGGCACCCTCTCGGCGATCTCCACGCGCTGGTTCGGGGGGCTCGACATGGCCGAACAGCTCGAGAACCGGTCGGGCTGTTGAACGCGCGCGCCGTTCAGGAGCGAGGGCGATGAGCCTGGTCAACCGGGCGCTCCCGCTGTTAGGCCAGGCGGTCGCGGTGACCTTGCTGCTCGGGCTGAGCTCGTTCGCCATCGGCTCGGTGCTGGGGTTGGTCGGCGCGCTCGCGCGGATGTCGCCGAAGCGGCCGCTGCGCTACCTCGCCGTCGCCTACGTATCGATCGTTCGCGGCACCCCGCTGCTGGTCCAGATCCTGCTGATCTACTTCGGGCTCCCGCAGCTGGGGATCGTGGTCGAGCCCATCCCCTCCGCGATCGCGGCGCTGTCCCTCAACGCCGGCGCGTACCTGACGGAGGACTTTCGCGCCGGGGTGCTGGCCATCGAACGAGGTCAGCGCGAGGCGGCGCACACGTTGAGCATGACGTACCCCCAGGCGCTGCGGCGCGTCATCCTCCCTCAGGCGGTACGGGTCGCGCTGCCGCCGGTTGGCAACCGGCTGGTAGCGCTGATGAAGGACACCTCGCTCGCGTCGATCATCACCGTCGTCGAGCTGACCAGGGTCGCGAACGCCGTCGGCTCCGCGACGTTCCGGTATGTCGAGATGTTCGTGATCGTGGCGGCCGTGTACTGGCTCATCAATGCGCTGCTGTCCGCCGGCCAAGAGGGCCTGGAGCGGCGTCTGGCAAGGCCGTACTAATGGGCGCGGACAACTGTCAGATCCGCGTCGAAGGCCTGCACAAGCGCTTCGGTCACCTGCAGGTCCTCAAGGGCATCAACCTGGCCGTCCAGCGCGGCGAGGTGGTCGTGATCATGGGCGCCTCGGGCTCGGGAAAGACGACGCTGATCCGCTGCGTCAACTTCCTCGAGCAACCCGACGCCGGGCGGGTCACCGTGTGCGGTCTTCAGATCGACTGCGATGCCGGCGTGCCACGGGGAGCCGAGCGCTCCCGTCGCATCCGGCAGATCTGCCTGAAGGCCGGGATGGTGTTCCAGCAGTTCAACCTGTTCCCGCACCGCACCGCGCTGGAAAACGTGATCGAAGGCCCAGTCACGGTCAAGAAGATGCCGCGGCCGGAAGCGGTCGCCCTCGGCGAAGGACTCTTGGCCCGTGTTGGCCTGGCCGACAAGCGGGACGAATATCCGTCGCGGCTGAGCGGCGGCCAGAAGCAGCGTGTCGCGATCGCGCGCGCCCTGGCTATGCAGCCCGAGGTCGTGCTCTTCGACGAGCCGACCTCGGCTTTGGACCCTGAGCTGCACGAGGAGGTGCTCCAGGCCATGCGATCACTGGCCAGGGACGGGATGACCATGGTGGTCGTCACTCACGAGGTGCGCTTCGCCCAAGACGTGGCGGATCGGGTCGTGTTCATGCACGACGGAGCGATCGTGGAAGAAGGCCGGCCCTCGGAGTTCTTCGCCCGCCCGACCCATCCGCGAGCCCGGCTCTTCCTTCGCCTGGTCGCAACGGCGCACGAGGATCCCGCCACGGTCCACGGTGAGCCCGCGGCCGATTCCTCGTCATGACCTTCGTTCGTGGCCTGCGTTGCGTGCACTGTCGCGCGCGTTATCCCCTCGCGCCGATGTTCGAGGGTTGTCCTGCCTGTGCGACCGACGGCTTCGCCTCAGGGGTCACGCCCGAGTACGACTACGACGCGTTGCGGGCGATGCTCGGGGGCCGTCCGGTCGCTGAGGCGGGGATCGGCCTGTGGCGCTATCGCAGGCTGCTGCCGGTGCTCGATCGCAGTCACGAGGTGTCGCTGGGCGAAGGCGACACCTCGCTGGTCCCGGTTCCGCGACTCGCCCGCGAGCTGGGCGCCGCCGAGGTCTGGATCAAAGACGAATCAGGCAACCCGACCTGGTCGTTCAAAGATCGCAATGCGGCGGTCGCCGTCAGCAAGGCGCGGGAGTTCGGCGCCGAGACGCTGGTGGCCGCCACGTCCGGCAACCACGGCGCGTCCGTCGCCGCCTACGCCGCCCGAGCGGGCTTGGATTGCGCGGCCCTCACGTATCCAGGCATCTCCGCCGGTAACCGCATCCTCATGCAGGCCAGCGGCGCGCAACTGGTGGTCACCACACCCGAGGGGCGCCGGACGCTGCTGCGGCACGCCATCCGCACACTCGGGTGGCACCCGCTGACCAACACCACCGATCCCCCGACCAACAGCGCCTACGGTCACGAGGGCTACAAGACCATCGCCTACGAGATCGTTGACCAGCTCGGCGGGCGGCCTCCCGACCTCGTGGCCATCCCCACCGCGCACGCCGAGGGACTGTTCGGCATCTGGAAGGGATTCGACGAGCTTAGGCTGTTAGGCCAGCTGACCGAGGTGCCACGGATGTTAGCCTGCGAGCCCGAGGGCGGGCCCCTGCATCTGGCGCACGCCAAGGGTCACCCCGGGATCGCGGTCGTCCCGCGCACCGCGACCGTCGCCCGCGGGATCGACGTCACCGCGAACACCTACATCGGTGTGGCTGCGCTCGCACAGTCCAATGGCCTGGTAGTCCAGGCCAGTGATGAGGCCATCCTGACCGCCCAGCGCGACCTGGCCACCGAAGGCTTCTTCGTCGAGCCGGCAAGCGCAGCTGCGCTCGCCGGCCTGCGGGTCGCGGTCGATCGCCGGCAGCTGCCGCGCGGTCTGTCGATCGTTGTGGTCAACACGTCGAGCGGCCTGAAGAACCTAGAGGCCATCGTCCCGCTCCACGAGCAGCCGGTCACCGTGGCCCCGACGCTCACCGCCCTCGGCCCCGTGTGACCGGTGCGCCACAGCTCGCCATGGGCGTGCCTACCAAAAGGGGCAGTAGGCCGGGTCAATAACCGGGCCCAGCGCGTGCGCCGCCTCGGCTACGGACATGGCCAACCCGATCGCGACGCTGGAGAGCATCGCCCACAACAGCACGTGATCCCGCCGGCGCAGCGGCGAGTTGGTCACCAACCGCTCCACCCGCCACAAGCTGGCACCGGCCACGCCCAGACCGACGGCCGGATATGCGGCAAGCGCGATCCGCCCAAGCGCGATCCCGACCGTCTTCCGGTCGTGGCGGCGCGCGGCGAAGTCGTCAGCGAGGGCCTCCAGATGGCGTCGCAGGCAGGCGTCGGCCTGTGAGACCTTGGGCAATGGCGCGATGCCGGCGGCCAGGAACCGGCCGGCGGCGTCGATAAGCGCATGCCGGCCACAGATGTGACCACGCTCATGGGCGAGCACGATGTCACGCTGGACGGGCGTGGCGTGAGTCCAGAAGCCCTCGTCGACCACCACGATCGGGCGCAGGAGCCCCAGCGTGAGCGCGGGGGTCGAGAGGCCGGGGACGGCAAGGATGTGCCCGTGCCGGGTATTGTCGGGATGGTCGAGGATCCTACCGGCGGCGACCAGGCCTTGAAGCAGGCGGCGGTTCCGGCGAAGGTCGGCGACCAGCGCCCACGTCGCCCGGCCAGGGATCGCCGCGAGCCACACCGCGACCAGGGCCAGCTGCCACGGCGAGACCTGCCCGGCGACCAGCTGGCGCCAGACAACCCCGCACGCGGCCGGCGTGAACACCAGGAATTGCCGCGACAAGAGCCCCACCAGCACCCCTAGGGACCCCAGCCAGATCGCGCTGAGGCTCGTGAGCAGCAACGCCACCGCCAGCCGCGGGGCCTTGCCCCCACGGGACCGGCACGGACGCCACCACACCATCGCGATGCCGGTCGCCAGGAGCATCAGCGAATGAATCACGGCGACTCGTCCACCGCCAGGAGCCGCCGTAGGGCCGCTGCCTCCTCCGGGCGCAGGTCGGCGACGAAGTGCAGCAGCGCCGCGGTGCGGTCCTCGGCCACCCTCAGCGTCTCGGTCATCGTCGATGCGATGTACGCCTCGCGCGACACGGCGGTCCGGTAGGCCCACGCCCGGCCCTGGCGCCGGCGCCGCAACAACCCTTTCTCGTGCAGCCGGCTCATGACGGTCATCACGGTGGTGTACGCCAGGTTATCGGAAAGAAGCGGCAGAACATCCCTCACCTGCATGAACTGCTCAGGACGCCCCCACAGTACCTGCATGATCTTCATCTCGAGCGAGCCGAGGAGAAGAGATCGTCCGCTGTCCGTCATTGCGCCTCTCGTTGTGCCGCATCCTACCTTCACCACTATGGTCTATCGTAGACCGGGATGATCGCTCGGTGCCGGCTGCGCGTCCGGCTGTTCGCTCTTGACCGAGGCACATATTATGCAGCTTGTTTGTCGAAGACCGTTCATAGGACTGGTCGTGGCGGCTCTTCTCGCGGGGTGTGGCGCCGGAAATCTCCGCGACCGGGCAGCGCCGCAACAGGACCCCGGCGTCGTTCACATCCACGCCTTAGCCATCGATCCTACAGACGAGCGCAGCCTCTACGTGGCCACCCATACGGGGCTGTTCCGCGTGGGCGCGGACGGGTTGGCTCAGCGGGTCGGCGAGCATTATCACGACCTCATGGGCTTCACCGTCGCCGGACCGGGCGATTTCATCGCCAGCGGCCATCCGGACTTGCAGACCGACCAGCTCCTCGTTCCTGGCAAGCCACCGCTGCTCGGGCTGGTGCAGAGCACCGACGGAGGCGCCACGTGGCAGCCGCTCTCGTTGCTGGGGGAAGTCGACTTCCACAGCCTCGTGGCCGCCCACGGTCGAGTCTATGGGTACGACTCGACGGGCCAGAGCTTCATGGTCAGCAGCGATCGGACCACCTGGGAGAAAAGGTCCAGCCTTGCGCTGATCGACTTCGCGGTCAGCCCCGACGATCCCGACCTCATCGTCGCCTCGGCACCGAGCGGCCTCACGCGGAGCAGCGACGGCGGTCGGACGTGGCGGCCAGTCGCGGACGCGCCTGCCGGGATCCTCGACTGGACCACCAGCGGCCTGTACCGCGTCACCGGGAACGGGGCCGTGGCGATGAGCGCGAACGGCGGTGTGACCTGGCAGTCCCATGGCTCGATCGGTGGCTCGCCGGAAGCCCTGCTCGCTCGTGGCGACCTGCTCCTGGCCGCCGCGGCCGGCCGCGGCATCGTCGAGTCCCGGGACGGCGGTCGAACCTGGGCGCTGCGTGTGCAGACCGGCGACGCCAACGACCAGTGATCCCGGCCGATCACCCGCGTCATCGCCGCGGCGACCGCCCGCTAGCGGAACAGGTCGACGCACCAGGCGGGATGGCTGACCGGCAGATCGTGCCCGGCGCGAGGATGCCGGCGGGTCGTGAGGGAGTCGAACCGGCACGCGAGGGCGCTGCCGCGACCAGGAACGGGGACCAGGTCATCCTCGCCATCGGCGAGGACCATCGGCACGCGCCGTGCGTTCAAGCCGGCCATTGCCTCACACCAGCCTGGCGCCCGAACGATGCCGTTCATGCCCCCCAGATAGGCGGGCCAGGTATGCAGCACTCCTTGGCGAGCAAGAAGCACCGGCCACTGAGGAGAGATCGCCACCGCGACCCACTGCGCCCCGCTCCGTAAGCGGCACATGGCCTGACAGACGGCTGCCGACAGCGGCGACTCCAGCGCGAAGAACCGTTCCATCAACCCCATATGTCGGATATGAGCGTCAGCCTCGGCGCGGTTCTCATATAGTGGCCCACAGAACAGGACAACGCGCCGAGTTTCTCGCCGCCGGGCTGCCCAGTGCAGCGCGAGGACAGCGCCCATCGAGTGGCCAGCCACGGTCAACGGGAGGCCTTGAAGGCCGAGCCCGGCCACCATCCGGTCGAGCGCCGCGAGATGTGCGCCCAAGTCGAAACGCGTACGCTGCTCGTCCAGCGACCGCCCGAAGCCGAGGAGGTCAGGGACCACGAGCCGCGACCGCTTCCCCAGCGCATCGAAGCCGGCCCCGAACCCGTCCCCCGACCCCATCAGACCGTGCAACAACACCACCACGGACGGACCGTCGCCCAACACCCGCACGCTCAACGGCCCCACCCGCCGCCGCTGGCCGGCACCCGGCTCCCACGCGCGCACGGCAGGCGAGACCGCATGACGTATTCCCCATGCGGCGCCGGCCATTGCGGTAACCCACGGACAGGTCGTCCGCAGCCGCCCCCGAGTGATCCGCACGGCTACGTCATCGAGGACGGTCGGCGTAGATGCGGTGGGCGTCGGTGATCACCATGTCGCCGAAGGCGAGGAGATCCTGGCGGCGTGAGAGCGGTGTGCGGTACAGCGATCGCGTGGCCTCTCGCCGGCGCACCCGTAATGCCTCGTTCACGATGCGATGCCACGCTGGCGGAAACGCTTGAAGCGCATAGCGGCCGGCGCCTTCCTTGGAGGTGATGTCGCCGGTAGCCAGCGTGTAGTGCAGCCGGCTGACGCCGGTGACCGCCCACACCGTAGCGGGGGAGGTGAGTGCGAACCTCCCGAACCTCGTCCACAGCGGGGTCGCCCACTGCAGCCACGGGCGCCAGTAGCTATCGAGGTTGTGATCTGTCCACCTGGCGAGGTCTTCGGGGACGGCCCAGATGTCGGTCCGCGCCGGGACGGGACCGCGACATGCCCGCCCGTGGCGTGCGAGGGTGTGCCACGTCACCGGGTTGTGCTCGCCATTGGTTTCGGCGTGGAACCGGCCCTCGTGGGCGTACGGGACTGGCCCGGCATGGGCCGGGCCACGGGCCAGGTCGTTCCAGGTCAGATAGATCCCGTCGAAGAAAGGGCGGCGCCACCGGGCCCACAAGTAGGTGTGAACCCGCTCTAACGCGGCAAGCATGGCGCGGTCTGGCTGTGCCGTGGTCACCGCTACGAAGTCGATGTCGCTCGTGGCGGGATGAAAATCGCCGAGAACAGCGGAGCCTTCCAGGTAGAGGCCTTCGACGAGACCGGCCACCTCGGCGTCAACCAACCCCAGATAGGTGTCGACCACCTGCTCGACGAGCGGATGAACTCGCATCACGCCCAAGTCTGGCTTCCCGATGGCGCACCCGCGAGAGGCGACCTCGCTGTCCGGTCCGCATCGCGGTGGTCTACGTCGCGTTGGACGGTGACGAGGACGCTCTGCCCGACGTCTAGGCCGCGGCCGACCACGCCCTAGTCGACCGGCTCGCGCGTGCGCGAGGCCCGCACAGAGGGCCATGCTCATCCTGAGTACCTTTGGGTGAGGACCCCGCAGCGGGCTGATGGTCACGCGACTGCGACCTTTCGGGCGGCGGCTGGTGCGGCTCCAGAGGAGACTCTGTCGTGCTCATTGAGCCGGTGAGTTCAGGCCGTTCTCGTAGGCGAAGATCACGGCTTGGATCCGGTCGCGGAGGTCGAGCTTCATCAGGATCCGCTTCACGTGGGTCCGGATGGTCGAGTCCTCGACGACGAGGGCGGCGGCGATCTCGTGGTTCGAGAGTCCCTTGGCGATGAGGCCAAGAACTTCCCACTCGTGCCGTGTGAGGCAATCGAGTTGGGCCTCAGAGGCGAGTCTGGGAGTCGGTTGTTGAGCCAGACGGTCGATCACCCGCCGAGTGATGGAGGGTGAGAGCAGCCCGTCGCCGGCGGCGACGGTTCCTGGGTGGCGGCTTGGTCCCCGAACAGGGATTTGGGGGCACATACGCCCCGAAATCCCTGTTCGGGGAAGCTCCGGTCTGACAGGCCTCGTCGGGCCGGGGCGAAGCCCCGCTAGGGCACTTGGAGACCCAAAGTTGATGCGGATGAGTCAAGTTTGTGAGTCGTGTTGCAGGTGTTGCACATTAGCCTGGCGGCGGCTCGCGTTCTCGTCCCCGAACAGGGATTT
>Ga0187893_10008898_pt1 | contig 15658 bp, 18 predicted proteins | sample MA1701074metaG_FD_139574 | JGI IMG/M metagenome (GOLD analysis project Ga0187893, IMG submission 139574) | White microbial mat communities from a basaltic lava cave in the Kipuka Kanohina Cave System on the Island of Hawaii, USA - MA170107-4 metaG ... | reverse complement strand
CTCGCCCCTCTGTCCCATCCCGCGCTCCGCACGCGCACGACGACCGCCAACCAACATCAACACCTCATGCTGTCGCGGGACAAGACGGCAGGAACCGGTCAAACCAAAGCGAGCTGGAACACCAAGCATCCGAATGTCAAGTTCCACTTCACGCCTACCGGTGCTTCGTGGCTCAACATGGTGGAAGCCTGGTTCGGCATTCTCACCCGCAAATCGGTTCGCCGCGGCTCGTTCAGCTCCGTATCCAAGCTGGTTGCTCACATCCAGGCCTACATCGCGCATTGGAATGAAAACCCAAGACCGTTCGTTTGGACCAAGCGCCCGGCGGACATCATCACAAAGGCCGTTCGCCGTGGTCGTTAACATGACTTCGGTTACGCGACACTAGCGGGCTTCTCAGGCAAACCCCACAAGGTACCAGAACCCCCGCCCAGGCTGCCCGGCACCCACGAGAAAGGCCAATACACTGAAGCCCCGCGAGGGAACCCGCCCGCTCACCTGATGGTGGCTCGGTCTGCGCGCCGTCGAGTTAGTGCCAGTGTCATATCGAGGGGCTCATTCGATAGTCAATTTCAACGGCCGCTCTACAAGGCGAAAGGGTCGGTCGATGACACAAAGCGCGTTCTTTTTCAGGACAACCTCTTGAACCCGATGCGTCGATGTGCCCGGAACCACGGTCGGTCGGGAAACCGACCGCGCCTGCGCGATGATCTGGTCTCCAGCCAGCGCGTCTCCCGGGCCATGATAGACGTTAACGGCGAGATCTCTTAGTTCTCTTCTTCCCATCGTCATCGCCTTCTATGAGCCCTTTGCGCTGCAGCTCATTGCATGCACGAACAACCGTCGCGAAGTCAAGTCGCAGAGCCTCTACTAGATCGCTATAGAAGAGTCGCTTCCGCTTCTTGAAGAGCGCGAGGATTTCGTCCATAGCCTGCTTTGGGGAGACACTTCTTGCCTCGACCGGCGTGGTGAGATCCACGTTCTTATTGATCCTGGTGGAGAGCGCTTCGATCGCCTCTGTGTGGTGTTTCATTTCTGCGAGGAATTCATCGAATCTGGTTGCCAGCTGACTCCACGTCCGCACATGCTGCTCAAGCTCAGTAAACTGAGTCTGCATCTGGCTTAACGTCATGCCTTCAAGACGGACGAGCGCGTCCAGCACGTCAGCACCGATCGTCTTCTTGCCCTGATACGGACCCTCGTATGTCTTCTCGGGCGCGCGATCCAATGCGTTGAACTCGATCGTCAAGAAGGTATCGCGGTACTCGATGACATGCGAGATCGCAGCGACGTTGAAGATCGAGACGAACAGCTTTCCTTCGAAACCAGGATCAATCTGCGGTCCAGTCGAGGCGACGATGCCCTTCCGAGCGAAACCAGACTTGAGCCCGATGTGCCCCACTATCTCAGGCGGCAACTTCAGATCCTCAAATGTGGTCAGGACGGCAGTCCCATACGGCGGTAGCCTGAATGCGCCTCCATTCGCGGAGAGGTCTATTGCTCGATCGGGTGTCGGCGGAGCGTACACCAGAGCGCCGATCCGAAGGTCGTAGCTTGCAGGCTGCACGCAGCGCTCGTCAAACGGGGATACGATCCCCGCCTTGCCGATTCTCTCCCTGATCTCGGAGTCCACAAGAATCATGGCCTCGAACCTCCGTCCCTTGGTCGGCCACGGTGAGCCTGGGAGTGCCGTTCAGTCCTTTCCGACTCTCCCACGTCGCTTTCTGATGAGGCGTACCCGGGCGGCTCCGAGCGCAAAACGCGGCACCTCTACAAACCGTTCGATGGCTTGGTCGATGAACCGACCGCCGACCTCAGCCGCGTTCCGGCCGTAGACCCCTAGGCTCGCCAACTGCTCAAGAACCTCGATCGATTGGCGGGAAAGCGTGACCCGGAAGGGCTCGCCCTCTGACCTGTTGCCCCTTCTTGGCATAACTATGTCCTAATTATGCACAAGGACTGGCCGACCGCAACAGTCGGTGGAACGCCTCTAGCTTCGACTGCACGGGCCGACACGCCGATCGCCTGGGCATGAGCCGCAAGACGGTGACGAAGTATCGGGAGTGGGCGGTCAAGCACGGGGTGCTACGCGGGTCGTCGCCCGAGCCGGCGAAGCTGCAGGTGTCGGTGGCTCGCTGGCTTTCAGTCGAAACTCACCAACTCCATCTCTTTCCTCAGGAAGTCGGGCGCTAAATGGGCATACCGGAGGGTCATCTCCAGGCTTGAGTGCCCGAGCAGCTTCTGGAGTGACAAGATGTTCCCGGACTTCTGGATGAAGCACGAGGCGAAGGTGTGCCGCAGGTCGTGGAACCGAATCCGCTTGACTCCGGCTACCCTGCACGCCCTCGCGAGCTCCTTCCTCATGTCCCTGTAGTGCATCTTGCCGTCTGGTCCAGGGAACACGTAATCGGAGTCCTGCTTCCCACGGTGCGCTTCCAGAACGATCTTGAGCTTGGGGTTGATCGGGATGTACCGCACCCTCCTGCTCTTGGTCGGTCCATCCCGGCTGGACTCAACGGTAATGATCCCCCGGTCGAGATCGACGTTCTCCCATTTCAACCCGTACACTTCCCCTGCCCGCATGCCCGTGTACATGGCGGTCGCCACGATCGGCCGGACATCCGTAGACAGAGCGAGCAGAAGTCGCTTACCCTCTGCCTCAGAGAGGTACGAGAAACCCTCCTGCGGTTCCCGAAGCTTGGAAACGTGCTGCATGGGGTTGCTCTGGAGCATCCCCCAGCGGATGGCGTCGTTGAACATTTTGGACAGAATCGAGAGGGTCCGGTTGATTGTGGCTGGCTGGAGTCCGTCGTCTTTCGAAGCGATGTACTGGTCGATGTCCCTGGGAGTGATGCAGTCGATGCGGATGTCCTTGAAGTGCGGAACGAGATGCCTCGCAAGGCGTTCCCGGTTGTTTTGGTACTGATCAGGTGAGTTCTTCGGAAGGCTGTAGTTCGCAAGCCAGTAGTCGGCGTACTCCCCAAAGGGTGGGGCCTTCCCTTCACTGTAATGGAACTTCCGCGCGACGATCTCCGCTTCACGCTGGCGGAGAGCCTTCTCTGCCTGCTTCCTGCTCGGACCCACGGCCTCCTGGTGTCGGGTCCGGGTGTCGTCGTAGTAGCTGATGTACCAGACATCCCTAGCCATCCCGCCGCTTGCCCGGGATTTCCTCTTGTAGATCGACCCCATGGACAATCGTCAGCAACTGGAGTGATGACGGCTCCCTCTGCGATGTGCCAAGCACGCCGGTTCACGCCGGCCTCTTGATGAAGGGGATCAACACGAGAACATGCATGATGAGGTCAGCGTTTGCCTTGGTGCAGTCTTCGTGGCGCATGAGGCCGTGGGCAACCTTGTTGCGAAGGTTGTACCCGATCTCTGACACCAAGACATGATCGAGATAGTTCCACAGGTCCTCACCAAGCAACTTCTGGACGTCGCCTCCCTCAAGGAGGGTCCCAAGCGTTGTCTCTTGCGTTCGCCCTCCTGTGACCGAGGTCGTTGAGATTCCGGAAGCACGCAAGACCTGCCGTATGACTCTCTCAACCTGTGGAATCAGAACGTGAATGGCGCTTACCCAGTCGCCCTCCAGGTACCTGAGCACCCCGGTCTCCACAATGCCAAAGGTCTCCGGAGTGACAACTGGCGAGTCCCTGAAGAACTCGAGAAAGCCACCCGTGGTCGCGAGTCCCCTCTCTTCCAGCCGTCTGAGTAGGTGTGCCCAGAATACGTTGTTGACGCCAATTGCCATCCCTAGGTTCTGGCGCACCTCGTATCGAGCCTGCTCCTCCGCGCTCTTGGGTCTGTACACTACGTTGCCATCGTCCACCACGGTCGGAGGAAACAGGGCCTGGAGTGGATACTTCTGCCTCAGCTCCTCAGCCAGGGCCTTGCAGCGAGCGTAGCTCGGAACGAAGAGCCTCGCTCTGGCAACCTCATGAAAGGAATCGGATAGGCTTTCACACTCTAGGAACTTGGCGACTTCGCGATCCATGTCATCGTATGTGATCGCGGTCCGTGACGATGCCGTCGAGAACTCGGCTTCCACGCCTTGAATCACTTCCTGGGACTTTCTTTTCAGCTCCTTGACCCTCTCCCTGTCGCCAATCGCGATGTAGTTTCGAAGTGCTTCCTGGTACAGGAGCGATGCATGTAGGCGATTCGACTGTTCCAAGCTCTCCGCTTGTGTTCGGAGAGAGTCGGCAATGTCACTCCTGTGGCGTCGGAGCCTTTCTTCGTCCTTCAGGTGACGCAGGAGGCTGTACCGCTCTGACATGAGTCTCCTTGCTCTGTCCGGTTCGCACTTCTGGATGGTCCCAGCGATCACAGGCTCGAGTTGGCTGTACTCGGCCGGAGTCACCGGCTGCTTTCGAAAGCTACGAAGGGCGCAGAGGCCCTCGCGAACGATCATGGGGCGGTCGTCTCCACAAGCAAGGATGGCACCGATGATCTTTCGGCGAACCTCCTGTTTCTGCTCGTCCTGAAGCAGGCCCTTGACGTTCGCTAGATGAGCGGCGCGGATTAGGAAGCCTCCTACGCGATGATCGCGATGGAGTCGCTGGCAGAGTTGTGCCGCCGCCAAGGAATCCCCGACAGCCGCGATTGAGGAATGATGATCCCTCCTGGCTGTCCACAGAAGATCCCGGTATCGCGCCTTGAGGATTGGATTCCCAGTCGTCGCTGCTCGCTGGTGCAGGTGCTCAAGGGCCTTCGGGGAGAGCATGTCAATAGTCGGCCATACCGCCTGATTGCCGTTGGGGAGGCGCCGGGTCAGCATGGGTCGGAAGCGAGGTTCCTTCTCATCCTCCCTGAAGCTGAATGCCACTTCTTCCCAGCCCATCCGTTCTGCCTCAGAGGCTGCACCAATGCTGGCGAACTCCTCGCGAGCCTTCTTGAAGATGTCCGCGATGGTGTACATTTCCGCGGCTTCGTCAGCCTTTGCCTCGACGTGCCTGTAGACTTCCGTGAGATCCATGGCAATTGCTCCTTGGGCTCGCTTTCTTCAGCTCCAATCCACCTGTTGATGTTGTGCTTGCCAGCAGAAGAAGGTTCCGCCTATCTGGCCCGCGTACGGCTTGCCAGCGTGCTCACCCAACGGTCCAGATCTGATGTGCTGAACCTCAGCAGGTTCCCGAGCTTGATGAAGGGGATCTTCCCCTCAGAGGTGAGCCTGTAGAGGAGGCTCTTCTTGATCTGGAGCCTGTCGCACACCTCATCGGGAGTGAGGAGCCGGTCCTCTGTCCTCATCGCTTGCTTCTCCAGCGGCGGCGCCCCTGGAGCTCATTCACGTCGCGCGATAGGAGAAGGAGTCGGCGGTCTAACGTTGCCAGGCGCTTGTTGATGCCCTGGATGGTGAGCACCAACAACGCGGTGCTCCCGGTCCAGACCGCCGTTATGTCGGTGGGCGGCATTCCTAGCGGCGAATTCGTGAACAGGACCGTGGTGACTAGGCCCGTGATCGCAGCTGCGACGGTGAACGGCTTCCTTGAACTGTTTCCCATGTTCATAGCCAATGCTCTATTCGTCGGCCATATCCCAGTTGTGTGCCTCGCCTGCTGCTCGTGCCCGTGCCTCACGGATCGCCCCACTCCAGGGGGCGTCGTTCTGGATGCCTTGGGCAGGGGATGCGGAGCAACCGTTGAAGCGCTGCCTCAAGATCTTCGGGCTATTTGAGGAAAGGATCACCTGACCGGATTGGATGAAGACCACGCTCCGGCAGGCGGCGCCGGCGCAGAGGTCGATCAGCACGCCATTCGTTCTGGCCTGGGCCACCAGGCGCTTGATCGGCGCAGAGTGCGGCGTCGATATGACCACCACCTTGGCGATGGCGACGCTGTTCTCGTGGCCCACGCTCACCAACATTCTCCGTCCTCCTCTTCCTCCTCGATGTCGTCTTCCTCGTCCCATTCGGGTTCCTCGTCGCCTTCGGAGAGGAACTCTTGGTCGTCCTCATCGTGTGAGCCGAAGACGATCCTAAGGGCTTCCCGAAGGCGCTCGTCGTCCTGCTTCGTCAACTCTGGGTTCGGTTTGACCGGCTCGTTGTCCTTTTTGAACCACTCCTCAAGAGAATCCGGGTCCATGAATCCCCAGCCCAGGTGCGTTGGCCTTGTGTCCGCGGCCTTGGCTTCGTCGACGCTTCTCCACCACTCGAAAAAGAAGCGGCATTCGCGACCACTGGTAGACACGAATGGAATGAAGTACTCCTCCCTGTACTCCGGACAGCGGACACATGTCTCCGAGATGCGGATCCACTCCTTCGTGAGCGGACACACCGTCGCGTCCGACGTGCACATGTGCGGCAGGCGCCGCGGGACGAATCTCGGGCTGAGATGCCAATGTCTCATGTCGTTCCCAGGAACTCCTTCATCTCGAGAAAACGCACGCGGGAGAGGAGCTGCGTCTCGATGCGGGCAGCAGCTCTTTGAATCGCGGAGAGCACGCTCCCGAAGGGGGAGAGGACAGTTACCTCGTCGGCTCCGGCCGCGAGATCCTTCCGGATGTTTTCCATGGCCTGATCCGACGCTCGGAGCTCGATCTCGAAAGCCAGGAGCTTGCCGTCCGCCATCGCGAGGACGTCAACGGCTTTGCCGTTCAGATGTTTCTCGATCTCCCCGCTCACGCCCTGGCTGGCCAAGTGCATGAGGACCATGTGCTGAAGGTGAACGTGAAGAACGTCTCCCTTGCCCCTTCGCTTGGCGCCCACGGCTCTGTAGCCCGCTTCAGTCAAGAACGGGAACACCTTCCGGATCCGGATCGTTGCGACAAGGTGGCGCTTGTCGAAGAGTTCGCGCTTCAGCTTGGTGGTCTGGCTTCCTGAGAGCTTCAGGGCCTGGTAGTGCTCGGTCAGGGACATCAAGGGGTTGTCGTGGATCTGTCGGAGGAACTCCAGATGGAGGTCTGGAAGCGCCCCGCAGCCGATCGCAATTCCGTCATCTGTGAAGTCGGCCGCCATCTCCTTCCGGTCTCTGGAAATCTCCCAGGGTCTCGGCGTGGTTGCTTGAGTGTAGGTCAGCGCCTTCAGTCTCGGTTCGTTCAGTCGCTCGACTTCCTCGTTGGCCTCGCCGTCCTTCTTCACCGGAGCTGGGAACACACTCAACAGGAACGGCTCTACAAACCCCATGGACTTCCTACAGACTGCGGTCCCTACCGGAAGGCCAGGTAGCGCATTTGCCTGCCTCCTTTCGAACCGCATGCTCTGCGAGACATCCCAGATGTCCTTGCCATGGACAAGGCTGAAGCACAAAGTCACGGCTGCATTGGCCTGGATCGAGCTGGCTACTGCCGACGGCTGTTGGTCGCTCGCGACGATCCCTACGCCGAACTCCCTGATCTGCGAAGTGACCTCAGCGAGATAAGAGATCTCCTTCGCGTTTCTCTCGCGCTGCCTGTCGTAGTACCTTTTTGCTTCATCGAAGATCAACAACAGGTCAACGGGCCCGCGGAGGTTGTTGTCCATCCTGTAGCTCATGCACCACTGCATGAGGCCTGTGACGACATATGTGAGTGCTCCGCCCTCAAGCGCATCGGTCTCGAGCACTACCCTCCGTGCTACCAGCTGATCGATGAAGTCATCCCTACATGCGAAGACGTCCCCCAGCACGTACAGAAGCGGAACAAGCTTGTTGAGGATGCGGCTGACGTACTCCTGGATGTTGCGATCCTTAGAATTGACGTCCGCCTTCCACTTCAACCACTCCACGAGATCGTGGGGTGTTGGCCACTTCCCGCTCCCCTCGTAGCAGCCGTTGCGCTCGTACAGCTCGTGGTGCGCTTGGATCAGGAGCCCTCGTGCGGCTTCTCCGAAGTCAAAGGCCTGGACAAGCAGCCCCACGTGCCTGTGCGTGTGCTTGCGAAGGCTGACACCTGGCGGCGGCCTCATCGGGTTCCATCGAAGATCATGCCCCGCCCGAACTACCACGAGATCGTCAATGGACTGCGATAGGAATCGGTAGTCGCCCTTCCTGTCGAAGTTGATCCAACGAATGGAGGTCCGGAAGGTCAGCCAGGCGGCCAGAAGGAAAACCAGGATCACATTGGTTTTACCCGCGCCGCTGCGGCCGTAGATGGTCACGGGATCCTGGGGCGATAGTCCGCAGAAGTGACCACGCGCGGTCCGCCCCAGCCGCAAGGGGGCATCCACGACGCCGGGTGGCGGGTGGTGGAAGTCGCAGGGCTGTTGGATATCGAGACCGAGCTCAAGCGCTCTTGCTTCCAGCTGCCTTCGGACTCTTTCATAGCTTTTCGGCCCATTCGCGCTCGCGATGATCCGTTGCGCCACCGGATCGTCACCCAGGAGCCGGATCAGCTCCTCCATGCGCGGATCCCTAAACACGGTCCTACTCCTTGAATGTGTCCTTGAACAGCCTGTGGAAGCGTGCGCCGACGAAGAGCCCGAGCATGGCTGCGTAGATCAGTGGGAGGAGCGGAAAGTTAATGCCCATGGACTGAGCCCAGGCGCCAGCCCAATATCCACCGACGCCGCCGAGAACCATACCGAACCGACCCGGAAGGCTGATGTGGTCCCGTGTGTGGACAAGAACGATGTAGCAGCTGACAATCAGGATCAGGAGTTGCATGGTCAGAACCCCAGTATCAGCCGGATGGCAGCCATAAGTGCATGCCGGGGACAAAAGAACTTGGCTTTGATGCTCCAGCGATGCGCTGCGCAGATTGCCAGATGACAGCCCCGTTGAGCACAGTGCTGCAGGCACTCCGGCGTGCCGCAGATGAGAGCCCCGCAGAAACATCGAGCAACGGGCGGGTTCGCTTCCGACAGCACATGCCGTAGGGCGCACAGCCCCCGCCGCTCAATGTTGATCGTCTTCGATTGCCCGTCGGCAGGATCAAAGACCTCGGCAGTTCGTTTCTCGTTGAACGGTGCGCCCTCGATCTCGAGGCACGAGATGAAGACGTGCTTGGCGTTACCGCGCCCCAGGATCTCCTCGAGCTCACGTTGGGTCATCGGTGATCCTCCTGTCGTGGCGTTGCTCCGCCGGAACGGCAGTCTCTGACTGCTAGACGCAGCCAACGCCGGATCGTCCTAATCGGAATTCTGGTTGTCGCGCTGATCTCCCGGACACCTTCTCCGGCAACAAGAGCAAGGTGCAGGACCCATTGGCGGGCGATCGGTGGCCTCCCACGAGATCCTCCCGCTTGGCACGTCTCCTCCCCGCAAGCTCTGCAGCCAACGCGGAACCTCCTCACTCCGTGTCCCACGCGGACGAGGTCCCACCGCTTGCAGGATGGACAAGCGAACAGGAGCGGCGCGTGCCGGCGTACGACTGCCAGCGTGCAGTCGTCGTGCGTCTTCGGTACCAAGTGCTCTCGCAACGCGGTCGCCAGGGCCGCGGCCACTTCCTCCTCCGTTCTGTCGTCTAACCAGCTCGCCACTTGCTCCACAACCTGGGACACATTGCGGGTCCGCCCTTCATAGAGGGCCGTCGCTGCGCCATCCGTCATGAGTGCGAAGGAAGTGTTGGCCGGCCCGAGACCCTTGGTGACGACCCTTACTCGTTCGAGCGCGTCGGTTGAAGTGATGAATGTCGTGACGTTTGCGAACTCGCCGTTGTCAGGACCAGACAGCACTCTGGGGTGTCCGGCGACGACCTCTGCGATGACTCCGTCACCGATGTGGACGGCCGCGACCTTGTCGTGGGCAATGACCAACCCCATCAAGGCGCACGCGTAGTCTCGTGAACTACCCCCGTGATTGCGGACGAGTTGGTCCACCCCCTCGCGCGCCCTTGTTACGACTGCTGCCGCCGGGATTTCCCCGGAGACGTAGGGTTCTGCGACGCTAGTCAGGTACTCGGCCACTTCCCGGGCGACGAATTGTGCCCCGTGGTGCGACAGTGCCGCGCTGCCCGCTCCGTCGCACACGCACACAGACAACGCGCCAGGCGCGCGAGCAACAGAAGCAGCATCCTGGCACGGTCCACCGGCGACAGCATGACTACGACCGCGCACAGCGGCGCTCGCGGCAAGCCATTCTCGGGGCTGCCTCCTTAGGTCTCCATCTCTGCCCATTTGCTGATCCCCTCCGTGTCCAGGGGCACCGTGTCGCCCGGATTGGACGCAGACACGCGCTCCGCGCTCTTTCCGAGAAACTCGAAGAACTCCTCGAACCGAAGCCCCTTCAACCGAAGAGGTGGGCGCTTCGGGGAGAACATCTGCAGCGTCTCAAGGTCCGAGTCGTCGCCGACGCCAATGGGGAAGACGCTGAGCTTCTTGTGCTGCACAAGGTCCGCGGCGCGGGGCGCCACGCGCAGGTGGGAGTTGTCCGTCGGCTCGCCGTCCGTCATGATGATGAGCCATGGTTGGAAGTACTCGATGCCCGCTAGCTTGTAGGCCTTCTTGCGCTCCTCAAGAAGGTCGAGCGATAGCTCGACTCCTTCACCCAGACTCGTGCCGCCGCCTTCGATGTTCAGACTCGGTGCAGTCGCCTGGAGGACGGGTCCAAAGTTCTGGCGAGCCACGGCCGTTCCTGCGAACGTCACCACGGCAATCTCAACCGAGTGCTTCGTGAGCTCGTTCTTCTGCAGAGCTTCGAAGAAGAGCGCTGTGCCCTTGTTCAACTCTTCGATCGGGTCCCCCTCCATGGACGGGCTGACGTCGAGACAGAGACAGACGGCTAGTCGCGTACTTGGATTCTCGACCAGATCTTGGGTCCGAAAGCCAAACTCGTTCATCGCTCTTCCTCCTTTCGCTTACTCACGAGAAGAGCCTGCTAAGGAACTGAAGGAACCGCTCCACGACGTCGCCTTGCCCTGTAGGTGACGTGATGGTCCGAGCTCGTACCGGCCTACCGACTGCTCTCTTCTTGGCGCACTTGACGGCTTTGGACGGCGATATGCTCCGGAGCGGAACAGGTGCTGGAACGTGAAGGCCTCCGCCTGATCGACCCTGCGCTTGCCTCTGCGTGATGGGCGGAATCACGTGCTTCGGCTGGGGAGCATTGCTGGAGCGACAGGACTTGCAGCGCTTCGGGTCGGACAGTCCTTTGGATCGGAAGAAATCCTCCTCCCGCTGCGAGAGAACGAAGGGCGCTCCGCAGGCGGCGCACATTAAGGATCGACCGCTCTCGTCGGATGCGGCGCCGAACTTGTCCTGTGCGTGTCGGGTAACAGGTTTGAAGCTCGCAGGAAACAACTCACGGGACACATGCCCTCGATCGAGAGCGTGGGCGTACTGGTGCAGCAATGAGAGCCAGTCCGATGCTGTTCGTCTCGGCTCGCCCCGGCAGCTCTTGTCGAACGTCTCGAAGAAGGCCTCCTTCAGCGCGTAGGTCAGGTTGCTCCAGATGAATCGCCAGGCACCTTCCGGAGCGTTGCGTCGGCTACGACCACCCAGAGGGTAGGGGAACTCCATCGTTCGGATGTTCTCGATTGGTGATCCGCCTCCTCGTTGCGCGTAGGGTGGCTTGCCCAGGTGGAGCACCATGAACACGAGGGTCGCTACCGCGAACGCTTCGTGTTGCGGCGTCCTCAAGACGTGACCGAAATGCGCGTCCTGAAGTTCGGGAGGCGTAAAGTGTGCCGTTCCTACCGGACATGGGAATTGCCCGATCTGATAAGAATCGGTGTCGACCAGCCAGACGGATGATTCGTTCTCGACGAGGATGTTCTCAGGGTTGATGTCTCCGAGGAGGACGTTGGCACGGTGAAGGAACTGGATCCGCTCGAGGGTCGTGATGCAGGCGTTGACCAACTGCCGTCGATCCCAGGTTGGAAAGCTGGCCTGGAGCTCGGTTTTGACGAACAGACGGCGGCCCATCGGCCTTCCTTTCGCTTCTTGCATCACGTAGCCACGAAACCTGTCTTGTGAATCGAACAGGATCGCGAGGGGCCAACAGATTCCTCGCGAGGTTGGATGCGCCCGGTCCAAGGGGTGCGCGAGCATCGCTTCCAGCTTCCGCCTCCTGGAAGTGTCGGCATGGTCACGCTGGTACACCTTTGCGACGTAGCCGGGCTTCTCTGTTCTGAAGATCGCGCCTTCACCTTCTCTGCCCAGTTCTTCCCGAAGGTTGACCGCTGTCCCGCTCCGCGTTACGAGTCGCGCGGTTCTCCCCAGCTGGTCAGACAGGTGTGATGGCTTCACAGCCATGGCCATCACGTCCTGTCGTAGGTAGCAGAGTCGGCTGGGTTCGATACGTGCTTGAGCCCTGACTCGAATCCCCCCTCCTGAGAGGGCTCGGGGTCGGCGAGATCGAGCGTCACGCCGAGCGCCTGCGCGCACAGCACCGCTACCGCGTCAAACTCGCGCGGATCCTCCTCCTGAATCTGCTTGAGTTCTTCCGCCGTGACCGTTCGGCAGCCCGCGGCTTCGAAGGACATCTTGACTGCCTGAATCCTGTCCATCTAACACCTCTGATAAGGCTTCGACGAACACGTGTAGTTGTGGCCGAGGGCGCCGGCGGGGGCCTCGCGAGCGCCGCATGGCCGCGTAATAGGCGGGCTGCTATCGTGGATGATGCGAGTCAGGCGTCCCAACGCTTGGCTCCGGGGATCGGGATCCGGTTGAGTTGGTAGCTGCGGCCGGGTCCCGGTCCTGTTTCTCTAGGCCGTTCGTTTCGTCGCAGTGCTCCTCACATCGCTCGTGACCCGCGGGAACTCATCCCAGGTTTGGCTGTCGAGAATCCGTCCGCCGGCCTTCGGCGTCCTTCCGTCCCATTGCTTGACGAAGAACGGCACGCCTCTCTCAACGCATCGATTTCGGATGCCACGAACACACTCCACCTCGATGTGAGGAAGTCCTCTTCCCCGTCGCCGACCGGGGTTTCGTCCTCGAGGCCCGGACGGAAACGGACGGAAATTCCGTCCCTGCCAGTCGCTGATCTTCTGACATCCGTCCTCTCTCACAGCCTTCGCGCTGTGGCCTGAATGAACGCTTGCCCGTGTCCATCGACCACGGGCGTCCACCTCGCTCGCCGTCGCCCAGAGCACAGCCAACATCCTGTGATTGACGGGATAACCTGGATATACATCGATTGGATGGGCGTGCAAGGCCAAGGCGCACAATCTCAGTAACTTCGGGCAACACACCTGCGCGACGTCAACCGGGATTACCTCCGGTGGAGATCAATTGCCGTTGCATTCGTCCCTGAGCTGAGCAAGGGTGACCACAGTCGGCCCTCCGCGTCTCTTGCTAGCTGTGGCACCGTCGCAGAGCGCAGGGACCGGGCTGAGGCTAAGGCCGTGCCCTATTTAAGAGCCCGCCGCGCAATACTACAAGATGACAAGAAAGACTTCCCGAACGTTGTCGGAGAAGATCCGGAACCTGTACTCGGAGTACTCGATGGACTCGGACAACCCTAGCCAGAACGCAGTAGCGCGTCGTGTGGCATCATTGACTGGAGTCTCGCCCATGACAGTGCTTCGGCATGTAAAGCCCCGCTATTCGGAACTGCCGACGACGGCGGCAGCTTTGTTGCGTAAAGGAAGTACATCTCGAAGCGAGCCGAGAGTGGTACGCGAGGAACAGAGAGCGTGCGGCCACGAATCACCGCAGCTACCTATCGAGGCCGGGGGCATTGTATCGAAAGCAGGAGCGCCTGCGACTATACAAGTATGTTGAGTATCATCTTCCTGAATACTTGGCGGCACTCCTGGCAGAACGAGAAGACGTAACTTCCGAGGAGTTCGCGGAGTGGTTGGAGGACGTGACGAGTGTGGCAATCCGCACAACAACTCTCAGACGACACATCGCGCGCTACGTAGAGAGTTCGGCGAATCGCTACATCGAGGCACGTGGCGACCGGTATGGTCTGACGCAGCACGCAAGGCATTCCGCGGTCCCAGCGCGGGAAGCAGCGCTTGGAATCTTGGCCCGCAGGCGGACCTCAACTCGTCAACGTCCAACAGTGAAGGCGCGCTGATTAAGCCAGATGCTCGCGCGCAACTGCGTCCCGCCGGCGTCGTCTACTTGTTTGTTCCACCCCTCGATTGGCGCAAGACATTCGGAATCCGGGAGTTGTGACCTTGTGAACGCAGCGTGCTCTCGCGCTCCGGCGCCGAGGTAACCGCCGCAACCGCAGTCACTATCGCTGCGGTCACCTCAACGGCTGGACCGGAAAACTGCGTTACCGTCGTTCCTTGCCGTCGCCGGTTGTTGCTTGGTAACATCTGAATACGGCGTGGCTACGGGCGGGGTCGCGTGGTGCTTGCTTCTGGCTTGTCCTGGTGAGTGGGCATGCGGAACGTCCCAGAGACTCGATTCCGTGGCGCTCCTCTGCGGCTGGGGACTCCTTTGCGCACGCCGACCTGCGCGTGGCGCACGTGGGGAATCGAGTTCAAGGATAGGCGAGATTTCAAGCGTCTTGTCGAATCGTCCGAAGAAGCGTACAGCCGTGAATGGAAAAGTGCCCATAACGCACGTCACGAGGACATCTCGCGCACAGCACAGGCCGCCGGCCTCGGAAGTGCGAATCAGCGGCTGAATGAACGTGTAGCGGCTGTCATTGGCCGCCTAGCCAGGCGCTTCGACCGCTCCATCAGGATCCTGGACTTGGGCGCAGGGACGGGCGCTACAACGCTTTCGATTTGGAAGCGCCTGCCGAGTTCAGATCGAGTACGTACGGACTGGACGCTCGTTGACCCGGGCCTGCACTCTCACGTTGCGGCCCTCGCAGCTTGCCGAACGGTCGGCATACCGAGTGAGAGCGTTGCCCACTACACCGGGAGGGATCTTGACGTCCTTCCAGACTTCCGAGATTCGTTCGACATTGTCGTCAGTGTCGCTGCCATACACCACCATGCGTGGCTTGAGCCGGTATTCCGTGGCATCGCCGATGCGTTGAAACCAGGTGGCTTTGTCGTCATCGGAGACTGGCACAACCGACTCAGCACGCACCCTGCATTGGTCCTCTCATTGCTCGAGCAGCTGGACTGGAGTCACAAGGAGGAGGACCTTAGGCGGTTTCGACAAACGCACCCGATCGCACTCCGGCGTCCTCGGAAAACTGTTCGCCAGGAGAGCGAGCGAGCCGATCAGCAGATCATCCGGTTCTGGGTGAAACATGCCCGGTCTCGCCGTAAGCCGGCGGCGGCCTTGGTGCTTGAGGGGCATCGCCCCGTAGAACACTACATGAGAGGGCTGCAGCAAGTTCATCTTCGCGTTCCTCGGCATCTCCGAGAGCTGCACGGAGCCAACCCGTGCTTTCTCCTGCCGCGGTCGCGGTTGCTGAGCGTGTTGGTCGCGCGCAAGCCGGGACGCTAATGAAGAGGGACTTTGAATCCGTCCTCCGGGACTTTCGCCGCGGCAAGCTTGTTATTGTCGGTGTTCCTGGCGCCTTCTTCTACGAAGGCGAGCATTGGGTTCTTGGCGGAGGGGTAGCCCTGACGCAACTCATTCCACCCCGCGTCTGGATCGGGTTCCAGCACGACACGGAGCGGCGGGATCTAGATCGCCCAATCAGGATCCCAACCGAAAGGGGTTACCACACGGTGTGGCTTCCGCACCTAGGTTCCGGGGATTTTCACGAGATGACCCCGCACACGGGGCCTACAGAGTTGGGCGACCGGATGCAGACCCTTGAGAACATCCGTGATCGGTTAGGGCATTGTCGGAGACATTGCCTGGAGTCCCGCGCGTTGCAGAAGCAGCGGTCTGTGAACGTTGGGATCGACAGCTTCCTTGGCGAAGAAGCGCAGCAAGTCGCGCT
>Ga0187893_10008897_pt1 | contig 15659 bp, 14 predicted proteins | sample MA1701074metaG_FD_139574 | JGI IMG/M metagenome (GOLD analysis project Ga0187893, IMG submission 139574) | White microbial mat communities from a basaltic lava cave in the Kipuka Kanohina Cave System on the Island of Hawaii, USA - MA170107-4 metaG ... | reverse complement strand
GTCGCGCTTCACGAGCACCGCGTGTTCACGAGCGGTGCGCTGTGGGGAATCGACAGCTTCGATCAGTGGGGCGTCGAGCTGGGCAAGGCGATGTGCGGCGAGCTGCTGCCGCGGCTCGGCCCCGAAGCGCCCGCGGCTGCACCCGGGCTCGATGCGTCGACGCTGGGGCTGATCGCGCGCTTGCGAAGCACCTGACCGACCATGCGATGGCAAGGCAATCGCGAAAGCGACAACGTCGAGGACCGGCGTGGCGGGGGCGGGCTTCCGGGCGGGGTTCGCATCGGCGGGCGCGGCATCGGCCTCGGCACGATCGTCATCGCGTTGATCGCGGGCTGGATCTTCGGCATCAACCCGCTCGCGCTGCTCGGCGTGCTCGAAGGCGGCGAGATGCCCGCGGTCCAGCAGCCGGGCGCGCGCCCGCCCGCCGACGACGAGATGGCGCGCTTCGTCTCGACGGTGCTCGCCGATACCGAGGACGTCTGGAGTGCGCTGTTCAGGCAGTCGGGCCAGCAGTACCGCGAGCCGAAGCTGGTGCTGTTTCGCGGCCGCACGCAGACCGCATGCGGGCAGGGCCAGGCGGCGATGGGGCCGTTCTACTGCCCCGGCGACGAGCGCGTCTACATCGACCTCGCGTTCTACGAGACGATGCGCTCGCGGCTCGGTGCACCGGGCGATTTCGCACAGGCGTACGTGATCGCGCACGAGGTCGGCCATCACGTGCAGCACCTGCTCGGCATCACCGGCAAGATCGAGCAGATGCGCGCGCGTGCGGGACAGGCCGAGGGCAACCAGCTCAGCGTGCGGCTCGAGCTGCAGGCCGATTGCTTGGCCGGCGTGTGGGCGCACCATGCCGAGCGCGCACGCCAGATCCTCGAGCAGGGCGACGTCGAAGAAGCGCTGAACGCGGCCTCGCAGATCGGCGACGACGCCTTGCAGCGCCGCTCGCAGGGAACGGTGGTTCCCGAGAGCTTCACGCACGGCACGAGCGCGCAGCGCGTCGGCTGGTTCAAGCGCGGGCTGCAAGCGGGCAGCGTGCAGCAGTGCGACAGCTTCGAGGCGCGGCTGTGAACGGGAACATCAGTACGTCCCCGCCAGCAGCACGCGCCGATCGACCGTGCGGATGTCGGTGTGGCCGCAGAACGCCATCGTCAGCTCGAGTTCGCGCTGGATGATCGAGAGGCACTTCGTCACCCCTTCCTGGCCGAGCGCACCGAGCGCGTAGAGAAACGCGCGGCCGATCAACGTGCCCTTGGCGCCGAGCGCGACCGCTTTCAGCACGTCCTGCCCGCTGCTGACGCCGCCGTCCATCCACACCTCGATCCTCGAACCGACCGCCTGCGCGATCTCGGGCAGCGCCGAGATCGACGACGGCGCGCCGTCGAGTTGGCGCCCGCCGTGGTTGGAGACGATCAGCGCGTCGGCGCCGCTGTCGGCGGCATAGCGCGCGTCCTCGACGTCGAGGATGCCCTTCAGGATCAGTTTGCCGCCCCAGCGCTTCTTGATCCACTCGACGTCGGACCAGCTGAGGCGCGGGTCGAATTGCTCGGCGGTCCACCTCGACAACGACGACAGGTCGCTTACGTCGCTCGCGTGGCCGACGATGTTGCCGAACGTGCGCCGCTTCGTGCCGAGCATGCCGAGGCACCAGCGCGGTTTGGTCGCGAGGTCGAGCAGGTTGACCAAGGTCGGCTTGGGCGGCGTCGTGAGCCCGTTCTTCAGGTCCTTGTGGCGCTGGCCGAGGATCTGCAGGTCCAGGGTCAGCATCAGCGCGGAGCAGCCGGCGGCCTTCGCGCGGTCGATCAGCCGCTCGATGAACGCGCGGTCGCGCATCACGTAGAGCTGGAACCAGAACGGCGCGCGCGTCGCCGCCGCGACGTCCTCGATCGAGCAGATGCTCATCGTCGACAAGGTGAACGGAACGCCGAAACGTTCGGCCGCGCGCGCCGCGAGGATCTCGCCGTCGGGGTGGATCATCCCGGTGCTGCCGGTCGGCGCGATCGCGACCGGCATCGCGACCTCCTCGCCGATCATCGTGGTGCGCGTGCTGCGCCCTTCGATGTTGACCGCGATCCGCTGGCGCAGCTTGATGCGCTTGAAGTCGTCCTCGTTCGCGCGGTACGTGCACTCGGTCCACGAGCCGCCGTCGGCGTAGTCGTAGAACATGCGCGGCACGCGTTTCTTCGCGAGCGCGCGCAGGTCTTCGACGCAGGTGATGACGGGCATGCGGTCCCTCGGTTCCCACCGAAAGACCGCAATGCTAACTGCCGTCGGCGCCGCTACGGCACGTTGACGATCTCGCGGTGCATCGGCGCGAGGCGCGCCAGCATCCGGTTCTGCGTGCGAAACGCGATGCCCTGCGCGTCCATGCTGTCCTGAAGCACCTCGACCAGCGCGTTGAAGTCCGACTTCGCGATGTCGAAGCCGGCGTGCGCCTTCTTCATGTCGGGCCCGTCGTACTTGCACGGCCCGCCCGACACCTCGCACAGCTGCTTGACGAGCCGCTCCGTGAACTGCTCGTGCTCGACGTCCTTGAAGAAGCGCTTCATGCGCGCATCGGCGAGCAAGCGCGCGAGGAAATCGTCGCTCAGCTTGACGAGGCCGCTCCGGCCGCCGAAGGCCTGGTAGAGCGAGTCGTCGGCGTTGGCCTGCGCGGCGGCGCAAAGGCCCGCGGCGAGCAGCACGGCCCGGGCGATGGTCGTCAATCTCATCGTCGTCTCCTAGAAAGCGATCTGCGCCGACACGTAGCCGCCGCGCTGGCGAGACGAGGTGACGCCCGGCGCGATCTTGCCCAGGTCGACGTAGGCCACGGTCAGCGAGACGCGCTTGCTCGGTGCCCATGCGATGAACACGTCGGCCCAGTCGTCTTCGGCCAGGCCGTTGCCGAGCGCGGGGTTCGGGTTCAGGTTGTCGGGCTTGGCGCGGTACTCCGCGCCGACCGCGACGCTGCGGCTCACCAAGTACGCGACCGACACTTCCGGCATCAGCTCGTAGCTGTCGCCGGCGACGCCGCCGAAGCCGAGCAGCCCGTTCTGGTTCGCCTTGGTCGCACGCAACGTGCCGTTGATCAGCAAGCTCTGGGCGAGCAGCAGCTTGGTCGCGCTGACGTAGACGTCGACGCCGCTGTCGTCGGCGCCGAGCGCCTCGAGGGTCGGGCCGAGCGCGCCGGGCTTGGCCTCCTTGAACTGCACGCCGAGCGCGACCTGCGGCACCCAGGTGTCGCTGTCGAGCACCGCGTCGCCGGCGACGCGGACCTTCGCGCCGAGGATGTCCTGCTTCAGCTTCAGGCCGTCGAGCCCGAGCGGGGCAAGGCTCGAACGCGTGTCGAACTCCTGCCGCGCGAGCGAGACCTCGAAGCGTTCGCGAAAGCCGAGCGCCGCGCCGTACGTCGTCAGGGCGTAGTCTCCGGTCCTCGCCAGCGTGAGGTGCGCGGTGGCGCCGATCTGGCCGGCGGTCGCGTAGCTGCCGATCACGGCCCACGGGGTCAGCCCGCCGCCGGCGGCGCCGTCGATGCTCGAGACGCCGCCGGTCAGCAGCAGCTTTCCGCGCTCGCCTTGCGCGAACGCGGTACCGGCGGCGATCAAGAAGGAAACGGCGGTGACGAGCGCGCGCATGGTCCTTGCGGCGTTGGTTGCGGAAGGCGGCAGGTTAGAGGCTCGACCCGCGCGCGCATGCGAAGCCAAACACCGCCGGCCGCAGCAGCGTGCTCCTGTTCACGAACCCGATGCCGCCTCGCCCGGGTTTCGCGCGCCGTCGTTGCCGCGATCGGACGCGGGCTGAGCGACGCGCGCCAAGGTCGCGGCGCGCACGCCGAGCAGGCGCAGCCGCCGCGCCAGATCGACTCGCTTCAGGCACCCGCGCGCGCCTCTCAGGATCGCGGCGGCGTCGGCGATCGGGTCGGCAAACGTCTGGTCGCGCGTCACGGTCTTGAAGTCGTCGAAGCGCAGCTTGATGCCGATCGTGCGCGCCGCATAGCCCTTGCCGCGCAAGTCGCTCGCCAGGTCATCGCACAGCTCTTCGAGCAGGCGCGAAAGGGTCGCGCGGTCGTGGAGCGCGTGCAGGTTGCGGTCGAAGGTCGTCTCGCGGCTCATCGAGACCGGCTCGCTGTGCCGCACCACGGGCCGCTCGTCGCGGCCGAACGCAACCTCGTGCAGCCATGCGCCGTGGTGCGCGCCGAAGCGCTCGACCAAGGTCGCGCGCGGCGTCGCGGCCAGCTCGCCGACGGTGCGGATGCCGAGCGTGGCCAACTTCTCGGCCGCCTTCGGTCCGATGCCGTTGATCTTGCGCACCGAGAGCGGCCAGACGCGCGTCTCGACGTCGCTCGCGGTGAGGACCGTGAGCCCGTCGGGCTTGTCGAACTCCGAAGCGATCTTCGAGAGCAGCTTGTTCGGCGTGACCCCGATCGAGCAGCTGAGCCCGGTCGCGCTCCTGACGCTGTTCTTGATCTCCTGCGCGACTGCGCGCACCCCGCCGAGCGGGTCGTGCCCGAGCACGTCGTGGACGCCGGGCACGTCGGTCAGGTCGATGTAGATCTCGTCGATGCCGCGGTCCTCGACGTGCGGAGCGACCTCCGCGACCGCGGCCTTGAAGCGCTTCGAATACTCGCGGTAGGCGGCGAAATCGACCGGCAGCAAGACGGCGTCGGGCGCGCGTTGCGCGGCCTTCATCAAGCCCATGCCGGAGGACACGCCGAGGTCGCGCGCCGCGTAGGTCGCGGTGGTGGCGACGCCGCGTCCGACGTAGTCGCCCAGGCGCGCGAACTGGCGCGTACCGTCCGCGCGCAACACCGGCTGGTGGCGCTCGCCGCCGCCGATCACGAGCGGGCGGTTCGCCAGTTCCGGGTAACGCAACAGCTCGACCGACGCATAGAAGGCGTCCATGTCGAGATGGGCGATCCAGCGCTGGCGGGCCGGCATGGGGCGATTGTCCCTTCGCATTCTTTTACATCCGGTGCAGTTGAAAAGTGCAGCATGCACATTTAAGCTTGCCGTCCTGGGCAACGCGGGATCGACCCGCATCGAGAAGGGGAAGCACATGTCGATGACGACCATGCGGCGCTTGCGCCGCACAGGCGCGGCGGCGCTGCTCGCCGCGGGGGCCATGCTGCTGGCCGCGTGCGGGGGCGGCAGCGACCCGGTGGCAGACGAGGCGGCCGCCAGCTACTCCGAAGGGCCGATCGAGGGCCTCGGCTCGGTCATCGTCGGCGGCGTGCGCTACGACGACAGCACCGCGATCGTGGAAGACGAGGACGGTAACTCCGCGGCGCGCTCCGAGCTGCAGCTCGGCGTGACGGTCGAGATCGACGCTTCCCACGTGCGCAACCTCGTCGCGCGGGCGCTGCGCATTCGCTTCGGAGCCGAGATCGTCGGCCCGGTGAGCAAGGTCGATGCCGGTGCATCGACCCTGGTCGTTCTCGGCCAGACGGTGGAGGTCAACGACACGACCGTCTTCTCGAAGGACCTGCCGGCCACGCTCGCCGAGATCCAGGTCGGTACCGTTCTCGCGGTGCACGCGCTCTACGTCGAGGAGAGCGGACATTACATCGCGACGCGCCTGGATGCGCGGCCGAACGCCCCGGTTTACAGGCTGCGCGGCCCGGTGAGCGACCTGGACAAGAACGCGAAGACGTTCCGCATCGGACCCGAGCTGATCTCGTACGCAAACATCGCTCCGGCCGAGCTGCCGTCGGAGCTGGCGAACGGGCTGCGCGTGCGCGTGCGCCTCGATCGGATTCAGGTCAACGGGACGTGGATCGCGCTCTCGGTGCGACACGGACTGCGCCGCATCGACGACCGCGGGTTCGTGCACCTGCACGGCATCGTGTCGGCGTTCACGTCGAGCGCGCGCTTCGAGGTGAACGGCATCCCGGTCGATGCAAGCGACGCGAGCTTCCCGGACGGGACCGCTGGACTCGGACTCAGTGCGCGCGTACACATCGACGGACGCATCGACAACGGCGTCATCATCGCGCGCAAGGTCGAGCTGCACGATCATGCCAACCACCACGCGTACCGCTTCGAGCTGCACGGCGAGATCGGCGAGCTCGACGGCAACGCCAAGACGTTCACGTTGCGCGGGCAGACGATCCACTACGCGCTGGCGGCGATCGTCCCGCCCGGCTCTGTCATCGAGAACGGGAGCAAGGTCGTCGTCAAGGGCTTCCTGCTGCCGGATCGCAGGACCCTGGTGGCGGTGATCATGCGGCTCGAGGGCTGATCGAGAAGACACGATGGCGGACGAGGACCCGGCGGCAGCGGCGACACCCGAGCAGAGCGCGTTGCTCGACGCGCTCTCGCGGGTGCTCGAACCGCTCGCCGAGCTGGCCGTCGCGCGCGGCGTGCCGTACGCGGCGATCGAGCAGGTCGTGAAGCGCGCATTCGTCGCCGCGGCCCACGCCGCGCACCCGCATCTGCCCGAGCACCGGCGCGTGAGCCGGATCAGCGCGGCCACCGGAATCAACCGGCGCGAAGTGACGCGCCTCACGCAGCCGGCGGTGCGTGACGGCGCCGCACCGAGGTCGCTTGCGACCGAGGTCTATACCCGCTGGCTGTCGAGCCTCGACTACCGCGACGGCCGCGGCCGGCCGCTCGTGCTGCCGCGCCAAGGGCCCGAACCGAGCTTCGAGGCGCTCGCGCAATCGGTGACGCGCGACGTGCACCCGCGCAGCCTGCTCGAGGAACTGGTGCGCTTGCAGCTCGCCGCACTCGATGCCGGCGGCGAACGCGTGTCGATCGTGCGCGACGCATTCGTGCCGCGCGGCGACCTGGCGCGCATGCTCGGCTTTCTCGGCGCGAACGTCGGCGATCACATGGCCGCGGCGGTCGCCAACGTGCTCGCCGACGGCCGCCAGCATTTCGAGCAGGCGATCTTCGCCGACGAGCTGTCGCCGGAGTCGCTGCTGGAGGCACGCGCGCTGATCACGGGGCAGTGGCAGGCGTTGCTGGGCGCCGCGGCACCGGCGCTCGAGAAGCTGATCGATGCCGACCGCAAGGCCGGGCGCGAGGCGCGCCAGCGCTTGCGCATCGGGCTCTACACGTACACGGCCGCGATGCCGACCGAGGCGCCCGCGACCAAGACCGCGAAGGGGAGACGTCGATGATCGCGATTCGCACTCTGTGCGCCGGCCTGCTGTGCGCGGCCGCGACGCTGCTTGCCGGCTGCGTGGCGCGACGGTGCTCTACCCGGCGGCAATCACGCGCTTCGAGGGCGGCTCGGAAGCCGACCTCGATGCGGGGCGCCGCGTGCAGGTGCGCGGCGTGCTGTCGCCGGATCGCACGCGGCTCGTCGCGCTCGGCATCCGCTTCATCGAGTAGAGATCGGAACATCGCGGCAGCAGAGGACCTCCCGACCCCGGGGCCGTCACGACGCTGCGGGCGCGGCTACGATCGGGCCCGATGCACCGACAACCGGGCCTGCCGCTTCGTCTGGCGACTCTGCTCGCGGCGCTGCTGCTGGTTCCGTGCATGCCGCGCGCTGCGCCGCCGGCGCTCGCGCTCGGCACCTACGTCGGCGTGTTGCCGTGTGCCGACTGCGAAGGGCTGCGCTACCAGCTCGAACTGCGGGGCGACCAGAGCTACGTGTTGCGCCACACGTATCTCGGCAAGGGTCCGCACGAGGCAGGCCGCACCGTGTTCGACGACATCGGCCGCTGGCTGCTGTCGAGCGACGGCGCGGTGCTGGCGATCCGCGGCGCGCGCGAGTTGCCCGAATACTTCGAGCTGCTGCCGCAGGCGCTGCGCAAGCTCGACCGCGAAGGGCAGCCGGTCAGGTCGGCTGCGAACCATCTGCTGCGCCGCGTGCGCAACGCGGCGCGCCTCGAACCGCAGTTGCCGATGCAGGGGCACCTGCACGTCGACGCCGCGGTGTTCGTCGACTGCACGACCGGCGCGCGCTGGCACATCGCCAACGAGGCCGATTGGAGCGCCGCCGAGCGCGCCGTCGCCAAGGCGGTCGAAGAAGCAAGGCCGAAGGCCGCGGCGCCGCTCGTCTCGATCGAGGCGACGCAGGATGGGGCGTCGCTCGTGATCGACCGCTTCAACATGGTGCTCGAGGACAAGACCGCGTGCGACCCTCCGTTCGCCACGCTGCCGCTGCGCGGCACGCTGTGGGCGCTGGTGCGGCTCGGCGCGCAGTCCGAGCCGCTGGCGCGCGGGAGCTACGGCGCGCAGCTGCACCTGAGCGCCGGGCGCAGCGCGAAGGTGACCGGCTATTCGGGCTGCAACCGGCTGATCTCGAGCGCCGAGGTGCAAGGCTCGAACGTGCGCTTCGGGGCGCAGAGCGCGAGCCGCGTCGCGTGCGTCGCCGGCGACGCCGCGCGCGTCGAGGCCGGCTTGCTCGACGCACTTGCCGGCGCGCGCCGCTGGCGCACGGTGGGCGCGGTGCTCGAGCTCTACGGCGAAGACGACCAGCTGCTCGCGCGCTTCGAAGGAGAGGCGACCGGGCGCTGATCGTCCGCGCGCGGTGGGCTCGACTTGATGAAGGCGAGCACGTCCTCGAACACCGGAGCAAGCCAGCGCAGCGGCCGTGCAAAGGCGCCGATCAAACTCGCGTGGTTCACCTTCTCGTAGACCTTGAGCTGCAGCGGAACGCCCGCGGCTTCGAGCTTGCGCGCCAGCTGCAGCGTGTTGCGCTCGGGGTCGACGAACGGGTCGGGCCGCGCCGCGCCGAGGAACGCGGGCGGCGAGGCGCCGCTGGCATGCTCGATCGGCTGCGAGAGCGCGGGATAGTCGGGGTGAAAGAACACCGGCCGCACTTCCGGATTGGCGATCGGCAGGAAATCGTATGGTCCGGCGAGGCCGACCCAGCCGGCCAGCTCGCGCGGCGCATGGCCCTGGGCACCGAGCCAGCGCGCATCGAGCGCGAGCATCGCGGCGTTGTACGCGCCGGCGCTGTGTCCAAACAGGAACACGCGCCGGGCGTTGCCGCCGAGCACGGGCGCCTCGCGCAGCAGCCAGGCGAGCGCGAGGGCCGAGTCCTCGAGAAACTGCGGGTAGTGGACCTCGGGATAGAGGCGGTAGTCGGCGATCGCGGTGACGACGCCTCGCGCGGCAAGCGCTTCGCCGACGAAGCGATAGTCGGCGCGGTCGCCGCGGTTCCACGAACCGCCGTAGATGAACAGCGCGACCGGCCAACCGCCCGCCGGCGGCGCGCCGAGCGGCTGGTAGAGGTCGAGCTGCTGGCGCGGGCCCGGCCCGTAGCGGATGCCTTCGCTGAAGCGATGCGTGCCCGCGGGAACGGTCGCGTTCAACGCGCGTGTCGCCGAACAGGCGGAGAGCGCCGCCGCGAGCAGCGCCAGCGCGAGCAGCAGGAAGCGCGCCGGCTCTCGCGCGCGCATCATCCGAGGCGCGCCCTGTGCCTCGCGATCTCCTCGCGCACGCGCGCCGGCGCGGTACCGCCGAGGCTGGTGCGTGCGGCGAGCGAGCCCGCGAGATCGAGCACCTCGACCACGTCGTCGCCGATCAACGGGCTGAAGCCGCGCAGCCGCGCCGGCGAAAGGGCGGCCAGCTCGACGCCTTCGGCGAGCGCGGCCTTCACGACCCGCGCGACGACGTCGTGCGCGTCGCGAAACGGCAGGCCTTTCTTCACCAGGTAGTCGGCGAGGTCGGTCGCCGTCGCGTGGCCGCGCGCGGTGGCTGCACGCAGCGCGCCGGCATCGACCGTGATGCCCGCCACCATGCCGGCAAAGACGGCGAGCGTGTCCTTCAGCGTATCGACGCAGTCGAACAGCGGCTCCTTGTCCTCCTGGTTGTCCTTGTTGTAGGCGAGCGGCTGGCCCTTCATCAGCATCAACAGCGCCATCAGGTGTCCGGCCACCCGGCCGGTCTTGCCGCGCGCGAGCTCGGGCACGTCAGGGTTCTTCTTCTGCGGCATGATCGACGAACCGGTGCAGTAGCGGTCGGGCAACGCGATGAAACCGAAGTTCTGGTTCATCCAGAGGATCATCTCCTCGGCGAGCCGCGACACGTGCAGCATCGCGAGGCTTGCCGCGGCGGCGAACTCGATCGCGAAGTCGCGGTCGCTCACCGCGTCGATCGAGTTGCGGCACACGCCCTCCATCCCGAGCGAGCGCGCGACGCGTTCGCGGTCGAGCGGATAGCCGGTCCCGGCGAGCGCCGCGGCGCCGAGCGGCAGCCGGTTGACGCGCCGCCGCACGTCGGCGAAGCGTTCGGCGTCGCGCGCGAACATCTCGACGTAGGCGAGCAGATGGTGCGCGAAGCTCACCGGCTGAGCCACCTGCAGGTGCGTGTAGCCGGGTGCGACGGTCTCGACGTGCGGCTCGGCCAGGTCGAGCAGCGCGCGCTCCAACCCCGCGAGCAGCGCGCGGGTCGCGTCGATCTCGCCGCGCAGCCACAGCCGCAGGTCGGTCGCGACCTGGTCGTTGCGCGAACGCGCCGTGTGCAGGCGCTTGCCGGCGTCGCCGACGAGCGCGGTGAGCCGCGCTTCGATGTTGAGGTGCACGTCCTCGAGCGCGAGCTGCCATTCGAAGGCACCCGACTCGATCTCGTGTGCAATCTGCCGCATGCCGCGCTCGATCGCTGCCAGGTCCGCCGCGTCGAGAACGCCTTGCGCGTGCAACATCGCGGCGTGCGCGAGCGAGGCCTCGATGTCGACTCGCCACAGGCGCCGATCGAACCCGACGCTCGCGGTGTAGCGTTGCACGAGCAGGTCCACCGGCTCTTCGAACAATGCCGACCAGCCGCTCGATTTGTGGTCCAGGGGATTCGATGACATCAAGTTACAGCGCGTGCCGCGTGCAACAGGCATTGCGGCGACGCCGCCGATGAAGACAATCCGATTCTATCGACCAGCCTTCGTGGACCCATCGCAGCCGATCGCCGACCAAGCGGCAGCGCCGCGCATCGACCCGACCTTCACGCAGCCAGTTGGGCTGTGGACCTCATCGACGCGGCCCGGCGACTTGCGCGCGAGCGTGTTCGGAACCTCGGTGCTCGGGCCGCTCGAGGCGCAAGCCGCGTCGCGCGCGAGCGGCGCCGGATCGGCGTTCGATGTCTGCCATGTGGGCGTGGTGCTGCGCGCGGTGCTGCTCGTGCAGGCGGTGGTTGCGCTCGGCACCTTGTATTCGTCGGGCTCGTTCGACGACTGGCTGGCGCAGCTGGCGCGCGGCTCGATCGTTTCGCTGTGGGCAGTGCTCGCGTGGCTGGTGCTGTCGTGCGCCGGCAAGCGCTGGCTCTCGCAGTTGCCCGGCGCAGCGCAATGGGCGGCCGCGACCAGCCTCGGCGCGCTGTGCACGGCGCTCGGCGCCGGGTTGCTGAGCCTCGCCGGACTCGGCGAACCGCGCCCGCAGCCGTGGCTCGCGCCGCTGGCGAGCGGAGCCGCGACGGCGGCCGCGCTGTTCTACTGGCTGCGCCTGCGCGCGCGGGCGCAGTTGCCCGCCGACACGACGGCGCGGTTGGCCGAACTGCAATCGCGCATCCGCCCGCATTTCCTGTTCAACACCCTGAACACCGCGGTGACCTTGGTGCGCGTCGATCCGGCGCGCGCCGAGGCGGTGCTCGAGGACCTGGCCGAACTGTTCCGCGTCGCACTGTCGGAGGCCGGCGAGTCGGTGCCGCTCGGCGGCGAGATCGACCTCGCGCGACGCTATCTCGATATCGAGCAGGTGCGCTTCGGCCCGCGGCTCACGGTGAACTGGGAGCTCGATGCCGGCGCGAACCAGGCGCGCGTGCCGCCGCTCCTGCTCCAGCCGCTGGTCGAGAACGCGGTGCGGCACGGCGTCGAACCCGACGCTGCGGGCGGCGTGATCCGCGTGCGCACGCGGGTCAGGCGCTCGCACGCGGTGATCGACATCGTCAACTCGCTGGCCGAGAACCCGTCGCAGCCCGGCCACGGCATGGCGCTGCTCAACGTGCGCGAGCGCCTGCGCCTGATGCACGACGTGGCCGCGCAGTTCGACGCGCGCCGCGAGCACGACGTGTTCCGGGTGCAGATCGTGGTGCCGCTATGAGTCCCGAAAGAGGGGCCCCGCGCAGCGGGGATCGAAGGGCGAATAGCGGCGCGGCGCCGACCCCGAGGTCGTTCGCGGAAAGCAGGGCGCCCGGAGGCGCCGCTGTGGGTTCCGGATGAGGGCAGCGACTCCGATGCGTGTGCTGATCGTCGACGACGAGGAGTTGGCGCGCCTCAGGCTGCGCCACCTGGTCGCCGATTGCGGTGACCCGCCGGCCGACGTCGCCGGCGAGGCGGTCGACGCCGCGCAGGCGCTCGCGTGGTTGAAGGAGCGCGAGTGCGAGCTGCTGCTGCTCGACGTCCAGATGCCCGGCGCCGACGGCATGCAGCTCGCCGCCGAGCTGAAGCGCCGCGCGATGCTGTACGGCTCGCCTGCGGTGGTGTTCGTCACCGCGCATCCGCAACACGCGGTCAAGGCATTCGAGTTGGAAGCGGTCGACTACCTGACCAAGCCGGTCCGGCGCGAACGCTTGCAGCAGGCGTTGAAGCGCGTCGCATCGCACCTCGCGCAGCGCGCCGCGGCGCACAAGCCCGCCGAGGAGCCGGCGATCGTCGTCACCGATCGCGGCCGCGTGCTGCGCGTTCCGGTCGCGGAGGTGCTGTACCTGAAGGCGGAGCTGAAGTACGTCACGTTGCGCACCGCGCACCATTCGTACGTGCTCGACGAGGCGCTCGCCGAACTCGAACAGCGCCTCGGCGATCGCATGCTGCGCGTGCACCGCAACGCGCTCGTCGCGCGCAAGGCGGTGCGCGCGCTCGAACGGCGGCCGATCGGCTCCGAAAGCGACGACGAGGGCGGCGAAACCTGGGCGGTGCGGCTCGCGCCGACCGGTGAATGGCTCGCGGTATCGCGCCGCCAACTCGCGGCGGTGCGCGACGCGGTCTCCGCTGCGGGGGTGTAGCGATGTATCCGGTTGCGATCTCGTCATGGCGGCTGCGCTGGCCGCTGCTCGTGTCGCTCGTGGCGGTGCTCGCGCTCGGCGTGATCGCGCTCGTCGCGGGAGACCTGCGCGCGCCGGCGGGAACCAGAGGCAAGGTCGCCTTCGTGCGCCCGACGCCGGCGAAGCAGCTGCCGCCGATCCCGCGCCCGCGCTCGGAGCCGGCGTTGCCGAGCGCGGCCGCAGCAGCCCCGGTCAGCATCAAGGCCGCGTTGCCCGGCGCCGGCGAGGCCGAGGTGTGCGGGCTCGGCATCGTCAAGGTCGACGCGCGCGACCCGGACGGGCTCGAACACATCCCCGAAGCGGCGCGCCGGGCGACCTGGGACCGCATGCGCGGCGTGTTCGCGGCGAGTGCGGACCAGCGCGTGCAGGCGATCGGTCTCGTGCTGGAGGCGCGCGGCTCGAGCGCGCATGCCGCGCCGGCGCGCGACACGCTTGCGCGCATTGCGGCGGTGACGGACGACGCGCTCGTCTACGCGCTCGCCGTCGACGGATGCAATGCCCTCGACGCGAAGCCGGCGGGCGGCGCGTGCCAGCTCGTCAGCGCCGAGCAGTGGGCGCGCCTCGACCCGCACAACGCGGTGCCGTGGCTCGGCGTGGCGTGGCGCGCGCGTTCGCGCGGCGACGCGGGCGGCGAGGCCGAAGCGGTGTATCGCGCGTCGCTTGCGCGCATCAGCGATCCGCACGCCGCAGTGGTGCCGATGATGATCGGGCAAGCGCTGCCGGCCGACCTGCCGCCGCTCGGGCGCACGATCGCGCTCGTCGATGCGTGGCGCGTGCAGGCGGCGTTCCATCGGCCCGGCCACGATGCGGCGAGCCGCTACTGCGCGGCCGCAGCGGTCGCCGACAGCAACCTGCGCCAGGTCTGCGACCAGCTCGCCCGACTGCTGCTCGACGGGGGCCGGGCCATGCTCGACCCGCTCACCGGGCGCACGATCGGCGCCCGGGTCGGCTGGCCGGCCGACGAAGTGCAGGCGCTTTCCGACGAACACGAGGCGCTGCTCCACACCACGCGCGAACGCGCGACCGGCAGCACCGCGCTCAGCTGCGAGAACGTGACGCGCATGGCGCAGTGGGCGACCGATGCGGCGCGGCTGGGTGAAGTCGGCGCGGCGCGCGAACTGCTGCACCGCTCCGGTAAGTCGATCGAGCAGGCGCTGGCCGAGCAACGGCTCGCCGCGCAGGCCGCGCGGGCCGCCGCGAGTGCCGTCGCGCCGGGCACGCTGGCGAGTCTGGACGCGAGCGAGGCAGCGCCGGGCGGTGCGCTCGATGCAGGTGCCACGGTCTCGCTGCCGCAATAGCCTGCTCGACGCGGGATCGCGCGCCGCACCGGCCCTCGGCCCGACCTCTCCCGCCGCGCGAAGGGAGCAGGATCAAGCCGCGAACGCCTGTTCCATCTCGCGCCGCAAGCGCACCGCCGCGTTGCCGGCGTCGATGCCGACGTCGTCCCAGCGCAGCGCTTCGCCTGCGGCGACGTCGCGCCGCAGCTTGACGCCGTGCGCCAGGCCGAGCGGCAAGCCGCCGAGTGCGAGCGAGTCGCGCGCCGGCATCAACTTGCCGTAGACCGTGTAGCCGCCTTCGCCGTCGAGCGCTTCGCCGGTGCGGAGCGCGCGCTTGGCGGTTGCGACGACGTCGCCGTGGAACGCGAGCGCGGTGCCGGTCGCCTCGCGGCGCAACGCCGCGCTCGCGACGCTGATGCCGAGCTCGAGCCCGATCAGGTGGTACGGCTTGTACATCGCCGAGTAGTTGCCGCTCGGGTCGGTGACGAGGCCGTACTCCTTGAAGCAGCGCCGCACGTAGTCGCTGTCGGCGGCGAAGGTGACGTAGACGCCCCAGCGCAGGTCGCGAAACACCGGACGCTGGTCGCGTTCGATCGACGTGATCACCTCGACCTGGCCGCGGTGGTGCAGCATCCCGCCGTCGCTCGCCGGGCGCAGCACGCGCGGCAAGTCGTCGACGCCGCACGGCGGAAACGACAGCCCTTCGGGCGAGGGCGTGAGACCGGTCGCGTTCGCCACCGCCGCCATCTCGATCGCGCTCTTGGTGCCGTCGAGGAAGCTGTTGAACATCTGCGGGTTGAGGCCGCCCGCCCGCGCATCCGCTTCGCTCAGGCCGTAGTGGCGCCACACGCTGTCGGGCGTCGACGCGTGGTACGCGGGCAGGTACTTCGTGCCCTTGCCGGCGGCGACGACCTCGAAGCCGGCGGCGCGCGCCCAATCGACCAGCTCGCAGATCAGCGCCGGCTGGTCGCCGTAGGCGAGCGTGTAGACGATGCCCGCCTCGCGCGCCTTCTTCGCCAGCAGCGGGCCGGCAAGCGCGTCGGCCTCGACGTTGACCATCACGACGTGCTTGCCGTGGCGGCAGCACGCGAGCACGTGCGCGATGCCGGCGGCCGGCGACCCGGTCGCGTCGATCACGACCTCGACCGCGTCGCTCGCGATCAAAGCGGGCGCATCGTCGGTGACGCGGGTCGTGCCGCGCGCCAGTGCGTCGGCGAAGTCGCGCGCGGCGGTCTGCTCGGCGGGCCAGCCGACGTGCGCGAGCGCGTCGCGCGCGCGTTGCGGGTCGACGTCGGCCACCGCCGCGAGGTGGATCCCGGGCGTACGCCGGGCTTGCGACAGGTACATCGAGCCGAACTTGCCGGCGCCGATCAGGCCGACGCGCACCGGCTCGTTCGCCGCCGCGCGTTCCTCGAGGAGTCGATGCAGGTTCATGTCGTGCCCCGCCGATGGTAGTGCGCCCGACGACGAGTGGGCTAGC
>Ga0187893_10008896_pt1 | contig 15660 bp, 15 predicted proteins | sample MA1701074metaG_FD_139574 | JGI IMG/M metagenome (GOLD analysis project Ga0187893, IMG submission 139574) | White microbial mat communities from a basaltic lava cave in the Kipuka Kanohina Cave System on the Island of Hawaii, USA - MA170107-4 metaG ... | reverse complement strand
GCTGAGGGCAATGATGGTGAGCCAGAGCGCGGCTGTGTTCGCCAAATCTTGCGTCTTGGATTTGCTTTCCTGCGCCTCTTTCACGAGGTCGATGACTTGCGAGAGGAACGAGTCTTTGCCCGTCCCCTTGACTTCGATGGTGATCGACCCTTCGCCGTTGATGGAGCCGCCGATAACTTTGCCGCCGGCCTTCTTCGTGACGGGTTTGGATTCGCCGGTCAGCATCGACTCGTTCACAGAAGTTTCGCCTTCGACCACGGCGCCGTCGGCCGGAAGCTTTTCGCCGGGCTTCACGAGAACTTTGTCGCCCACGGCCAGTTCACTCAGCGGCACGTCCTTGACGCTCCCGTCAGGCATCAGTTTGTGGGCGTCCGAAGGCATGAGTTTGGCGAGTTCTTCCAAGGCGCGCGACGCACCCATGACGGACTTCATTTCAATCCAGTGCCCCAGCAGCATGATGTCGATGAGCGTGGCCAGTTCCCAAAAAAACATCTTGCCCGTCAGTCCGAACACCACGGCGCTGCTGTAGAAGTAGGCCGTGGCGATGGCGATGGCGATGAGTGTCATCATCCCCGGCTTGCGCTCATTAAGTTCCTCGAACAGCCCTTTGAGGAAAGGCCAGCCGCCGTAGAAGAATACGGCCGAGGAAAACCCGAACAGCACGTAGAGGTCGCCGGTGAAACGAATCGCTTCACGCAGCCCCAAAACTTTTTGAAGCATCGGTGACAAAACGAGAATGGGCACTGTCAGGATCAGAGAAATCCAGAACCTCCGCCTGAAATCCGCGACCATGTGCGCATGATGCGCGTGGTGATCGTGTTTCCCACCGTGCTGATGACGCCCATGTCCCGCAGGGCCGCCAGAACCGTTGCGGTCCGACTCCGCATGACCTTCGTGGTGGTGATCCGCACTGTGCGCGTCCTTGGTCGTGGCCTGCTGTCCCTTGTCATGATGATGGGAAGAATTCATTTTCGTGAGTCCTTTCAAATCTGTGAGGTGTTTGTCTTCATGGCCACGTCAGCTTGAGGTTCTCATCGTGAGTTTCACAAATACGGACAGTGAATGCCGATGGCCTGATAAAGGGCGTGAGGCACGGGCAGAAGAATCAGTGCCAGCAGCAAAAAGGTGAAATAGCCCAGCAGCTTTCGTGGGCCAGCCACGGGCGTGACATCATTGGCCGCCGGTGTGTCGCGCGTCCCGGCGATGAAGAACACGATGAATGCCCACATCATCAAGCCGGGCCAAACGAACAGCGCCAGGGCGAACAACGAAACCAGAGCCACGACGCTAATGGCGTGTCCCTTTCGGCTCCCGAACATCGCGTGCGCCATGTGGCCGCCATCGAGTTGTCCTATGGGCAGGAGATTCAGCGCTGTGACCAGCAGACCGAGCCAGCCGGCAAAGGCCAGCGGATGCAACTGCAACAGATGCCCTTGCTCGGCGGAAGCGCCCAGGGCCAGCTTCGCGAGAATCGCCATCATGAACGACGATCCAATCTGCATCCCGCCATGCATCATTTGCATCCCGCCCTGCACTGTATCTGGAGAAGGGTTGCCAAGAACGAGCTTCGATTGCCCAATACCGATGAACAATGCAGGAATGGCAAAGACTAATCCTGCCAATGGTCCGGCCACGGCGACATCGAAGAGCGCCCGTCGATTCGGCGTCAGCGATTTGATTTTGATGAACGCTCCGAAAGTGCCCAACGCGAATGGCACCGGAATGAAGTAGGGCGGCGTCACCCGAATCTTGTGGTATCGCGCGGTGAAGTAGTGTCCCAACTCGTGCGCTCCCAAAATCAGCAGCAAACCCAGGCTGTAAGGCAGGCCCACAGTGAATCGCTCGGGTTGTTGAAGAAGGTTTACTCCGGCGTGCAATGCCCCGGCCCAGGTGGTGGTCGCGATGGTCAGAACGAAAAGCAGCCAGTGCAGCCACATCTTGGGCGTTTCCGACTCTGCCGGCTTGGCTTGCGCAGGCATTAAAACGACGCGCACTTCGTTGCCGTCGCCTTCGAGCAATAGCGGAGAGACATTCTCCGCCGCAAGCGCTTTTCGGATTTCGCCGAAGGACTCCTCGGAGCGGCCGCGCAGTTGCCCTTCAAACTGAACGAAGCCGCCCTGGCTCTTGTGGCCGGAAATGGCCAGCGCCGGAGCGAGCTTCGCCTGAAGCTGGGCCAACGTTTCAGGCGGGACTTGCGGCTCCAGCTTTTCCCCTTCCTCAGCGCCGCAGGTTCCCGCGCCTCGCCGGGCGCCCAGCATGTAGGCGAAGTAGAACAGGAACATGAGTATCAACCAGAACAGTAATCCGTTCATTGTCCCCTCCTTTGCCAACTCAGACCCCAGTTGTAGAAACCGGCGATGAGCACGCCAGCGAACCAGCCGAGGATGAACGTGGTGATTAACCCCAGCGCGACTTCGCCGGCGGCCACGCTGGTTTGCAGAATCGGCTCAACGTTCAGTCCGTGGAGCAGGCTGTTGAAGAAGACCACCGCCTTGTCGCGCGGAACAGTGGCCATCGTCAGCATGCAGCCCAGATAGAACAGCACTCCGGTCACGCCGAATCCCAAGCCGAGGCTCTTTGGGTCCAATCGCGCCCGTGACGGTGCTTCGGCACGAGAGGGCGCCTCGGTGGGGGGCCTTCCCTTTTCAATGTCGGTGTTCATGTTCTCCTTTCTCGCCATGCTTGTGCATGCCGAAATGCATCAGGTGGCAGGCGAACATCCCAGCAATTGCCAAGACCAAAACCCAGCCGCTGTTCAGACCCACTGCGGGCAGCAGGAAAATCAGCAGCAGCGGCAAGGCGCAACCGATCAGCATCATGAGGATGTGTTTCATTGTTGTGCTCCTTCTTGTTGAGGTTGTTGACCGAAACGAGGAATGAACGCGGGCACGCGAGCTTTGTAAGCGGCGTATTCCTGCGGAAATTTCTGGCTCACTTCCCGTTCCTCGCGCTTCGCCAGCCGGTAATACGCGAAAATCAGGATGGGCCACATGACCAACGTGATCAGCGTCGGCCATTGAAGGAGAAATCCGACGGTAATGAGGAACAGCCCGACGTATTGTGGATGTCGCACGTGAGCATAGACCCCTTCGGTGACGAGCTTGCCCTGGCAGTGGTAGATGAGCGTCCAACCTTTGTATAGCAGGTAAAACCCAAAGAAAATGATTCCATTGCTGATGAGATGGAGAGCGGTCATGGCCGCGTGCGAATCGGCCAGCCCCAGCCAGACCAGCCAAAGGTGTCCGTGCGCGTGCGAAAACGGGTTGAGCACCGGATACGAATTCCCGAGCCATTGCGTCAGGAAATAGATCGTGAGCGGGAGCCCATACATCTCGGTAAACAGCGCTACGACGAATCCGACAAAGACGCCCATCGAACGCCATTCTACCTTCCCTTTTGGCCGCACGAAGCTGATGGCGAACCAGAGAATGAGGAGAGTGTTGAAAACGACCACCGGCCACATTCCGTAGGCGAAACTATTGTCGTTGGTGCCGTGCATGGGGGGATCACTCTTCTTTGGAGTTTTCGTCGGACGAAGCAATGCACTGCGCCTCGCTTGCACAGCCGGATCCCACGAAGGCGCGTTGCCAGGGCCAGCGCCCTTCTAATTCCAGTTGCAGAGCAAAGCTCAGAAAGGTGCGGATAAGAACAATCAGTCCCAGGACCGAAACGTTCTCAAGAGTCGGAGCGACGACCACCGTGCGAATGATGTCCCCGGCAACCAGGAACTCCAGCCCCAGCAGAATCGCGCGCCCGAGGTGCTGCCGAAACAGCTTCCATGCGGCTTCGCCTTCGTGCCGCCAATGAGTCGCAAAGCGGACAATGGCCGCAATCGCGCCGATGACAACCGCCAGCACGCCGACACCGTCGAGCGCTATCCCGACGCCTTCCATGATGTTGCGAAAGGATTCCAAGCTGGTGCTCATAGTCCTGTTCCTCCGGTTGGCTTCGTCGGCTGATGCCGGTCTCGCGCCAGTGCTGAGTCGTTCAGGGTCCAGTCGTGGTCGAAGTAGCGTACGCGAACGTGGTCGCCGTGCTGGTCAAACCACTCGCAAGTTGCCGGATCCAGATAGCGATGGACGATTTGATCGATCGTGCCAAGATCGCGCCGGATGAGGTCGCCGTGCTTGTCGAAGATCCAGGAAAGCTTCAGCACACCCGACTTGCGGTCGAGGGCGAACCCCTTCCTCTCATTCTGAAGGAAGTCGCGGATGAGCGCGTCCAGTTGGGCGTCCAGTTTCGAGCCGGTGAATGGTTCGACCGGCAGGTCGGGACAACTAAGAGTTGCGCAGTTTACGGCGAAGACGACACGGGCGTCCTTGAATTTCTTGACCAACACATCCTTCTCAATGGCCTTCAGAGAAAAGCTGTCGCCTTGCAGCTTGAGCGCGGGCTTGGACCAGGGATACTTGAAGGTGCTGATTTTGCGGCTGCGGATCGAAGTGATCGGATAATTCTCCACGACCAGTTTGATGGCGGCAAAGTTGTAGGCGTTGATCCAAAACGCCTTTTCGTCGTCTGAGGTTCTGAGCCGGCCCAGGTCCGTCGTTTCAAAGGCCTGGACGGTCCGGGCGAACAGCGAGTTGGTGCCGCGTGCATCGTCCGACATGGCCTTGAAATCGAAAACGACAGTGCGAATGCCGTTCACCACCGCCGGAGGGCGTCGATACTTGGCGAGCAACTCACCATAAAGCGACTCGAACTGCGAGGGATCACCGGCCCAAGTGCTGAGCATGCTTATCAGCCAAGCGGCAACGGAGATACCCGCAGCAACGGCGTTTCGAGGTCGTTTCCGATGAGTTGAGTTTGGCCGTGTCTCTTTCATGCTCAGAACCAAAGCCGGACGCCGAACACGACTCCGAAGGTGCTGACATCCTCGCCGGCGTTACGCGCGAACGAGGCCGTTTCGCCAAGCAGGCGTCGCCAGTGGACTCCAATGTAGGGCGCGAACTCGTGCCGGAACTCGTAGCGCAGGCGCAGGCCAAGCTCGACGTTGTTGAAGCCTTCGCCGACTCCGAAGCGACTCACTTCCTGCACCGCCAGTTCCGTGTCCACGCGGGGCTGGAGGATCAACCTTTGTGTGAGAAACAGATCCGCCGAGGCAGTGAACTTTGCGGAAACATCGCCATCCTCGCTGATAAACAGGGCCGGCTCGACCTCGAAACGATACGGAGCAAAGCCTTCGAGTCCGATGACCGCAAACGTGCGCGACGGATTGGAGTCTGGCCCCCACGACGCATCGTAGCGGACACCGACCTGCGCGTCCCAGAACGGCGTGATCAGGCGGCTGTAAAGAAACTGGTTTTCAATCTCGCCTGCAGCCCGGCCCGACGTTTCCTGTTCGCCCTCGGATTTGAACCAGAATTTGTTGTAGTCGCCCCCATACCATCCGGTGAGGTCCCACCGCATCGTGTCCTGGCCGTCATTGAGCCGGTATTCGAGTTGGTCAAACAGGACGAATGGATATAGCACATTCTTGACGGGCTTGGGCCAGTCCTTCGGCGTCTCGTAGAATTCGGCCAGGGATTGCGCGGCGTGGACGGAATGGTCGCGAACGTCGGGCTGGCTTTGTTTGGTTGAAGAAGGCGGCGTGTTCGTCGAGGGACTGGCGTGTTCGTGAGCAGGCGGTTGTTCCGCTCCCAACGCACGGAACGACAAAAGGGCCGTCAGGAGCGCGGCGACCAGAAGCGGCCGAAGGCACGGGGTTGCGGGCTGAATGTCTGGTTTCATGGCGGTCAGGCGTGTTGAGGTTTGCTCACGGCGACAACGCGGAACATGCCCATGTCCATGTGATAAAGGATGTGGCAATGGAAGGCCCAGTTGCCGGGCGCGTCGGCGGTGATGTCCAGCGAAAGGCGCTCAGCGGGCTTGACGTTGACGGTGTGTTTCCGCGGCTTAAGTGGTCCGGTGCCGTTGTCCAACTCCATCCACATTCCGTGCAAATGAATCGGATGGTTCATCATCGTGTCGTTCACCATCGTCAGACGAAGACGTTCGCCGTGATAAAACCGAATCGGCTCCGGGGCCTCGGAATACTTCTTCCCGTCGAAGCCCCAAATGTATTTCTCCATGTTGCCCGTTAGATGAAGTTCAATCTCGCGAGCGGGTGGGCGCGGGTCTGGCCACGGAGCCAGACTTCGCAGATCGGAGTAAATTAGCACGCGCCAGGGCATGTTTTCCAGACCGATACCCGGCTCGTGCAACCGGCTTTTGGACACCATGGCCACCATTGAATTGCCAGGACCGTGATGGTCCGGGCCGTGCATGACGTCGCCCGAGGGGTCGGCTTTCTTCTCCGTCCCTGGCATCGCGCCGTGTCCCGCGTGCGTGGTCTGTTCCGGTGGCGGCGGCGGGCCGGAATGAGATTCATGTCCTTCGGTCTTTGGGGTTTCGCCTCCGTGCGTCGCGTGCTCGCCGCCCATGCCCATATCCGCCATCGTCAGGAGCGGACGTTTCCGGCGTTCCGGGAGTTCGGCGGACATGCCTTCGCGCGGCGCGAGCGTGCCGCGCGCATAGCCGCTGCGGTCCATCGTCTCGGCGAAAAGAGTGTAGGCGCGGTCTTCCTTTGGCTGGACAATTACGTCGAAAGTTTCGGCAATCGCGATGCGGAATTCATCGACTGTGACCGGCTGCACGTTCTGTCCGTCGGCCTGGACCACGGTCATGGGCAGTCCGGGAAATCGCACATCGAAGTAGGTTCCCGTCGCGGCGTTGATGAAGCGCAAGCGCACGCGCTCGCCCGGCTTGAACAAGGCGGTCCAATTGGCTTCGGGCGGCAAGCCGTTCAGTAGAAAGCGATAGGTGGCCCCCGTGATGTCCGCGATGTCCGTCGGGTCCATTCGCATCCTCGACCACATGATGCGGTCCGCCAGCGTGGCCTTGAGCCCCTTCTCGTCGATGTCGCGGATGAAGTCCTTCAGCGTGCGCTGCTGGAAGTTGAAGTAGCCCGCTTCCTTCTTAAACCGCGAAAGAATCCAATGCGGATTCTGAAACGTCCAGTCCGAGAGCACCACGACATACTCGCGGTCGTATTGAAACGGCTCGGGCGTCGCCGGATCGATGATAAGCGGCCCGTAAACGCCGGTCTGCTCCTGTAGTCCCGAGTGGCTGTGATACCAGTAGGTGCCGTTCTGTGTAACTGGGAATCGGTAGGTAAACGTCTCGCCTGGTTTGATGCCGGGGAAGCTGACGCCTGGAACGCCGTCCATCGTGTAGGGGAGGATAATTCCATGCCAGTGAATCGACGTGTCTTCTCTGAGATGATTGGTCACCTGCAGAACGGCATCCTGTCCCTCGCGCAAGCGGACAAGGGGCCCCGGCACCGTGCCATTGATCGTGGTGGCCATCGCATGGCGGCCGGCGATGTGGATTTTCTCCTCACGAATGGCGAGGTCGATGGCGCCGGTGGTGTTATGCACCGCATGAGCAGAAGAACCGTGAGTCGGTTGGAGCGCGTAGGCAGGCAGGAGCCGGTTCACGCCGGCGCACAGACCCAGGGCAGCGGTGCGTTGCAGGAATTGGCGGCGGGACTGGAATGAAGAGATTCTGTTCATGCGATTCCTTTCAGTGATGTTTATACCAACCGACTCTTTTGATGTCGTTCCAGGACGTGGTCTGATGGCAGACGAAGCACTGGTCCACCCGCGCGTGCGGCTGGCCGGCGACGGCCATGGAGATCATCCGGAAGTGCTCCATGTAATGACTGGGCGGGGCCTGATGACATTGGGCGCAGTCCATCGAACTGGCCGGGGGATGCCGGAATTCCGGCAGGTTCCACCGCGTCGTCTGATGGCAGGCCGAGCAATCGTTCCCGAAAAGGCCGAAGTGGCGGTCGTCGTTGCGATGGCAACTCGCACAGTTCAGCGTGAGTTCTCGCGCGGACAGGTGTGGGTTCACCAGCGCGGGCGGCAGCCGTGAGGTGGATTGTTGAATCCAACGATTCAGGCTCGCCGCCGTGGCCGCCGCTTCGTCGTCGGGGATGGACGAGGCCGCGAGTTGCTTGAGGCCAATCTTCGCCAGATCGTCGTGTTTCATGCCCGTGATCCGCGAGGCGCGGCCTTGATGCTCACCGTGGCATTCGCGGCAACTGCCGATGTCCGCGTGAAAGGCGGTGGGCTGCCGTTGCAGCACGGACTCCTCATTCGCGTGACAGACAATGCAGTTCGCCGCCTCGACACCCTTCACAGGCGTGTGACAGGCGTTGCAGTTATGGTCGAGAAAGGCGTGGGCTTGGGAGAGTTCGCCGGGATTCGCCATGCGCTGCCACTCGACTTTCGAGCCTAATCCATGCGGCCGTTCGGCGCCGTGACCCGGCGCGAAATAGACCGCTGCGGCCAGGGCCGCAAACACGGCAATCGCGATCAGGATGGCCCAGCGCAGTTTCATGCGAACCACCTCAATCCGAAGTAAATCGCCGCCCAGACGTGCAGGCCAAGCAGCGCGTAGAGCACGAGTGAGATAACGATGTGAAACTTCAGCCAGACCCCGAACGCCTGTTTGAATCGTTCGTGCGAGGCGATGGCGTATTCCACGTCCGCGATGGATTCCGCCAGCCGAAGCGCCTTGGCCGCTGGCGCAAGCGCGACGGCTTGCCCGTGTCCGGCAAAAGCCCATGCCAAGATACGTGCCTGCACATGACGCAGCAGGCTCACTTGCTCGGCTGCTTGCGGATTCTGCGTAATGGCTGCCGCCAACGCGTCGTATTCCTTGCGAAGTCCGGCCAGGGTTTCACGCTTCTCACGCAATTCCTCCGCAATGAAACTCATCAGGTATCGGCCCACGAAACCGCTGACGACGACCACCAGCGTCATGCCCGTGAGAGCGATCCCCAGCGCGCTCTCGAATTTGTGACCGGTGTGGAGCAGAACCAGAATAGGACCGAGCACGCCCGCGTAGATGTGCCACGTCAGCAGCGTGCGCATGGAGACAAGGCGCGTCACGAGGCGCTTCAAAGGCGGGACGCGCTTGATGAAAAGATAGACGAGCGGGACGAGCATCAACGTCGCGCCGCTAACGGCCAGCACCCCACCCCAGAAACCGCCCGCGAACCGGGGAGATTGATGCACCGCAAACCCCAGCCAGGTCAGGAGCAGCAGCGTTACCAGGCCCGTCACCACTAAGCGCTCGCGCTCCTTCATCAGGCATCCACCTCCACGTTCTCGGTTGCCTTGGCCTGGCAGGCGAGGATTAGCCCTTGTGCTTTGTCGTCGTCCGACAAGGCGTCGTCGCAGTCCATGGTCACCTTACCGGAAAGCAGCTTCACTTTGCACAAGCCGCACTGGCCGGAACGGCATGAGTTGTCGATTTCGACGCCGACCGCCTCGGCGGCTTCGAGGATGGTCTGGTCGGCCGGAAGAGTTCCTGTCTTGCCGCTGCGCTTGAAGGCGACGGTGGCGGTGCTTGCCGGCACCTCGGCAGGTGTGGCCGTTTTGTCAGGCGCGGCTTCGGGCTTCGCCGCCGTTGGCTTTTTGGCCGGACCAAACGCCTCGGTTTTCACCTGCTCGTCGGGCACCTTGAGTGTTTTGAGCATCGCGCAGACGGCATCCATCATGGCGGATGGACCGCAGACGTGGATGCGGCGTTGCGAGAGGTCGGGCACCAGATGCCCGAGGACTTCCGCAGTGAAGCGTCCCTTCAAACCCATCCACACCGTGCCAGCCGCGCGTGTCATCGTGGCGAACACGCTCAGATGTGGATGGCGCTCCTGGAGTTGCTCCAGTTCCTCGCGGAAGATGAAATCGCGCGTCGTCCGGCAGCAGTAGAGAAGAAAGATTTCTCCGTGCCAGCCCATGTCCGCCAGGTAACGAATGACGCTCATCATCGGCGTAATGCCCACCCCGCCGGCGATGAGGACGATGCTCTTGGCCTCCTCACCCGTGAAGGTGAACTTGCCATTGGGAGCCGCGACTTCGAGCGCGTCGCCTTCCTTGATCTGATCGTGAAGAAAGCGCGATACGAGCCCGTTTTCCTCGCGCTTGACTGTGATGGCGCAGTAGTGAAGCTGCGTGGGCGACGAGGCGATGGTGTAACTCCGCTTGACCTGCTTGCCGTCGATCGCCAGCGACAAGGTGAGAAACTGGCCGGGATAATACGTGAACGGCAGGGCCACGTCATGTTCGGCGGCAAGTCGGAACGTCTTCACGCCTGGCGTTTCCTCGAAGATGCGGCAGACGCGCAGTTTGCCGGTCCATTTTTGCTCCGGCTCGGTGCGCGACTTCATTGCTGGGAACTTGGGCGGCTGCGCTGTTACTGGTGTTTGCCGGGGCGCTGCCGCAGGCTTCACTGCTGATTCACTTCCTGCGGATGCGGGCTGCGACGATGGCCGGGCGGGCGCCGCAGGAGCAGACTCCTGCTCTTTTTGGGGAGGGGCGGACGGAGCAGGAGCAACCGCGACGCCCGCCCCGGCAAGACTCTTCAGCAGCGCTGCCGCGCGACGCATTTTGAGGAAATACATCCAGATCATGGCGATGGCGAAGGCCCCAAGGATCGCGATGGCGGTGAGATGAAACGTAGGGCCGCCAAATGGAGTGTCCGATGGCGGAACGGTAGGCGGCAGCAGATTCATCTCGCGCTTGAACCATTGCAACGCCACGTTGCGCGGCGCTTTGCCCTCGGCCAGCGCGCGTTTGGCTGCCAGCCCGCTGTCGAACTGCGACAGCCCTTCCTTGAGCTGGATCACCGCCTCCTGCATGGCTGCGTGATTCTCGGTAGCGGCGGCTTGCGAAAGCTGTTCCAACCCCTGAGCCATCAATGCGGTTCCCGCTTGCATCCGGGCCTGCGCCTGCTGTTGAACTTCCGCCCGCTTCTCCAGGGGCAGATCCGGTAAGCTCATCAGTGATGGATAAAGATCCGTGGGCTTGGGTGCGCCCATCTGCTTCATCATCTGCTCCATCATCCCGCCCATGCCGCCGCCCATCATGCCGCCCATACCGGGAGCGTTGGTGGACATTCCCGGAGGACCGCTGCCGGGATGATGCCTGGCGTGCTCCTCGGGGCTGATCTGGGCCCGCAGACCTGACGTCCAGAGCAGCCCGACCAGCAGGCCGATTGCTGTGGAGGCGCGGATGAAGCGCCGCCGGTTGAAAGGTTGGAATGTTGAGTTCATGAACTGCCTTTGGATAAGTCCGACTCTGCCGGACGACCCACGAACTGTTTGAGGATTCATCATTTTGCTTTTCCGTCTTTGCGGTCGGGTAGCAGCCAGACCGGGTCGTGACAGCCGCAGATACCCGCCGTGAGCTTCTCGGCTTCGGGCGGACCCCAAGTGCCGGGTTCGTAGTCATGCACGGGCGTCGCTAACCCCAAGACGGGTTGAACAACCGCCCACGCGGCCTCCACACCGTCCTGACCCGCGAAGAGGGTACCGTCACCTGACATCGCATCGCCGAGGAGTCGCTCGTAGGCGTCCATCTCATCCCCATGCGGCTGGTGGACCACTCTGAGTTCCGTCGGCTCGCCAATCAACTCCTCGCCGGGGCGTTTCACACGGGCGCCGATGGCAATCGTCACATCGGGGCTCAACCGGAAGCGCACATAGTTCGCCTGGCCGGGGCACAGTTTGTTGAGCGCGGGCGGTTTGAGCATGACCAGCACCTCGGACATCGTCGCAGGGAGGCACTTGCCCGCTCGGATGAAAAAGGGCACGCCCTCCCAACGCGGAGAGTCGATGTGGAGCCGGGCGGCGGCGAATGTTTCGACCTTCGAGTCGCGAGCGACGCCATCCTCCTGGCGATATCCGCGGAACTGCCCGCGCACCACGTCCGCCGGGCTAAGCGGGCGGATCGTCCTCAACACCTTCACCTTCTCGTCGCGGATAGACTCCTGATTCGTCGTCGTCATCGGTTCCATCGCGAGGAATCCCACCACCTGAAGCATGTGGTTCTGAATCACGTCTCGAATGGCACCAGACTCCTCGTAGAAACCGCCACGGCCCTCGACGCCGAAACTCTCGGCCATCGTGACCTGCACGCTCTCGACATAGTGGCGGTTCCAGATTGGATCGAGGAAGGTGTTCGCGAAGCGGAAAACCAGAAGGTTCTGCACCGGTTCCTTCCCAAGGTAATGGTCGATGCGGAAGATGCACGATTCGTCAAAGACGGTATGAAGCGTTGCGCTGAGCGCCTGCGCGGACGGGAGGTCACGGCCGAAGGGCTTCTCGACGATGACACGCGCGCCACGGGCGCAGCCCGACTGGCCAAGCCCCTCGACCACTCTGGCGAACACGCTGGGAGGGATAGCGAGATAGTGCAGCGGATGCGCCGCACTACCGAGTTCCTTGCGGAGCGCGGCATGGGTTGCCGGAGCGCCGTAGTCGCCGCTGATGTAGCGGAGCCGCTCCGCGAGCTTCGCGAAGACCGCTTCATCGAGGCCGCCGTGCTTTTCGACGCTCGCGCGGGCGCGCGCCCGGAACTGCTCGATGGTCCAGTCCGACCTCGCGACCCCGATGACGGGCACCTGGAGATGCCCCCGCCGTTCCATCGCATAGAGCGCGGGGAAAATCTTTTTGTAGATTAGGTCGCCAGTGGCCCCGAAAAAGACCAGCGCATCAGAGTGGGGAGTGTTCATAGATTGTTACTTGGACGGTTTCTCCAGGTGTCCGCCAAACTGGAAGCGCATCGCCGAAAGCAGCTTGTCCTGATAGTCCGCCTCGCCGCGCGAAGCAAAGCGTTCGTAGAGCGCCGTGGTGAGCACGGGCACCGGCACGCCTTCGTCAATCGCCGCCTTGATCGTCCAGCGGCCTTCGCCGGAATCCGACACGCGGCCGGCGAACTTGGCGAGGTTCGGATCTTCGACCAGCGAACTCGCCGTCAGGTCCTTCAGCCACGAGGCGATCACGCTGCCGCGCCGCCACACTTCGGCGATGTCCGCGAGGTTGAGGTCGTATTGATAATGTTCCGGTTCACGCAATGGCGTCGTCTCGGCGTCCACGTCGCCTTGTTTCGTGCCGATGTTCGCGTCGCGCAGCACGCCCAAGCCTTCGGCATACGCGGCCATCAAACCGTATTCGATTCCGTTGTGGACCATCTTGACGAAGTGACCCGCGCCGTTCGCGCCGCAATGCAGGTAACCTTGTTCGGCCGTGCCGCCGAGCTTCTCGCGATTCGGCGTGCGTGGAATATCACCAAGTCCCGGCCCCAGCGTGGCAAAGATTGGATCGAGATGCTGCACCACATCTTTCTCGCCGCCGATCATCATGCAGTAACCGCGTTCGAGTCCCCAGACGCCGCCGCTCGTGCCGACGTCCACGTAGTGAATTCCTTCTAACGCGAGTTCCTTCGCGCGTCGGAGGTCGTCCACGTAATAGGAATTGCCGCCGTCAATAAGAATGTCGCCTTTGTCCAACAACGGCAGCAAGTCGGCGATGGATTGGTCCACCACGGCCGCCGGCACCATCAGCCAGACCGCGCGCGGTTTGCCGAGCTTCTGGACGAACTCCGCCAGCGAAGCGGCCCCGACCGCTTTTGCTTTTGCCAGTTGCTTGACCGCGTCTGCGGAGCGGTCATAGACCACGCATTGATGGCCGTCCTGGATCAGCCGGCGCACCATGTTGCCGCCCATCCGACCGAGTCCGACCATCCCGAGTTGCATCGTTGTTTTCTTCTTCATGATGGATTGGTTGATTTGATTTGTTGAGGTCGGTTCAAGCCGGTGATTTTCCCTACGCCTGGTTCATCTTCCGGTAACGACGGATGAGATTGTTCGTCGAGCTGTCGTGCTTAAGCCTGAGTGGTGTTTTGCATTCAAGTTCGGGAATGATGCGCTGCGCCAGCGCCTTGCCCAACTCGACGCCCCATTGGTCGAACGAGTTGATGTTCCAGATGACGCCCTGCGTGAAGACGCTGTGCTCGTAAAGCGCGACGAGCGCACCGAGCACTTCCGGCGTGAGCCGACTGGCTAGAATGACATTTGAGGGACGGTTGCCTTCAAAAACCCGATGCGGCACGAGCGCGCCCTTCGTGCCTTCCGCTTGAACTTCTTCGGCAGTCTTGCCAAACGCCAGCGCCTCGGCCTGGGCAAAAACATTCGCCGTGAGAATATCGTGATGCCGGCCGAGCGGCGTGAGAGCGTGCGCGAACGCGATGAAGTCGCACGGGATGAGCCGCGTGCCTTGATGGATGAGCTGATAGGACGAGTGCTGGCCATTCGTGCCCGGTTCGCCCCAGTAGATCGGGCTGGTGTCGCAGTTCACTTTTTTCCCGTCGAGCGTGACGTGTTTGCCGTTGCTCTCCATCGTCAACTGCTGCAAGTAGGCCGGGAATCGCTTCAGATAGTTTTCGTAAGGCAGCACCGCCACGGTCTGCGCGCCGAAAAAGTCGTTATACCACACCGCGAGCAGCCCCATGAGCACCGGCAGGTTTTTCTCGAACGGCACGGTGCGGAAATGCTCGTCCATCTGGTGAAAGCCTGCGAGCATGGCGCGGAAATTCTTCGGCCCGATCGCCAGCATCGTCGAAAGGCCGATCGCCGAATCCATCGAGTAACGCCCGCCGACCCAGTCCCAGAAGCCGAACATGTTCGCCGTATCCATCCCGAACGCGGAAACCTTCCCGGCATTGGTCGAGACGGCGGCGAAATGTTTGGCCACGGCCTTTGCGTTTCCGCCGAGGCCCTTGAGCAGCCAGGCGCGCGCGCTTTCGGCGTTGGTCATCGTCTCCAGTGTCGTGAAAGTTTTCGAGGAGACGATGAACAACGTCTCCGCTGGATCGAGATCGCGGACGGCTTCGACGAAATCAATGCCATCCACGTTCGACACGAAGCGGAACGTCAGGTCGCGCCGGCTGTGATGCTTGAGCGCCTCGTAGGCCATCACCGGGCCGAGGTCGGAGCCACCGATGCCGATGTTGACGACGTTCCAAATGCGCTTTCCGGTGTGACCCTTCCAGGCGCCGCTGCGGACGCGGTCGGCGAACTTCGACATCTTGTCGAGCACGGCATGGACCTCGGGCACGACGTTCCTGCAGTCCACGATGATAGACGCGCCGCGCGGCGCACCGAGGGCGACGTGCAGCACGGCGCGGTTCTCAGTGACGTTGATCTTCTTGCCGTGAAACATCGAGTTGATGCAGGCGCGCAAGCCGGATTCAGCGGCCAGTTTCACGAGCAGCTTCAGTGTCTCGCCGGTGACGCGGTTTTTTGAGTAATCGAGGAAGAGTCCGGCGGCTTCGGCAGTCAGGCGCTCACCACGCTTGGGGTCGGCGGCGAAAAGTTGTCGGAGATGCAGTCCCTTGATTTTCTTCTGGTGGGCCGCAAGGTCTTTCCAGGCCGAACGGCGGGTGAGTGGTTTGATCGTTGATTTCATGCTGCTGATTCTTGGAGTTCTTGTTGTGCCCCCAAGGGCGACAAGAGAGATTTCTTGCGGGCTTTTCGCGGTGCCTTTTTGCGGGGCGATGGTTGCGGGCGACCGTCTTTCTCCCAGAGCCGGAAGCCGCCAAGGAAAGCGTTCGCGTTGTCACCGGTGCGACAACCTTTGGGCAGCGCTTTCAGTTTCTTGACGTTGCCGCCGCCCAGCACAACGTCGCCGGGTTCGAGCGCGGTGCTCAAACACTTCACGACGTCTGCGACATGCTTCCGCCATCTTTTTTTGCCGTGCTTCTTCAGTCCGCGAATCCCCACATAATCTTCGTAAGTCCCCTTCTTGTAAGGCAGGTGGGCTAGTTCCAT